>ERZ500978.3-NODE-3-length-318399-cov-6.390810_pt1 | contig 318399 bp, 235 predicted proteins | sample MGYA00248870_ERZ500978 | MGnify/ENA primary metagenome ERZ500978 (study PRJEB25958, sample SAMN03398513) | human skin metagenome | study: EMG produced TPA metagenomics assembly of the Human Skin Microbiome Metagenome (human skin metagenome) data set. | reverse complement strand
GCAGACCGGCCAGTGTGGTAACCAGGTCGGAACCAAGTTCTGGGAGGTGCTGTCTGATGAACATAGCATCGACGGCACCGGCAACTATGTAGGCACATCGCCCCTCCAACTGGAGCGCATCAATGTGTACTACAACGAGGCGGCGGACAACAAGTACGTGCCACGCGCCGTGTTGGTCGATCTCGAGCCTGGCACGATGGACTCGATCCGCTCGAGCGCGCTGGGCCATCTGTTCCGCCCGGACAACTTTGTCTTTGGCCAGAGCGGTGCCGGCAACAACTGGGCCAAGGGCCACTACACCGAGGGCGCCGAGCTCGTGGACTCGGTCATGGACGTCGTCCGGAAAGAGGCCGAAAACTGTGACATGCTGCAGGGATTCCAGATCACCCACTCTCTCGGCGGTGGTACCGGCGCTGGTATGGGTACGCTGCTCATCTCCAAGATCCGTGAAGAGTACCCCGACCGTATGATGGCGACCTTCTCTGTGATGCCATCGCCAAAAGTGTCCGACACAGTTGTCGAGCCGTACAATGCAACGCTCTCCGTGCACCAGCTTGTCGAGAACTCCGACGAGACCTTCTGCATTGACAACGAGGCCCTCTATGACATCTGCTTCCGCACGCTCAAACTCAAGACGCCCACTTACGACGATCTCAACCAGCTCGTCTCCCTCGTCATGTCCGGCATCACGACCTGCTTGCGTTTCCCAGGCCAGCTGAATTCTGATCTCCGCAAGCTCGCCGTGAACATGGTGCCGTTCCCTCGTCTGCACTTCTTCATGGTCGGATTCGCGCCTCTCACCGCCCAGGGCAGCCAGCAGTACCGTGCTGCCACGGTGTCGGAGCTTACGTCGCAGATGTTCGACGCCAAGAACATGATGGCCGCCTCAGATCCGCGCATGGGCCGCTACCTCACAGTTGCCGCGTACTTCCGGGGCAAGCTCTCGATGAAAGAAGTCGAGGACCAGATGCAGGCTGTGCAGATGAAGAACTCCTCGTACTTTGTCGAATGGATCCCCAACAATGTACAAACGGCCCACTGTGACATTGCACCCAGGAACCTGAAAATGTCCGTCACATTCATCGGCAACAACACCGCGATCCAGGAACTCTTCAAACGTGTGTCTACCCAGTTCCAGGCCATGTTCCGGCGGAAGGCCTTCTTGCACTGGTACACGGGCGAAGGTATGGACGAAATGGAATTCACCGAGGCCGAGTCCAACTTGGCCGATCTCATCAGCGAATACCAGCAGTACCAAGAGGCCACCGCCGATGACGACCTCGAAGAGTACGACGGCTACGAGGGTGAGGAAGTCTATGAGGACGAAATGTAGACACCCACTCGTGTCTACCCAGCAGATGGAGCCTGCGGAGCTCATCAAGCCTTGGATGCCAGAGTCCAGCCGGCAAGCACATGTGCTGAGCAACTATGTGTGTCTGTCAGCATTTGACGCGTCCACATGCCTCATATGCGCCGCCACTGCTCTCTGGTGCTTGTTCCTAAGCTCCCGCCATGCCTGTCTCTGCCTCTCTGCCTTCGCCAGCGCTCCTCTAGTTGCGGGCCGACTTTGTAGTGTGCGTCTCACGCTCGTTCGTGCCTCCTTCCTCTTTTCTCTCTTCCCACGCCTTACTCCCTGTCCCCATCCACCTTGCCTTGGCTCCTGTAGTTACGCCAATTCATGTAGACGTGGCTTCCTCCACGTGGTCCTTTGCGCGTTTTGCCTTTTGGGCTGTTTCTGACCTACATAATACCTGCCGCCAGCCAGTCAAGCCTTGGGAAGTGTCGCCCCCCCCCTCCTGGCGTCGAAGGCGCGTGCGTGACGAAAGAGAGACTCGGGTATTTTGGCAATTTTATTCGGCCCCACACATTCTCGACGTGCCAAGTTGGACCACATCGCTCACACAGAGCGTTCGCTACGGCCATGTTCAAGGTGAACAGGGGACCGCACTATGCGCGTGAGCTAGAGCAAGCTCGTCTGCGCGGCGTCTCGTTTGGTCCGCCGCATTCCCATGCACACAATGCGAACGCTCTGGTTGATGTGATCCGCAAGTTCACCAAGCACAACCCGTCCTTGACTGTCACGAGCCAGCTCGCATCGTTGGAGTTCGAGCTGCACAAGCACATAGCCGCCTTCTTCGATGCTGTGGGATATTCTGATGCATCTCACTCCAATGATAAACCTGGCGCAGTTTTGCTCCCGCCCGTCATGGAGCCTGGTCTGAGTGTTACGGCCGATGTCCAGCGCATTGTCAAGGAGCTTGAGCTTCTCGCTCCCGCCACGTCCGATTCCCGTCCGAATGCGACTACGTGCGTGGCTCTTTGTGAACTTGGTCAGTTTCTGCTTGGCCGTAATAGTACTGTTGTCGAACTCGTTCAGCATACACAACTGCTCGAGACCGATCCGTTTTCCTCGCCGCTGAATGAACATCATATTGCTGTAACCATTATGGGGATCTGTGTCCATGGTATGTATTGTCGACTCGCTTGTACCTTCCTATGTATACTTTTCACCTCCCCCATTCCCCTCTTTTCCACCAGTGTCATTCTAATGCCCACTTTCGTTTCCGTTGCTATCGATCCTACACGCGATTCTCTCGCCCCACTCCCCCAATCTTCCCACCCTTCGCGCCTTGACCCTTCCCATTTCCCCCCCCTCTTGCCCGATTCTCTCGCTAACGCACAGGTATGGCGAATGAGCGCCTTGGCTTCTTGGAAGAGGCCCTCACTTCGTACTCGCGCGCGATCTCCTTTTATGAGCGTGCACGCGGCTCTGCCACGTCGAAGGCTGCGCGCACGACGCCGTTTATCGACGAGATGGTGCGCTGGGCCGAGTGTGCTTTGTATCGTCATGCCCTGCTTACCGTCTACGCACAGCCGGCACAGGCTGCTTCGGCTTTGCGTGCGTACGAAGTGCACGAGTCACGCTGGCCTGGCACGTTCCGTCAGCCGCAACGCAATGTGATCCGCGCTCTCTTTGCGCGCCTTACGCAGCCGAACGAGCCTTCTCGCGCAGCACCACAGGTGCTGAAGCCTGTCTCTGCACGCACGACTGCGACACGTCGTCCCCGTCCGGCACCTACAACCGCACATCCGTTTTCGACTGTGAAATCGACCGTCGTGAGACTTCTGCAACAAGACCCCGGCTTTCCACGCGCGAACGAGTCCAATGCTCATCCCGAGACCCTCGCTGAGCAGCTTGTTGAAAGCTGGCGCTCGCAGTGCGGCGCTAATAGTGCGATGGAGGCTGATGATGTCGTGACGCTCCTGTACGGGCTCGCCGGCATTACCTTTCGCTCACAGACGATCCAACGTCTGTTGGTGCACATGCTCTTTGCCGCCGAAGCTTACGCCGAGGCATATGCGATCGTGCCTAAGTACATGGCGCTTGTCGATACGACATGGAAGGCACAAGGCGTGCCAGCACAGCGCTCGACAGCTGAGCTGCGTGCGATTGACGGCCCACGCGAGTATGTTGACACTGTCCTGCTTGGCGCACACATTGCGCTGCGGTATATGAACGATCCGCGCCAGGCGCAGGAATGGGTGGACGAGCTTCTTCTTGTTGGTACGAGTGACAAGAGCTCTCGGCACCGCTTTACGATGGAGCCGGCGCTTCTGGCCCGCACGCTGCGTAGTGCCGGTGAAGTTCGCGTTGCGCAGGTGCGCTTAGTTGCGCCTGCCGAGCGCACAGGTCTGATGGATGACGCGCGCGTGTTTTTGCAAGACTCGCTGTCCCTTGATAATGATGCGTCAGAGACGTGCTACATACTTGCGTGTATCTTGGCGCTTGAGCGCCAGTTCGACGACGCTCTCAAGCACGCCCGTCGCGCGCTGGAGCTTGAGCCTGCCTTCGTCGATGCCTGGCACCTCATTGTGTTGCTGCTGAGTGCACGAAAAGACTTTCTCGGCGCACGCAACCTTGCCTCAGAAGCGCTCGCTCAGGTCGAGGCGGACGATGACGCATCAGATGCCCAGATCGCTGCTGGATCACGTGCAGACCCACGCACCCAGCTCCTGTCGTTTGATTACCCACCGACAGCCTTCCAGCGCGCTGGCTCGTACATCCGCCTCTTGGTCACGCACAATGTACTGCTCGAGCTAACGATGGGCGCTGCATCTGCGCTGGATGCGCAGCGCGATCTGTTTGCCGCGTACCACGTGCGTGTGGCACCGTTGTGCGTGCCGCCGGCACCTGCGTCAAACGAGCCCGATGCTGTGTTTATGCGTGCGCCGTCCATGATACTCAAGCCCAAAGCTGAGCTGGCCGAAACACCGACACACGCTCGCAATATGTTCCGCGCTCGTCTAGGCACACAGCTACTTCAGCGCCTGTGGCTCCTGAGTGCGGCGTCTTTCCGACGCATCGGCGATTTAGAGCAATCTCGGTGTGCTATTGCTGAGGCAGAGCAGCTGGATGCTCGCTTCGCTGAGGTATGGGTCCAACTTGCGCAGTGGTGCTTGGTATCGGGTCCCTCGAAGGCTGGCGCGGCCGTGACATGTTTGTACAAGGCACTCTCGTGCGACACAAACCATGTGGCCGCAAGTGTTCACCTGGCACGAGTGTTGCTGCGTCCCTCTGAGCAGCTGAACATGCGCGCGTCGCATGCCGAGTCGATCGCTGCTGTGGCATCTGCGGCGAGTAGTGAACAGATGCCGCTCTCGGACTTTGCACTTGCCGATGACCCAGGTATCGCATCTGCAGGCGATGCTGAGAACCACGCACGAGCTACGCCCAGTCGCGGACTGGGTGGGTCGTCACCCACAGCGACGAACCCGAAGACGTCGCCAGATCAAGAGGGCAATGGCGCTTTGGGCGACGTTGCCTTGCCGTTCCGTTGGCAGCATGATCCCACACTGTCGACGAACAGCATGGCCGAGGCTCTCCTGCGCACCGTCACGCTTTTTCACGGCTGGGATGTGTCAGAAGCCTGGCACACTCTTGGCCAGCTTGCACAACAGACGAAGCGCTCTGTTGATGTGCAACGCCGTGCCTTCCTGGAAGCGCTGCGCCTCGAGTCAACACGACCGATCCGTCCATGGAATGCGGCACTGGACATGCCCCTCTAGTAGTACTGCTGCTTTCTTTTTTATGACTTCTATGGAGCGATAGCATATGGGAGAAAAATGTCACAGAAAAAAAGGGGGATATGGCCGAGATACGTTCGCAACGTGCGAGACTAAGAAACGAGAGGGGGGAGGAAAGGAAGGTAGCTCACGTGACCAATCGTCGTCACCCGTGTGTGAGTGGAAGGGCTGAAGAGTAAGAGAGAGAATGAGGGGGAGAAATGAAGAGCAGGCCTCGTCAGCCGAATCCAAGTCAAGTGGATTCGGCTCGCTACCAGAGCCACTCCATTCGCTGTGGGTTCTCTACACCCACGTCCGTTGACGGCCCCACCCCAGCACCCCCTGTCCTTGGGACCGTCATGACCGCCGACTTGCTGAGCCATAGCAGCGGTAGCGGTAGTGGTAACGAATGGGGTAGCGGTGCACGTGGACAAGATCATGATAATAAAGCCAGCGCTGGCGCTGGCGAAGACACTGCTGTCTACATGAACCTTACTCCGGATCATGTTCCGAGTGCTAGCACTAGCGATGCGCGCATCGAATCCAGTGCTAGGGCTATGCATGCTCGGGCCGCGCACGAAAGGCGTGTCGCTCGGCGCGATCACAGGCACCATCATCACCATCATCACCATCATCATCACCACCACCATCACCATGGAGCACATCGCCTCAGTAAAGAACCCAAGATGATCGGCTTGTACGTGCTGCATCAAACGCTGGGAACGGGCACATTTGGCAAAGTCAAGCTCGCTACTCACGCACTCACAGGCCATCGGGTCGCTGTCAAGATCATCAACAAGCGAAAGATCTCTTCGATGGACATTGGCGGGCGCATCAAGCGAGAAATCCAGTTTCTTCGCCTTCTTCGGCATCCGCACATTATCAAGCTGTACGAGGTGATTGCAACGCCGTCTGACATCATAATGGTGCTGGAGTATGCAGGCGGTGAGCTGTTCCAGTATATCGTGGATCATGGGCGGCTTTCTGAAAGCGAAGCACGGCGTCTTTTCCAGCAAATTATCAGTGCGACGCATTACTGCCACAAGCACAAGGTTGCACACCGCGACTTGAAGCCTGAAAATTTGCTACTGGATGAATTCTTCAACATCAAGGTCGGCGATTTTGGCCTCTCGAATTTCATGGTGGACGGCGACTTCCTCAAGACCAGCTGCGGCAGTCCCAACTATGCAGCGCCAGAGGTCATCTCGGGCCGGCTGTACTCTGGTCCCGAAGTTGATGTATGGAGCTGTGGCGTGATCCTGTATGTCATGCTCTGTGGTCGACTGCCATTTGACGACGACTACGTCCCCTCCTTGTTCGTCAAGATCAACAAAGGCATCTACACGCTCCCTTCGCATCTTTCCATCGAGGCGAAGCAACTCTTGTCTAGCATGCTGGTCGTCGATCCTGTCAAGCGCATTACGATTCCCGACATCATGCAGCTCCCGTGGTTCAACGTCGATCTCCCAGCCTACCTGCGACCGTTCCCAGCTACACCTTCCGTGGAAGAGAAGCAGTGTGCCCTGTACCGCGCCCCTGTCATGGACGACACACTAGGCACCGAGCACATCGATGATCCATCCGCTGTGCAGCCAAAGGAAGCCGGGCCTCTGCCTGATCCGTCAATGGTGTCGCCTGACCTTGGCATTATCGACCCGCTGATCCTCGAAGAGCTTCTCGGCAAGGTTGAGGGCCTGTCTCGCAGCAATGTGCTCGAGATGCTTCGCGCACCCAATACCAACCAAATCAAGGTCGCGTACCATCTCTGCCGAGACTATCACCGCACACTCGATACCATGAGCAACATGCTGCGAGAGATGGAGCTCGGCCACGAGGATGGCCACGCGTCGTCTTCCTCTTTCTCAACATCACCATCCACGAGCGTCGAGGGCGGCGTCGGTTCCGAGTCGCTCTCTCGCTCGTCGTCGCTCCGCGCGCGCCAACGGCGTTCATCAATCAGGCCTATGCTTGCGCCTGGTACCTCGCCGATGCACTACAATGTGCTCATTAAGCGCTCGGGTGCCACGACCGATCTCACACATGCCGATAAGAACGACGAAGCTCGTCCTCGATCGCGTCGGCCGTCAGCCGCATCATCGCGACGCGGCGTCGGCGTTGACGAGGACATGAAGGCGCGTGTAAATGAGCTTATGGCCGCTGTGGAGGACGAGGCCATCGAGGGCTCTGATATCGAATACCAGATGCTCGACGATGAAAGCGACGACTCTGATGCCTCGAGCGATGCCTCTTCACACATGTTCGATTTTGATGAGGAGTATGTCAGCTTCGATATGGTCGATGACCTGTGCATGGATGAGGCGACCGAGCGCGAACCGCTCCAAGAGTCGTACATGCGCCTCACGAACAACTTGGCTGTGCTCGAGACCAGTCTGCCGCCGTCGCAGCGCTCTATATACCATGACACCTCGTCCAAGGCACATCGCAGCCAGTCTAGCGCACACCAAGGCACAGGCTCAGCCGCGACGGCTAGCGCGCCATCAGCCTCCGCTTCTACCAGCACCATCGCGCCCTCATCCGCGTCGCGCTCGGGATCTGCCTCGCCCACGCCATCATCCACATCGGCCAAGTCGGCTGCATCTTCGACATCGTCGACGCGCCGGACCCGCTCACCTTGGCATTTCGGTATACGAAGCCGCAGTAATCCGATGGAAATTATGCTCGTCCTTTACAGGACCATGGAGTCTCTTGGCATGGAGTGGTGTCCCAAGACGCCACTGCCGTCCGTCTCGCGTGGTTTGCACAACATGAGCGCCGAGGAGCGGAACCAAGTCCTCGATGCACTTAACGAAGACATTTTCTACGCACAGACCCAGTGCATCCTTTACGGTCGCAAGGTGCGCATGGATCTTCAGTTGTACCGTGTGGATGATCAGTCGTACCTGGTGGATTTCCGCAATGTCGGCTATCTCATGTCGCAGCCGGAAGCGCCCGCTTCAGCAGCTGCTGCTTCCGCTGCTTTCGATTCATCTGTGGAAACCACCATGGCTCCTGCTGCTTCACTTGCATCTGTACCGCCCGCAACACCGTCATTGCCTCCATCGTCCGTCACGCTCCGTCGCGACACCCAAAGTCCGTTTCTTTTCTTCGATGCGGTGTTTCGTCTCATTGTGGAGTTAGCTGGCGGCTAACGTCGACCTGATCGTGTCCATGCGTGTGTGCCAAGGCCATTTTATTTTGCATCCATGCGGCTTGGCCGACCTACCGATCGGACGTCATTCGGCCGGCACCCAGGCGCCAGACGGGGGAAAGTAGGAGGAGGATTTTTGATTTTATTTTTCTCCCCATGTGCACGGTCGGGGAACAAGAACTTGTCAGCAGCATCAGCAGCGCAACTCCCTTGCGTAGCCGGTTTGAGCCAACCAGCGAGCGCCACTAATCGGCATCTCCCGATATCTAATTTTCGCTCGTCCTCAGTCTCATCCTCGTCCATATTGTCCATCATGGGTACGTAGTTGGCCGCGACGGACGGGATCCTAACGATCGTTCCTCTTTGCAATGATGTTTCATGTTCTCTTTGTATGCAGCCTCTGAGTCACAGCCATTGCTCAATCAGCCCATAAGCCAGCAAGCTAGGCAAAAGAGTCTGCTCAAGTCATTCCATTGGCTTCTCGGCTCGTCTCGCGCGAATCTGCTACTAGCGTTTGTGCCACTTGGTATGGCCGCGCAGTGGTGCCACTGGGGCTCGCTCTCCGTGTTCGTGCTCAACTTCTTGGCCATTGTGCCTCTTGCCAAGCTTCTCGGCGACGCCACTGAACAGGTAAGCATGCTGCTAGGCCCTACACTCGGTGGTCTCTTGAATGCCACTTTCGGCAATGCCGTCGAGCTGATCGTCGGTGTGGTTGCCTTGCTGCAAGGTCAACTTCGGATTGTCCAGATGTCACTTGTCGGTTCGATCCTGTCGAACCTACTCCTTGTGCTCGGTCTCAGCTTCTTCGTTGGTGGCATCTACAAGCCGGAAAACCAATTCGCTCAGACAGCCGCCCAGGCATCCGGCTCTATCATGACACTTGGCTGCTTCACCATGGTTCTGCCTGCTGCGTACTGGGGTTCCGTCAAGGGCGGCAGCGGCGACAACTCTGTTCTCAGCGCTCTCTTTACCCGGTCGAAGGAGCAGCCTGTGCCTGCTCCAAACGTCGGTTTCGATGCTATGGACGGCATCCTCTTTATCTCTCGCGGTACGGCTGTGATTTTGCTCGGAATCTACATTGGCTACCTGGTCTTCCAGCTCCGCACGCATGCATTCTTGTATGAAGCTCCTGAACATGAGCAGATCGAAGAACAGCAGGAGGAAGTCGAGATGTCGCCCAAGGCCTCGATCATTGCTTTGCTCGTTGTTACGATCATCACCTCGTTCAATGCTGACTATCTTGTGTCGGCCATTGATGACGTTGCGAATGAGTACAGCATTTCCAAGGTGTTCATCAGTACCATCCTCCTCCCCATTGTCGGCAATGCCGCTGAGCATGTCACGTCTGTGTGGATGGCATCCAAAGACAAGATGGAAATCGCCCTTAGTGTGTCTGTTGGCAGCTCGGTCCAGATTTGTCTGGGTCTTGTGCCCCTGCTTGTGCTTGTTGGATGGTTCGTGGGCCAGCCACTGACGCTGTATTTCCACGACTTTGAAACCATCAACCTCGTTGTGTCTGTGCTGCTGGTCAACTCGCTCATCCAGGATGGCAAAAGCAATTACTTGGAAGGTGCCCTTCTCGTGGCTTTGTACTTTGTGATTGCTTTGTCGTTCTGGGTCCAACCATACTGATTGCACACCATGTCATATTTCATCTACATACAAGCTATAAGGACACACAGTATTGAATATAATCCATAGGATCAGAACATACAAAGAAGTCTCCATTCCTTTTACGGGCGCCAACCTCACTTGCTTCTTCGTTGAGAGTGATCAGGAAAGCTCAGCCACGTTGGCTTTCTTCATAGCGCTGTCACATGCTCTCACATGCATGCATCGTCCAGGATGCCAGTAACCCATGATAGGACTGGGCCCATACCAGTCACGCGTTCCCTCGTGCACCTTGTGACACTCACTTTGTAAAGGGATTGGATGTCGATCTGGTTCCGCCTGCCATCGCTGGCGCCTGCCCCGTTCGTTGCTGTTGGATCATCTGATGCCACATCGCTGCATTGGGACCTAATCTCATGTCACCCGTGTTGCCAAATGTATCTATACCATCGCCTGAGGCCAAGAGACGGTCCAACTCAGGATGCATGTTGCTTACCTTAACACGCGGTGGGCCTGCTGGTGTCGGCTTCGGCTTCGTCGATGGCTCGGGATCCTCGGGACCTTCGTCGTCGTCGTCGTCGTCGTTATCGTCAGGTCCATCGAGATTGATCAGGGTATCGGTTGGTTGGCTGGATGCATTTGTCGACGGCGGAGCTGATGGCGTCGGCACCGAGGAGGCCGCCATCGACGACTGCGAAAGCCATGGGTTGTTGGACCCGAAGCTCGTCGGCTGTGGCATCATAGCCTGTTGTTGCTGCTGTGCCATCAAGTATTGGTATTGCTGGGCAGCCTGCTGCAGAGCAAGTTGGCGCTGGTATTCTTGCTGTTGCATGTACTGCTGCTGCAGCATTTCCTGTTGCTGCATTTGGGCCTGAAAGAAGGGATTGAAGCCAGTTGGCTGGAATGGAATAAACGAGGTGTATTGGGGCTGCAGCGTAGACGGCGTCTCGTCCTTGTCAAGATCAATAAGTGTCTCGCTTTCTTTTCGCTTGCGCTCTTCTTCGCGCGACTCTTCCAGCGCGCGTTGCAGGTCGGAATCGTCTTGTGCAGCGCGGCGACGTCGTGCTTCTTCCTCTTCAGCCATCCGCCGCGACTCGGCAATCGCTTGTTCCAACTCGCGGTCTTCAGCCGACATGCGGTCGCGTTGTTGCTGACGCCGGCGTCGTCCAGCTTCGTCAGAAAAGTCGTGTGGATCACGGTTCCGCGTCTCATTCTCCATGCGCATCCTGCGCCGGTTCCGTGCGCGTGTCTCATCCATTAAGATCGCTGTGATTTCCTTGGCTTTCTGGCGCACATTGATCCCCTGATCAATGTTTGCATCATCCACATACTGAAACTCTTTCAGCGTCTTGACAATGTATATGTTGTCGTGGAAGTAGTTCCATACATTCTCACTACCCTCTTGCAGCAGATAATCCAGCACTGACAATGCTTTGAACACATGCCGCCAGTTTTTGCCCTTATCATTCAGCCGCTTGTCAAGGATCTCCATCATCTCAATAAAGTCCGTCGCATTGTGGCTCAGCTGTGAGAGCTCGTTCATCTGTGTTCCGCTTGGACCCCATGGATCATTCGACGTCGCTTCCCGCACTTTGATCTGCGTATCTGTGTAGCCTTTGATGTAGTTCTTACCGATCCGCACGGCAGATTTCGATATGTTCTGAATCGACATCCTTGTCAGGCACTATCGCCACACTTCGGCTCCGTTTTGTTCGTCTCGTTTAGATCTATGAAGACAAAGGATTTCGTCGTCGCGCGTGGAGTGTATGTTACGACACACCGACTCAGCTGGCTGGCTCGGAGAAAGTAGCCCTTATATTATTAGTACCAACTCGGTTGGCCGCGCACGCGTATGCGGTTTTTATTTTTGGGTTTCAATCTCCAGAAAACTGCTAGCCAGGCAGCTAGCTAGTTTTGCAATGCCTTTTTGGTCTCAAGTCTTGTCTGTCCTTGCCAAGACACACTTGCACTTGTTTCAACTCTGTCCTCTCCGCCCGATAGGGCCCTACACCTGTCGTTGGGGGGAATAGGGAGAGGGTCAGAGGGACACGAATCTCACGTGACGACACCATCCGCCCCACTTCATGGCGTGGTGTCCCTGTCATGTGTCAGGATCATAGGAGGGATGTGCCCAGGTGCAGTCGTCTCCGGAGCGCCAGCTAAACGAGCGCGCCATGCAGGCATGTCCATAGGAAATCATGTCAATGTATGCTATTTATCTGTACATGAACTTGAAAAATGAGGGAATGCTATTTTTAGGACCCATTCTTGCAACTGCCGCCTTTGAAGCGACCATTATTCCATGTTATTTGAATCGAGTAAAGGGACAGCATCAATCCATGTCACACGCTTTATTCAAGTACATAGGGGATCCATGTACATTGACGGCAGGATTCATGTTCGTGCCGACCACGTTGCTCTTTTCAGGTAGGCTGTCAGCATGTCTTACAGCCTCATCGCCCACACACTTTGATTGCTGCATCAGGTGACCAAAGTGTGGGATAGAAAAAGCCTCCTCGCCAACTTGCGCAATATCCAAGCCGATAATCTCGTCATCTTCACTGCACCGGAATGAGCAGCCCGGGATGTGATCGATGAGAAACAACAGAATCATCGTCAACACGAACGACCAGCCGAATCCAGCGCAAGAATCGGCCAACTGATAACCAAGCTGCACATAGTGGTGATTGATCCATCCCATATTCTCCGTTGCATCTGTGCCATCGAAGGTGGAAATGCGCCCGTCAGCGAACAGGGCAGTTAGCAGGTTGCCAGCAATGCCACCAATGCCATGTGCTGCAAAGATATCTAGCGCATCATCGTACCCAAGCAGGTTCTTCAGCCCCGTCGCAAAGTTGCATACTGTGGCACCAATGACACCAAATGCAAGAGACGAAGGTGTGCCAACGAAGCCAGACGCCGGCGTGATGGCCACAAAGCCGGAAATAGCACCTGAACAGAACGCTACAGCGGACCACTTGCGCTCCAGCCGGTAGTCTAGCAGCATCCATGTTACTCCTCCAACACACGAAGAGATGTGTGAAGCCATCATCGCTTGGACCGCGCGAAGGTTCGCACCGATCCCCGAGCCACCATTGAAGCCAAACCAGCCGACCCAAATCAGCACTGTGCCAAGCACCACGTGCGTGACGTTATTTGGACGGTAAGCAAGCGCAGGTGTGCCGTATCCATGCCGCCGCCCCAGGTACAGTGATATCGCCAGCGCCGCGGTGCCTGAACTGATGTGGACGGGCGTGCCACCCGCATAGTCGAGACCGCCCATGGTATAGCTCCAGCCCTTGTTGTTCCATGTCCAGCATGCCAGAGGATTATACACAATCGTGCACCAGCAGAACGTGAAGAGTAATATAGGTCCGACGCGTGCGCGATCCGCAAATGCGCCACACGCAATCACAGGCGTCAGGGCCGCAAACATGAGCTGGTACATGCAATAGACCAGCGACGGCACTCTCGTGCTGCCTGACAATGGGGCCATGTCTACGTGCATGAGGCCGAAGTGTCGCAAGTCGCCAAGAAAAGGCGTCGCCGTCTCGCTAAACGTAAGCGAATAGCCCCAGAAGAACCACTCCAACGAGGCGACCGCCATGACCATCATCGATAAGGCCAGCACCATGAGTGCATTCTTTCGACGCAGCAGGCCTGAGTAGAAAAAGGCCACGCCAGGAATCATGAGAAACACCAGGCATGTACATGTGAGAACCCAAGCGATATCGCCCAGGTTGTATACAAGTGGTTCGCCATCGCTGATGATGCGGATGTTCTCGTCCGCCGTGGTGTTGAACTTAACCATGGTCCAAAGACGACACACTCAGACGTCAGGACTCCGCATCCCTCGTTTCATGTCCTTTCTCATCTGTTTGTCTTCAGTTGGCCCTGCCTGCCACGCATATCTCTCTCTCTCTATTACTGTGCCCATCCATCGCTTCATTTGGCCTTCACGCAATCTTTTGCATGCATATCAATTGATAAGAAACGAGTTTGATAAACGTGCATGATTATGGCCACGTGCATGTGTCTCCCATTGTCTACCACGTGGGACACGCTCGGCGCCTCCGCTACTGTGACATGTGAGTGGGTATGCGTCGTCGACAACAAATTTTTTGGGTGCGACTTGGGTTTGTCGACGCGCAGGAAGTAAGGCTTGGGTGTTGCTTGTCCGTCCGTCATGCAACCACCAGACAGCGCGTCGCAGTCTACCTGCACAGCTAGTGATGCAGGCGATGTGCGTCCACAAAAGCGTATGCGACAAAGCGAGCCGAGGCGCCTGTGCGAGCACGATGTTGGATTGTTGACGTATGTGCACCCGGACTGGCGACCGGTGCACGCGATCATCAAGCAGCGATATGCCGACTTTCTCGTGCGCGAGATAGCGCCTGATGGCCAGGTCGTGCGCATTACCTCCTTGGATCCTCCGGGCGACTCTGGCTTCCGGTCACAGGCACCTTCCAAGGACTCGGCCTCGTGGGACGACCTGCTCCCCTACTTCGGCGAAGAACAGCTCGCTCAGCTGCGCTCTCTCTGCGAGCACGGACCTGTTGACTCGCGTGTTTTAGCCGACAAAACAGAGCGCACGCAAATCCACCGCCTCGTCCGTGCCCTGGCTGGTGACTCGCTTGTTTCAGATACCGTCGTTGTCGAAAGCGGTGCGTATGCGGGCCATAGCACCGATGCCGCCCCAGCTTCAGTTGTGCGTGTCCAAAAACAGACGTGGGGGTCAACCTCTTGCACATCGTCGTCGTCGTCGTCGTCGTCGTCAGCGCCAGTGCAATCAAGCTCAAGCTCACACTCACACTCACGCCCCCGCTCCCGAGCGAATGCCGACCCCGACTCTGAAGCCATGGCGGCTCCGCCGTACATTCATTTCACCCTCCAAAAGACCAACAGGGATAGTCAAGAGGCTCTTCAATGGCTTGCGCGTTTCCTCAAACTGGATCATCGCGGTCGCTCCTCTTCAGCCAATATGCTGAGTGTTGCCGGGACCAAGGACAAACGGGCCGTGACGGTGCAGCGCGTCGCTCTACAGCGCGGGCGTCGCACATTGCATGATGTATGGAACATGGTCAATCACATCGGACAGCCTGTGTCAAGTGCACCTGGCGACACGCGACGTCGCTCCGTTACGTACGCGACAACTACACGTGCCGAGCGTGGCTTGCGCATTGCCCATCTGTCGTACGCGGATGCGCCTCTGCAGCTGGGCATGCTCAATGGTAACGAGTTTACCATAACCCTGCGGGACGTGCGCTGGGCGGACACGACCGAGCTCGGCAGTGACGCAGCGGAGCTGCGTGCATTCCTTGCTACTCGAGTTCAAGAGATTCAGGCGCACGGCTTTATCAATTACTTTGGCATGCAGCGCTTTGGCACAGGGTTTGTCTCGACACATCGAATCGGTATCGCTGTGCTTCGTGGCGATTATCACGAGGCACTGCATCTGATCTTGGACGCTGGTGCTATGGAGGACGGCAGCAACCGCAGTCATGGTTCAGGCCACGACAGCCACAACGACAAACATGTCCCGACCCAACCCCGCCATGATGCCGAGAACGACGACGACGACGACGACGGCGCGCCGCCAGCCGTATTGGCCTCGCGCCAGGCACAAGCAGCTGTGCGAGATCAGCGGTACCATGATGCTTACCGCTTGATGCCCAAGAAGTGTGTGGCAGAGCGTGCCGTGTTGGAAAAAATGAAGGCCCCTTACTGGTCACCAACCGATCCGCTTGGTGCTTTTCAAAACATCCCGCGCTCGCTTCGGCTGATGTATGTGCATGCGTACCAGTCGTACGTGTGGAACAGGCTTGTATCTGAGCGTGTCAGGCGATTCGGTGCCTTGAAGCCTGTGGTGGGAGATCTTGTTCTTGTGAACAATATGGCCGTAGAGCTTGACGAACAGAGCGTCTCTCGCTATACGATGCAAGACGTCGTCATGCCCATGCCAGGCGCTGATGTGCACCTTCCGCCCAATGGTTGGCTTGCTTCTATGTACGAAGACATACTTCGTGAAGATGGACTCACACCATCATCCCTGTCGTCCTCAGCTCAACCTGAGTATCGGCTGAAGGGCGCGTACCGCCGCATGCTGCAAATGCCGCAACACCTGCGGCATACGCTGCTGGCATACAACGATGCGAATGCAACCCTGTGTGCAACAGATGAAGAAGTACTTCTTCCAGACCACGGAACACAAGGTCCGGGTGCCGTCGACGTCGTCGACAAGGACCAGCAAGCGCCGTTCCTCGCTCTGCAGCTCACCTTTGAGCTACCGCCATCATCGTACGCCACCGTCATGCTCCGTGAGCTTCTTCGCACAGACACAAGCGCTCATCTGCACAAGGAACTTACGAAACAGTCCATCGATGCATCTTCGTAGCTAAGGAGGCCGCATGTGGGCGCAGTACAACGAAGCAGGCCCGTTGAGCATGGCCATCATTTTGTGCGTAGTTGCCTGTCTCTCTTTTATCTGCCCATTCCCTCTCATGTCTTCTCCCCTCCTTCAGCAACCACAGCGTTGCTGCACTGCGTCCCAGCTGTTATTCATAGAATCCGTGACGCTAGATAACGAAATTGTACCACCCGCGTCAGGTGCGCCTCCTGGAATCCGATCACCCGGCCGTCGCACACCCGGTGCTACATGCAGCCACAGCGCCGGTGTTGAGACGACTTTGCGAACGAGCTCGTCAAATGCATGATCAACACCTTGTCCTGCTTTCGCACTGCACTCGACAAAGAGCATGCCATTCTCCTGTGCATATGCTTGGCCCTGCTCCGTCGATACTTCACGCTCCTCCGCGAGATCCACCTTGTTTCCAGCCAGTAAACATACTGGAGGCACATCGCCTTCGAATGTGCGTAGTTCGTGCACCCACTGTGGCACATCTTCATAGGAACGCAGATCCGTCACGTCGTACAGAATAACCACTCCCTGTGCGCCCCGATAATAACTACTTGTAAGCGTGCGATAACGCTCTTGCCCTGCTGTGTCCCAGATACTAAGCTTAAACCATTTGCCATCCACACACAAGCTCTTGATCTTGTAGTCTACGCCGATGGTCGCAGCAGCATCCTCTTCCACAAACACATCGTCCGTATATCTGCGCACCAAGGCCGACTTTCCCACACCTGACGACCCAATCAGGAGAAGCTTGAGGGTTGGAAGTTCGGCCGTCGTCGCTGGTTCTCCCATCTCGTGACGTCCGGCCGCTCTTTGTACAGGCTAAAGTGTTGTTAGGAAGGCACGTACGTGGGATGGAGAAATGTAGGATTGCATGTGGATGGGTCTTTTGCAAGTGGAGGTACGTGCGTGCACGCGGATTTTGAGTATCAAAGCCCAGGCTCAGGCCAAGGCCCAGGGCCCCAGGCAGCCGCGAGCCTCCTGAGTCAGCCACGTTCGTCGGCAGACAAGGGGAACCTGACCAAAAATACCAAAAGCCTGTTCGCCGATTACGTGTGCGTCGCACACACTTCAGAAAAGCATATCCCCACCTCGTCTGTGATTATCATGTCCAAGAGCGCGTCACAGAGCATCGACATTTCGCCGCTTGCGTACCGCAAGATCGTGTACCATTCGGCAAAGTACTTGTCATCGACTGTGGTTGGTGTGCTTGTGGGCACCAAAAGCCAGTCGAACAAGCCCAACACAACAGTCACCGACATAATTCCCCTAGTTCATCATTGGCACACACTCAGTCCCATGACTGAGGCAGGCATGGCACTGGTACGTTCAATATATCGCATCCACCGTCCTAACCGTCTCTTTAGGTCGAGGCACACCTCGGCAAGACTGGCGGGACGCTCTTGGGTCTGTATGAAGTTCCCGAGCGTCTTGATCAAAAAATCCCCTCTCCCACAACGACAGCCCTAGCAGAAACTTTGGAAAAGAAAACAGGCACTGCGCCACTCGTACTCCATGTATGTACATTTCATACGCATGCTTGTATGGGTCTATCGTGCTTACCTCTCAGATGAACGGCGCAAAACTCTTGGACGTTGACGGAGCCATTCATGCCACAGTAAGTGGCCAGTCTGTTCAGGCACAGGTCGCCCGGCCAGAAGCGCTTTCTCTCGCCTTGTCACAGGAGCTCGACCAGGGCGCATGGAAATTCTTGTACGACTGGGACGACCACTTGGAAAACACGCAACTCGATTGGCTCACAAATCCTGACTTTGCATAGATGTCCGGCCCTTATCCGACCATGCATTCCATAGTTGCTAATGCTATTCCATCATGATCTCATCAATGTTTGTATCCCCGCTCACATGCATTAGTGCTTTCTGCGCCCGTCCGCCTACCCAAAAGCTCGTACCGTGTCGGACGTTTTCCATTTCCTCCACAACATCCAGCCAAGCCACGCCACGACACATACGTGACGACATCACCGAATCACCCGCTCCCATCTCGCTGAAAGTGTTCCTGCGATTACCTTTCTTTTCCGTGAGCGCCTTGTCGTCCCATGTTAGCTTCTCCGACGCTGCGTATGGCCGCGTCGCTCGTAGCCAATGCACCTCCGATGCGTGTCGCCATTGTGGGCTCAGGACCTTCAGGCTTTTATGCCGCTGCGCGTCTACTCCAAAGCTTCGACGCTAAGCATGGAACGGGTACAGATGGCACAGAAATTCATATGTATGAACGATTGCCTACTCCATTCGGCCTCGTTCGGTATGGCGTTGCGCCAGATCATCCAGAAGTCCGCAATGTTGAGAGCAAATTCGATCAGGTCGCTCGAGACCCGCGTTTCTCTTTCTTTGGTAATGTCCGCGTCACTGCAGATGATGCACCGCCCCCCCAATCAGCATCTACGGCCCAAATCTCGCTTTCATCCTTGGCTCCCTTCTACACACACGTTCTATTCGCCTACGGAGCGTCAGATGCTCGTCACTTGCACGTGCCAGGCAGTAGTCCTGGTGAGCTTGAACACGTACATACAGCGCTCGACTTTGTTCAGTGGTACAATGGACATCCTGACGCACACTTGCCAGATGCCCCATTCTCTAAAATGTCTGGCTCTGATATAAGGCACGTCTCTGTCATCGGTGCTGGAAATGTCGCTATTGATGTAGCGCGAATCCTTCTTCGTCAGTGTAAATCGGCTCCTCTTGATGCTTCACTACAACGTACAGATGCACCAGAGTCTGTTCTTGAGCAGTTGCGGTCGTGGGACGTGGAAACTGTACATCTCTATGCGCGTCGCGGCGCTGCTCAGCTTGCTTTCACCAACAAGGAGCTGCGTGAAATGCTCAACTTGCCTCATGTGCCATTCGAGCCCATGAACCATGAGACTTTGGACGAAGCCCTAGCTGATGTATCTCGCAGCTCCCATACCGCCTACAAGCGTGCGATGACGCGCCTTCTCAAGCAGTTACAGAAAGGAAGCGTGTTGCCTTTTGATGCACGTCACAAGCCACAATGGGGCATTAAGCTTATGCACTCTCCGAAAGAATTTACTGGCTCCCATGGCTCTAAGCGCGTGACCCACGCCACTTGGGATCTGACAGAGGTTCGTGATGGTCGTGCTGTGTCTACTGGCCGGACGGAAACAACGTCAACAGACTTGGTGCTAGCCAGTGTTGGCTACCGCTCACAGCCTTTGGCAGGTTCTCATGGCTCGTTGTCTGTGCCATTTGATTCAAAACAACATATTATTCCAAATGAGCGTCGTCGCGTCGTGCGTGAAGATGGCTCGCACATCCCCGGCATGTATGTGTCTGGCTGGCTTGCTACAGGTCCAGTGGGCGTGATTGTATCGACCATGTTGGATGCATTTGGTGTTGCGGACGACATGCTGGCCGATTGGCGCCAACCTGACTCTCTCAAGCATACGCTGTGTGCATCTGTGGGCGTGAATGAAGCTCAGCTCAGCGTGCCGACCGCTTTGCACGAACAGGGAAAACGTATCGTCTCGTACAGCGACTGGCTGAGGATCGATGCTGCCGAACGGGAGCGTGGACTGGCTCTGGGAAAGCCACGTGAAAAGTTCCTGCGTGTGGACGAGATGCTGAAGCTCCTGTAACACAAACACGAATTGCTTCACTAGTTGACCCATGCCTGGATACGTGTTCGTTTGTTTCAGTGTGACGGCATGGCATTCGTGTTATCGGTTGCATGAACCCGTTCATCCTCTTGCTGGCACAGATCTTGGCATGAAGTCGAAGCACTCTCTTTACCCACCCTCCCCTCCTGTCCCTGCGCCGGCGTCTTTACGCCAGCTTTCCTTTCCCCCCTCACTCCTTGTTCAATATTCTGCTTTTCTCTATCAACTAATGTACATTCTACAAGGGCCGAAACAGAACCTGGATGGTATAGGTCTTTTGGAATGGATCCCAATGACTCCACGTACATGGCTCATCTCGTTGCTCAGGCACAGGCACACCCGGCAGGGTGAGCGTGTGTGATCGATCGATTTCTCGACTCTGCAGCTTGAATGCGATCGTTTCGTATGGCTCAGCAGCCACGAGGAGATACTGCCACGCTCTATTCGGCGCTTCTTTGCGCTGTTCAAAGCTGCTCATGAATCGGTGCAACGGTATGACGTCTTCTTTGATTTCTGGTAGGCTTACCTCAAAAACAAGACCCACACGCCCACTTGTTGCTCGTGCATGCTGCTGAGCCACCACATCAATATTCTTGTGACTGTCACTCTGGTCATCGCTAGTGCCAGCAGCAGTAGAAGCCGCGGTGTTGGGGACTGCACCGTCAACGTCGCTGCCATCCATGTCAACGGGCAAGATGGGCTCGCGAATCTTGGTTATTCTATAGCCAGGCCGCCCAATCTTGACGAAGGTCTTTTTTGGCATCTCAGGTGCTGGTGCGAGAAGTGCACTAGCTGCTCTGTTCTGCGCATCATTTGTCCGCGCTCCAAGAGCAGCACGACGCTGGAGGTTTGTTTGATGTTTTTTTCCCTGGGTGTGTGCGAGGTAGGATCCTTCATTTGCATGCATTGTGAGGCACAGACGGCATTCCAGTCCGCCCAAATGATTTCGAAGAATGTACGGATCCTGTCGATTTATGTAAGTATCATGTAGGAGGGGGCGTGTGCACCAGGCACGATGTCGGGACCATGGTCGTCCAATTTCATAACCAAAAAAGAAGAAAAAAAGCAGAAGGAATGCATCCTCGATGCTCGATCCTACCCCACGACTCCAGGTGCTAGGTGCATACAGACGACGTACCTTGGAAATGTCGATCGTTTCCATGGCCAAGCGCCGCAAACGCTCACGCCGATCTATTGCTGCATCGCTGGCATTTGCTATACCAGCGCCCTTGTTTCCCGCTCGGTTCTGATAGTCTACGCAGAGTATGAATACGGATATGAACCAATACGCAAGAACCACGTACCCATCTGTCAGCTAGATCCGATGTTGGTGGCGACCGCGACTAAATCTCGAGGTGTCGTCACTCAGTCGACGTTACGTTGCATTGCTTGTTCATGCGTCGACGACCGCCAATCACGTGGAGGGACTCGAACAGCCCCTCCTCTCTCACCAGCGCCCTCGCCCACCGTCAATAGACGTACGTCCACATCGTTTACGCTCGCCAGGCGCAAATGCAACGCGGGGTGGCACGCAAAATAAAACCACCGCGAAGCCTGAGCGCATCCATTCGGCCGAGTCTATCTTGACGACGGAATTCTATGCCCTGCCCTTTAGGCTTGAATACACGCGTGCCGCGCTAGTCAACGGCCGACGACGGGCAAAGCGGCTGCTAGGCAAACTCCTTGGAGCATTCACCAGCGCTGTTTATCTCCACCATCGACTGACCGACGAAACCCTCAGCCATGGCAGCCGTAGACGGATTGTCTACAATGACGACAACAACTACCGAGCCTATTGGTACGTAATGAGAACTATGCCATTGTGAGCGTGAAGCTAATACCATGAAGGCATTTCCAATCTGCCGAATCAGGTTTGTTCATAACGCTTCTTGCATCTGACCATGTAGCGACACAGGATTGCCTCTCGATCGGCTGCCAACTTTACCTTGATGGTTGTTGGCGAGAGTGGAACTGGCAAGACGACACGTATGTTGGCACATTTTCGCACACGCATAATGCTGACGCCCTAACTTGGCAGTGATCAATACACTGTTCCGCACAGAGCTTGCTCCGGGTACGAACTACGCACAACGTCATTCGACACAGCTCGACAAGGCTGTGGAAGTTGACGTGATCCGTGCTGAGCTTGAGGAAAAGCAGTTCCGCGTGAACCTGACGGTTATCGACACGCCAGGGTTTGGTGACTATGTAAACAACCGCGACTGTTGGGCACCACTCGTGGACTTTATTGACGATCAATACGAGTCGTATATGAGACAGGAGCAGCAGCCAGAGCGGAAACAATTGCATGACCAGCGCGTGCATGCATGCTTGTACTTCATTGCCCCCACTGGCCACACACTCAAGCCTCTTGACATTGAGGTCATGAAGCGCCTGTCGCAGCGAGTCAACTTGATTCCAGTCGTGGCCAAGGCTGACACGCTTACACCACGGGACTTGGCCCTTTTCAAGGAACGTATTCGCGATGTGATTCGGACGCATGGCATTACTGTATTTGCGCCACCTGTCGACTCGATCGACGAGGCTAGCGCCGAGCATGCGCGTGCGCTCATGTCATCGATGCCTTTCAGCATCATCGGCAGCACAAAAGATGTTCGCACGTACGACGGCCGAATGGTGCGTGGTCGTGAGTACCTGTGGGGTGTGGCCGAGGTGGAAAATGAACACCACTGTGACTTTAAGAAGCTACGTTCGCTCCTGATTCGCACGCATATGCTCGACTTGATTATGAACACGGAAGACTACCATTATGAAAATTACCGTCAGACACAAATGGAGACTCGCAAGTATGGCGAGCCAAAGGTGAAGAAGTTTGACAACCCGCGGTTTAAGGAAGAAGAGGAAGCCTTGCGCCGCAAGTTTACTGACCAGGTCAAGCTTGAGGAGGGCCGGTTCCGTCAATGGGAGCAGCACCTGATTGCTGAGCGTGACCGTCTGAATAAGGACCTCGAGACAGCTCATGGTGCGATCAAGCAACTTGAATCAGAGATTGAGAGCTTGCAAATGGCTTCGCGCACGCAGAGGAGGTAAGATGGCGTGGTGAGAACATGAGAGAGAGAGAGAGAGAGAGAGAAAATGTTGGTGTGTTGGTGCTGAGCAGTTGACTGGTGTGACTCTTTCTCTCTTCTGTCCTCCCACTCACTCTTTTATTTGTCTTGCACCGCGTGAACACTTTTGCCCTACCAGCGCCCAATGTCTCTATCTTTCCTTATTCATCTTTTCCCTGTGATGCTTCGTCTTCATCTAGCTGTAGCTGCTACCATCTAGTTACAGTATTTGCCGTCTACGAGATGGTCATCTCCATCCAACTCCCGCGCTAGCTGAGATTGTCTTAATAAGAGGTCTTCTTCCAGTTCCAGTTCCAGAGCCATCGTCGCCGCTTCTGCATCATTGTCATTTTGCCATAGGTCATCGTCGTCTGCGCAGCTCTCGTCAATTTTGATGGACGGGTGTGACGCGACGGAAGTCTGTGGTATAGTGCTGTGGCGTTGTTCGTCTGTCACAGATGGATGAGCTTGTTGACGCTGCTGGCCCTGACGAGGTGGCGGTGCAGCGTGCATGGCAGACGCTTGTCGCGCAAGTGGCGTCGATCGGCATGCGTTCACGTCCTTACCTTTTCGCGCTGTTGTGGGTATGCTGGATGCTGTCGTAGATGGCGCTTGTTTCGAGGGGCTTCTTGACGACGAGGCTGGTGTGTGCCGGTACAAACTGGCTGGGTCAAGTGGGATACGCGCTGGTGTCGGCATCCGTAGGACGTCCTGTGCATAATGACTATCATACAAGCAGTTTCTGTCGTAAGAATCTGGGTATACCAGCGCCAAATGCCACATCGCGTCACGTACCCCAGTACTCTGCCAAACGTTTTGAGTCCTCGCTTGATAGAGTCGGTAATGGCCTCTTTTTTGCACTAGGATTCGTATGAACCGCCGTTCGACGAACACGCATACGTACCTTTTCAAGTGCTGCATGTTTTCCTCGCACGCCTTCCGCGTGACCGTAGCCCACGTCCTCATGGAACGTGCCATCCCGCAGCGTGATGCGCACAATCGCACTCACGCCACAATTGCACTTGCCTGACTCGGGATGGACATCAAGCAATACATTAGACACACCGACTCGTACGTACATAGTCGACATCCAAACTTCTTACACTCGTTGACCAGCCATTAAATCCAAAGATTTCATTCGCGAGGTCCACGACTCTCCATCCCTCGATATATGTGAGCTTTCGCACGCCACCGGGACCAGGCCGTTGACTGAGAAATTCAGGGCCTAATCTCTGGTTCAGTTTGACTTGGATGGCAGCCATACGTGTGGCGCTCCACAGCGGTAGTCCTGTTTCTGGATCCATCTCCGGCACGAGTGCATCGTTGTCGTCGTCTTCGGCCTTTCCACGACTTCGTTTCCTATGCGATGAGTCGAATCCCGTGCGCATTTCATCTTCCGGTTCCATTACGTCGTACTGCCGTAGCTACAACCTGCTCAGCACGAGCGTACCTGCGTGTGTATATGGCTGTCGGACCCTTGTTCTAAGGACTGTGCTGTGCAGGTAATATGAACTCGACGCGTGTGCAGCGTGTGCTTCACGCGTACCGCAAGTGTTATTCACGTGATCCGGCCTTGCTACAATGAATACAACATCGTCACCACCAACGACCATGGCTTGCTATGCTAGTAGCAACGACATGAGGAAGGAAAAGAAATAAGAACTATAAAGACGACTATCCGAACTTGATATACAGGATAAATAGGAACAAAAGAGCAATGGCGCCGATACTGTACGAGATAGGGGGGTTGTGTGAGAACGACTGCAAGAAAACTGCCATGCATACGTACGGGGCATATTTGCGAATCATGGCATCAACATTGATTTTGCGCGCGGCACGGCGGTACTTGAGTGACTCGTCACGCAAAGATGAAGACAGAGACGACATATCTGCATATACGTAAGCGACCACGAGCACTTGCAACGTCGAGCAACACGTACGATCTAAACTATCGCCTCGCCAAAGCAGATCTTCCATGTTCTTCGTCATGATCTTTTGGACATCCTGCAGATCTTCATTCAGCTTGTCCAAGTGTGATCCGGCTGTTGTCTCGGCTGTGCGGCTGTCAGCGTAGAGTCGCTTCGTTCGCTGCATGAATGTATCAAAAGCCACAAACGCATAGGGACGCAGGTTCCGCTGTTGCACCTGACGCCCATAGCTCATTTCAAATTCACGCGCAAGCTCATCGAGGTATGAAAATGCAAGTTTCCTTGGGTACGACCGATCGGAAATCGTCAGGTACACCACGGAGGCTGGATCACCTGGTGGCGGTTGCACCAAGTAGCTGCATGCTCAGTCAGTCCACATTCCGGTTGCCAAGAAAAAGAAAACACATTTCGGGCACATGCTTGCACCAACCATGTCAGGATACCTACTGCAATGCCATAGGGCCACTGTCGATGCTGCAGCGTGTCTCGGATGACGGCGTCAGCTTGCGAAAGATCAACTTTGCCTGTTGCTTGTACTGTGTCAAGTCTGGTCCCTGCGGATCATCTACACTCTGTGCGAGTGGAAGAGAGTCAGAAACTCGCGCAATCTGCGTGGATCGGACCATCTTTTGGAGTGCTCTTGTTAGGCAGGCCCGCAATGCACACACACAAGCAATCCTTTCTCTTCGGTCGTAGTCTCACCAGCCCTGCTTTTCATCTTGCCTGTCCACTTCTTCCTCCACTAGTCTCGTTGCCTAATCACATGGCGTTTGGAAACGACACGGCGCGCGGCGCGGCGCGGCGCGGCGAGCCCCCTTCTTCCCCCAAACTCCACGTGCCGCGAGGCGCACCAACCTGTCGTGACACACTGCCCGCTTCGCGCTCCAACACAGGCATACAGTCCTACCATCAGTTCGACCTATTGCGCTAAGCCCTACAGATAGCGATAACATCGACGTCGACATCATGGCGGATGAGTATGAGTCAGCTGGTGATGGGCTAGCTACGTTTTCGCGGCTCTACCTGGATCTCCGTGGCGTGTGTTTCGTGATTGATCGCGAGACGCTTATGAGCTTACCTGAGTCCATCTTGTTGTGTCTCTTCCCGAACGGTCTTTTGCTGCCGGATCCCAATGAAGATATAAGCGAGGAGAAACAGGTATACTTTGTTGACTCTGATCCACAGTGTCTTCAGTTTGTGCTCTCGTTCTTCCGACGTGCACAGGAATACTTCTATGGCACTGATGTCGCTGCCGGCGTGTATCGAGGTGCAGGACTAAGCCCGAGCTATCTCGATCTTGTAGACCCGGTAAACGGTGATATGATGAATGGGTTCGGCCATCCATTGCACTTACCGCTTTTTCACAAGCAGGCCGTCATCCTCCTGCGTGAAGAACTCGAGTTTTTCACGATCCCGCCCCGGTCGATGGCCAAATCCGCTGCCATGCCTGACGTCCCTCCCAATATGCCGCCAAATGCAACTCCCGCATTTACACAGCTCAAAGATGCATGCGGGAATGCGCTTCTCATGCGGCGGCAGATCTTTACTGCTCTTCAGCGCAATGTCAATAAAGAAAACAACATGGCTGAACAGCACCTCATTGACATGTTATGTATGAGTGGATTTGAGCCGAACGACCAGTGGGGATATCGTGCACGAGAACCCGCGCGGTGCGCGATTACAAGCACAGCGCTTGTTCTGCTCAAAACAGGCGTTACACAACCCGGTGAATTGCTTGATGGCCGTGCCCCCAATGCACCACCTCTCCAGCGTCCTATTGGTGTACATCGTGCAGGTGTGAACATGGATACCGGCATCCCTGTGAATCTGACGCCATCCCCTGACGAGCTGGGCGAGTGGGTTGATGATGGTCAGGGCGGCTCGCTGTGTGTCAATCAGCAACAACTCTCTACGACGCAAAAACTGCTTCTCTTCTGGCGGAAGCCTGCGGTATGTATTTACGAGTGCGTCGGCATTCTTAAATGCCAAATGCTCGAGCACACATGTACTGACGCGATCTTTCTTTCATCTCAGCGCAAGTGCTGGTGGGATGGTATTGACATTGTGGTGCCCCAGCGCACCATGCATTCTGAGCCTCCCACGCCTTTACCGCCGCATGTCTTGGGCACTTTATCGCCGCAAGAGCGTAGCTGGCTCGATCAAGGCATTGGGCAGTGCGTTCGTGTTTGGGTTCGTCGTGTATGGACATTAGAAGTGAGCTTGGTAAGTAATATGACGGGGTCTGCATCTCCAAGGAATCTTTGCTCGCAGTCTCAGGCCGAGTCTTCTCGCTCACCTTGTGGTGTGCGGTTGCTTGCGGCTCACGCTGTATGACAGTGCATTCCGAACAACTAACACAGCAGATCTAAATGCATCTACGAGTAAACCTTAAGATACCCAAGTCTGCTCTCAGGTGGCCGTTCGTTTGGTCCTTCCCATGGTTCTCTCCACTTCGTGGCATCCCCCTCCTCCCATTTGTTTTCGCTCCTTACAATGCATCACAAGATATGATCACCATAGAGTGTATGTGTTTCGTTCCACGTAGAAACAGTTGGTGATTCGAGATTGTCACTATCAAATCACATGCTCGACACTGCGGTCGGCGCACATCAAATCCAAGCGCAGTTGTTTTTTTTTTGGTTCCTCTATGGTATCGATGCATGTGGCATTACGTATGGACACCATGTGGGAAGTATGCGTTACGCAAACAATGCGTCGGCCGGGCTAGGAAGCCAAGTAATTGGAATAGATTTATTGTAACAAGCAAGTACTGATTTGGTTCCGCTGCGCCAAAGCAACGCGTGGGGTCATGAGTCTATTTTATTTGCTCGTGAAATCTCCACATGCTGTGGGACATGGTGCACAGCCGCTGGCCGTTTGGGGAATAATTCCAATCATTGCCACATTTCCATGAGACACAGATTCTTCATTACGAACGGTTACACACGTAATACCCACCAACTGTGGTGATTCTTCCACCCTTATAGCGCTAGAGATTCCTTCACCCTCCTCCCCCCTGGTGTTTGGTTTGGTTCGATGAGAGTGAGTGACGGGCCTGGTGCTCAATCTCATACTCGCCGGACTAATACGCCGCTAACAAAAATGTCTTGTTGGCCACAGGAACCAGTGCCTCTGTCTCCGACGTGCGCGGGTTATGAAGGTACGATGCGTCTTGACGAAAAGGCATATCCGTGCCCCAAACAAACCAAGTCTTTACACGGGGGGAGTAATGAGGGTGATGAAACTTCCTTTTCCCCCAACTCTTTTCTTTTGCACACGCACTCGCCTGCACAAGTAGCTACGAGTCCTTTGATGGGCTCGCCGATGGAGCGCAGCTATTCTTTACCTGTTGCAACGCAAAAGGAATTCGATGATCATATCTGTATTGCGAGACAGTCCGGTCATGAGTGCCAGGGAGCTTCTCGATCTCAAGATTATCATTTTAGGACTCGCGCCTGTTCTTGTCAAGCTCGTCTGCTCGGCACGGATGAGAATGATAAGTGTCTTGATACGGCTATCCAAATCCAATGCTGCTGGGCTCAGCCTTGGCCTGGTTCTTATTGTAGCACCACGTCTTTTGAGACGGATCTCGATCAGCCTTGCGGCGACCCCTCGGTTAAAGATATCGAGGACGTTGATATTGATATTGAGGAAGAATTATTGGATCAAAAGTCATCGGCACAGACCCGGAAGCATCTTTCTTGGATTCCACCGGCTGGATCCGACCGTGTTTCTCCAGGTCGAGTTTGCACGACGCCGCCGCCGATGCTTTCGAAACACTACCAAGATCTTGGCGAATGGCCGTCTCATCGGTCTAAGTATGTTCACCCGAGCGTGAACGAGAGTCGATTGTTAGATCACCACTTGCATGTGTCAACGTCTCAGGACGGATTATACCCATCATCCAAGGCTGCTTCGTCTCACGCACGTACACTCTTCGAGGCGACGCAGAAGGCATATATCCCTCGAATTGTCTCTGGTTTGTCAGGCAGTCGCCCTGTGCCGGTCAGTACTAAGTGCCAGTCTTTCTTCATTCATCCAAAACATGTTGAATAAGAACTTCTTTGTAGTTTTTCCTATCTTGCATGTTCATGTGTATTTCTTCCTATGATTCATCGAGTGACTTGATGCCTGTTTTTTGTTTTTTATTCTTTCAATTTTTGCTATCTCGACTCGTCATACGAACTATGATGCCGTAGGTATCGGAAACATGAGTTGGCATCCTTTTCTATTCTGATGCATGCATGCGTAGAATGTCTTCCGCCATAGCACGAACTGCCTCAGCAGACGTATCGACCTCCGCAACGGCGGCTGTCTGCATGTGCTGTCCAATTCCCAGCGGGTATCGACGAAAGAGCTGAGCTTTCGATGCTACGCCTGGCATTTCGTGGGCACGCAGGAAATGCAGCCATCGGTCAACTGTGATGTCGCTTGCATCGTACACCTTGATACTCCGTCGATGCACACGACGCCAAAAGTTTTCCTGTGACTTTTTATGAACGAACGGTCCTCGTGGTACCGTCCACAACGTAGTCCGAATCGGGAGCATGGCTATTCCGCCAGTGGGGATTTGAAGTGCGTGTGCCGCACGCATTGCAAAATCAGCAAAGAAATCCAACTCAAATGTCTTAGCATTGTTCGAAGTCAGCTGAAGCGTGGCGACATGGACGCCATGTGTCAAAGGCGGCGATGCAAGTGCTGGCACATAGGCAGCAACATGATCCGCACCGCTTTGCTGCGCTATTTGAGTCGCACGTTTCCCTTGTGCTTTGTATGCACGCGCAGATGTAGAGAATGCGCGTGCGAGTACGTTGCTAGACGGGCTCATGAGCCGACTCGGTCCCCACGCCATGTGATGAACCAGCGCTTTGCGACAAGTCCTTCCCAAGAAATCGCTTGAGGTCGACGAACGGATGGCTCACTCTTTACAGTCATATGTATGATTATATAATATCATCTTGCACCCCTTCCCATCTCGCGAGTGTTGCGACCGCAGACCGCAACAGCCTGCGAATGTGGGTCAGAGTCAAGCGTCGGAAAGGCGCGCATCGTCAGGCTTCTCAGTTCGAGAAGAGCGACTTTCTATGATTTGCAGCACGGACAGCCGAAAAAAAGAAGTTGACAAATAGGGTATCTAGACAATCTACGAAACTAGGTAGTTGTGAGAGATATGGGTGGCGCAAGCATTGACAAAGGGTCAGAGGCGGGTGGCGAAGGCGCCGCCGCGTGCCCTTGTGCCGGAGATCCCAGCGATGGAGTCGAGTTCAAAGGACGCGTGGTCGCAGTGGGAATGATCGGCGGAGCCGCTTTAGCCGTTGCATTCGCATCAGGCGTCGTGGGAGCGGGCGTATTCAGACTGCTCTCATGGCGGAGTGGCAGCCCCTCGCATCGGTCCTGCGCTTGGTCCATGGGCTCCGGTGACGCACGCATTTCATGAGAATACTGAGGCCTATACATGGAGCGCAATTGTGCTTCGCGCGTCAGACGAGCTTTTTTCTTATTCTCGTATGCCTCACGCACGGCGTCGCGAATCACGCCCACTGCATAACTGTTTTCTTCGACGTTGGCCATGGCTGTGCGAAGTAGCGCACGCACTTGGTCGGCTGTCCAGATCAGGTTGTATGACGTGCTGTAATGAGCCGTCGTGGGATCAAAGCCCGGCTGGACAGCATTCGGTAAGAGTGGACAGTATACAAAATGCACGTCAGGCGCGCGATCTGTTGACCTGTTCTTTTTCATGCGCCATCCATCGAAGCGCTGAGCAGATAACGGTTCATATTCTTCTCGGATCTTGTCTGCCTCATCCTTGTAATGGCGTTCGAGCTCTGACGGGGATACGGATCCGTTCGCTACACGACCAGGCCTGTTCTCGCCAGACGTTGTCTCGTTTCCGTCAGTCCGTGGCCTCTCGTAATTCAGCTCGCGTTTTTTGATTTCTATGCCGCACTCCTTGCCAAATTCGTGGATCCGTGCCACCGCGGCACCGGTCTTGACATCTGACGATGCATCGAACGAAATAATGACATCTGCTTGCCTCTCGTCACGTGCCAGGACATGATTCGGTAGGTTGTTCGAGAGACCACTGTCCATCAGTCGCAGGCGTCGTGTGTGCTCCCAGCGCCACTGCTTTGAGCGAGGCTGGCTTGGTTGGTCAGCTGCTGGCTGCCCCTCGCCGTTTTCATCGAAAGTAGGTGTCACATCTTCGAGGTCTTCAATAGGAGCCATGAACGTTTCTGGGTCGTGTTCATACAATGATGTGGACGCAGACGCACCACTATCGCGGCGCGGTCGCAAGGTATGCTCCATGGCCAGCTCAGGGAGGCGTGGGAGGTTGGCAAGAAAGGCATTGATTTGCTCTCCGGTATGCCGCATTTCCCATGGTAATGTGTGAGCCGGCTCAGGTCGCTTGATCGACGGCGACGCTTGTTCATTCGATTCACGCTCATAAGGCACGTCTTGTTGCGACGGTGTGTACGGCAAGTTCGGCTCCGTTGGAGCGGACGCCTGCGCAGACTCAGACGGTTGGTGCAACTTAGAAGTAGGTCGAGATATGCGCGGCTGCTGTGCTTCTGCCGGTCCAGGAGATGAAGCTCGGGGCGAATGTGTAACAGTCGACGCGGGTGGCTCGACTTTTTCTAGGGTCGGGCCCATATCAACAATGACATCGTCCTGGCCTCGCCCGTAAAATGGATTTGGCTCATCTGCAGCACGGATAGGATTCCCCCAACGCTTTTCCCATTGCTTCATCATGACAAAATTATTCACCCATTTGAGGAGCGTCGACATGACGGTGCCCTGAGGTATAGAGGCTAGCAATGTCGATATGTAAGCAGTGAGAGGACCGGCCGGCGCTCCGGTGCACTGGCCAACGATAGAGGCCAGCATTTCCTCCGGGCCGCGATGCTTCGACTGGCCATTTTCAAACGCTCGGCCATAAGCCCAGGTAGGAATCCATGCACCGATATTCCGGCACCCGAGCTCCAAAGGCGAAATCTCATACCAATCGTAGCCACTGCCGACAAGTGGCGTTTTCTCATGTCCGGGCACATTATCGGCCACAGTCACTTCCGCCTTGCTATATGGCCGCCACACACGTCGAACACCTGTGAGAATCGGGATCGGTTGAAGCCCTTCGTTGAGTTTCGCTCGTGTCCATACCTTCGACCACTGGAATGACTTGCGGCTCAAACCTTCGCTGGGCTCGTACTTGGCCCACATCGCGTGTTCCTGCAGACTTGGCTCACGTCGTGAGTCAGGGCCGTTGTACGAGTAATCCGTGCCGAAAAGCGAGAGGGGGCGAGGCAGGAACTGGTATGAAAGAACGAGGGTAGCATAAAAGTCCATAATTCGGCAATGCAGTGTTTTGTTCCGCGATTTGCGAAGTAAGGGGCCCAGCAAATAGTAGATGCCACGCGATGAGCGAGCGACGCGGTCCATGGCATGCAGACTCATGGGATGGGCTTCTTCATGCGCCATCGCTAACAGATGCGCAATCATGACATCTGTTGAGCACTGGGCAATAGTGTAGTAGACGGCCAATGTCCAGCAGGAGCCACTAACAGCAGATGACCACATTGTGCACTGGAGGAGACCAGTATTTTCAGCCTCTTTCAAGAATCCTGCATAGCCAAACATAGCACGATAACCACCGCCTGAGCCGCCAATGGCTATCAGTGGTACATCATCGGGGTGCACATATTCACTGGAAGGCAACTGCAGGAATTGGGCCAGAGCATTTGTGCCTTCCGACGACATAAGAAGGCGCCGCTTACGCATCGCACTCTTTTCGTCCGCGTGCAGATCTGATGAGCAGCGCACCTGTGCATCCCACTCCAGCTCAGGGAACGTCTCAACATCCTTGTCGTCGTGTGCCACAAGTCGGCGTAGATGCGACATGTCGTGCCAACGGAGGCGCCATCGCTCAAAGAGTGGAATGCGTGGAAGACGTACAGGCGGCGGCAAGCTTAGTGGGATCTGTGGTGGCGGAAACAAGAAGGGAAACCGTCGTTCCTGCCACCAGAATCCCCCAACGTTGGTGCCGCCGCTAGCCGCTGACGACTCAGCACCTGCGCCCGTAGCCGAGGCAGTCCGATCCACGTTTGAAGACATCGATGCGCGCCCTTCGCGCCGCGTCGCACTTGCTAATAGAGCCTGCATGCGCCCCCAGGACGACATCCCATGTCCACCTTCCGTAGACTCGTACCAGGTCCACGGGCCATTCGCATTTAGCCTCGACGACAAGGGGCGGGCTGCGAACAGCGTAACGAGCGTGCATATTAAATAGCATTTAATAAATAAATAGCTGGGCGACGACCGGATGCTGTGTAACAGCGACATAGGTCGTCTCGCCCTTGGTCCACTGTCTGCCACTACACGAGAAAAGAGCAAGATGAAATGGAATGACAGCTGAGAGTCTTGCTCCAATAGATCGCGCCAGTCAATTTTTATTCGCGGCGCCGCCTCTTCCACTTTCTCCTTCCCACCCCCCCCACCAATCCCACCGATCCAACCCACTGCATCCCTATCGCATAGGCTTGCATAATCGCAGCAGCATTTTTGGCCTCACACGGCTCTTGTCCCTCTCTCCCTTTCACACACGTCCCGCCGCTTTTGGGTGACAGCTTCGACCGCATGCTGCGCATCACGTGAAATCACGTGTCACGTCCACGACGAAGACTCGTCGGCAAACACATTGGCTTAGAAGCCCAGCGCCAGTGAGTGCCATGGCAGATCTTCGTCATCTTGGTCCGTGCGAAGTTCATGGTCAGTCGCCGTGGTCTTGGCATGAAGTCTCGCAATCGTCGCACCATACAGCTCGGGTGTGGCGCTCATGACGGATACAGCCGTCATGGTAGAAGCAAGCGATACACTGGACATCGTGCGGGTATCTGAGACACTCCCTTTCGATACCTGGCTCTTGACCTCACCGTCGCTGTCGCTCCCCAGCTCAGCAGCAGTGTCAACGTCATCCGCGTCCTTAATCTCATTTCCATCGTCATCCTCAGCATCGAGCGTACGAGGCGGTGCTATTGCTTTCACAGAATCGTTTGTTTTGGGCAATTCGTCCATAAGGTGCGCAAGTGCGAGCTGAGCTGCCGACGGATCCAACTCCAATATATAGGCCCGAGCCTTACGGATACGCCACATGGCAGCGCGAATACTTTCATCAAGCTCGGTCAAAAATGACTTGAGCGCTCTTTCTCTCATCAGGCAAAAACGAGCTTCCGATTGCGCATAGTTGCACACGTGCTGGCACTGTGTGTATGAAGTTTCGATAGACTTTTGCATGTCATCGCGAGTGAAAGGATTGTTTTTTTTACCTGGCAGGCGCGTCAGGTCGGCCAAGTCCATCACAGGTGCCCGCAAGACCAGCGGCTGTCGCATGCGTGCACGCGACACGCGCGTATAGAATTCGCCCAGACACACCTTAGCGCGCAAGAAGAGTGGCATGCTTCGCTTCGTCAGGGTAGAGGGCTGTCCAGGAAACAGGCGATCGCGATTGTCGTTTGCCATGCCCAAATTGATCGACATTTGTAGCACGTCACGCATGATTTTTAGACATGCGCGCCCGCTTTTTTCCGCCGACAACAAGGCTTCTCGAGCGCGCTTCTCGCGCATAATTTCACTCGGCACAAGCTTGGTCAAGAGCAGCAACACATCCACCTCAAAGAACAGGGCATCGAGTTCAGTGCCACAGCATCCTCGAGGGCACAGTCGCCTGCCAAGATCGTCCAGACGCTCTTCCATGATGCGTATTTCAACGCTTTGCCGCGCGAGAGATTCCAGCTCTTGTTCCAGCTCAGCTTGTTCAGCCTGTGCCCGATCTAAGAGAGGCGCAAGGTCGCTCATACGCTGCTGTGCATTCGTCATAGCTGTTGCTGTCGACCGCGCTCGCATGCCTCGCGCGGACGATTTCGGTGCAAAGCGTGTCAGGATAGACCGCTGCATTCGCTCGTATGCAGCACGCGACGTTTCCCTGGGCTATGTTAGTATAGGTTATACACCAGATACGTACGCTGTCTTTTCATGACGGGCAAAGGTGTTCTTGCGAGACTCAACAACACCGCGCACTTTCCACATTTTCTCTCGAACGCGATCTTGTCTAGTGGAAACGTTGCCCAATGCCTCGAGACGATCTGAGTCGTTAGTACCTGAAAGACTAGAAGCGAGCATTTGGCATGGCGAGGCTACAGGATGCCAAAGGAAGCTGGATATCGCTCGTCTATCAAACGAAGCGCTATATCACGTTGCCCTCGAGCCTCAGATCTGGCTCCGCTGCCATTCGTCTGACCACACTCTCTTACTTTCTCCCACGTACGGAACAATTTTGTATACTCGTGAGCATCCTGTATTGGTGCACTGGATGCACGCATCGTCATAGAAGAGGCAACAGACGCATTGTCTGACAAGTCTGTAAGCTCAGGTAGCTCGGCCATTGTTTGTATGTGTGCGTGCTGAGCGACTTTGGCACAGGCTTACGGGCGCTCGCACCTGCCAATTATGGACAGGACTCAAATTTCATTTCCCCACCAATCCGAGTAGGTAGGTAGGTTATTTTCAATACGCGTATGAATTTTTGTTTTGGATATTTTTTTTAGCTGAAGCCACGTGGACAGGGCGGGGTCTGCCGACCCAAATTTGACGGACCTCTCTCCTACCAGAGGGGAGGCTATCGTAGGATTTATGCCTGCTTTTTGCAGCCTGACATAACAAAGGCAAGTATGTGCAGCAGAGCGTCGTTGCATGGAGTGGAGTGCCTTGCGCTCACGGACACCGATCCTGTGGAGAGATATCGGCTACAGTCTGTGTCCTCCTGCGTTGTGTGCCGTAGCTTCTTGGACATCTTCTGCGCTAAGGTGGCAGCACCCCACGATATCTCTGGTTTTGCACCAGTCCATGAACGACGACACGCCGCGCCATGATGGCGCCGAAACAAACAACGTTTATCGATACCAACAAGAAATTGCACAAATGGTTCGTTCATTTTCAAAATTTGGCTCTGCTGTGCACCGAATAAACTAACTGTACCACAGATGTTCGTGTCAACGGAAATTGAAAACCCCGATCCCAGAGTGACACGGCTCATCGAGGACATTGTGAGGAATCAAGTGATCGAAATGGTATGTTGGACAGCCTGGAAAATGTGCTTCTCACGCATGCGCGCAGATCATTCAGTCGCGTCGGCTCTCGCAGCGGCGTATGTCCAAATACCTCGCCCCTGAAGACTTAATCTTCTTAATCCGATATGACCGCGCGAAAGTGAACCGGCTACGCACGTACCTGAGTTGGAAAGACGTGCGAAAGAATGCCAAGGAAAGTGGCGGCGACTCAGCCGGTACAGGCGGCGGTGGCGCCGTTGCGGGTGACGGGGGCGATGGCATTGACGAGGCCGGCGAAGACACACCGCTTCGAGTAAACAAGCGCAAGATGCGTTTGCCATGGGATCTCGGCTCCATCTTCTCTGAGTTCCCACGCGTATCAGGCCAGGCGGTCGAGGATGCAGAAGATGACGACGACGACGCGAATGAGACGAACGAAGACTCGATTCGCCGGCTGAAGGCAGCCGATGAAACGACACGGCGCATGACACGTGAAGAATACGTCTACTATTCCGAGTGTCGACAGGCATCATTTACATTCCGCAAAGCGAAGCGATTCCGCGAATTCATCCATGCAAATCTGTATTTGGATGTAAAGCCCAGCGATGATACCATTGATATTCTTGGCTTCTTAGCATTCGAAGTTGTGCATGAGCTATGTACACGAGCGATGCGCATTAAGCGCGATTGGGAACAGCGCGCAAAAACGCTCCGTACTCGACGGAATGCCAAAGCGACAGATCCATCGTTTTCATCACCACCGCTGTCGTCAAAGGATCATGAACACCAGGAGGCTTGTACGCTTTTCCGCTTACCAGCCGACTCCGAACCGCCTTTGGAGGCTTGGCACATTCACGAGGCCTTCACGGAGCTCCAGTCCAAACATTCCTTTGTAGATACAGGACGAGGCGCCGCCGGCCCAGCCGGCGGACTCCGTCGTACGCAGGTATTTGTTATTTAGTGAATCATGAGAGAGACGAAGACGAAGATGGCTTGAACGCAGACGCCTTCTTCCACTGATGCCGCGCGGACGCATGACCTTGGCCTTGGTAGGAGCCAAACGTCTCGGCATCAACAAGTCCAGTACTGCCAAGTCCAGCTCGGCCTTGTACGACACGCGGTACAACAGGTGCCTGTTGTAAGAGCGGCGCATCCGCAGCGTCTCTGGCCATCTGGCTAAACATTCGATAGCCCACATGCTCATTCTGTGCTGCCGACGCGCCATCTTCATTGGCAGATGTGGCTGGAGCTGTGGACTCAGGGCGTGGTTCGGTCGGATATAAGCTGCGTCTCAAAGCAGCTCGGTCCCGGTATGTTTTGGACAACTGTTCCTGCTGCTCCTGCTGTTGTGAATCGATCACGTCGGGGCGGGGTAAGAACATGTGTTTCAGTGCCTTTAGTCGTTTTCGACTGTCACGCTCGCCCACATCTTGCTCCGCTTCACGTTGTACGCGCTTAGCACCAGCAAGCGGAGCTAAGCTAATTTCGTTCGCACCGTCGGTCTGGACCGCACACTTCTCGCAAACATCCCAGGCATGTGGATGTAAATGCACTTCAAAGACGGTACTTTGAACGCCAATGCGTAAAAGATCATAGTGTTCTAGGGTATATGGCTGGCTTGCGTGCTTAGCGGGTGAGAGGCGCTCGAACGATGTCGAAGGTATGGCCGCTAGTGAATCTGCGGATGTAGGACAGCCACGTCGACACACATAGGTGCCATGCATAGACCCGGTATCAGCAACAGAGAAGCGGATAGGCGAGCGTGAAGTGGAAAACAAATTGGCATGATGCTTACTGACTTCCATTGAGGGTAGTCGCAAACGTGACGTAAAGGATTTATCGCGGCCTATACTGACGCCGCCGTGCCGACCATCTACGATGGCAACAGTTTTGCGCGTGGGAAGTACATCAGATGACAGTTTCACGAGACGCAAGAACGCGTAATCATCATGCGTCTCTCCAGAATCACAAGCATCTGTGGTGCCGCAGTGCTCCCCGGACATGGATGTCTCGGTCTTTATTTCATGTCTTGCCAAAGGAAAAAAGTATGGCCAGACAAGAAGCGATGTGAGCTTCACACTTCTGCATGCATTGGTAATGAGAAGGTCTAACCTTGCGCAACTTACAGGTTGCCCGACAAGGTGCCGGAGTGGTTAACGGGTTCGCCTCGAACTTATTCGACGCTGTAAGTCAGCGGTAAGCGAATGGGCTCTGCCCGCACAGGTTCGAATCCTGTTCTTGTCGCTTTCTATTTTTTGCGGCAACTGTATTCTGAAAGACTTAACTGGACTAGGCGTCAGTATAACAGAGTTTCTTGATTATAATTTTTTTTCTTACTCTCGATCGCATAATTTCATTGCCAAGTGCTAGGTTGGTGCTTTGTCACCCGCGAAATTTCACGCTAGTCAGCCTGGGAAGGTTGCGTCATTTTTAGTAGATTCCCTACATACACAACACTTCCACGACTCTCCTTCGGTCGACAGGTAGAAGTGGGTGTTCTTCAAAGCCATGCAACGAGGTATTGGTGCGATCCGAAGGGGATGGGCTCTGCGTGATGGCCCGGCAAGGCATGCGTCAGCAGTAACAATGACAGGCTCATGCCCAAGTACTACAGCCCCGGCGCGTGGACCTGCCATCCTACGGCGAGATGTACCTGCATGGAAGAGTCCAGCGCGGAGTACGACCATGAATCGCATCGCATCGTACCTTCGCACGTATGTGACAGAAGCGGAACGGCCCATGGCGACCGACGTGCAGCCGAGCGAGTCCGATGTCGAGCGTCTGTTACGCCAGCGAAATGTCGGTATTAGTGCACACATCGATAGTGGCAAGACAACGCTCACCGAGCGTGTGCTGTACTACACAGGACGAATCAAAGACATTCACGAAGTGCGTGGACGTGATGAAGTCGGTGCGAAGATGGACAGTATGGAGCTCGAGAGAGAAAAGGGGATTACCATCCAGTCAGCTGCGACGTACTGCAACTGGAAAGCGACACCGCCGACGGAGCGAAGTAACATGACAGGTGATGCAGCTGATGAGTCCACCGTCACAACACAAAAAAAGCACGACTACCACATCAACATCATCGATACGCCTGGCCACGTTGACTTTACTATTGAAGTGGAGCGTGCGCTGCGTGTGCTGGATGGAGCTGTGCTTGTACTCTGTGCGGTATCGGGTGTGCAATCGCAGACAATGACAGTTGATCGCCAGATGCGCCGCTACTCGGTGCCGCGACTCTCGTTCATCAACAAGATGGACCGTGCCGGTGCAAATCCGTGGCGAGTTGTTGAGCAGATTCGCACGAAGCTCCGTATGCCTGCGGCAGCGATGCAAGTCCCTATAGGAGCCGAGGACAACTTCCAAGGTCTTGTGGACCTTGTGCGTTGGAAGGCCGTGTACAACGAGGGCACCAAGGGCAATGTGGTTCGTGAATCCGATGACATTCCAGCAGACGTGCTCGAGCTGGCAAGGGAGAAGCGGCAGGAGCTCATTGAGCAGCTGTCGGACGTGGATGATGAAATGGCGGAGATCTTCATTGAAGAGCGCGAACCCACCATCGAAGAGCTCGTTGCTGCGCTGCGCCGCGCAACGGTTGCGTGCCGCTTTTCACCCGTGTTCCTAGGCACGGCGATCAAGAACAAGGGCGTACAGGCGCTCCTGGACGGCATGTGTGCGTACCTGCCGAACCCGATGGAGGTGCGTGCCATTGCGAACGACACGGCCGTCGCGAAGAAGATTGCAGCGCAGGCCAACGAAGAGGGCCAGGACGTGGCGGCCATGCAGTCGTCCGCCCAGCATGGATCCGAAGTGCAGCTTGTGCCGGCGACGGAGGCGCCGCTTGTGGGTCTTGCCTTCAAGCTGGAGGAAAGTCGGTTCGGTCAGCTGACGTACATGCGTGTGTACCAAGGCATCCTGCGCCGGGGCGGCATCATCTTCAACTCACGCACTGGCAAGAAGGTCAAGGTGCCGCGTCTCGTTCGCATGCATGCGGATGACATGGAGGATGTGCAAGAGATTGGGCCCGGGGAGATCTGCGCTATGTTCGGTGTGGAGTGTTCGTCAGGCGATACGTTCACCGATGGCAGCACGACGCTGTCGATGTCCGCGATGTTTGTGCCGGAGCCGGTGATCTCGCTTTCGCTCACACCCGAGGGCAAAGACACTAGTGTGAACTTTTCGCGTGCGTTGAACCGCTTCCAGAAGGAGGACCCTACGTTCCGTGTGCACGTCGACAGCGAGTCCAGTGAGACCATCATTTCAGGGATGGGCGAGCTGCATCTGGACATTTACGTCGAACGCATGCGCCGCGAGTACAATGTGCCTTGCACGACTGGCAAGCCACGTGTGGCTTTCCGCGAGACGATCTCGCAGCCTGCGAAGTTCAACTACACACACAAAAAGCAGACGGGTGGTGCCGGTCAGTTTGGTCGTGTGATTGGTTACATTGAGCCGATGACTGTCGACGAGGACACTGGCAAGGACACGGCCTTCGTGAACAGTGTGATGGGTGGCAACATTCCACCCAGCTACATCCCTGCGTGTGAGAAGGGATTCGCGGATGGACTGGAGAAAGGCGCACTGGCGGGCTACCCGGTGTGTGGTGTGCGGATGGTGCTCGAGGACGGTGCGGCGCACAGTGTGGATTCGAGCGAGCTGGCGTTCCGTATCGCAGCGCATGCTGCATTCCGCGAGGCATTCCGTGCGGCGAACCCCACGATTCTTGAGCCAAAAATGTCCGTCGAAGTCATTGCGCCTGTTGAATTCCAGGGCACGGTCATCGGCGCACTTAACCAGCGCAAGGGCACCATCGAGGACACGGAAGTGCGTGAGGATGACTTTACCATCACGGCCGAAGTGAGTCTTAACGATATGTTTGGCTTCTCGAGCCAGCTTCGTGGCTTGACGCAGGGTAAGGGCGAGTTCTCCATGGAGTACAAGAAACACGAGCCAGTGATGCCGAACGTCCAAGCCGATATGGAGGCAGCGTACAAGAAGAGCTTGGAGAAGAAATAGGCGTACGCATGATAGCGTGAAATGACCACTATACGAAGAGCATGTCGTGTTCGGCGCTGTCGCCACAGTTGGTCCGTAGAATTCGTACGGCGTGCTCCGCCGTCGTGACCTAGATGGCCCTGTCCGCCTGTGCCTGCTTTGTGCAGCAGCCGAGTCGCAATGATGGCCTGTCTATGTGTTTGGCCCTGGCACTCGTACGCCGATCCCTGCCTCCCATCGCCATGACACGTGTCTCATCCTGTCATCGGTTCCCAGTCCACTCGATTCAGCCCCGACGTATCCGGTTCCTTCCTGTCTATCAACCAAGCTCGGCATGCGTCGTGTTTGCTCGCCCGTCTACACAAAACACCTACTCGCTCTTATGGCGCAATTGCTGCAATGCTACGAGCCTTTGTGATGGCGTTGGCCTTGCATAGTAGTAGGCACTGTACAAAGCATCATCATGCGCCGAGGCAAACAAGAGACTGTGTAAAAAAAAAAAAAGTCAGCACACGTTCATTCGCCCGCCTCCCATTGTATACATACTTCTGAATCTCCAAAGTCACAATGGCACGAGCAAGTAAGGGCGCATAGGCTTCACTGGTCTTAGGCGCTGGCCACGCACACAGCTTTGTCGCCCAGTCACGAGACGTCTCGTCTAGCTTGGCGACATCCTCTTGCTTCCGCAGAGCTTCGCGAGCGCCTTCCTCAGCCCGCGTTGCACTTGGGCGCTGCATCATCGCTGCATATCGGTCGGCGGCAAGTTCCATGTGGTGTACGTATAGATTCAATCCAAATTGTACAAGTGCACAAATCGGTTTGCGAAGCAGGCTACACAAATGCCAGCCGACAATAAGTGGCATGTAAGGCACAGACACCACAGCGTGAGCGGCCGGACGCGCAGCCGCCTCAGCGACGACGTCGAAGCCAAAGTCTCGAAATAGGGATGCATTTTGAATCAACAGTGCCACTAGCAGCACCTTGAGCATGTGGTCCACGAATGAAACGGCCGTCAGCACACGTGTGTGTCGCAAAGCCCAGTGTCCAAGCTCGCGCACAAGTAACGCTTCCATTTCATCCTCCGCCGCAAGTTTGTCGCGTAGGACAATACATTTGGTCTTTGTGCCGAGACCCACCAAGTACACGCAGCTTTGGTGAAGCTGCGAACTATTCTCGACGAAAAAGACATGCTCCAAGGGGAATTGCACTTTCTGCGCGACGGCATGAACTCGATCATACAGCGTGCCACTCGTAAGCACATATGGCTGATCGACAAGGGGACGAATAAGCTGTGGCCACATGAATTTGGATATGGTCGAGCCGACCCATCCCACCATCAGAATACACAGCGGAAGCGCATCTCCAACGAGCCGCGCCAGGCTCACGCACACACTCGTGAGCAGAATCCCTAGTAGCAGCGCAAATGGCACCATGCTCATGTAAGTTGTGAGGTACGAGCGCCATTGTGGCATGCCTGGCGTGTCGTGCCGCTTGATCGTGTACTTTTCGTACGCTTCCATCACAGGTTCCAGTGGGAAGAGCATGAGGGCCAGCACAACGGCATACATGAGCGACACTTTCAGCTCTGTATGTGACCAATGGAGCCTGTCCAGCAACGCGTCGCCCCATTTCCATGCATACGCGTACACGAAGAATGCCACTCGCACAACGTCTAATGCATACCTGGCTGTCTTGTGTACCATTTGCATGCGCACTTGCGTCTGACTAGTCCGCTGCCGCGCAGAAAAGTCGGCTGCATTCAAAAACGGTGCCAACGCAGTGGGTATCGACGTGTTCCTGTACATCTGTGCCTGTCGCCACACCACATACATTTCGACCACATACTGCAACGTCAACGCCCCCAGCACGATCGTGCGCCACGGAATGCCAGGCGCATCAGCCACGCTGACGATATCGCGCAATGTATCGACAACAAACTCCATGCAGGGCTAGCGTGCGCAGCCAGCTGCGAAAAATAGGGCCAAAGCGACGTACGATGAACGCAGAGAATGCGAGCCTGGTCGCCAGTGGTCTTCTACGAAGCTACCGCACGGCTGTAAGACGATCGCGTGTGGACTTGGATGCGAGGCCCTAACGCACGGGCGCGGAGAGAAGACCGATCACGCCACGTGGCACATGCACGCATCGACCTCGTCTCAGGCACGGCCTGGCTACCGAGATGACATACATGTGTGACCCCTACTAGACAATCCGAGAAAGGTCACTGCATCTTGGCTTTGCTGTGCGGCACAGAAGCAGAGGCAGCAGCGCGGTCGATCGCAACGATGCGCTCCGTCAATGTCGGATGACTGTGGTGGTACGCGCTGAACAATGGATCATGGTGCATAGTGGACAGGCTGTAACACACATTCGTTAGCATGCTGAAGGGAGAAACAGGTGGGCAACATACTTGTGGATCTGAAGCTTGATCAGCGCCTTTTTCAAAAGGTCTGGGTACGGTTCGTCGTCTTCTGGTAGAGCATCACCAGGCACGGTCGTCGGCATGCGGTTTGCGGGCACATTCGACATATGGCTGATCCAATCCATGACGGTGGCATTCGGCTCCGTCTTGGGCACGACACCCTCGCCTTGTGCATGCAAGAGGGACTGTGCCTCCAGTTCTGCCGAAGTCTTGCCGGGGCGGTGTAGTAGCGCAGCAAATCTGACGTAGGGGAGAGAAAGAGAGAGAGAGAGATCCTGTTAGCATTCACGGGCGTTCCGAAGAGTTCAAGGAAGACGTACCTGTCGGCAGAATATTCCATCTGACGAGTAACGGCATGCATGCCGAACTGAACAAGTGCATCAATGGGGTGCAGGACGAGATTGAACAGCTCAAAGCCCACCGCCACGGGCAGATACGTGACGTAGGCAATGGCCTGACGATCCTGTCCGAAACCAAAAGCACGGAACAGCGACGCATTATTGATAAAAAGCGTGAACAAACTGAGTGTCACAGCAATATGCGAGAGAGAAATGATCAAGAGCTTCGATGGATGTGCGTAGACCCAATGGCCGAGCTCATGGGCGAGCACAGCCTCGATTTCCGCCGTCGTCGACTGTTCAATAAGAGTGTCGAAGATGACAATGTGCTTGCTACCGCCGGGAATGACGCCATAGAAGTAGGCATTCGAATGGCTGCTCCTCTTGCTGCCATCGATCACGTACAGGTGCTTGAGCGGGAACTTGAGCGAGGATGCCAGCGCTGTGACGCGATCACGAAGCATGCCCTCCTTCAGTGGCGTCAGCTTGTTGAACAGGGGCTGGATCAGCGTCGGGTAGATGATCGTGCCGAACAGGATGAGCGCCGTGAAAAGAAGCACCGTGTACACGACAAAGGCATCTCCAGCCCAACGTATAACCGAGACGATCAGCGCCATGATCGGCACACCCAGTATCACACTTAGTAGACATTGCTTCACATGGTCCATGCAGTACATGCTCCATGTCTGCTTGTTGAAGCCATGCCGCTCTTCGATGACAAAGTTCCGGTAGGCACCCAAAATAAACCCTACGGGCATCTGGAGCATCAGGCCCAGAACCAGGTTTGCGCCTGAGAGCGCCTTCTCTGAATGTGCCACCTTCATCCAGTCCAGGACGTATCCACTCCAAACCCAAATGTGTGCACTAAGATTGTATGTAACACTGGCCAAATTCACCATGTGCGCGACGGCATCCGACACGAACGCGAAACGTGCCTTGTCGCGACCATATCGTTGGCTCTTCACAAAGTCTTCGTGGCTCACATGAGCCATCAAGGCTTTGGGTGGCGTCGTCAGACTATACAGCCGGTACTGACGCCACGACACGTATGTCTCGAACAGGTACACGATCCATAGCAATGATGTAATAAGTGACTTCCAGGGGATCTCTGGCGTGTCTAGGAACTTTTCGGCCGCCTGAATGTGCGTTGTGACGTGCTCCCACATGCCTACTGATCAGACGCCAGATCTGTTGTGGGTGAAAGCGATGTATGCGTGCGTGCGTTGGAGAAAATGCGCCAGAATTTTGTCTCCACTCAGATTCATGCCAAGACGCGAACGTCAACGTCGCGCAGTCATAAACGAATCGCCTCATTCGCACTGCGACGTTGCCGGCAACCAACGTCCTGCATGACTCAAGACTCATCAGGACTTTGAGGGTGCACATTGGGCACACCTGTCATATAGATTCGCATGCCCCAACAAGTATAGCATCAATCTGGGTATGACTATGTCATCGTCTGTGACGACACTCTCTATTGGGTCTAACGATCACACCAGGCCACACAAAAAGATCGCTGTAGCACGATGATTCGAGGGGCCGTAGTAGCCTTACAAGCAGCTACCAGAATTCGTCCTCATCATCCTTGCCACGCGCACTTTGCGTGGCCATGGCCTGTGCCCGATACATGCTTGCGACTTGTTCAGGTGTCGTCGACATGTCAGGGCTTTTGTCGTCACGGATGCCTGGCTGCGTCAGAGGATACGTTCAGGGCAAGGTAGAATGTGTACGCACGAATGAAGCGAGGGAACCGCAACGAAATTCCTCGCGCATCAATAGCACCACGCGCTGCTGTGTATACAGGGCTGAGCGAAAGATCAGCCGCTAGCACTTCCCAAACGATTCGCGGCTCAAAAAAAACCTGTCGAGTTAGTCGTTATCGCGAACATAGCCATCCTTCCTCTACCTACATCTGGCTTGGCTTCGCCCAGATCGTAGTAGCCCTTCTTGCGTGGGATTTCCAGCTCCTTCAGCGTCGAATAGTGAGCGTCTAGATCCGCTTCCGAAAAGCCTGTACCGATCTTGCAGATACTCTGGTACGTTTCAGAGTCCTCGTCGTAGCATGCGAGAAGAAACGCGCCATACACATTCGTCCGTTTGCCGCGGCCGTAGTATGCACCGATCACAGTCAAATCCAGACTGTCTCCCGTGCCAGACAAGTAGTCTTTCTTGAGCTTGAGCCAGTTGATCGAACGCCGGCTTGGCTCGTACGTAGCGTCACTTCCGCACAACATCTTGACCATGAGACCCTCACATCCGTGAACGATGCTGTCATCGAGGAATGTCTGGATTTCTTCGGTCGTCGAGCAATCGCGATGCGTCGCATAGTCAAACTCGTCTGGCACAGGCACAAAGTATGAATAAAGAAGCGCTCGGCGCCGCTGCAGTTCTTCATGGAGCAGAGGCACCCCATTCAGGTACAGGAGATCAAACCCGAACAGCTTGACAGCCACACTTACGTCCGTTGCTTGCACGTCTTTACGCTTTCGCCGACTCAGCTCCTGGAACGGAAGGAGCCGGCCTTCCGTGTGGCTTGCCTCATCCCGCGGCTGCCATGCCACAGCCTCGGCATCCAGCACAAAGCTCTGAACATTTTCTCCGCCACCACGCAGACAATGAGGAATTTGCACGACCAGATCCGGGTACTTGACGCTCATGTCTTCCGAGTTCCGGCTGAACACACGCACCTGCAGTTGCCCATCGCTGCCGCGAAAACCGTGCACCTGTGCACGCTCACCATCGTATTTGTACTCGCACGTAAAAGCATGTGCTTCGAACCGGTCAAGCACCTCGCCGATGGCCTTTGTCGGCTTCGCCAGCATCGGTTTGAGTGGTATACCTGGCGAAAGCTTCAAATGCTCCTGGACATGCTCGACGCCGTGCTCCAGGAGCGCGGGAATCAGCAAATCGTACGAAGGCACCTCACTGAACACTGCCTTGACCGTGTGTGTGCCTTGCTCAAGTCGCTCCGTCAGTTTCGCTGCGTCATTCGCATCGCCAGCATCGCGAGCTTGCTTGGGTTCGTGTGGCTGGCCATCATGCGTCGCGAGCATCACAGCCTGCGCAACTGCGACCAACACAGTCTTCTCTGCTAGACCGATGCGCAGCTTGCCCTCTAGACTGCGTATGAGATACTTGGACTCTTCTCCCGAACATGTTGCGAGAAGCCGCTTGATAATCCCAAGCTTCTTCTCCTGCGACTTGGCACCCGAAGCCGCGGCAATCTGTTTTAGCTGTTGAAACACAGAGCGCACCGTCAGTGCCTGCGCTCGGAACATGGTTGGCTGGTTCTTTTTCGACGTATGTGCCACAAGACCCAAATCGCCCAAGCGCTCAAAATCCCGTTTGATCCGCACGATCTCGCGGCCCGTGCTCTGTGCAATGGCCTTGACCAAGAGTCCCTCGCCGATGCCTAGCTCAAGGCCTTCATAGTCTGGACACAGTCGGTTGATGCACAAGTAGACTGTGTACAGCAAGTTCTCGCTCGCTGCTTTTAGCGGCTTGTCGTCGCCACCACGACTTGAATAGATCACTTGGAGGAAGAGTTGCGTCACTAGTTCGAGGATCTCGAGGCGCTTGCTCGTCGCCTCGACTTTGGAAAATGTGTCCACGAGTGTTGCATACGGTATAGGCGCACCAGCTGTGTCTGTCGCACAAGTCGCGTCACGCTGGCCCGTGGGCGTGCGTCCTTGCATCGCGTCCATCGGGGTTCTCGTGGCCGACTCAGTTTTCACGCTCGACTCGACATGTCCCATATGTACAGCTTTCTCCGAGGATGATATGGCGTTACTATCGGTGCCATCTCTGGACTCTGAGGCTGTGTCTTCCTCGACCTTTGTATTGAGAGTCGTCTCTGCCTCCGCCGACTCGGTACTAGGCGGATGGACACGCTCACCCTCGTGGACATCTCTTTCTACACGAGCACGCTTTGGCACAGGCTGCTCTTTGCTAAATAGGGATCTAGTCTTAGTGTCACGTCCACGTACTCCAAGGTCGCCTGCTTCTTGGGCGGCATGTCGCGACTTGGAACCTTTTCGCCTCGACACACGAGTCGCGCGTCCGGACACACTTAGATGGCTGGCAACGCGACGCCAACTTGGTGGGCTGACACTTGGCGTGTGTGTGTCACGTGCACTCATCACCGTATTCCACGGGGCGCGAATGTATGAAAGTGTGTGTTGGATAGCATAACTGAGACGTGTGTGACGCGTCGTCCTTAGCTCGCCTACAGAGAGCTCACAGGGAACCTCTCACCCTCTCCAAAGAGTAACAGGCGCGCGCGCGCGCGCAAGCGTGTGTGTGTGTGTGTGTTTGCTCGTGTTGGTGTCACTAGCATGCGAATCGAAGAACTCATCATCGATGGGTTCAAGAGGTATGTATATACAGACGTCTAATACACGCGCTGCAGTTATCCCGTTCGCACACATGTCCGTGGCTTTGACCCCAGCTTCAATGCCATCACTGGCCTAAATGGAAGTGGAAAAAGCAACATCCTCGACGCTATTTGTTTCGTGCTGGGTCTCACGAACCTAAGCTCTGTGCGTGCCTCCAATATGCAGGATCTCATCTACAAACGCGGCCAAGCCGGCGTCACGAAGGCATCCGTCACCATCGTGTTCGATAACAGCGATAAGGATCGCTCTCCCGTCGCATTCGAAAACTACGCGACCATCACGGTGACGCGCCAAATTGTCATGGGTGGGGCATCGAAATATCTCATCAATGGTCACAAGGCAACGCAGCAGGCCGTCCAGAACCTATTTCAGAGTGTCCAGCTGAACATCAACAATCCAAACTTCCTTATCATGCAAGGACGTATTACCAAGGTGCTCAACATGAAGCCGGCAGAAATTTTATCGATGATCGAAGAGGCCACAGGCACACGCATGTTCGAGGAGCGCAAGGAGCGCGCATTTCGTACGATGACAAAAAAAGACCAGAAAGTCCGTGAGATCACGACGCTGCTCGATGAAGAAATCAGGCCGAAACTTGATCGGCTGCGCGAGGAGAAACGGGCGTTCCTAGAATACCAGAAGGCAGCATCGGAGCTCGAGCGTCTCGAACGCCTTGCGAAAGCGTACGAATGGCATACGGTGAACCGCCGACTTGAAGACCACTCCGTCTCGGGTCTTGCATCTGTTCGACAGCGGATCTATGACAAGGAATCTGACATCCAGTCCTGGAAGCACCACGTCGAGAGTCTGCACGCCGAGCTTCGGGCTCTTGAGAAGCGCCGCGCTGCGCAGGTCGGAGCGGGTGCTGCGTCGCTCATGGAGCAGTCCAAGACGCTGAATCATCAGCTGGTAGAAGCATCTGCTCAGCTCGAGTTTCGGCAAGCAGCTCGAGACGAGGAAGCCCGTCGTGTCGACACCGAGTCGGCTGCATTGGAGACTGCGTCCGCGGCACTCTCGGCCCAAGAAGAGCAGCATGCGTCGCTAGAGTCGTCGTTTGCTGACTTCAAGTCCGCGTATGACGCACAGAGCACCGCCGTAAGCGAGCAAGAGTCGCTTCTACAGAGTCTGCTCACAGGCATGGCATCGGGCCAGCATGAAACACAGGGCGGCTTCCAGGGACAGCTCGCGAAAGCGCGTGAGAAGGCGACTGCCGCCAAGTCGGAGGTGCAGCAGGCACAGGTCCAGATCGACCACATCGAGCGGGAGCTGCGTGTGAAGGAGCCCCAAGCGAAGCACGAAGCACAAGAAAGCCGTGCTCTGTACAAGAAGCTCGCGAGCGTCCAACAGGCTGCACAGGAGGCAGAGCAAGCGTTGCATGCATACGCCTTCGATGAAAAGCGGTATGAACAGCTGCGTGCGGAGCGCCTAAGTCTCGAGCAAGACATGCAGCGCCTCGCTTCCGAGCGCGAAGCTATGCAGGACCGCCTACCGTCTGCTTTGCAGTTCACTTACGTGGACCCGACGCCGGACTTTGATCGCCGCCGCGTCAAGGGCCTCGTTGCAAGTCTCGTTCATCTGGATCCATCGAACACCAAGTATGCGACGGCGCTAGAAACGTGCGCTGGCGGCCGCTTGTACAGTGTGGTCGTTGAAAACGAGCATGTGGGTGCTCAGCTTTTGGCTCATGGCCAGCTCAAGAAGCGCGTGACGCTGATTCCACTCACCAAGATCCAGGCCCATGTAGCCCCCTCCGCCAAGGTGTCGGCCGCACAGCGCCTCGCGCCTGGCCAGGTGGATCTGGCACTCTCGCTCGTCGGCTATGAGTCGGACGTGGCCAAAGCACTGGAGTATGTGTTTGGCTCGACGCTCATTTGCCGCGATGCCGCCACCGCCAAAAAAGTCACGTTCGATGCCGCCGTACGCATGAAAAGCGTCACGATCGATGGCGATGTCTATGATCCAGCAGGCACGTTATCGGGCGGCAGCACGTCGTCTTCCAGCTCGAGCATCTTGCTGCGGATGCAGCAGATGGCCGCTCTGTCAGCCCAGTGGAACGCCAAACACGCTGCCCATGAGGCCACGAACAACGAGTGGCGCGCACTCCAAGCTGCGAGCGCGATGCATGCGAAGCTCTTGTCGGCCGTCGAGCTGAAGCAGCACGAAGCGACGCTGGTGCAGCAGCAGGTGGATGGCGGGCGTGCAGCGTCTCTGCAGGCGGACATCCGTGCATGCTATGCGACTTTGGAGGAGCTCCGTGCGCGCATGGAAGCTGCTCGTCAGAAGCAAGCTGACGCAGCTCGGCAGATGGCCGACATTGAGCGAGACATCGCTGAGCTTGGCGTCGACAAAGATGCCAAGGTCGCAAAGGTTCGTGACACATGCAAAAACATGAAGTCGGCCTTTGCGCAGCAGGCTGCCGAGCTCAAGCAGCGGCAGGCCGCATTGCGTGCGTCAGAGCTCGACCGCAGTCAGCACCGCATGGATGCCGACGCTGCGCGCGAGCGATTACATGAAGCACGCGCGCTGCTCGCACAGGCTGAGCAGGATGTCAAGGACAGTGCTGAGAGCGTAGAGGCACTGCGGATGCGTGTGTCTGAAAGCGAAGAGGCCATTACGAAAGAACAGGCAGCCTTGTCAGCATTCAGCGACGAGCACCATGAGCTACAGACGGCTCTTACGGCAAAGAAGGCTGCCGTAGAAGATGCTGAACTCACACTCAAGCAGTGGCGTCGTGAGCTCGATCAGCAAGAGCACGAACATGCAAGAATGCAGCAGACCAAGGATGCGTTGGAGTCGGCCTTTCCTTGGATTGTGGAAGAATGCCACTTGTTCGGCCGGGTGGGCTCTGCCTACGAGTTTGCCAAGCACAATATGGACGATGTGCGCAAGCTGTGTAAGCAGCTGGATGAACAGCAGAGTGGGCTCAAACGTCGAGTAAATCCGCGCGTGATGAACATGATCGACAATGTCGAGAAGAAAGATGCGAGTTTGCAGCACATGCTGTCGACGGTGCTACGCGACAAGAGCAAAATTGAACAAACGATCGAGGAACTCGATCGGTACAAGAAAGACGCACTGCAGACAACATTCAAGCAGGTAAACCAGGACTTTGGCATGATCTTTGGCGAGCTACTGCCCGGGAACTACGCCATGCTCCAGCCGCCCGAGGGACAAGAGCTTACCCAGGGACTCGAAGTGCGTGTCCGGTTGGGTGCAACGTGGAAGCAGAGTCTCACGGAGCTGAGTGGTGGACAGCGCTCCCTCATCGCGCTCAGTCTCATCATGTCGCTTTTGCAATTCAACCCGGCGCCTATGTATATATTGGACGAGATCGATGCTGCTCTTGACCTGTCACATACACAGCACATCGGCCATCTCTTTCGCACTCGCTTCAAGGGCTCGCAGTTCATTGTTGTCTCGCTGAAAGAAGGTCTATTTTCGAACGCCAACGTGCTTTTCCGTGCTCGTTTCCGTGATGGAACCAGTGTCGTGGAGCGGATCGCCCAGAAATCCTCCGACGTGCCCGACAAGGACTCTCGTGCCACCGCCTCGCGTCCTCTTTCGGCTCCTGCGAGACGCACAGCTAGCGGGACTAGAGGCACTGGTAGCACTGGCAGCGGTCGCTCACGTGGCACCACACCAAGTGGGACACCCGTCTGAGCCCTAGTCCTGCGGTGCACGAGCCCATCTCGCTTGTCGATTCATGCGATGCGTGGACGGACGCCTGCCATCGTGTCGGTTTGTTGGCCTCGCGTCCACGTGGGCTCCACATAACAGCACAGGGTATATTTGCAATTATATAGTCGTCGCTCCAACGAAGATGACCAGTATAGCTGAAGCCAAGCCCTTCGTCGCCATCGATCAGAATGGTATTCTCACCTCTCTTTTGCGACACCATGCCACTTGTCTCAGCTCCCTCTGAGGCATCAAAAGGAAGATCAAGGCTGGACTATCACGTACGTCCTCGCACAATGGATTCAGCTGTGCTTATTTGTCCCAGATATACACGTCCCCTCACGCATCACCGGCACTGATGCAAGCACTCGGGCAAATTGAGACAGAGTCGCAGCGTGACAACGCCAAGCTGCGGTACACAAAGTCCGATGCACCGAGTGGAAACCTTATGCGACATTCCGTCTCGATTGAGGATGCAGGCGTCGAGCCTGCGCCTGCTGTCATGAGCAGATCAGCGCCAGAGCCAGCGAAAAAAGCATCGGCGCTGCATTCAACCCTCCAAAATACTGGCCAGTCCATATACAACTTTGTCTTGGGCGGTTTGGCTGGTGCTGTGGGTGCTGCCTTTGTCTATCCCATCGACCTTGTGAAAACACGCATGCAGAACCAACGCTCCAATATCGTGGGCGAAGCTCTTATGTACCGCAATAGTTTCGACTGTGCGAAAAAGGTGATGCGGAACGAAGGCTTTTTGGGCTTTTACTCAGGCCTGCTTCCGCAGTTGCTCGGCGTCGCGCCTGAGAAGGCGATCAAGCTCGCGATGAATGATCTTGTCCGTACACTCTCAAAGGACAAAGATGGCCATGTGCCCATCTCGGCAGAGATCCTCGCTGGTGGTGTGGCAGGCGGCTCGCAGGTCGTATTCACGAACCCGCTCGAGATCGTCAAGATTCGTCTGCAAGTGCAGGGCGAGGCACCAGACCCAACCAAGGCTAAGGCTAGTGCCCTTCATATTATTCGCCGCCTCGGCTTGTTCGGTCTGTACAAGGGTGCTGGTGCATGCCTTCTTCGCGACATTCCTTTCAGTGCGATCTACTTCCCTGCGTATGCACATCTTAAAAAAGACTTGTATGGTGAACGGCCCGACAACAAGTTGACGTTTGGCCAGCTCATGGCCGCTGCCTCCATTGCTGGTGTGCCTGCCGCCTTCTTTACGACACCAGCAGATGTCATCAAAACGCGTTTGCAAGTCGAGGCGCGCAAGGGCCAGGCTACGTACACGGGCATGCGCGACTGTTTTGTAAAGATTCTTCAAAATGAGTCGCCAACGGCCTTCTTCAAGGGCTCGCTGGCTCGTGTACTTCGTTCTAGCCCTCAGTTTGGCGCAACTCTGGTCACGTATGAGTATCTTAAGAAGTTTATCCCTTCGCCTTTCGAAACGAAAGAAAAAATAGTGCCGGCTGTTGTTAATCATGAAGATTACCATGGCACTCAAAATGCGATTTCTTTGATCGCTCGTGTGCACGAACTCTCGCGCTTCTCGTAATCCTCACGAAAGATTAGAATGCATGTGTAGATGTCCATGTTTAGCTCGTTTTATGCATCGAAAGACCCGATTTCCTATCCTTTCTGAGAAGAGCAACGTTTTGCACCTGGTGTCGTGCTTCTTGGGCTCAAGTGTAGTGCCAACGCATGTGCAGGCTAGGGGCCTTCCCCTAGGTCCTCGTATGAGTCCTTCGGCGTGAGGATGTTCATATAAGTATTATGGGAAACAGCAAGGTGCGCACAACGTTGGAAATGCGCATCATGTATCATAACCGGCGTCCACGCTCCATTAGCAAGGATATGCGGCCCATGTGATGATACATTCCATGTTGCTTTCATGCACACGTAGCACGTACTCTTTCCAGACGTTTCTGTATCTATTTCCCTAAATAACGGTATATGGATAACGTTTCGTACAGGCATGATCATGAGTGACGTAGCTTAGAAGCCCATGCCACCCATGCCACCCATGCCGCCCATGCCCATACCAGGAGCGGCCATAGGCTTCTCTTCAGGTGCTTCAACAATGCAGCACTCTGATGTCGTCAGCAACGATGCCACACCCGCAGCGTCCTGAAGAGCTGTGCGCACCACCTTCAGTGGATCCAGCACACCAGCAGCAATCAGGTCCTTGTATTCACCAACACTCGCGTCGTAGCCGTAGCCAAACTCGCCTGGGTTCTCGAGCAACTTGCCCACAACGACCGAGCCCTCTTCACCGGCGTTCTCGACAATCTGGCGTGCCGGACGCGTCAGAGCATTGCGAATAATCGACACACCCAGCTGCTGGTCAAAGTTAGCAGTGGCAATGGAGTCGAGGGCCTTCGTGCCCTTCAGTAGCGCCACGCCGCCGCCTGGCACAATACCCTCTTCCACAGCTGCACGCGTTGCACACAGAGCATCATCGTAACGGTCCTTCTTCTCGCCCACCTCGACCTCGGACGAGCCACCCACACGAATTACAGCCACACCACCACTCAGCTTCGCAAGACGCTCTTGCAGCTTCGTCCGGTCGTACTCTGACGTCGATGGGTCGCTCATAGCCGAGCGAATCTGCTCGCAGCGGGCCGTGATGGCATCCTTGTTGCCCTCACCGTTCATGAAGATCGTGTCTTCCTTCGTGATCGTAACACTGCCCGTCGTGCCGAGCATGTCTGGCGTGGCACGTTCGAGTTTCACATCAAGCTCGTCCGAGAACACCTGGCCACCCGTGAGGATAGCCAAGTCGCCAAGGATGCTCTTGCGGTTGTCACCAAAGCCAGGTGCCTTCACAGCGCACACCTGGAGCTGACCGCGCAGCTTGTTCAGAATGCAAGCAGCAAGCGCTTCGCCGTCAATGTCTTCGGCAATAATCAGCAGCGGACGGCGCATCGTCACAGCCGCCTCCAGCGTCGGCAGGATGTCCTGCAGCGCCGAGATCTTCTTCTCACTGAGAAGCACAAGTGGCTTTTCAAACTCAGTCCGCTGCGTCTTGACGTCCGTGATAAAGTAAGGCGAGATGTAGCCACGGTCAAAGCGCATACCCTCCGTAATCTCAATCTCGTCTTCGAGCGTCCTGCCCTCTTTCACAGTAATGACGCCCTCTTTGCCGACCTTCTCCATAGCAGTGGCAATGAGCGTGCCGACGTGCTTGTCACCATTCGCCGAAATCGTCGCGACCTGCGCGATTTCCTCCGACGTCGTCACCTCACGCTTGTTTTCCTCGAGGAACTTGATGACGGCATCCACAGCAGCCTGGCTTCCGCGACGCAGGTCCATCGGGTTGCAGCCAGCGGCCACATTCTTCACACCCTCCGAGTAGATGGCACGCGCAAGCACAGTGGCTGTCGTCGTACCATCACCAGCAACCTCGTTCGTCTTGCTTGCCACATCCTGTACCAGGCGAGCACCAAGGTTTTCGTACTTGTCCTTAATGTCAATGGCCTTGGCCACCGTGACACCATCCTTGGTAATCTTTGGCCCACCGAAAGGCTGTTCAATAATTACATTGCGGCCCTTCGGACCGAGGGTCACGCTCACAGCGTTGGCTAGCAGATTCACACCCTTGAGAATCGCAGCACGGCCCTCATTCGAGAACTTGACCTCCTTGTGTGCCAGCGCAGCTGCCGAAGTCGACAGGGCGCGCGAGTTCAGCATACGCGGCATCCGCGATGCCGCCGCCGTAGAACGCATAATGGCCATGGTTGTCTGTCAAGCGACTGGACGCAGTGGATGCAGAAATGTGTCGAATAAGTAGTAGAATCAGCGTAGCCTTTCTGTTTCTAATACGTCCGCGCGCAGGAATTCGGAAGAAGCTACTGGAACAAAATTGCCACCCAGCGCCCTAATGGCCGAGTGTTGAGCCACTCACCGTGCGTCTCCACGCCATGGACTCAGCAACGTGGAAGCAAACCGAACCACATCGAAGTAGATCTACTCGGCCGATGCATGACGTCCACAGTCTCGAACACCAAGTACAAGACTGACGCGTCAGTCGGCATCTAAGCATGGTGGGCGCACTTTGAACACACAAGTTTCATCCTCACTCACTTTCTCCATACGCCATGGTACGTTCTGCATACTCCCACTGACGTGTCTTTTGCAGTCCGCAGCCTCTACGATTCGCAACATCAAGTCAGTGGTTCCTCTTCTGGACCGTGTGCTAGTGCAGCGCTTTAAGCCTGAGTCGAAGACGGCCTCGGGTCTGTTCCTGCCGTCATCGTCTAGCTCAACTCCGATGCCAGAGGCTTCTGTAATTGCCGCTGGTCCAGGCGCACCGAATAAGGACGGCCATGTCGTACCAACGAGTGTGAAGCCCGGTGACAAGGTCTTGCTACCATCATGGGGTGGTAACTCGATTAAAGTTGGCGAGGAGGTACGTACTATGCTTCTGCGTGTCCGCGACCATGTGCGCGAGCATGCCAGCCCAGTGAAATACAGGTCCTAACTGTCCTCTAGGAATACCTACTTATCCGTGACTCGGAGATTCTCGCCAAGATCCAGGAATAATTTGGCATGTCAATAGTAGCATATCCATTTTCTACGGGGGTATATCCTGTGCATATTGATGATCAATATGGAGGCAATTGCAGACCTCATCTCTAACATAAGGTCGGACCTCAGTATTTCTTATAGATCATCTATTGCCTCATACTGAAATGGGCTTGATTTTAAAATGCAAAGAAATTAAACTGAAAATGAGACACTGAGGCATCATCATGTCAGTTCTGTCTCGCCTCCGAAAGACCGTGCGGCGTACCTTCAGATCCTGGACTAGATAGTACATCACACGCAAACCTTCTGGATCTTCACTGTCCTGCACTTCAAGGAGCGAACCGAGCTTAGCTGTCTAACAACATCGTGTTAGTCTCGGTCACGGAGCAGCAAACTTGGGAGGTGGGATAGGGAGCTATGCAGCGAACCCTGCGCAACATACCTCGAAAGAAATATGGTCTTTGCCTAGACGGATTTCCAGCTCTTGCCGCCCAACTATATTTCGCTTCGGCCACTTGGCATCGTCTTCTCTTGCACATAGTCAGCTCAAGATCATGATCAACACGTACTTTAGGATCTCGCTGCTCTCCACAATGTTTCGGAGCTCTTGCGCCATCAAAGGACTGATCCACACTTTCCCGTCAATACGTTGCACTAGCCAACACACGTATGTGCATCCGAATATAGATACATACTTTCTTTGCGAATGAGCGAGTCATTACGGTAGTTGCTGTTGTTTGCATATCGGAGACGTCCACGGTCATACTCGAATTCAAGAAACTCGTGGCCGTGCCGACCCTGATGTCCGGTGCTTTTTGTACGCTTGTTAGGTATTCCACATTCCACGTCCCACACATGCCAAAAGTACGTACTAGTATCGTACATAGAATTCCGACATGTCGAGAGCCAGCGGTGTCAAGCCACCGTTGATCACACGCTCAGAAACGAGCATCACCCGCCAGGGGCTGTATCTCCTCGCTCGAGATCGACCACGTGCCGTGCCGATCCCTGACTAATACACATGGACGCTCAGGGAAACAGATGCCAGCATCCAGCTGTGATACTCGTTTCACGTTCCTGTGCAGTCGACAAGGTTTGTTTATAGCCGCCGGGGTTATGGAAGGAGCGAGGCACAGGTCCCGGCGACGAGACCCCAATGACAATTCAGGATCATATGAAAATGTGAAAGAGGCTAGTTCCTGCAACACGTCGTCGAGTGCGTCATATGCCGACCGCGTGCCATGTGAGACACATACCCCCACCATCCGAGCTTCTCAACGTCTTCATGTGCCTCGACAAGATCACTATACCCGATCAGATGGAATTGTACCAATATCGTACCAAGAAATCAGCTCAATGAATGCTAGCATGTTGGATTTTCCTCCGCCCTACGCGATTGTAGCGCAGGAATCCAATCCACAGACGTCCTCTCGACCTTCCTCTGTCACGCATTCTTCGCCGGAAGCAACGATGCAATCCCTTGAGACCGATGCTACATCTGTATCTTCATTAGATTTGATTCCTTCTGATGATGATGAACAGACACTCTCCGACTTTGTTCATATCAAGCGATTCCGCTCAACACCACAACTCTCGTCCTCGACCACATCGTCTGCGATGCCAATCGATCACCGAACACTTCATCGACGTAGGCATGGAAACTTTTCGAATTACCAGCGGTTTTTTTCTATGGTCCCGTCACTCCTTGTCAACGAGTCCTTTTCCCCTGTCACGAAAGAGACGACAGAAGAAGTCGAGCCGCTCGAACCTTTACCAATGGCGTTCGAGGTATTACTTCACACACTGCGCCTTTTTGCCGTGGTTCCAGGTCTTGTCGGCACCGTGTACATGCTTCACGCATCGTATGTACAAGCTCGGCAGAACCGCTGGTTGCGTGACACGTACCTACCTCTTACACCCAGTGCAATTGAATATGTGGCCTGTTCTCTTTGGAGTATCTGTACGGCGTTTCATGCTCTCTCGCTCATGACCATGCTACTACGCCGCTGGCTTATTTACTATACGCTTGTACCATCACTGATCCGTCTCATCACATTCCAGGCGATTTGCTGGTCACTCGTGCGTGCTGTCCTTCTGCTTTTCGGTCCAGCCCAGCCTGTTGCAAGCTGGATCATTGTATCTACATTTACCTCATTTTTTGAAATCTTTGCTCGCTGGATCACGAGCAATATCACGGATGTTGACGACACGCAATCAACTGATGGTCTGCTTTCTGATATGAATGAAACAGGCGCGTCTGATGCTGAGGGTATGCTACACTCTGAGCAAGAAATTATGTATGATTCCTATCAACCACGCGCAAGGCACGCAGCCCGCTCCCATCGATACCAAAAGTATCGCAATCAGAGTTTGAGAGTCATTCGCGCTCTCACGGGTGCACCGACGGAGGTTACGCCTTCTGACTCTGATTCCGATACCTTCAGTAAGCCTGAATCAGGCTTCTCTTCCTCTGTACAAGAGGACATGAATGCACTGTCTCCTGTGGTGGACATGGATCACTGGCACCGGCGTCTTATTGCCAGACGCAACAGAAAACGACAGCACCGCTCTCGACACAAGCGAAGCAAGCAAAAGTCTCGCATGTCAGCCTTTTTTCAAAACTATCGCGCTGCACGGATCCATTCGCGCCGTGTTTTCCACTGGAACGTTGCAATTTGGCGCAACGTTGTGCCTATCGGCATATTAGGATACTTGACGCTTTGGGTTCTGCTGGCCGAATTCACCATTACTCGGTTTCAGGCCAGTGCATAAATATGTATTTTTTTATTTGCTCCATTTGTTACGTCTCAAGTTTGTTTCTTGTTCAGATACGACAATAATGCTAGCAATCGCACCGAAAAAAACGACCAACTGTCATGATCAGATCATGTAATGAAGACTGACTGATGAGACACAGGCGTGAAACGAGGGCTCCGTCTTCGAATCTGTTTCTATCAGGCACTCACAAGTGCTCGAAGCTTGTTTGCATATACCCGTCTCAAGTTGTCATATCTTTCACAGGCTCTCACTTAATATACTTTTGTGATACTCTGTTCTCTTCTGTTGCCTTGGCCCGTTCTGACTGTCTAAGCCTTCTAGCTTGTTTTCTTTCCTTCCTCACTCTGACTCACACGTTCAAAACAAAAACCATCTCCATAGTCACATTTTTTTTACACATGTCCTAAGTACGTCGTAACTCAAAACCCTTTTTGCTTGGGCCATGGACCATTGTCGCTTGTCTCGCACGAAGGACGAGATTCTTTTGCTCCACATGTACACTTGCCACCCAAATGTTTAGGCCAATTCTCCATGTTGACCAAAGCACTGATGGTCGGCATATAATCACTTCCACTAATGTCAATTTTCTCGGCTGTCTGCGTGGGTAGCCATCCTTTGATGCAACTCCAGACCGTACTAAAAAGCAGTGGTGCATTGATGATTTGCACACGTCCAGATAGTTCAGGGAAGTTGTTATCAAGAATTGACAACAACTCTTGTAGCTTGTTTTTCATGGTCCAAAATGTACTGAGTCCTAGACCTTGCACGTTTAAAACCATCAAGTTATCATCGACGGTCTCACCTTTCACATTTGTACAAGCCAAATAACGGTGCCGCACAGCATGTTCGAGTGTCACAGCAAAGTTCTGTACAATACGTTCGGCTGTCGTCACTGAAAATACCTTTTCTGTATCTAAGCCTGACAAGTCCTGAATAAAGATCGGACGACCTTGTAAGTCAGTTTTGTGGAAATACATGCGCCAGCCATATTCCGACACGGCCGCGCGTTCCGTGAACTCGAATTCTTCATACAGACGGTCAAGATCGACACTCTTCTTCCAGTCTTCTGCACGCAGATACATTTCCTTGGATGCCTTCAAGTCAAAGTTGCGGGCGCGCAAGAAGCGCAAGAGCTGCGTTGTCTGATACGGCGGCGCATTCTCGATGGATATAACCTTCGCTGCCACGAGCTCGTTCGTGAAAGAGTCAAGGATCTTTTTTTGTTCGTCTGACAGATTGCCTTCGTGGCCAAGAGGAATTGACGATGCAGCAGGTGATGGATTGTTTGGGGGCTCTGACGTCCGTCGTGAAGGTGACTGTGCTTTGCGTGCATCCGCGCTGCTACGTCCGAACGCGCCGCCAAAAATGTTCGGCAAACTCCGACGCGGCTGGCTTGATGCCGGTGTCGACTGAATAGGATCTGTAGCTGCATTTATGTTCACCTCTTCTGCATCAGTCGAATCTGCGGGTGTGCGAGTGACAGAAGGCACAGGGGGCATGTCTGTGGTAGGTGTACGCTTAGATCGAACGTGTTCCATGCGCGCTCTATTCGATCGGCTGTACGACTTACTAACTCAGCCGCCAACGTATGCACGTACCTACTAACATAGTCTTTCCTGAGATTCCGATGCAGCGCCGTCACGTGGAGCTGTGATGTCAGCGCTTGAATGTGGAGAGATGCACATTGTCCTTGCCAGTATGAATGGCTCCTCGGACATGCGGTATGTAGACTATTGTACTAGTTTGGGCTCGCTCAGCTGCCGAGCTCAGCTGCTGAGCTTGCCCGTCCTCTCCCTCAGGTATGCGGCAAGCAGATCGGCGCCGCGCTTCGGGAATTCCTACGCTTCCGCCTGAAATTATACATCGCATCGTTTGGGCATTGCATATACCTGCTTCTGAGGGCGATGCATCGTGTGTCCAAACACTCGTACGTCTGAGTGTAGTGTGTGTCATCGTTCGCCATTGGGCCCTCCAAGCATTATATGATATCCTATTTCTCCCACGACATGTGCGTGATTTCCGCAGATGGCATGCGCGCATGCGAGAAGCCAAGCCGCCATTCCCTTGCATGGGATACGTGCGTGCTTTATTTGTTGGGATCGATGATGTACGTGAACCGTGTGCACGAATCGCTCACACGTTCTGCAGGTCACACGATTAACACAAACTTCTGCTGGCTGGGAATCAGAGCTGCTACGTGTGTTGCACTATTGCGGCTCTACGATCGAGTACTTGTCATTGTGGCAGACAGAGTCTCGCGCATTGCTTCGTGACTCGGCTCAGGTCAGCGGCCGACATGCACAAGCCGCATGGGCTGTAGGTGAACACCTTTTTGATGAAGATCATCCACCATCTCAAGATACCCAAATGTCTGATGATGACATTCCGCGCTGGCTCCGTGATGAATTGGCCCAAGCACCGGCGGAACATGTTGCTAGGCAGCACATGGCGCATTTTCCTTTTGTGCCGCGCGCTGAACCAAAGCCTCGCGCTTGGTCCTTGCGACCAAAACCACGTCTCTGCACACCGCGTTTTCTCAGCTTGGTATTGTACTACCCCTTTTATGAGAACGAGCGCCCTGACTTGTTTGCCCGGATGGCGATCTGGTCACGCGTGGAAGAGCTCGACGTATACATTGCCATGGAGCCAAGAAAGTCGCTTCATTTATTGGCATGTCTCTCTCATACACCGACCTGGCGCCTGCGCGTGTCAAGTGCGCACGCAACATTGGCCATCGAGACAAGCAATCCTTTATGTCCCAATGCATGTGGCATTCTTGCGGCTTTGGTGGCGCATCGTGACTTGGAAGAAGCTTTGCTCCTTGAGATGCGCGGATCCAGTGTATCTGACGTCGAGGTGCTTGAGCTAGCATGTTTACGACATATGGCCAGCAAGCTTGGACCACAACTTTTACTCCAAGACCGCTCGACTGTGGCAGGGTCAGCCACTCCAACAACAAGCACGGGAACCATGGGGTCTACTTGTGCTCAGGACGCAAATGATATCCATTTACTTTGGTCATTGTCTGCTGCAGAATTGCAACGGCAACTGAAGTTACGAATTTGTGTCACGCAGAAAAATCAGGCCGTCTGGGGGAAGCTTCGACACCGAGCATGGGATTTTCGCGAACGTGCACAATTCGGTCGTTCAGGAGCATGGTCAGAATTGCTTAGATAGAGAGAAAGAGGGAGAGAGAGGGAAAGAGAGGGAAAGAGAGGGAAAGCATGACATCACCATTCCAGACAAAAACTCAAAAAAAAACCTACTTACATGAGCGAGCTGGCAATCTGGCTCAAAGCCGCGCCCTGCTCAGGATAGTCACGGATGAATTGCAATTGCGCACGCGAGGCATACTCGTACGTGATGGCATTCACGAGTTCTGGCTCAGTACGTGCGATATCCGCAGAGCGGCGGAAGTACTCAATCGCCTCGGGAATCTTGCTCTGCTGCAGACTGAGCTGTGCAAGAGTTGCGATCGCCACGTCACAGTCGGGGTCAATCTCTAGAGCATCGCGGCACAGAGCCTCAGCACCTGCCAAGTCGTGCTTCCACTGGAACAACACAAGAGCCTTATTGATCATTGGAAGAACATTCGTACCCTTTGACTTTTTCCGCTCTAGTTCAATACTCTTGTTGAAATTGGCGACCGCGTCTTCATGGCGCTGCTGGTCGAGCATAAGCTCGCCAAAGTAGTTGTAGGACTCTGACGAGTTCTCAAACTTTTTGAGGATCCGGCAGAAGGCAGCAGTGCTACGAGCGATGTTGCCCAGCTTGTAGCTTGCAACAGCATGCTGCACCTGTGAGAAGATGAATGTGTCATCGAGCGAAGTGGACTTTTCATAGTCGCTCAGTGCCGCATCAAACTCACCAAGGATAAAGTGCACTTGACCTCGATGATAGTAGATGTCCGGGTCGTCTGCGTTGATTGCAATGGCTCGGTCAAAGTCCGCAAATGCTGCGTCCTTGTCTCCTAATTCCACATGCACGCTGGCTTTCTTGACCCAGCTTTGCAGGTAGTCCGGGCACAAGTCCGTGCTGTGGTCTAGATCTTCGAGCGCACGTTTCGCCAAACCAATAACGAACATGAAAGTAGCACGCATGTTGTATGCGTTTGCTTCAAGTTCCTTGGACGACAAGCCCTGCTTGATTGCTTCTTCAAACAGCGTCAGAGCGTGTGCGTAATCTTGAGCCTGGAGAGCTTCGTATGCACGTTGGAGAGTCTTGTCTCCCTGCGGCGCGCCGTCAGCGATAGATGGTGGGTCTTTTGGACGGAACGCATCCAGGTAAGCCTTGACGAAGGTTGGGCTAGGCAAGCGCGGCTCGCGGTGGCTTAGGATAAGCTTCGCCTTGCTAGATGCAAGCTTTTTCAATACACGCTCTACACTCGTTGTAGCACTCGTGTCGCGGAACTGACCGAGGATCGCGACGGCCGTAAAGTCGGAAAGACTCTGTTCGAGACGACGACGGGCCTTTTCACCCTCAGCATTGTCCGCCTCAGCCTTCTCGCCCAGCTGTTCAGCAGCGACAGCGCGGCGGTTAAGAGCCTTAATGTAGGTTGGTTCAAGCTTCAGAGCTTCATTGCAGTCACTGATGACATTCTCTGGCTTGCCGATATTGGCATAGCAAGCCGCGCGGTTGCTGTAGAACACGGCGGAGGGAACGATGGACAGAGCCTTGGTATAATGCTGAATAGCCTCTTCATGTTTCTTATTCGAATAGGCCTTGTTTCCCAAACCTTTCAGGTATTGCGCAACAGAATCCTTGCGTTCTTGAGGCAGACGTTGCAGTTCAGACTCGCTCAGCTCGGCAAGACTCTCGTCGGATGCATCGTCAAGAATGGGTCCGTCAGCTGCCGATTTGCTCGTTGACTTTTTTGACGACTTCTTAGCACGCTTCTTCTTGGATGCTGTGGATGATGTTCCTGAAGCCGCCGCCGATGACGACGAGGACTTGGGCTGCGTCGGTGCACGAGGCACGGTCGATGAGCTTGCGAGGAAATAAAGGCCAGCTGCACTGGCAACGGTGGCAGTAGCAGCAAGAGCCACAACTGCCACACGGTTATCCTGGATCCACCGCGCGACACGGTTTGCAGTCGCGTTTGACGCCATGCTTGGAGTGTGTCGTCTGTCTGTGGTCTGTGGTGTAAATAAGTGTTGAGGAGCGAGGCCTTCCGAAGAACCCTGCGTGGCAAAGTGCATCACGTGAGAGAGCTCGGCACTCTCAACTTCGTGCTAGTGTCTGTCAGCCTATCCCACCCTTGCCCCGCCCTAGCAGGTGTACACGGACGGTCCTAGTAAGGCCAGCCTGGCCCCGCTATAACACACCTCTCAGGTGCATCGGTCCATGATCTAATAAAGGTGGGTGGGATGTGCGACTGTGTTGGTCTTAGAAGAGCGTTCATCCAACGATGGAAGAGACAGTGCCAAAGCCAGAAGTGTCACCTGAACAGCTGAATATCAAGGTCAAGGATGCCGAAGGCAACGAGGTGTTCTTCAAGGTGAAGCGGACGACGAAGCTTGCTAAGCTGAAGCGCGCCTACGCTGAGCGTATGGGCAAGCCTGAGAACAGTGTCCGGTTCATTTTTGATGGTCAGCGTGTTGGCGACGACGATACCGCTGAGTCTGTACGTACCAGTTTTCTTTGCAATGGGCTACGTGGACAAGTGAGAACTAACATGGGACAGCTTGATATGAATGACCAAGACGAAATCGATGCGATGATTGAGCAGCTGGGGGGCGTTGCTACTGTGATAGTGTAGTCTCGATGCATCTTAACTACAAGACGCCACCCGCGATATCTTTATTTTGAGTTGGTGTCTATCTAGAATATCTGTGATAAAACACGCTCCATGTCCTGTCCAGCAGGTGCACTGGTTCTGCTATGATTTTGCACGCGTTGATCACGAACATCTCTGTACACGGGTGTTCGCTGCTGAAACTTGCGCTTGGGTGCCGGGGCCTCATCCTCGTTTGTGGGCGGCTCTGCACGCTCTGCCTGCTTCTTCCGCTGGATACGGGACCTCTCAACCTTACGGAGATAGTCGCGTTGCTCATGCGCCGACTGAGAAAGTTCCATACGCAGACGTGCCGCATGCGTTGCTCGTTCATGCGACAATTGTTCCATGAGCATGGGCCACCGGAAACCCTTCAAGTACTTCATAGTCCAAACGTCATCTTTCCATCGATTAATAGCGCCTGCCCCTGATTGTGAGCGCCGGGAAGAATGCGATGCACCGCCCAGGGCTCCGATTGGCTGCGCATTCAGCATTTCAGCTGTGGTTCGTGCCACGCGCTTCGACACAAACTCGATCCAGCCCTCGGAAAAGTGTGAGGGACGATTCTTTTTTTTGCTAGAAGAAGAAGAAGAATTCTGCTTGTCTTTTGGTTGCAAGTAGATGCGACCAACCTCGCCGAACTGAGAAAATATATGTCGCACTTTGGCTGGTGTCATGCCCGGTGGAAGGCGGCTCAGATAGATAACACCACGCTTTTGTTGCTTCTTTTTGTATTCTTCAAGCTCTTCCCTGCTAAGAACAGGGAGCACGCTTTCCGTTCCATGCGACTCGTATGACTCGTGTGCCTCATGATTATGCATGTCGTTGTCGTTGTCGTTGTCGTTGTCGTCAGCGTCACTGCCTGGCGAGCCGTTGTCGGTTTTGTTTCCTAGCACGTCATCATCCGTATCCTCGAGCTTGCGCTTCTTCTCTGTATGTGACGCTGGTTCCCAAGATGACAAGTCGAAGCGTTCATCTGAGATGGCCGCACCATGCTGTTGCTGCTGCTGCTCCTTTTGCTCTCGCCGGCTCTTGGCCATGCTCCTTTCTGAGACCGATGGTGTAGTGGAGCGACACGTGATGAGTGGCAACCAATATTCTGGGTCGAAATTTTCATCTTTGTTCTATCGCGTGGGCGATAGGAAGCTTAAATTCCAGTTACGTGTTAGCACTCCAAGTGGGTCTTCTACGACCGTCACATCTACGTATTCAAGTATGCCGTTATCATACTACGACGAGATTGAGCTAGAGGATATGGACTATGACGAATCTAAGCAGGTGTTTCATTACCCGTGCCCGTGTGGCGATCGCTTCGAGATTTCTCTGCTGCAGCTTCGAGCAGAGGAAGATGTCGCTCGATGTCCGAGCTGCACGTTGATTATCCGGGTCATTTACGATCCGCTGGACCTCGAGGATGATCAAGGGACTCCGCCCTGCATGGATACAGGTGCCGCGCAAGTGTCGGCTGCGGCATAATCATGTCGAGGGCACGAAATGTGATGGCATTTATTGCTTGTGAATACTATGCAGCAGCTATTACTCTTACTCTTATGACACAGGGAATTCGCCAGGAATACTTGTGTCAGCCTCATGCGTCTCGTCGCTGAAGGTGTGCCAGTCTAGTCTCGGGGGCTCGACAGACGGATCAACACGTCGAATAGTGCTGGTGCTCACGACTATGGGCTGGCGTGCGTGCTGCGACGAAGCCCAGTCTGAATCGCTCGATGTGTCGGCCTGGACGGTTTGGGGCCATGCAGAGGACGTGGGTGTGTCCGTAGTCGGTGTTGGACTTGTGGGCAACGCTTTCTTGGATGTGGAGGCATCATCAGGCTTCGGCGAGCTGGCCGAGCTCTGGTGGCTTTGTCTAGAATGACTCTTTTGCATCAAGTTGTCGAATGAGAAACTCGGGCGAGTGAATCCTGCAAGCTTGGTCATGGATGACCTCGATCTGGGAAGGGAATTCTCAACGAGCTGTTGATCTTGTCTGGTATCCGCTGGCGCAGTCGGTGTCAATGCAGGCGCACTGTCAGCAGACGAGCTTGCTTGACTTGGTCCAGCGCCTTGGGCAAAATTTGGTCGTACTGGAGATATCGCATCTGTGTTTTCATTCGCAAGCGACTCAGTCGTCGAGGCGTTGAGTTCAGAAATTGCGATGTGATTGGTATTGTTGACGGACGGAGCCATATCCATGTGGCGCACTAATGTCGCGGGCACCTGAGCCTGGGCCTGGGCCTGAGCTTGAGCTTGAGCCTGCACCGGTGATGTCGACACTTCGGGAGCGATTTCAGTTGCAGCCGCTGGCAGCTCTGATCTTGATAGGACTCGTACTTTGGAAGCAGTTGCGGGAGCAAACGACGTTGTGGGTGTGGAGACAGGCTCTGTGTGAAGTGGCATCGTAGAGTTCATTGGCGTCTCAGAAGGTTCTTCCGTGGACAAAGGCATGCTTGTCGGCGACGGAATGCCAATACTTGGCACTTCGTCTATTTGCGCATCCGACGTCTTAAGCAAGTCCCTGTCGTTGTCCTGTGGCGCCTTCTTCATCCACACAGAGGGCGGCTGAGAGTCTGCCGGCGCGATATCACGTGATGTGAATGTCCGACTCGTCATGGACGCATCCATGGGAGCGTGAGTGCCGGGCGTATCGTAGTCGTTGGCACTCGCGACGGCGACAGAAGTCATGCTGTTGTCAGCTGGCGCCTCGGCATCGGGCACGGACTCCAGTGTCGTGGGCTGGGGCACACGTCTGAAGCTCGACTTGTGCGGCATGGTAATAGACGAAGACTCTGCAACTGCGTGCGGAGGAGAAGCTTCCTTTGTAGGCAAAGGCAGCCTAGTGTCTTTCTGCCCCTCGGCAGGAGAGTCTGTCGCATTGAGAGAGTCTCTGAGATATGGTACATAGGCGCCAGCCAGCTCTGCCGGACGTGTGGGTGGTTGGGTATTTTTATTCATCCACTCAGGCTTGAGCCATGGCGCAAAGGGCTCGCTTCGTGGCTCAGTGCCTTGGGGGAGAAGGAACGGGTTCCGTATAGGGCCAGCTGGTTCGCCAGCTAGTGTGTCTGCACGCTCAACTGCGGTGTTGTCAGGCTGCTGGGCATGGAGCGTAGTGTTTCCATCCGTCATGCGCTGCAACTCGGGGTCACTACCCACCATTTCTTCAGCATCCGTATCTGGGAGTATTGCATATGGCACGCTCTGAGGCAAGTCGGTCTTGCGATCAATAGGCTGTCTAGGCTCGGTCGGAGCATGAACGAAGGCGTTTTCATCCGGTGCATCCAAGACATCCAAAGCATCCATATACAGACCACTCCAACGAGCGCGGCGCTTGGCGTCATGCTCTTGCTCCGAATCCGTGACGGAGCTGGTCGCAGAGTAGGTTTGACCGAGAGCCGACGAGACACTGCTGCCATGCTCCATGGATAGTGTGTCGGTCGGCGCTGTGGAGGAAGCATCTGGCACTGCAGCTGGTATCTCGGCGTCGCTCGCATGATTCTGGAGCTCATGAGTGTGGACATTGTTGATGTGACGGGCCTCGGGGATTCGGTCGAAGCCGGCGCTCTCGTGTTCATCCAGGCCATGCGTGTCGCGGCCGCCATACACGTGACGATCTTCCTGCACATCAGGGCTTTCATGGACATGACGATCCTGGTGCACATTCGAATGCTCATGGCGTGTGAGTTCATCTGCACCATCAACTTGGTGTGTTGGTTGCGTTGGACCGCGGTGAAGAGTGCCATATGTGTCGGCCTGGTAGGGGCGCCCGTGATTCTCTTTGGCCACTTCTTCCACAGGAGCGCGCGTCGTCGGCCCGTCAGATTCCACGAGCGTCTGTACACTGGCATCACGCAAGGCCATTTCCATGGGCTGAGATGTGGCCGAGAAGCGGTGTGAAGAGCGCGTTGCATCGTCTTCGCTGACCTCGGTGATGCAGCTCAGTCGGTAGTCATGTGGCTTGGCTGCTGGCGGCACTGCTTGCGGCAAGGCCGGAGCGACCCCAGGCAGGGTCGGACCGCTCATGAGCGGACTCTGTATAGATGGTGCACCGAATTCGCTACTTGCATCAGCAAAAGCATCGGGACTCTCGGGCGTCGGTGGTGACAAGTACGCAGCCGCCGAGCTGTTGAACACATAGGGAGGAAGCGTTGTCCATGACATGGGAGGCGCGACGGGGCTGTGATTGTCGGGGGACGACGTGGACGGCGGCGACCTGTGTAAAAGCGTAGGCACTGCGAGTGGCGTGGCAGACGGCGCATCTTGCGACGCGGGCGACTGTATCCCTTGGCCCATGGCATCTGTGTGCGACTCGACAGAAGGGGAGATGGTAGCCGGTAGTGTGGATGCTGTCGATGCCATCGGCGGCCATGCCGAAGGTGCCGTCGTCGCGGCTGCCCGGGAAGGCGGCTCGTGAGCAACAGGTGTGATGTGGGACACGGTGACAAGTTGCTGAGTGTCATACGCACGCGGCGATGATACGGCGCCGACAATGGGCGGTGACAACTTGGTAGACTCGTGCATCGCTCGTGGCTCCGCGTTGGCGGAAGAGGAAGAAAGTGGCGGCGGCGCCGGTCGTGGCGTGCTTGTCATTTCGACGTCCGTTGGGATTGCAGGATCATGGGGGGGCACAGTCATCGTAGCGGCCGTGGTTTCTGCTGGTCGCATGAACGGCGAGTGGTCATGACGAGGCTCTTCATCGGTGCGTTTGATCGGTCGAGATGCGTCGGCCGTCGCAGCTGCGCTATCTATCCCGGACTGCAGAGTGTGCCTGTCATAGCTGACAGGCACATTGCCGTCTGGCTGCTGCCGGGGCGATGGCATTGACAGCTTGGAGGACGCGGCGGCACGCGCCGCATTCTTTTCTGCAGAAACGTCGCGCGGCAGGTCCGGCGCGGCAGGCGCATGTTCACCTGACGGTATGCGTGACGCCGTGGAATGTGTCGGTTTGTCTTGGTCGGCGTGAGGCACCAATGGCGATGACGATGTGGGACGCGACTCTTGTGCCACCGGCTGGGGCATCATGGGCGATGCACTGTCACGTCTTGGAACCATGGGCGGTGTTTCACGGGGTAAAGACGTGCCCGAGATGGCCGCAACCTGCTCGGGAGACAAGATCGGTGTCTGCTTGCGCGGGATCATCATCGAGACGGGGCGTGAAGCGGGTGATCCGTGCGGCTTGGCGCCTGCATCTCGCCACAGGCCCTGGGGGTCCACACGTGGTGATGCGTTTGTACCAACCACGGGCGTGCTGTGTCGTGAAGACGCCCCACCAGTAAGCGGAGAGAACTTGTCCCAATCGACGATGGACGATGGCGACTGCGTCGGCGGTGACGCTCCCGTGTCGGGTGACAAATGATGCATTTGGTTCGTTGCGACACCGGATCTGAGTTCCGCCTGGTCCTCGTACTTGACCGACGGTGGATGTGGTTGCCCATACGGCGCGTTCTGCTCGTCCATCTCTGGCGCACGGGGCAGCATTCGATCCATGGCGGGATATGCATCTGCGTGTATGGGCACATCGGACGTAGGCGCCCCGCCGTCCGACGGAATGCGGTCGCCATGCATCGCTCCTGTAGGTCCGACATGCTCTCGAATCGGCGCTCTGTCTTCTTGGTTTGAATGCGCACGAACAGACCGAAGACTCTGCTTACCCTTGAGGATCCATTGTGATGACCGCTTCCGGATATTGCCTAGAAGCCCAGCCGCCGTCTTGCCTGATGAGTGTGCAGCATTGCCAAGACCACCATGACCGTCAGTGGTGGCAGCGGCATCAGCCATGGGCACAGCTGGCCCATGGTCCTGCACGCTACTTTCCAGCTGCGGTGAGCGCGCAAACGGACTCCATGGCATGCGTGGGCTCTCATGCATGCGACGAGGCGACCCAATGGACGAGAGAATCTTGCGGATCGAGCGCTTTCCACGCGCAGGCTCGCCATCGGGGACGGGGCTTGGATGTGTCGTAGCTGCAGTCGTGCCAGAGGCGGTGGCTACTTCTGGCGACGTTGAAGTCTTGGCCGAGGGGCGCTGGAAGTTGTCGTGCTGGCGCTTGTCGTGTTGGTGCTTGTCGTGTTGATGCTTATCATGCTGATGCAGCTGGTGCTGTTCGGCACGATGATCTACTGCGTGTGCGTCGGTCGTGGGAGCAGCAGCTCCTTCCCGACGCCACGGCTTGGGTGGCGCGGGTGGTGGCATGTCAGCTTGATTATCCATGGGGATCCCTGGCTGGTCTGGCAACGGATCAGGCGGCGCTGATGCGCGAGGGAACGCAGGTGCGGTGAGCGGCGTGCTTGTAGCGGGAGGCGGCGCAGACGTCCGAGCGGCCGTGCTCGATGGATCTTGGGGTCTCTCGCTGGGTGTGGAACCCAACGAGCCGTGCGGCACGCTCGTCTTGTTCGCTTCGAATGCCGCAGGCACACCGGGAGCAGCGCTCACACCTGCTGATCCGTCCGCGCCCAATCGATACACAACCGAGACCGTAGACTCAGGGGCAAGACCAGCTCGCACCATGCGGAACTGGTTCAGCTTGCGAAGCATCGGCATAGAGTGGCGCCGTGTGCGGCCCAGTTGGTCAAGCGTGTCGCGGTACGCAGCAGGGACGACCTCCTCTAGCACGTACCATTTGGTGGACAAAGACAGCGGCGGCGGCGATGCGGCGTCAGCCGGACGACCGCTGCTAGGCCGTGTGTCTGTCTGGAGCTGCAGCACGACGAACGACGCATCCCGATGCACACGCTCATCACGTTGACTCCATCCATTGCCGATCAGATAGTCTGCCCAGACCTGCGGGAATAGCTCGTCCATGACCGTCTCGGCCGTGTGTGGCACTGTGTCGTAGGGGAAATCAACCTGCTCGCCCTGGAACACGTGCGACTCACTGCGCGGCACGCCTTCGTGCACAAGCACTGGCATCTGTTCCGACGGCTCGTCGAGGCGCATGACCCAGTCCCAGCGTGAGTTGTCGTCGGCATTCTGGTGGAAGCCACGCTCCTCAAACTGGTACCATTGCATGCTTTCAGGCCGCTTCATCCGCTGCCGTCGATCGCTTTCCCGAAGGTCAAAATTGAGGAACGACGTGTCGAGGTCATTGAACCCTTCGAACGAGAACTCATTCCATCGCTGCATGAGCGTCGACACGTATCCATCCGCGAGCTCTGTCGGCGAGTCGTGTCTGTACTGCGACGAGCGCGGGCGCAGCGAGCGGTACGGCACTACATTGAGCATCTTGCACGTCTCCTGCGCAAAGTCCCAGCCCTGCAGCTCCGACGGCCAGGACGCCCGGTCAATGAGGTCGTGTGCATACTCACGAACGTGTCGCGCCACATACGTCGCTGGCACAGTCTGCACGGCACTGGACGACGCGTCCAGGTCGGGCGACAGCATCCTTGGGTAGTCGTCGATCAGACGAAGAAGGCGCCGTGGTAGATACGTCGATGCCTTGGCCATCGACACGTGGTACCGCATAAAGGCGAGCAGAATGTGCTCCGCCGCATTCGATGCTCGCACATACGCGCCATACGTCTCGGCAAAGCTTGCATCTTCCGGCAGACCAAACAAGAGTGCGCCAAAGTGGCGGCCGACCTTGCTGGGCGTCATGTGGTTCTGCGCACTATGCGTAGCGACAAGCGCAAGAAAGTCCATCACCGTGTCGAGGAGCCGTGCGACGCGCTTTTCCAGCCGCCTCGCCAGCACCACATAGGACAGTGTCGAGAAGCCATTGGCGCTTTCCTGCGCACGCCAGCTCGTGTACGTCATCCATGGGACAAAGCCACGCTCCTGCTTCAGCACAAGTGTCTGGTTCTCAGTCCGCTCCGCCACCACACAGCCTACGCGGGCAAGGATCCACTTCAACAGCGCCACGAGACTGTGCACACTCGCAAACTTGAGCTCCTCATGGAATGCGCGGTCCGCCTGCGTGCTGGGCGAGCGCAGCGTATCGATGACGGTTCGGATCAGCCGCGTGGTATCGGCTGCCGAGAGGTCCATTGCCATCGAGCTTAGAATCAGCGGCATGTCGACGCCAAACGTGCGGATCCGCTCCACGATCCGAATCACGTACGCCGTGGCCATCTCCATGTCGATCAGCTGGTCCCATGCCTCGCCCGTATAGCCATACACTGTCGCTGGACGCTGTGTGCGTGTGCGCTGCAACATGCTTTGGGTGCTAGACTCGCGCGTCCCAAGGAGGGTCGAGTCACGTATTGCGCCCCTGTCATGACGTGGCTGTGTCTTGGACGGCAGTGCTGGCCCAGCCACTGACCTAGGCGAATGCGCGGCTGCTGTGCCATCGGGCGAGGTCGTCAGTGCTGGCGCTGCGGCCTTCTCGGTCGACTGTGTCACGTCGCGCGCACGTTCGCCGTCAGTAGCGTTGGCTTCAGCTCCGTCCTGCTGGTAGTGGGCATCAGACGAATACAGCACAGCGTCCGGACGATGCAATGTCTCCACACGATCATGCGTCGACACTCGCACCGGGTCATGCACCGCCGGCGCATGGACAACCGAATCTTGGTACAGTGACCGGTGTGCTTCTGTGGCAGGTGACGCTGCACTTGCGCTTGGCGTTGGCTGTTCCGCACGCTGTGATGACGGCTGTAATTCCACATGTGATGGCGCGTGCGTATGAGGCCCGGCCGGTTGGTTAGACTCTCTCTCAGCCTGCGGCGGTGTGCGCGCCATGTCCGATATCAACGTTGCCCTGGGCGTTGACACAGAGTGGATCACAGCCTTGTGCATTGAGCCTGGCTCCAACGAACCGCGCGTGTTCGGCATGGGCATGGGCTCATGATCATGCGCAGTGGGAAGGGTGAACCCCATGGCACTGGCCGCGCCCTCGCTAGCCCTCTTATTCCCGCGTGCATTCACTCGCGCCTTCGCATTCATAGACAGCTCACTCGTACCAACAGACTGTGGACGTGGGTCGTGATTACGAGCTGCCTCAGTGCGTTTATTGTCAGCAAACAAGTCACGATTCTCGGTATCACTTTCATGGCGCATCAAGTCGAGCGGCGGCGTCGTATCAAGAAGCTGGCCTCGCTGAGCGCCGCTCAATTCCTTGATTGGCTTCGCGGGTGGACCAGGGATAGGTTCATGTTCAGTCTCACTGACTTGTTCTAACGCCGGCTCATCATCCAAATACAGACCTAATGCAGACCCGGGCGTGTTGGAGCGAGACGGCGGTCGTCTGGACTCAAACTCCATAGACTTTCGCACGGAAGGCGCAATAAGTGTCGTTGGCTTAGATGTCGGCACCGCAGACCGAGATGCAGGCGGTACGTCAGACGCATTCGTTAGTCCCGGAGCGGTGTGAGCAGCGGTGGATTCGACCGCGGCGGCGCCTGTGATGTCTGTCTTCTCCGGTACGGTATCAGCTGTCGCAGCTGTGGGTGTCGCATTGACTGCCTGTGCCGCTGCTGAGACGTCTGGTGTATCAGCCGTGACTGCGGCACGTGTTGTCGGCTTGGACGCGTGCGGAAGATGCAACGGTTCAGTGCGACGCGACGCCGGCGGCCGCCGCGTCGGCAAAGATGTGAATGCAGGCGTGATTACAGGAGGCGCTTTCATAGGGGGCAGTGGCATAGCATCGTCATCATCATCAGGCACCGGGTCCACCAGTCGCGGGGCTTTTTGCGATGCAGATGATATGATACGCACACGTGCCTGAGACTCACTTGGAAGCAACTGCGAAGAAGACGACGTAGTGTCTGGCTTCGTCATCACATTCACACGCGATGTGACTGTAGATGGGGCAGGCGGTCGTTGTGAAAGAGTATGGCGACTCTGCGAAATAGATGAAGACGACGTTGAAGTGGCTGGTGGCACGGGAGAAACGTGCCAGTGCATGACGTCATTCAGCACTGCACTAACATTCGGCTCATCCATCCCACCACCAGACATGTTGTCTAAAGGCAGGGCTGTATCGTTTCCTGATTCATGGGCTACGCCGTCAAAGGATAGGACATCTTTGCCTGCGTGGGAGGATGCAGAAGTTGGCGGCTGCTCTGGAGGTATATACAAGCCAAGGCCCAGAGACGATATGGTAGGCGCAGTCGTCGTGGATGAATGCGCATTGGCATCGGAAGCCATTGAAGAAACAAGATGATGCGTCTCAGGTATAGCGTGATCATGACTTCGAGATTTGGACGATCCCCGAGACACTTGAGCAATGGCTGGAGTTCGGGCATTCGCACCGCTCGGCGACGAGCCCGACGGCACAGACGCCGGGCTTGTCGTCGTTGACACAGAGCCTGTACGGCCATGTGCACTGATCCACGCCAGCGCTGGTGAGCCAGTGGTGAACAGGTCCTTACTGTGCCGCTTCGGGCTCGCTGAGCCGTCTAGGCTGTCATGCATTTGGCTGAGGATCAAGACGCGTGGTGTGTGTATGCGGCGAGTCCAACCCTAAGAATTTGAATCTGGCCAATTAGCGCTGCTTATTCGGCTCGTGCAACACAACAGTCACATGGCTTTCACAGCCTCGATCCACGCGACGCGCCTGCCAGGCACAGTCCGGCGCTCCCTTGCGGCCGAGACCCACAGCAGCGGCAGGCAGCCAGGCAACTGGGCGGCGCCCCTTGCCCTTGAGGGCATTTTAGGCACGTTGCGTCAATATTCGCATGTCTTGTGATGGCACTCAGATGCACTTCACTCAAAGAAGCGTCTACTAGCACGGCGTTCGAAACAGATAAGGAGGTTATCAGGGCACGATTCAGGTGCTATGGATGGAAAGAAGAAGAGGAAGGAGGCGAAGGGGCGGACAGGTTTCGGCGCCAAAGACATAGACTGCAGTGGTATGATCGTATAGGAAGAAAAGGCAAGTAGATGCACTTCTACGTATATCAACAGCCCTCTAAAACAGAGCAAGGCGGCAAGCAGGCTGCGGCATCTTTCGCTGCATGGCGGCACGCACGTGCTTGTCACTCAGAAGGTGTAACATGGCATCGCGCGTTTCCGGCGTGTCAAATACCGTGCGCTGCTTCGCATCTGTCCACGAAAAGTCAATGATCAGAGCTGCGAGGTGATCCAGTCGACATGAGCCCTGCTGAATGAGTGTGTGAACGCGGTGAGGCGTTCCTACGCCGAGTGGCGCCGGCTGGGCTCGAAGCCAGGCATCCTGCTCCTCCACCTTGAAATGTCGAGCGAATAGCTTGGCAACGACGGGCGCCGGCGCCGCAGCCTTCTCGTCTTTCGAGGTCGACGCCGCGCTTACGTCGTCTCTTTTACCCTTGCGAGGTCGCTTGACTCGCTCTGCCGAGCTACCAGGCATAAAGGTGCGGAGTGTACGTGCGATATCAGCTGCGCGCTGTGCATTGCCTGCTAACACAAGCACGTACGGCATGCCATGCTCAGCTCGGCATGGATGCTGTGCACTTTGTAACGGATTCATGTCCACGTCTGTGTAAGTCAACTTCGTGCATACGTACATGTTTGGACGAACGAGGGCAAATGTTCGAGTGTGCGGGCAGGTTGGAACATGAATGTCTCCATGATACTGGTCGTTGGCACACTAGATTCATGTAGCTCCATATCACTGAGTTTGGGAAACGCTTTGCGTTGGAGTGAGCGCAAATAGTCTGCTTGGAGGTCAGACGGCTGCTGAGCCACCGACACCGCTGCTGCTGTCTGCTCGTGGAACGCGGCCGATTTCTAAAAGGGCGTGAGCAAGACGCGGACATACACAAAACAGGCACGGTGAGGGATCTGTCAAACACACGTGCACTAGTCGTCTCGAAGCTGCTTCTGACGTACCTTTTTGCGTTGCACCTTCGCTCGCTCACGGCGCTTGCGTTTCTTCTGTGATGCTGCGTCCTCCTCGACCACGTGCGAAGTAGGTGCACGCTCCGAACTGCCCTGTCGGAATGTCTCAACATCCGAGGTGCCATCATCAGAATATGCCACAATGTCATCCTCGACCAAGAGTCCGTCGTCCAGTTCGTCACCCATACTCACTCGCGGGCCGCCGCAATATCAGCGAGAATGAGCGCTTGGGCCCAGCCAGACATTGGGCCAATCTGATCGTCTTAATTCCTGTGCACATTCATGCAGCGCACTCCAACTACCGATGTCTTTTTTATTTTCAGGTGGCGGGCTTCCACTGCCTGCCTGCATGAGCAAAAATGAAAATTACGTCAGATGCCTCCTCGCGCGCGCGTCGTCGCGGACCGTGATAAGAGACACTTCCATCGCGATCAGCATCCAAAGCACTATCTTTTTTTTTCTCACTTCACAGCCTCAACACACATTGCACCATGGCCAAACGTAGTGCGGCCAGCAAGTTTCCCATCGCACGCATCAAACGCATTATGCAGGCTGACGAAGATGTCGGCAAAGTCGCTCAGGCGACACCCGTTGTGATCTGTACGTGTGTATAAACACGCGCGCACGCGCGCGCGGTGCTAGTCTGTGATTGACCGTACAGCGAAAGCGCTCGAGCTCTTTATGCAAGATATCGTGGAAAGTGCAGCGGAGCAGACGCGAAAGACTGGTGGAAAACGCGTCGCTCCTTACCACTTGTACGTACGTTTGTGCGCTCACAGTAGAAAACGCGCTGCCCTCACGACAGAGACGTTTGACTTTTTGAAGGACATTGTAGAGAAGGTGCCTGATCCTCTGGAAGCGGGTCATTCACGTGGCACGAAGCGGCGCAAAGTCGCGAAATCGCCGTCTGATGAAGATGACGCTGCTGCCACTGAGGCAGACCATGACGATGGTACCGCGGATCCATCTGGTGCAGAAGCCAATGGTGAAGATGCGGATAGAGACGAAAATGGTGCAGAAGATGAGCATGACGCAAAACCTGAGCGCGTATAGGAAGATAACGCTACATCCTCTATTGTCAAGAGTGATGCCAATGTACAAGAAACGCCAGAAACATGCACTGCTAATGAGGAGGCCGAACAATAGGCTGGTGGGCCTGCATTCCACGACAAATCGCAGTTATACGTCTATTTTTCTTTTTTTTTTTTTGTTTCAACGGTGCATACACTTTCCGCTGTTAACCTACCCTTTCTATCCATTTCTCATCTTCTGCAAGTAGCGCGCTATCTTGTACGATACATATGTAGAATGTGTGCGCCCTTGAAGCTGTGCGACCAGTGACGACATCTATGCACCGCGCGACATGGCAGATTTGTGTGCTTGGCCATGCGTCGCACGAGAAAGTCTCGCAAGAGCTCCGCACCGCATGCTGCATTCATTGAATCAGGCCGATTGGCTTGTGCACACGAGAAAAGGCTGGTGGAGGATTGTCGTGCTGACGAAAGCTGACTCAATTTCGTCCGCCTGTGCGCCTCCGGCGCATTGAATTTTTCCATGTCCTTTTTACCCGTGCATCAGTCTACGGGGGAAAATTTTTTTTCTGCTCGTTCTTTAGCCAAGTTCAAGCTCTCTACGCTCCACCACTGTCCTGGCAGTTGGCGAACGACTGGGTTGTTACGTCTCTCAAAGACGCTTGCGGCGACCGTGGTGGACGATTCATATTGACCAAGTAAGAGTCAATCCATATACGTTGCATGTCTGCTGAAAATTCGTTGGTACCTGGCCAACGACAGGCCGTGCCTGCAGCCATTTCGCCATCGTTACACAGTTCGCTGGTCGACCAAATGCCCTCTCGGGCACCGTCGCCAGCGCCTCCTGCTACCTTGGCGCCGGTTTCCGTACCAAGTGCACCGAAGATGATGCTTGAACTTGCTGATAAGACGGAGTTCCAGGGCATAAGCTTTGGCGCAGAAGGCAAGAGTGTGTCTGGCGAATGCGTCTTCCAAACAGGTACGTACGGATGAAGAAAATTGCAATGGCGCTATGCACGATTATGTGTGTGTATGTGTGGTGTCATTGCGCTGCTTTGGAACTCAATGTTCTTACACGCTAGGCATGGTCGGCTACGTCGAGTCTCTCACGGATCCATCGTACGAGGGCCAGATCCTTGTGTTAACGTACCCAATGGTTGGCAACTACGGCGTGCCAGCACGCCCGACTGACGCCGCGGCCATGACACAGGTGCCGCCAAAGCTGCAAGCGCCCTTCGAGTCGACGCGCATCCACGTGGCGGGTCTGGTCGTTGCGTACTATAGCCATGACTTTAGCCACTACCTTGCCGCCTCGGGCTTGAGCGACTGGCTGAAGGAAAATGGTGTGCCAGCCGTATATGGTATCGACACGCGTGCGCTGACAAAACGGATCCGGACGAAGGGTAGCATGCTGGCGCGTCTTCTCGCCGCCAGGCCTGGCGCTTCTCTGGGAGGCGATTGGCGCGAGCAAGTGCTGGACGTGCCGTGGCACAATCCTAATGGTGAAAACCTTGTGGCTAAAGTGTCGTGCAAGATGCCGATGCTGTATACGCCACAGGACACTGCCCCTGCTGGCCTTCGGATGGCGAATGAGCCGACGCTCATGCACGCGAGTGGCCGTCCCATCCGTGTGCTGGCACTCGATGTCGGTATGAAGCAAAACCAGATCCGGTGCTTCACATCACGTGGTGTCGAGCTTAAAGTCGTGCCGTTTGACCATGATATCCTCACTGAGCCTGAGCCATACGACGGCTTGTTCATCTCGAACGGGCCAGGCGATCCCATGCAGTGCACGCAGACGATCCAGCGTCTGCGCGCGCTCCTGGCGCGCACGTCGGATGTGATCCCGATCTTTGGTATCTGTCTTGGCCACCAGCTGCTGGCCCTCGCTGCTGGCGCTCAGACGACCAAAATGAAGTATGGTAACCGCGGACAGAACATCCCTTGCACAAGCCAGCTCTCGGGTCGTTGCTACATCACTTCGCAGAACCATGGATATGCTGTTGATGCGCAATCCCTTCCTGACGGCTGGGCCGAGCTGTTTGTCAATGCGAACGACCACAGCAACGAAGGCATTTACTGCACGCATGCGCCGTTTTTCAGTGTGCAATTCCACCCAGAAAGCACGCCTGGACCACGTGACACTGAATTCCTATTTGATGTGTTTGTGCGCTCTGTAGTGGACAATGCAGCTGTGCGCCACTCGGCACACAGCGGCGGCAACGCGCTGACACTGGCACCCGTCGCTTTCCCTGGGGGCCGCCGCGCCGACCACGAAGCAGCGTTCCCGCGCCTGCACCCGAAGAAGGTGCTGGTGCTGGGCAGTGGCGGTCTCAGCATTGGCCAGGCTGGTGAGTTTGACTACAGCGGCTCGCAGGCGATCAAGGCGCTGAAGGAAGAGGGGATCTACACGGTGCTGATCAATCCCAACATTGCAACGATCCAGACCTCAGCGGGTCTAGCCGACAAGGTGTACTTCTTGCCAGTGACGCCGGAGTTTGTGCTGAAGGTCTTGCGTCACGAGCGCCCTGACGGCATCTACTGCACGTTTGGTGGCCAGACAGCTCTGAATGTGGGCATCCACCTGAAGGACGAGTTTGAGAAGCTGGGCGTGCTGAACCTCGGCACACCTATCGATACCATCATCAAGACCGAAGACCGCGACTTGTTTGCACGTGCGATGGAAGAGATCGGCGAACGGTGTGCACCGTCAGCCAGTGCGAACACGTGGGACGAGGCGCTTCGGGCGGCGCACAACATTGGCTTCCCGGTGATCGTGCGAGCGGCCTTTGCGCTGGGTGGTCTTGGCTCTGGCTTTGCGAAGAACGAAGACGAGCTGCGGCGTCTGTGCCACACAGCCTTTGCAAACAGTCCACAGGTGCTTGTGGAAAAGAGTATGCGTGGCTGGAAAGAAGTCGAGTACGAGGTGGTGCGTGACTGTCGGGACAACTGCATTACTGTGTGTAACATGGAGAACTTTGATCCACTCGGTGTGCACACGGGTGATTCGATCGTCGTGGCGCCCAGTCAGACACTGTCCGACGAGGACTACAACATGCTGCGCACGACGGCCGTGAATGTGATTCGGCATCTCGGCGTCGTGGGTGAGTGCAACATCCAGTATGCACTGAATCCCCACTCGCGCGAGTACTGTATCATTGAGGTGAACGCGCGTCTGTCTCGGTCATCGGCTCTGGCATCGAAGGCGACGGGCTATCCATTAGCGTTCGTCGCCGCCAAGCTGGGTCTCAACATTCCACTGAACGAGCTGCGCAACTCGGTGACGCGCGAGACGTGTGCATGCTTCGAGCCCAGTCTCGACTACGTGGTGACTAAGATCCCCCGTTGGGACCTGCGCAAGTTCATGCGCGTGAGCTCGAAGCTGGGCAGCAGCATGAAGAGTGTGGGCGAGGTGATGGCCATTGGTCGCACATTCGAGGAAAGTGTGCAGAAAGCCATCCGGTCGGTCGATCCGTCGTTTGCTGGTTTCAGCGAGAATGATATGGTCGATGATGCCGAGATCGACGAAGAGCTCGAGTTCCCGACGGACCGGCGCATCTTTGCTGTGGCCAATGCGCTCGCACGTGGTCGGTCTGTCGAGCACATCCACAAGCTGAGCAACATTGACCGCTGGTTCCTGCGCAAGCTCGAGGGCATCATTGCTGCCGCCAAGGCCATGGAGCACAGCGGCGCAGCGCAGATTCCAGCGGACTTGCTTCGTCGTGCGAAGCAGCTGGGCTTCTCGGACCACCAGATCGCCAAGTACTCCGCCAGCACGGAGCTCGCCGTGCGACGCAGACGGCAGGAGCTGGGCATCACGCCGTTCGTGAAGCAGATCGACACAGTCGCAGCCGAGTTCCCTGCGCAGACGAACTACTTGTACACAACGTACCACGCCGTGGAGCATGATCTGAACTTTGAGGACCACGGCGTCATGGTACTGGGCTCTGGTGTGTACCGGATTGGCTCGTCTGTTGAGTTCGATTGGTGTGCGGTGCGTGCGATCCGCACACTGCGTGCGAAGGGCTTCAAGACGGTCATGGTGAACTACAACCCCGAGACCGTGTCGACCGACTACGATGAGGCGGACCGACTGTACTTTGAGAACATCTCGCTCGAGACCGTGATGGACATTTATGAGATGGAGCAGTCGACGGGCGTGGTGATTTCGATGGGTGGCCAAACGCCGAACAACATTGCGTTGCCGCTGCACCGCCAAGGTGTCAAGATCCTCGGAACGTCGCCGGAGATGATCGACAATGCAGAGAACCGATACAAGTTTTCCCGCATGCTCGACCGATTGGGCGTGGACCAGCCCATGTGGAAGGAGCTCTCATCGTTCGAAGATGCACACAATGCATGTGCTCGCTTCGGCTATCCGGTCCTCGTGCGTCCATCATACGTGCTGAGCGGTGCTGCGATGAACGTCGTGTACTCAGCCGAGGATCTGAGCAGCTATCTGTCGCAGGCGACGGCCGTGAATCGCGAGCACCCCGTCGTTATCACCAAGTATCTCGAGGGTGCCAAAGAGATTGAAATGGACGCAGTCGCCAAAGACGGCAAACTCATCATGCACTACGTCTCGGAGCATGTGGAGAATGCTGGCGTGCACTCCGGTGACGCGACGCTCATCCTGCCGCCGCAGGACCTCGAGATCGAGACTGTGCGCCGCATCGAGCATGCGACAAGCATGATTGTCGAGGCGCTGAATGTCACAGGGCCGTGCAACATCCAGTTCATCGCCAAGAACAACGAAATCAAGGTCATCGAGTGCAACGTGCGTGCAGCGCGCTCGTTCCCCTTCGTGTCGAAGGTGACGAATGTGGATGCGATTGAAATGGCCACGTGTGCGATGATGGGTCTCCCTGTCGAGCCGTACCCGCAGGTCGACTTGCCGAAGGACTATGTCGGCGTCAAAGTGCCGCAGTTCTCGTTCTCGCGTCTGAGTGGCGCCGATCCCATCCTGGGCGTCGAGATGGCATCGACCGGTGAGGTGGCGTGCTTCGGCCGCAATAAGTACGAGGCGTACTTGCGTGCGCTGCTCGCGTCGGGCATCCGCATGCCGACGAACAATGTGCTGCTGAGTGTTGGTCCGTTCAGCGAGAAGCAGGAACTCCTGCCGTCTGTGCGCACACTGCACCAGCTTGGCTTTACGCTGTACGGCTCGTCTGGCACGGCCGACTTTTACTCGGAGAACGGCATCCCCGTCATCCACCTCGAGGCACTGCCCGAAGACGAGGACTGGCGCGGCGACGAGAGCAGCAAGGCATCGTACTCGCTGCTGACGCACCTGACACAGGGCCGTAGCTCGCTGTTTATCTCGCTTCCCAGCAAGAACAAGTACCGCCGTCCATCGTCGTTCACATCCATGGGCTACCGCGCGCGTCGCCTGGCCATTGACCGCTCGATTCCGCTCGTCACGAACGTCAAGAACGCCAAGCTCTTTGTTGAGGCGCTCGCCGTTCATCGCCGCCTGGGCAACTCGTTCGATATTCTGCCAGTCGATGCAAAGACGTCGCACAAGACGTGCACGTTCCCAGGCTTTGTCGAGCTGCAGGCGTTTGTCCCATCGATGGGCGCTGCGCTTACCAAGCAGCATGTGGCTGAGTACACGCGTGCGGCTGCACGGGGCGGCTTTACGTCGATCGTCTGCTCGCCAGTCGGCAGCGTCGGCAGCGACAGCAGCACTATGTCTGCCATTGTCGATGAAGAATCGCTGAGTGCCGCGGAAGCTGCCCTCGATGGCCAGTGCTGCGTCGACGTGTCACTCACGCTCCTTGCGACGCCCGAGCATGTCGGAGAGCTGCCGCACCTGTCGTCGCGTGTGCGTGCGCTGTTCGTTTCATACTCGGGCTCGGCCCGCGAGCACAGCTTGCGGCCCGCGAACGTGGCGAACTACTTCGCCCACTGGCCGGAAGACAAGCTCATCCTCACGGATGCTTGTGGCGCAGATCTTGCGTCGGTGCTCCTGCTGGCCAGCTTGCACAACCGCCCGCTCCATGTGACGAATGTGCGTGGCTCCGACGACGTGCAGCTCATCGCGCTTTCGAAGGCCAAGGGGCTGCGTGTCACGTGCGATGTGCCTGTGCACGCGCTCTTCTTCTCGAACGACATGTATCCCATGGCGTCGTGCCTGCCGTCGGCACAGGACCAGGCCGCGCTTTGGGACCACATCGAGGACATTGATGCCTTCTCGATGGGCCCCGTGCCGTGGGAGCTTGCGACCCAGGTGGGCCACGAGCCCTCGCCGACGATCGGCACGGACGACGCCGTGCGCATGCTGCTGAATGCGGTGAACGAGGGCCGTTTGACCATCGACCACATCACGTCCCGGCTGGGCACAAACCCACGCATGATCTTCCAGCTGCCGGAGCAGCCGGAGACGCATGTGTTTGCTGAAATTGACCGCATTGAGCACCACCACCAGCACCACGACCAAGACGGGCGCCCTGCATGGTCGCCACTCGATACGGCCTCACTCCGTGGCACGATCAACCGTGTCGAGCTGCGTGGCAAGACCCTCATGCTGGACGGCAAGCTGCGTGCGAACGTGCCTCTCGGCTCAAACGTTAGTGCGCTTGAGCAGCCACGCATCTCTACGGGCACAGCACCCGCTGCGTCGTCGGCCGTGGGCGGCGCGGCCGCTTCCACCATGGCTGGCGGTGCTGCTTCCTCGGGTTTGGCTGGTACCGGCCTAAGCGGCCTGGACGTGCCTGTGTCGCCATCCATTGCGTTGCGCTCGCCACGTCGCCGTCCGCTCGTGGGAGGTGCCACGAGGCAGCCGTCCCAGATCGACGAGCTGCGTCTCGAGCCAGTGGCTGGTCCTGCGCCAGTGACGCGCCTCTCGCTGTACCATGGGTCTTTCTCGCGCCGCCACATTCTCTCGGTGCGGCAGTTCACGCGCGACGATCTCCATGCCCTCTTTGCCGTTGCACAAGAGATGCGTTTCCTTGTGCAGCGCAACGGCACACTAGATGTGCTGCGTGGCCACATCCTTTGCACGCTGTTCTACGAGGAGTCGACACGCACATCGGCATCGTTTGAGGCGGCTATGCTCCGCTGCGGTGGCCAGGTCGTGTCGATCAACACGTCGCGCTCGTCTGTCGCCAAGGGCGAGACACTCGCCGACACAGTACGCACGCTGGGCTGCTACGGCGATGCCGTGGTGCTTCGGCACCCGGCTGTTGGCTCGTCGCAGGAGGCCGCGAAATTCTCGCCCGTGCCCGTCATCAATGCTGGTGACGGTGTCGGCGAGCACCCGACGCAGGCACTGCTCGATGTGTTCACCATTCGCGAGGAGCTCGGCACAGTGAACGGTCTCACTGTGACTCTGCTTGGTGACTTGAAGAACGGCCGCACCACACACTCACTCGTGCGTCTTCTGTCGCACTACGGTGTTCGCGTCAACTTTGTGAGCCCACCATCGCTTGCAATGCCACGCGAAGTCATCCGCGAGGTCGTGAAGCATGGCATGGCCGTGTACGAGACATCGAATCTCGACGAAGTCATTGGCACAACAGATGTGCTGTATGTAACGCGGATCCAGCGCGAGCGCTTTGCGTCCCAGGACGAGTACGAGGCCGTCAAAGGCTGCTACGTCGTGAACAACGATGTCCTTGCTCGCGCAAAGCCTGACTTGGCCGTGCTGCATCCCCTGCCGCGTGTGGATGAAATTGATCCCGAGGTCGACTTTGACATCAAGCGAGCGGCGTACTTCCGCCAGATGCGCTGTGGCCTGTACATCCGCATGGCGCTCTTAGCCATGGTGATGCAATCCAGCGACCGGTCGTAAGTCGCGTTGAGTATGTTTGTGCTCCTCGGTGTATATGTCGTGCGAGTCTCTTGCACGCTGTGTGTCCCATGGATGTCTCTCGCACCTCTTTCAGATCATGTTCCCTCTCCTCCGTAGCTTTCGTGCATATATTGATGGAGAAATCAAGGTTTGCTCTTCTACAACACACCGCTTTCTTGCGTCACCCGTGTGCCGGATGTGCGATGATGTGCATGCTTGTCTCTATGTGTTACTGCTGTGTCGATGAAACGCCAAGTCATAGTGCCCTCAGTCTCGCCTCTGACGCGTACGCGACAAACCCTGCTGCTGGCACACCGCACATTCGTTGGGACTTCGTTCATCCAGTTGCCTATATCCCAACCGCTGGTCCTCTTACGAGCTCCGGACCCATGTGGAGAAGGAAATGTGCCCTTGACATTTAGTCATCACCACACATATGCGCCGTCTCAGGTGCGCGGCGCTTACGACATGCGAGAAAAGTTGGGCGCAAGACGTGTGAGTGAGTAAATGTGGGTGTGGTCAACTGTTGTCGGCATCGAACTTATCAAGGCACGTCCCACGGCCATGCCGTACTGGGACGCTGACTTGCAATTGCAGTGGCCTCCGAATTACACTGCATTAATCCACGTATATGCATACCTTTTTAGCGCCGTCACCCTAGCGCTGTTGTTTCGCTCTGTAACGCGAAAGCCCAATCACCACTTCACGCACGCAGCTGGCATATCGGCACTATGCAGTGCGGCAATGATCATTCGGGCCGTGCGATATGAGTGGTTCATTGCTGCGCGCATCCTTGACATATGGTCTGCAGAAGCTTGCCTGAGCATGTGTATGCAGCTTTTGTATAACTACATTATGATCTTGGAGTGTGCTTCAAGGCGGACATGGCGCTTTCGGTCACGACTCGTGCGCTACATGCGATGGAGTTACCTTGCATGGGCTGCATCTGCACTCACTGCATTTCACCGCCCTTCCTACACAATCATGTACCTAGTCTTATGCTTGCAATGGGGCGTGTATGCGCTGTGCCTGAATATGCTCCAAATGCACGCACAAGCTATGCTATACCCAAAGCATGGATCTCTTACACCACCCAAACGCGTACAACCACGCATGCCATTGGTCTCTATTTGGCTGGATATGTCTAGTTTCTTTTCTTGGCCCAGCTCTCTTTCATTGACTCGCGAGACGGTACGGCAGCTGTATGATGTGTTGTGTGTGATCATGCTGATGTGTGTTCAGCTCATGTTTCTCGTTATATGCAGCTATGCCGAAGAGCTCCGCGATTTTCACGCATGGATCATTCACACCACGCGTCTTTTTTCCGTTGTCTTTCTTCTTCTTCTTATGACACCTGGCTTTCTGCCTCGTTTCCAGGCATCAAGATATACGTCCTCTCTTCTTAACGCTTAATGTGTTGACGACTATTGACGAGCTACCGTTTCCTTTGAAAATGTACTCTCTTTAATACACACACACTTTCTCTCTCTCTCTTTCTCTCTCTTTCTCTATGCGTCGCTTATACATCGTTTTGTGACCTGATTTGCCTGGTCCCGGTGTTCCAAACCGGTTCCCTCGTCGTTTTGTTTGTCCATGTGTCGCTTACCACTGCACTCTTCCTGTCAACCCAGTATCTTACACGAATTGCTCCCACGTCCGACTTAGATCATGTATGTACCTACATAACCAAAACTTCCTTGTTGCACGGCTCGCCAGGCGTAACTGCCGGTAACGTGCGAGAGAAATCAGCAGCTCACTACTCGCGCGACTCGCGGAACTCGGACTCGACACTGGTAACGACAGCAGTCATCTCCTGACTCAACTGCTCCAGCGTTCCTGCAGCCGAGCGATGATACTCAAGCTGCGCTTGCACAAGACTAGCAAGGCTCTTGACGGGCTCAGGATTATCCAACACCGTCTTCATCAAACTGATAGCCTCCTCTGTTGCACTCACAAGCTTGTCTTCTGCCTGCTCGACCTCATGTCGATACGAGTCTAGCTTGCTGCTGCTTGTGTTCGATTGTTCCGCAGACTTGAGATGTCCGCGCCAGCCATCCAAATGCAGACGTGCGTCCCGCACCTGCTGCCGAGCCTTGACAGCTAATTGAATCTGAGCACCAAACGCGTTCCATACCACAATAAATGAATGCACAATCGAGTGGTCCTGTGTGAGACGTGCATGTCCCACCGCATCTTCAGCCACAGCAAACTTACGCAGCAACTCGCCTAGTTTGCTCTCAGTTGTCGGGACAAGTTCGCCGCCTGTATATGCTGGTACTTTGGGTGGACACTTGCTCAGATCAATGGCTGCAGCCGTTGCGCTCCGTGCAATCGCATGACTCAGCGTGCGTGGATGCGACTCGGGTGCTGACGTCGCATGTACTTGAGGGAGGTTGGTATTCTTTGTTGCCTGCGAAGCCCACATCGAAAGTGTGTGGCCGAGATTCTGGGCGCCATGCGATACGGATTCCTGCAGGGCATGCTAGACATGAGCGCTCGTGCTCTGATGCGCCAAGGCTCTGCATGAAGCCAATACGTACCGGGTAATCGTACATTTCATTCTCATACGTCTTGATACTCCTGTTCCAATGTTAGTGATGCTCATGGAAACCACCACCACTGCATCATTGAGCAGCGGCATCTGACTAGACGTCGTGCCCCATGGCTAGGCACGGGATATCCTACACATACCGCATCATGCTTTGGTGTGCATTCTTCAGCGCATCGACACGCTGCTCCAGTTGCTTATATTCTTCTGGCAATTCCGTCAGATCATCTGCGTGACCAAAGTGCTCACGCGCCTGCTGATTCTGTTTCACATGCGTAAGTCTGGGATGAACTCTCTTCATAACAACGTCACATACCAAAGCGCCAAAGCGCTCAGAGAGCCGTTGACCAATAGGGCTCACGCTTGCAGTGAAATTCTTCCAATGCTCCATCAATGCACTTAGTGAGAGAAAGCGAGTGAGCTAGTAGGAAGGTGTGAATGAGCGGAAATGTACACTTGTGGCTCGTCTCGGATCACGCCTTGAAAGATTGGCTGCCTGCTTGCCTGCCGTCCGAGTTTTATTCCTTAGACCCCCCCTCTGCCCCCAACCAAGCCCCACATTCCACGCGCGTCTCACGTTGCACTGCCGGTACTGTCGAGTTGCGGCGCTGTTTGGCACGAGCCACTAGATTTTCTCGCATTTGCTGTCGCGACATTGCACTCTACTGGCCTTGTTGGTCCTCACGATGTCTGTATGAACCACTTCCAGCCAATCCAGTCACCTCTAATTCTACTGCATTGTAGCGACGACCGATGAGCACGTGGACTTGTGGAGAACGCGCCATGTCGACATCATTCCCCTGTCTCGACACCATTTATTCATAGGAGGAGGGTGGGCGGCTGATTGTCGTAGGCACGACGACGTCGCAGTCGATGCAGTATCAGCAAGATGAAAAGGTACTCTGTTTTCATGGGCCTCTGATCTACCAGGCCAAGGTGCGTATCAAACGACCCTACAACACCGCTTTCTTCTTTCCTTCTTCCCTCTGCTCCCTTCACCCCCATCGCCTTATTCCTGTCCACCTTGTCACATGCGCGTATGACGTGTACTCATGCAGTTAGATTTTGATGGCCGAAGATTGGAAAGGCTCCGAAAATCAAAATGGTGCTGTAGGGCCCCATTACTTTGTTCATTACCAGGGCTGGAAAAAGACTTGGGATGAATGGGTGCCGGAAGAACGGCTTTTAAAACATACGGAAGAAAATGTCGCTCGCCAGAAAGCTCTAGTCGATGCACAGAAAGCCGAGGCGGCGGCCGCAGCCGCTGTAGCTGCAGCTCATGCCGCTGAACAAACGAATGCCCGTTCAAAAAAGGAGGAATCACGCAAAGCTGCTGCTGCTGCTGCTACAGGGACAAGCGCAAGTGGATCAGCGACCGGCAGTAGTACAAACAGCTCGGGTGCGACTTCTGGAGCAACAAGTGGTAGTGGTCGTGGCTCGAAGCGAAGCCGCGATGCTTCAGACGCGGACGAACATGAGCGCAGGCCCGAGATTCATCTGACTATACCCGAGTCGCTCAAGGCACAGCTCGTTGACGATTGGGAAAATGTCACACGAAAAGAGCAGCTCGTTCCACTTCCTCGCAAGCCCAACGTCAAAAGTGTCTTGAAAGAATATGCCGACCATTATCAGAAAACACATGCTCAACATACTCGCACTCTGACTGTGTTGGATGAAGTACTCGCAGGCCTCAAGCTGTACTTTGACAAAAGTCTAGCACACAACCTCTTGTACCGCTTTGAGCGCGAGCAATATGTGCAGATGCGAAAGCAGCACGGTCCCAAGATGGGTGATGGCGATGTACAGACGGACATTGCCGCTGTGAAGCCGACGACTCGCCGTGGCCGCGCATCGTCTTCATCCTCGACGGCGACGCCCTCGACGCCTTCGACTGGTGCTAGTGCGACTCACTCGGAACAGGCCACTGAATCACGCGCAAACGATTCTTCCCCTAGTCTAGGCTCGCACTCAGAGTTGGAAGCGAGTGAAATTTATGGTGCCGAGCACCTGCTGCGTCTATTTGGTATGTGATGCAACTGTGATGGATGTTTCGTTATTTTTTTTTCTGACGCCTATTCTAGTGAATCTGCCATGTATTGTAGCACATACGACAATGGATGCCGAATCTGTGGCGATCCTGCGCGAGCACCTGAATGAGTTTCTTGCGTTTCTTGCAAAGGAACAAAAGCGGTTCTTTGTACATGACTATGAAGATCCTAGTCCCGCATACCACCGTTTGAATGCTACGTAGTATGTAATTGATGCGGATTCGTTGCAGCAATGACTCGCACAGCGCGCAAAGCTCACCTATAGCACGAGCCGTGGCAGCGGTGGCGGCAGCGCCATGCACATAGGTGAGGACGACGCGGCCCCTGCTTCGGCCGAAGTGTAGATCAACAACACGCGTCCGCCCCATGCGAAAGCAAACAGCAGCTGCGGGGCGGGCCACGTTCATAGAATAAATAAAAATCTCTTCACCCAGAAGTCGAGTGTTGTAGCTGTGTTGTTGTTATCCTGGTTGGGCTAAAGTCTGCTGCTGCTGCTGCCTTTGCCACACAACATGAACGTACAGCTGGACAGGAACCAGCCTCGTACGCCAGCGACAGATAGCCGTGCGCTACAGAACCTCATCAAAGCCGAAAAGACATACGTCGATGAACTGTTAAGCGCGACGTCGGCAGCGTTTGGCGCTGCGTCGTCATTGCATGCGTGGGGCATCTCAGAAACGCCCGATTTGGACCATGCATCCGACATAGTGGCGCAGTATCTCGAGAAAGCTGCAAACGCACAAAAGACGTACGCTCAGTCGCTCAATCAGTACCGCGAGTCGCTAAAGGACATGCTGAACCGTGAGCAAAGCATTCGCAGTATCGTGCGAGATCGCGACATTCTCATGAGCCGCGTCATTAAGCTAACTCAGCGAAAACCCACGAAACGCGAACTGATGAAGGGTGAGGAAGAGCATCAGATGCGCATGCTCGATGCGCAGCGCGAGCTCCAGGCATGTGAGCAGACGCTTGCGAATGAAACAGCAGCCCTCATCGGTGTGAAGCGCCGCACATTCAAAGAAGCCCTCACGATGCGTGCCAAGGTCCTGGGCGACACGGGTGCAATTATGATGGACAATGCGCGTGAGATTCTTGTGTTTCTCGATACGTTCGATGCGGACATTCCAGTGGCTCCGATGCCTGTGGACCCGATGGATCGCTCCGAGCATCTCTACGGCGCAGCACCTGTGCAGAAGCGCTCTTCCGCTGATCAGAATATCTTCCTCTCTGACGCTGACACGCTCTATCAAATCATGCCTGAAACGCGCCCGCAGCAGCAACAGGTAGAGTCGGTCCAACAGGCAGGCCAGTCGGAACATGCAGATTATGGTGTTCCGTCGGACGAAGCCGCTCTCATGATGTCTCCAGGGCTGGAGGGCGAGCCTGTGTACGATGTGGATCCGTCTCCGTATGACGGTGTCGTGCCTGACGATTCGCTCCAGCCACAGCTGGCGCAGCAGCCTGAGTCGTTCGGTACGCGTCTTTCGCCTTTGCCGTCGAAGTCATCTGCAAGGAGGCCGCAGCGTTCCGGCAGCATGGCCTCTAGCGTGCGGTCGCGCGACAGGCCTTCGCGCGCATCCCGCACAGGACACAGGCGTGCATCGTCCAGCTTGTCCAGTCAACTGCCCTCGATGTCGCTACCATCTGTTCCTGGAGGCGTGCCCAGTGCACCGCGCATGAATCTTGAGCATGCGCGCGATGGTTTTGTTGCTCCGATTGTACCTGGGGGAGTGCCATCTGCGCCGCGTCTTTTTGCTCACCACGATGACGATATGGCCGCAAGCACCGTCGACTCATCCGTCGTGCAGCGACCAACGCGACGTCGCCAAGCAGATTCGGACGACGAGGACCAGGGATTCTTGCGTCGCGGAAGCACAAAGCACCATTATGGTGGCGGTGGCGGTGGCGGTGGCGGCGGCTTCTTCTCACGCGTTTCGAACTTGTTCCGCACCGACATCCGAGCATCCCCGCCACGCTCGCACCGCCGCTCAGGCTCCGAATCTCTGTTGGCTCCACTGAGTGGCTCGAGCCGAGCTCCCACACGCTCATCATCACGAGTGTTCCGTGACCGTGGTGGCGACAGTAGTGACGAAGAGCCTGCGGGTGTCATGTACCAGCACTTCAACGAGCGTCCAGCGCTCCAGCTGTATTCGACACAGTCAGGCCCACGTTCGCCGGAAGAACAGGCGCTTGACGAGGCGATCCGGCAAAGTGTGATGGGAGCTGGCCTTGGCTCTTCGACACGCAGCCGGCCCGCATCGCGACAGTCGGACGTCGTGGGTGGAATCAAGACAGGTGCGCCGACCAAGACGGCAACGAGGCCGCGCAAGCCTCGCAGCAATTCGGTCGACCTTGGCAATGGCGCTACGGTCCAACGTGTTGCATCCACGAGTTCATCGACTCGGAAGGTGAAGAAGCGCAGCAGTGTTGACCGCGTGGGAGCCACCGGCACGACCGCCAGCACAACCACCACCTCGCCGCCAGGCACAGCAACAAAGGGCAAGAAGAAGCGGGATGCGACGGCCTTCCCCCCTCCTGCCCCGTCAAGCTTCTACAACCCTGGCAAGTACGCCACAGACTCGTGGGTGCCGCGTGCCGACCAATTGCCGGCACGACCTGCGAGCGCACAGGGTCTCACGAGTACGCGTGCGTCGACGCCGCTCAAATCTGCAATGAAGTCGAAGGAATCGCCGTCCGTGAGAGGCAGGCGCATCTCCATTGCCGAAGCCGATTCCAATGCCTCGCAGGTGGCGTCTAGCCGCTCAGAACTTCCGCCTGCTTTGTCCTACATGAATATGGCTGCAGCAACGACGCCAACACCGACGGCAACGGCGGCAACGACTACGACGGCGTTGGGTGATGCCGATGCACGATCCCTGCCGTATACAAGTCTGTCGCCAACGACTACGTTCACGCCTATGTCACTGGACCTGGGTCGGCCTGTGGACGGAACAGGGTCGCTCGGCATGAATCTCACCGACTCAGACTCACCGACAAAGCGGTCGTCTATGCCGGCTGGTTTGGCACCTGCCATGTCCTACCTGTCGGTCAAATCGTCGTCGCAGCCGCCAACACTGCCAAGGATCACCATGGATGACAACATGGGTTCAGATGCGACTGACCTGTACCGCGCATGGATGGCGTCTTCGGAAGCCCAGCCGACGTCCTCTAGCACAACCGCATCCGAGCCTGCTGTGGCACCAGCTGATGCTGTGCCATCCATGTCCTCGAAAGTTGAGCCTGCCATGACATGGGCCTCGCCGACTCCTTCGTCTGTGCACACGCCGTCATACATGGTCAAATCGCCCACTATGAACACATCGTCTGCCCTCCCGTACGGCACCCAGGCTTCCAGCCCCGCATTGGGACGAAATGCGAGTCATATTGTCACCAAATCCACTAGCAGTGGAAATGGCCATGGTGGAGCTGTGAGTCGCTTGAGCCAGCCAATGAACATTCACAACGCTGGTCAGCACGTACCTTACGGCAGTCAAGATGATGAGGAGGACAGCGGACCACTGAGAAGGCGCACGTCTGACTGGAACACTCGCATTGGACGTCGTGATGACTCAAGTGACGAAGAAGACAGTGCCGCCGGTCTAGGTGGCGCCAACGATTATTACTCGGCGCGCATGGCCTTCGGTAAGTCGACGCGACATCTTGGCCTAGCCACAGGCACGATCCAGCCGAAGCCTCCGGGCGAGAAGCGCAAGAAGAAGGCTGCTGCCTAGCTTTTCGTTTCTCCTACCTCTGTCTTTGCCTTTCCCTTTCCCCGCCCATCGTGGCAGGCGTTGGAGACGTCTCCTTCTTCGACAGACGCATGGGGGACTCTCTTATACATTCATCTGCTTGCGACGAAGAACTCGTATGTCCCACAGCCATTCACAATCGTAGGATCATCACGGCCTTTTAACACATATATGAAGCTATATAGTGAGTAATTTCCATTGGGTGGTTTCTTCTATGCGCTTGGACTTGACTTCTTTGCGCCATCCTCGAGACAAACACGACCTAAAAGACATGCGCGATGGAGCGTTCGCGGTGTCTTTGCCAGGCATGTTAGGCATCGGTCGTGAGGGCGCCAGAGGCACGCTCCGCTGCCACGCGGCGGACGTACGTGGCACTCACGATGTTAAATGCCTCAAAGTAGCGCTCGAGGCATCGCTCGACACACGTTTGTTCCTTGCCACTGAGCGACTGGCCTGGCCATGTCACACATTTGCAATAGCACTTGTCCGTAGCCTTGCTGATCAGTTGTTGCGCGTTGGCCATGGCAATCTCAGTAGACACGCGCTGTTTCAGTGCATCTTTCTGCTCAGAAGACGAGGCACCCTTCTTGCCGGTGATTGAAGAAAAGTCCATAGTTGAGTGCTGGTATGTTTGTGCCTTGGGAGTGTTGTCGTTGCGGTGGACAAATTCGATGACAAATTCCTGCCGCCCGGCCACAACCTACATGGACCCCAGGCCAAGCGCATGTGGCGGCGCTATTGTCCTCTCCACCTGTGTGCCCTCCTCCACCGAGGGATAGGGAGGGGCCTCTGGTTACACGGGTGAGACTGGGCGCGATTAGCCGTAGGATCTCACGTGATTAGCAACTCCACATGCGCCCCAACACCACCGCCAGTATGGTGTTGTGAGGAATCGGCAGAGCGTCCGGGTGTTGGTTCGTGGAGCTGGAGCGGGTGCTGTAGCGCGCTGAAAATCTGTGCGCCGCTGTACGAGACGCCTGAAGATTGCATTGCATTGAAATTCTAGCGTGACTTACAGTCGTACGTTAGATCACGGATTGCCTGCTACGATTGAGCACACACGCGTTGGACCGGCTATCACGGAACTTGGAGAGACGCTGCAGAATATCGAGCGTCACTGAGATGCCGCATCTCTCCCTCTTACCTATAATCCCTTCTGTTGCTGCACTGTCGCGGGCCTTCCTTACATGGGGGTGCAAGAGTGTGCGTGTTCTTGGCACAGATCAATTCTTGCATATTTTGACAGATCCAAAGCGTGCAGAGGAAGGTCGTGGAATTGTGACGTATGCGAATCATATTTCCGTGCTGGATGAGCCGATCATGTGGGGTGCATTGCCGAGCTCGTACTTTTGGGACCGTCGCACAGTGCGTTGGAGCTTAGGCGCAAGTGATATTATTTTTAAGAACGAGCTGTATCGCTGGTTCTTTCGGCAAGGACAGACGTTGGAAGTGTTCCGTGACCGAGGTATTTACCAAGATGCCATCAACCAAGCCATCCAGCATATAGGACGCGGTGCCTGGATCCATATTTTCCCAGAAGGTAAAGTGAATCTCACGCGCTCGACGTACATGCGGCGCTTCAAATGGGGCATTTCGCGCCTCATTCTTGAGGCGCCGATCTGTCCGTATGTCGTGCCTGTCTGGCTCATGGGTTTTGATCAGATCATGCCGCATCCCCGTGCACCACCTCGCTGGGTCCCTCGCACTGGTGCGGATATCTGTGTGGTATTTGGTGATCCTATTGATGTCGATGCATACAGACAAACATATTTCGAATGGGCGTCGATGCACCATGCCTCGGGACTCACGATACAGAGGAGTTCTTCTTCTTCTCCCGCTCTGGGCGAGTCGGTGCTTGACACACTATTGGCATTGAGGCTGCCACGCGTCGATATTCATACACCGCCACATCATATCTACACATACGATACGTGGCGCTCCGTGCAACTGGCGCCAGAGGACCATCCTGCGTATGCAATGATCCGCAGCCACCTCGCAGCCTACTTGCGCACGAACCTCGCTCATGTCGGTCTACAGACGCGCCTCACACTTGGGTATGGGCCCGGTGAAGGTTTGCTTGCACACCGCCCCGATGACGTTCACGTCTAGGCGAGCAGAACGTGCGGATAGTGACCGCTCATGACGCTGTTGTCGACGACGTTGCTGATGACATCATGCCCGTGCCGCTTGGCTTGTTTAGGATTGTCTCGAGGACCTTGTCCAGCGCTGGCACGTTTTCATGCTCCTTCGCAGCTCCTGCTTGGGCATCCCACAGAGCAGCGGCCAAAGATCCGTCACTGTCATCAAGGAGGTCCATCAGATTGCTAGAGCGTTCAGAACACTGTTCTAGAGTATGCGCCGTGTCTTGTAAAATACGCAAAAGCCCGCCTGTCAGTGGCTCCACGACATGGGACTGTACATGCTGAAGAAGCTCGACATTCCATCGCTGTCGCTGTCGCTTTCGTGCCGGCAGAGAAGCCGGATTTTTGGCAGTAAAAAGATCCTGTTTCTCTTCCTCCTTCTCCTCCTCCTCCTCCTCCTGCTCTTCCTTTTCACAGCAGCTATCCATTTCAGCCGCCCCAGTCACAAATTCCGCAAGACTGCGTGCATAAGCCAAACCGTCGACGCTGCCATAGACGGTTTCAATCAGGCGTTCTGTCTCCTGTGCGCCTTGCATGGAGAGCTGTAGGGCTGGCGGCAATTGGTGCAAAGAAGAGCGCGGCACATACTGCGCCGTACGTGGAAGACTCATTGCCCGGTATGGCATGGAACGCAAGTGCTCTCGCAAGGCCTGCATAAGACGTTCATTCGTCACAGATGCATAAGGCTGCAGCGGCTGGTCGTCTGCGACACAGGCAGCCCAAGCTGGCATGCTTGCATACAAGCCAACATCCTCGAGTGCCAGTATGCGGCGCATGTGCGGGCGAAAGAATGTCCAGTTGTGCTCGTCGCGTTCTTGCTCGAGCTCACGCTCACGTCGGTTAAGACGCAGGCCTGATTCCTGGATGGCCGGTGGCGGACGTGCTGGCCATACAGGACGGATGGGCCGCGTCCCATGCGAGCCAAGGCCAGGCGGACCAGGCGTCGACGCAATGGCATATGGCATTGCCCGCTGCATGTCGGGCACTTGAGTGCCATCGAACGTGTGGCTCATGTTCACGCTCGGAGCCTCAGGATTTCTCCGCGTTGCTGCATGCAAGGCATCTGGACGCCCGAGCTGTGCGGGGGGAAACACCAGGCTTAGCTCAGTAGGTGCGTTGCCAGATGACGACGACGGCACTGCAGCAAGCATCATCGGTAAGTGTTGCAAAGACTCGAGCTCAGGCGCGAGCAGCATGCGCTGCGCAAGAAATTCTCGCACGTCAGAGATTTCAGACGCATCCAATGCGCCGTCGTCATGGAACACAAACGTCGACCCATCATTCTCATCGGGGTGCCTGTCAGTCACGGGTGCCGTCGTGGCAGACGCCACCTGAGTGCTGCCATTACTTGTCTTTGTCGATGTTGATGCAGGCACCGTCGTAGGACCCGACGTTGTGTTTGAAGAGGATGATGCTGTTGGCACATCCAGCAGATCGGACAACGGCGTCCCCAAGCGCCGCTTCGGCTTTGCATGTTCACGTGCGCAGCATGCACTCTTGCCGGTGAGCTGGTGTTGCCCGACACCTGCATACGCAAGTGTGCGCCGAAACAAGAGCTCAGCCGGGTCAGACGTCTCGACACCCTGGAGTGACCATGTTGTAGAACGCGCGCTGCCGACGCGCATCATGCGACGACTAAGCTGGGCAGCATGTGGTTCAGCCTCAATAGAATGGCCTTCCCCCATAGCACGCTCATGCGCTGTGCGTTTCCGGCGGCCGCGACGTTGTGGTGTATCTTCCTGCATAGACGAGCCTGGTGACGTCGGCGCGGGAAGTTGGTCTTCATTCACGACGCTCTGGCTCTCCCGAGCGATGGCGCGCAGTCCCCACCCTTCCAGACGACGTGCAGCCGAATGATAAATCGAGCTGGGCGGATTAAACCGCTGCGCATTTTGAGTCACAAGCATGAAGTCGTGCTGGAACATATCCATATTTGTATAGTAGCCTTCGTGAATGCGCTTCTCCATTGTGCCGAGATCCATCGGATGTGTGATAACCTCGCGATAGCCAGGCACTTCATCTGCATTTACAGGTTCGTGGAAAAACAAGTACGAGTCACGTTTCTTGAGATTCAGTATGAGCGAGTCAAGCGCCGCTCGCAACGGCTTCATCCGCAATTGCTTCAGCGGTCGTGCACGTATCTTGCTGTCAGCTGGCAGCATGCTATTACGGCCCGTAGAAGATGAGTGCGGCGAGTTCCTACCTGTCGTTGATACTGCGCCTGTTCCCGCAGAGGAAGCGGAGTCATGATCATTTGGGGTCGGCTCAGGCCTCGGTGGGCGGTGCCGTTTCAGCTTGATACGTACAGGCGCACTTGGTAGTGCCACACGCCCGTCATCACTCGACGATGCATCTTCGCCCCATGACTCACTGGATCGTTCCTCGTCAGAGTATGGACTCCCAATTGATCGCGGCGTTGATCCGGCGTAGCTGCCCTGTGCCATGGCCGCGATGAATAGATTCACTGCTGAGTCAGCTTGTGGGTCGATCTGTAGACGACAGTCACTTGGTACAGATGGAGAGAGACTTACCGATAAGCGGATGGGAATTATGAAATCAATGGTGGAGTTTGCCTGGCTGCCTCCCTTTCTTTCAAGGCGTTCAGCCACTGAGCGTAAGGTCGTGTAGAGAGAGCGTGCAGTTCATGTCCGGCCGAAAGACGCAATCGCACTGGACTCTCACCTTCGGCGCTGGGTCTGTCTTGTGGGCAAGAAGCCATAAATCCTCCTCAGCTGTAAAGAGAGTGAGGTGAGGTGTGTGGTTTTGGATTTTTCACATCTTGTATTCGAAGCTTTTGTGTCTGTGGGGAAAAAGGACGACACTCTGACCGCCACGAAGGGGAGCTTACGTGTTCATTCATCTCACCGTGACGTGTTGGACCCGCAGAATCGTTTGCATCGCAATCCACGTTTTGTCGCTGTCAGCACGCTTCTCTCGCATCGCATGCGTGCGTCCCTACATGAGCTACATCGACAAACCACGTTTCCACAAACCCACACATCCGGCACGCATCAAGCCAGCACCTGCTGAGCCACATCTCGAGCCGCAAGCCACTCGCTTACCGCTCTTGCGTTCTGAGAACGTGCCGGCGAATGCACCCCCACTCCAGGCCCATGCTCAGGCTGGCTTAGACATGCAGCGACAAGCCATGGCCGATCAAAAGGAACTCCAGCGGCAGCAAGCTGCACAAATACAGATCCTCGCTGACGCAAAAGAACAACTTCGGAAAGAACTTCCGCTTCGTGGAATTCGATGCGCAGCCACTGATTGCAGTGCATTGGCGAAACACGAGGATGTTCAAGCGCATGTATTTCGTTCGAGGCGATCCAAGCATATTTGTCCCGATCCTCGAGGGGATCCTTCTATGCGTGTTCTTCAGCTGGGCATCGAACAGACGCAAGAGGTACCTGCTGCCGTGCTACGCGCTATGGAGCAGTATGGTGGCGAGCTACTTATGCATCCCGTTGTCTTCGACTGGGACTACTGGAGTGTAGATCAGATTTTGCGTGCCTTGCTTCCCGACGAACTCGAAGAAGGTGCGCCATCGGCTTTTTCTATGGTGGGCCACATAGCGCACGTCAATCTGCGAGAAGAGTACTTGGCGTACCGCTACTTGATTGGACAGGTCATCCTGGACAAGACGCCGCGCGTCGAGACAGTCGTGAACAAGCTTGATACCATCGACACCGAGTTCCGGGTATTTGCCATGGAACTGCTGGCTGGCATACCCAAGTACACGGCTGATGTGTCGGAGTCGGGTTGTCTTTTCACACTCGATTTCCGTCATGTATACTGGAACAGCCGGCTTCATACAGAACATGGTCGGATCATCGACTTGTTCGAGCCGTTCCAGGTCGTCGCAGATGTCATGGCGGGTGTTGGCCCATTTGCAGTGCCTGCAGCGAAGAAGGGCTGCTGGGTCCTTGCCAATGACCTCAACCCTGCCTGTTATGAAAGTCTGATGCACAACATACGCCAAAACAAGGTTATGTCTCACTGCTTACCGAGCTGTGACGACGGTCGCAAGTTTATACGGCACAGCATCCGGCAAGCGTGGGAGGCTGCTTTTCCTGCGAACGATCCATCACTTATGAGCGGCCGACAAAAACGCCGCGAGCGTCGCATCGCCGCGAATGGAGGCGGTCCAACGGCCAATTCCGTCGAAGAACATGCCGGTTCTAAACCACCTGTGAGCACACCAGGCCTTGCAGCACTGGATCCACGACCACGTCGCCTGATCGACCACTTTGTCATGAATCTGCCAGCTTCAGCCCTTGAATTTCTAGATGCATTCCGCGGTGCTTATGCAGAGCTTGCGCAGGCCGTGGGAGCAGATGCACTCGACGCAGAAATTGCCGCCCGACAGGCTGCGCCTCAGCTTCATGCATGGCCTATGGTTCATGTTCATTGCTTTACAAAAGATGTCGAGCATGCGGGAGATGATATTTGTGCACGAGCTAGTGCAGCCCTAGGTCTCGAAGGAAATGCATGCTTACAGCCGCCTGGTTCGCCGCATGCGACACCTGACCTATCGCTTCATCTTGTGCGCTCCGTCGCACCGAACAAAGACATGTACTGCTTGAGTTTCCGTCTCACACCAGACGTGCTATACAAAACTACGACGTGCTAATGCGAATCAATCTTTGTAGGAGGAAGTAGGGGCAGCGGAGGGACAGGATGCAAGTAGCATGCAACAAAGAACGAAATAGAGCGCTTGTCATGATAGGAAACACGAGACCGACACGAGCAGGATCAAAAGTGATCTCAAGTCAACCCAGCATCTTGGTCAAGAATACTGCTAGACCAGTCCAGCACACCCTCGCGCGACAGAAGGATCTCACGCACTTCATTGGGCGGGTCGTTGCCGATATCTTTTGCACGTTCCCAGCGTTCCAGACGTGTGAGCCCCATACAAGGACCAAATCTGTCGTCGTTAGTACTATGCACTTGGACACACAGCTGACGGTGACATACGCTGGATCCAAGTCAAATACGCGCAAAATGTGCTCAATGCGGCTTAGACCTTCAGAATGAACTATTCATTCCACGAGTTAGTTTCTTCTCATCGCCTCCCAAGATATATACGTACTGGGCTGCATCCCCATCGTCTTGCGTGTCCTTTGCCAAATGCCATCAAAGCGTGGATCATCTATGTGAATAGATGGAAGGCCCTCAGCCTTTTTTAGTTGTTCTCTCGTATACTTCGGCTGCGCAGATTCGGCTGCATGCTCAGCTGCATGCACCGCTTCCACAGCTTGTGCAGCAGCGCTAAGTTTCGCTGCTCTCTTTCCACTCGCACGCACAGACGCAGCGCGCGACTTGGTACTTGTAAGACCCAGTGCATTACCGGCTCCGCTTGTCCTGCTAGGTGCCATACTTGTACGCACACGTCAAGAGGATCTCGACACTTGCGAGATAATAGGTTGATAGACAGTTCACACAGAGGCTATTAAGGCCTGATCGATTTGTTCGTTGTTGGTTGAGCAACAACTCCACCTGCCAATGGCGTTGAGCCCAAAGCGACACTAGAAGGCCGACTCGCGCACTTGTTGATTTTTTTTCCCCTTGAGACAAGGACGAAAGGTAGATGAGGCACTGGCGCTCGTTCGAACTCCACATCTCCTAGAAACAAAAATAAAGCATATGGAACACGCACGTGATTCGCTCGGCGCCGTCGCTCACCCAGACAAGTGTTTGTGTGGACGCGCAGGGCGCGCCCTGCACGAAGTAAGAGATGTGCAAGTGTTGATGTGATCTTTCGCGGGAATTAAGCATGTCACCACTACTGGACTCATTTTCACCCACGCATTGCTTATGCAAGCAAGTCATGCAGGGGGTGGGGATGGTGGACAAAGGGCAATTGACGCGCGCGCTGCGGGTGCATGACATGCTTGTCTGCTGAACTGCAGTTCCTCTCGGTCGGTACCAATATGACATGGCCAACTCCAGGGCGTCAATCAGCCGCTCTGGATACAGGCTCGGCATCCGCCGCGGAGCCAAGTGATACATTCAAATTGGCGTCACCACAGCATGCTGTCCCGGCCTTAGTGTTCCAGAAGCGCATGCCAGCGTCGTTGTCACCACCGAAACAGCAAGTCTCCCCATTTAAAAACAATGCGCCTTCACGAGTCGCATCCGTAAGTGGCTCATCACCAGACAAGAACCATGCACGCCCACTTGTGCCAGAAACCAGCGACGCAGCAAAGCGTGAGCATTCGCGCCGGTTCTCACATATTCATAGCCGGAACCTCTCGGCATTTTTTCCGCGCCCTGGCACGGATGCTGCGCGTGAATACGATGCGTATCGTGCGAGCCAGCCGCTCCCTCCCGTACAGGTTGCATCTGCGGCCACAAGCTCACCAAATACCTCGTTCGACTCTAGTACTGAGCCGTCCAATTCGCCAACGAAGCGGCGTGACCGGCGCACGGAACGCCGTGCAAGCTACATTCTGTCCAATTTGGCCAATGGAAGCGACATGACTCTTCGTTTGCCATCACAAATGGCCGCTGCGAAAAGCGCTTCCTCTGACCCGACACAGCTTATTTCACCAGACCCTACTGCGCCTCGTGCGAACTCGGCTGCTTGGTCGACGCTCCCATCCCGTGTCGTGTCAGACATGCAAGTATCGCCGACCATGGATATGCCGCACGAAACATTAAGACCACTTCCTTGCGGTGCTTCGACATTATGTGTATACAGCCTCGTGCATATCTCGCTAGGCGCCGTGCTGTGGGTGCTAGGCCAAATACGTGATTCGCTTGCCCTCGTTGGCATAGGATTCTTGTTGGTATTTGACACTATGGGTCTTGGGATTGCTCTCTGGAGGTACAGATCCATTAAGATGCAGCTCAAAAATACCACGGACTCATTCCGCTTGCCATTTGGCCCGCATCGCTTTGAAACACTCTTGGATTTCTCTCTCGTACTTTACCTATTTTTCTCTGGCATTTACATGTGCATGGAAAATGCAGAACACGCCCTACTTGCATCCAGCGCACCACATGAGGAGGATCGAGCTGGTCTGATTCTTCCTCGTACTGTGCTAGCTGTGGCTGTGCTCTTATGTGTTGGCACGAATGTAGTGCTTCGGAACCATGATCGGCTCGCTGCTGCTTGTGGCATGAGCCTGGATGCCGGTGATAGCCTTGACGGCCGTCCGCGGCGTTCGCATGCGCGCCATGTGTCCGTGCTCGCTCGTCCCATGCTTGCTGTTCAGCCAGCTTACGACGCACTTTCGAACCCCTTCGCCGTCATGATTTTGTTCTTTGTCACCGTGCTCTTCTTGTCCGCGATGCTTCTACCGCCTGCACAGGCAGCATCATTTGACAAGCTTGTTGCCGGCTTGCAGGGTGCCAGCATGATTTGTGTAAGTGTGACAGCACTGCGTCCATTATGCAAGACACTGCTGCAGGCAGCGCCGTCTGCTAAAGATACGCAGGCATTGAAGTTGCACAAGGCACTGAGCGTTGTCGAGACGCATCCTGCTGTGGTAGGTGTGCCACAAATACAAATGTGGCAGCTCGCTTTGCCATCTCTTGGATATACAGAAGTAGGCGTCGGCACGGATGGCAAGCGAGGACTGGCCAACGTGCTATCCATGCGTCGACATGCAAAGATGGCGCCGTTGGTCGTGGCCGTTCACATCAAGCTTCAACGAAATGCTTCAGTCCAAGATTGTGAAGACGTAACCAGCCTCGCTTGGCATCATGGCTCCATCGCGCTGAACATTTTGCCCCATATGCAGGTCGGTGACATGGTGCATAGTGGTAAAACGGTCGGCGACCTAACTGTCCAGGTGACTCGGCTGGGACAAGACGCAGATGTGCGGGTTACGAAACATGGTGCGCACACACACTGTCATGGGCACGAGCATGGACGTGGTCACTGCGATGGTCAAGATCATGAACATGATCACGACCATAGCCATGAGAATGACCATGATACCTGCCGTGGTCATCATCACAATCACGGTCACGTCCATGATTATGATCATGACCATGACCACAGCACTCACGACGCCGAACTTGTACACAATCACGCGCAAGCAACTGAAATGGAGGCGCCATAATACCCATTACATAGGAAGGAAAAAGAGATATCTACGATTTAATCCATTCGGCACTTGAGCGTCCGCTCAATGACCTTGTCGGGTGTAATGATTCGAACAATGACGCCCATACCAGACAGTGCGTCACGCTCGATACCACCAAGCATGGTCTGTGAGATGGTTTCAAAGAGATCCTCTGGTTCCAAGTCGGGTTCCCACAGCCCCTCAGCCATACCGAAAAGTCGATCACTCGCCGTGCCACTAACGACAAAATCCTTTGCGAAATTCAAGCATCCAATGAGATCAGACGCTGCAATAAACGGCTCATTGTTTGAGTTCATGCCAGCCACCACAGGCTCAATGAAATATGGACCGAACCGACGCTCGTACAACGTCGAGCTCATGAGCTTCGCAAAGGTTTCTGGCTCAATGTCACGGTCCTCCTTCATCCGGTACATATTTAGGCGGTAGCGGAACTTTTCTCTCAGTGTAGCTACATCTGTTGCAAGCCCAGGAAGTCCGACATAGGTGCGGTCTGTCATCCGAAACACCTTGTCGAACTGAGTGGACAATAGCAGCGCCTGGTTGCCAAGACGCAAGTCGGATGCGATCGCCACACAGTTCTTGCCTGTCATGGCAATCACACTCCCGCCATTGTATTCCATAATACTCACTGCACACATTCGTTAGTACCCCTTCGGAGAACCATCGCACCGCATCACACGTACTTGTGCCAACGATGGAACAATGAGCCTGCAACAGGGAAGAGTAGCGACAGCGGTCGACGCGCGTACGTCCGCCGCAATACAGAGCTGGCCTCGTGGAGGCCCCATACATCAATCATTCACGTGACACCGACCCATTGGCCCACACCCTTCGTGATATTCACATCCCCAGCTTTGCCGCACGGATTGCAGTCCCAGTGAGCAGCTAAGTGGTGTCCTTCGCGTGGTGTGGGCATCCGACTGGGTAGCTGAGTTGCTTGTCTACGACCCGCCTTCACGTATCGCTTGACTTCTTTATATTTTTTTTTCTTCTTCCTTGCCCTGCCATGAGCTCGCAGGTGCGCAAGATGCTGAGCGACTGTACGTACTCACTCGCATGCTCACTAGAAAAGTGCTCGTCGCCAGCGCCATGACGGCATTGTCCTATTATACATTCAAGGTATGTCTCGCATCTTTGTCTGAACTCGGAACACAGTATGCCCTCGAGCGTATGGACCCGAATCGGCAGAAAAAGATCGATGCGAAAAAGACGTCTGAAACCAAGCTCGGCAAGCTCGGCGTGGACCGTCGTGAGCTCAAGCTGAATGAGTATGAGGGTACGTCATTACCCCTTGCGCACGCGCACCTCTTGCTTACACTCACGTGTAGAGCAAATTGCTGTGGAATTGATCTTGCCTGAAGATATCCCGATCACATTTGAAGATATCGGCGGATTAGATGGTATTATTTCTAGCCTGCAGGAAAGCATCATTGCGCCTCTATGCTTCCCAGACCTATTTAGTGGTACAAGTGGATTGCTCGGCGCACCGAAGGGTGTGCTTCTGTATGGACCGCCTGGCACAGGCAAAACTATGTTGGCCAAGGCGCTGGCGAAGGAAAGTGGCGCTACCTTCATCAACATGCATGTGTCGACACTCACGAACAAATGGTTCGGCGAGTCGAACAAGCTTGTTTCAGCACTATTTGGCCTCGCTCGCAAGCTGCAGCCGACGATTGTGTTTATTGATGAGATCGACAGCTTCTTGCGCGAACGAGCATCAAGCGACCACGAGGCTATGGCCATGATGAAGGCAGAATTCATGACACTCTGGGATGGCCTCACGTCATCGACAGATCGCATCCTTGTGTTGGGCGCGACGAATCGCCCAGCTGATATCGACGCGGCGATCCTTCGCCGCATGCCCAAACGCTACGCAGTGAGCTTGCCTGACAGTGCGCAGCGGAAAAAGATCCTGTCTATAATGTTGGCCAATGTGCCATGTGCACCGAACTTTGACCTGGGTGACATTGTCCGCAAGACCGAGGGGTACAGTGGAAGCGATCTAAAAGAACTGTGCCGCGCCGCAGCTATGGTGCCCGTCCGTGAAGTGCTGCGTAGTCATGCTGGTAGGAAGACGGTGGAACGTGCGCGCGAAAACTCCAAGGCTGGCCTGCCTAATGACACGAACATTGGCATGTCGGTACGGGCGCTGAAAAACTCCGACTTTTTCCAGGTTGATGCTACTTTGCCTGAGTCAAATACTGAGCAGGAATCATTAGATTAGGTGTCGTTAAACCATGATCCCTGGATTTGTAGCATGTCGTGTGTGGTGGTGGCGTTTCGCATGTTGACTCTCCAATTGATGGGCAAGCTGGCAAGCTAGCAAGCAGATAAGCTGGTAAACAGCCAGACCTCGGCTCTGTCTGCTTATTGCTTAAAATGGATTTCTTTCCTTGTAGGGTTCCATTCCTACCGACCCATGCTCATATACTACACACGACAGTTGTCGATGCTCAAGATCAAGATATCACATGCACCAACCGACTCCAATTGGTCCATGATCTTGGCCACATCACTGCGTGACACCATGCTGGAAACAGCATACCAGTCGGACTCCCGCAAAGGACTCACAGTCGCTGCACGACGACCAGGCGTGATGCTGAGAGCCTGCGCAAGGTTGTCCTTCTGGATATTGTACTGGCACAGAACATACTTCGACGCGGCAATGACACCACGAATGCGTGCCGTAATAAGCTGGATCAGGTTCGCATCTGTGCGCTCATGAGGCCTCGTCGAACGAATCAGGACAGCCTCTGACGACAACAAAGTGGCAATGGGCTTCAACCCACAGGCACGCATGGTTTCCCCTGACTCGACGAGATCCACAATACCATCCGCGAGACCCAAAGCACATGCAGCCTCAACACTGCCGCTTAGATACTGCACAGATGTGTGGAGCCGACCATCGTTCAGCTTAGGCACGCCTTTCTTCTCTTCAAGCTCACGGAAGAACTGGCTTGATAGCAGATCGAAGCTCGTAGCAATCTTCTTGCCGACAAGATCTTCGACACTCTTGATGGATTCAATCGCTTCAGGCACCTGTACCTGCAGCTTGCACTTGCCAAAACCGAGGGGTAACACCTCCGTAATGCCCTCCGACACTGCCGGGCCTGCCTCTTGCACCATGTCCTGGCCCGTGATCGCAAGATCGACATTACCATCAGCGACGAATCGCGGTATATCTGCGGCTGGCAAAAAGACCAGCGCTATGGGAAAATTCGTCACGAGGGCGACATCCAAGCGGTGAGCACGCTTGAACTGAATATCTGCGCCGCTTAACAGTGAGAGACACGTCTCATACAGACGGCCTGTTGGCATTAGTACCCGTACTCGTGGAGCACAAGTTTATCTGCGGAATCAAACGTACCTTTTTTAGGGATCGCAAATAGCAAACGGTCCTGAAGATTTTCTGGGCGAAGCAGCTGGGACATGATCTAGATGGGAGAGATCACATTGATTGTCATCCTGCTCTGCCTGTGCACACAACACATGGCTGGCTTTCCACGTGCACTTCAGGCGGTAAGAATGATTATGTCATCTAGACTGGAGGCACCTTTCCCCAACAACAACTAGCCACAGTCAGGCACGGATGACCTGCAATCTCTCAGCCTCCGTCGCTCTCGCACCAGCCGTGAGGTGGACACATCCACCCTTTGGTCGCCACCTCCATAAACTGGAATTGGGCAAGTAAAATTTAAACCCACACTGGTGGAGCACCGCCGCCACCTTACTCAGTGAGAGTGCGAGCCAAAGTGAGCAATCAACTCCAGTTTCCCTGCCTCATACATTTTTCCTAAGCACGAATCGTGGTTGACTTCCCCTAACTGCCAGAGCACTGTGGGGACCGCCGCCACTGAAAATGCGGTGCACAAACTGTGGCTCACTGGCTATTGACTTTGCCGACTCACAAGCAGTATGCAGTGCATGTGGTGTGGTGCTGGAAGAGTCGCAAATCGTCAGTGATATTACTTTTGCCGAAAATACAGCTGGTGGGGCCGTCGTGCAGGGCAGCTATCTAGGCGCAGACCAGGTTCGGGCACGTACATCGGCTCCAGGCTTTCGTGGCAGCTCCGCAGGCGAGTCGCGGGAGTGTACCATTGCCAACGCGCGTTGGAATATCAACCGCATGGCTACAGCGCGTGGTGTTCCGGCACACGTAGCAGAACGAGCGCTTCGATTCTTCCAGCTAGCTTTGGATGGTGGCACAGCGACAGCGACAGGGTCACAGCCGAGGAACTTTGTTCTGGGACGCAAGTCGGACTACACGGTAGCATCATGTCTCTACGTGGCATGCCGCATGGCGAAAACGACGCATATGCTCATTGACTTTGCGGATGTAATCCAAGTCAATGTGTTCGTGCTGGGACGAAGCTACCTGCGCCTTTTGCGCGTCCTCAACTTGCAAATTCCCTTGATTGACCCATCGTTTTACATTAGTCGGTTCGCCGCGCTTCTTGAGTTTGGTGATGAGACACAGCGTGTCGTGACGGATGCCACACGTCTCGTGACGCGCTTCAAGATGGACTGGATGGTCGAAGGCCGTCGTCCTGCGGGTATCTGTGGTGCATGCTTGTTGCTGGCAGCACGTATGAACCACTTCCGCCGCTCCATTACCGAAATTGTTCAAGTCGTCAAAATTGCCGATGTTACACTGCGCAAACGTCTGGAAGAGTTCAAGGCTACGCCTAGTGGCCAACTTACTATTGAAGACTTCCGGAGCGTTTGGCTTGAAGAAGAAAGCAATCCGCCTGCTTTTGCTCGTGCTCGAATGCCCAAGAAACACAAGGATCCGCGTGTCAATCTTGTTGATTCTACGAGCATGGACGCGAGACACGCCAAAAGTACTGATTCTCGCCCTAATCTCCACGATATGAATGAAAACAGCCATGCTGATGGCAATAGCAATGGTGACAGTGGCATCGATAGCGGTGATGACGATCAAGTGTCGCCTGATAAGGAAGACCATGGCTCTCAGCAAGTTCAGCCTATTCGCTCCGATATCGACCAGCTTGCTGACCAGGCAACCGAGCAGGAAATTACCTCGTTTCTGCAACAGGCCGAAGTTCAGGAGCTCAGTAACGACTTATCCAAACAAGAACGCGAGCGAACGGAAAGAGCTAAGGCCGGACGCGTTCATAATGTATCAGGAGCATTAGCAGAGCCACCTATAAAGCTTTCCGATTCACAGAAAGAGGCGGCGTACGCAGCTGATGCGAATCTGGCACCCCCATCGTCAGCTGAATCGAAACCGAACGCCGCCGCCAACGACGGCTTAGACGACTTGGATGAAGAAGAGCTCGATAGCTTCATTTTGACTGATGAAGAAGTCAAAGTGAAGGAACGCGTCTGGATGGAATTTAACAAGGATTACCTAGAGGCAGCTCTTGCTCGTCAGCTCAAGCTCGAGGCAGATCAAAAGGCGGGCATTGCCCCAGCACCTCGGAGTCGGAAGCGACACAAGCCTCGTGATGGTACAACAGCTCCGACGAGCTCCGCGGCTGAGTCCGCAAAGCAAATGATGCAACAGAAAAGATGGTCTCGTCGTATTAATTATGACGTTCTTAATAGCTTGTTTCCCAGTGCGAAGGGCAAAGAGGATACGGGTTCTGCCAGCGGGGCGAGAAAAGCCCATGGAAGTACCAAAGAAGACGATGGCGTTGATGAGGATGATGACGAGGATGACGACGTGGACGAAGAAGTTGATGAAGACGATACTGAAGGTCCTTCGTCTTCGACTAAGCGTGCACGCCTTGATGAAGATTGGATGGCGCTCGGCGGTCTTACGCGGCAAGACTATGGTGATGACGCCGACTATGGCGACGATTACAATGACGCATGGTAGTTGATTTGCTATGTTTCTATAGAATATGATACCCTGCTGCTGTCTCTTACCTACGTAAATGAATTGATGCACGAGACCAAACAAGCTTTTTGTCCTAAGCTAACAACTTGCTGGTCGGACGATCGGGCAAGTACGTTGGAGAGCAGAACGTGCGTGGTGGAGTTTTGCGCCGCCCAAGAAAGAAAAACATCGCGCACTGTGGAGAAGCAAGTTATGTGTGGTCGTTCCAAGGGAAAAGTCAAGCGATTGAGTACCTGCAGGGTTATTCGACAATCCATGCTACCATCAGGGTAGGTCACCGTAGCCAACAAAATCCCTTGTTTGTCTACGTATGCGAGTACCTGTACGACGCACGTCGGCCGCTTGGCGGCTCTGGCATTTGCATAGGCAGTTGCGCTTCGACGGCTTTCAAAGAGCAAAGGCATTCGTCCAAATCCAGCAAGAGGCATGCAAATCAACACCAGGCTTGGGCGAAGAAGCAACGCATATAAAGACACATCCACAAACTAGCGTGGGACAAGAAATCGGCTCCATACCACCTATGTCGACGGAGCAAGCTCATACACTATGCACGCCTCGCTCGCCTGGGCCAATAAACCAGCGTATGGATATGATCCACTTTAGTTCTTTCGACGTGACGGACCAAGTGTTTCTCTGCTCGAATGATGTGGCCGCGATCGTCAACTTGAAACCCGTGGTTCCTGGACATGTCCTTGTGATTCCACGCATACCATACAAGCGTCTGGCTGACATGCCGCCTCATGCGGTTGGCGCGCTCTTCGAGACAGTCCAAAAAGTCGGGCGCGTCGTGGAATATGCATTCAACGGTGACTCACTCTCAATCGCTGTTCAGGATGGCGCATCTGCAGGACAGACCGTTTCCCATGTGCATGTTCATGTCCTGCCACGTCGCCCACGAGACATTGAGCCTAGTGATCTTGTGTACGACATGCTCGACAAATTTGGACTTGAGCTCCGCGATATACACACAGGCAAACAAATGGACAGCGAACGTAAGCCACGTACAAAGGCGCAAATGCGTGAAGAGGCCAGTTGGCTAAAGATGCAGTGTGATCATGTGCTGGGGCCTGACGGTGATGAGAATGACAGGCACGGAAAATCGACGCTCCCTGTGACGCTGTTGAGTGGGTTTCTTGGATCGGGGAAAACGACTTTGTTGCGACACATCCTTATGAGTCCAGAACATGGATTGCGTATCGCTGTCATCATAAATGACATGGGCGAGCTCAACATCGATGCACAGCTCATCGCTAATGGCCAGCTGATTCGCGGGAAGGACCACTTAGTGGAACTTTCGAATGGATGTATATGCTGCACGCTCCGTGCGGACTTGCTGGAACATGTGGCCCTACTCGCGCGTGATAAGCGCATTGACTACTTACTGATAGAGTCCAGCGGCATCTCTGAGCCGATGCAAGTCGCGGAAACATTTAGCGCAGAATTTGCCGCTACGGTGGTCGAAGACGAGCGACTCGCAGCTATTTTTCAACGCGGTGGACTGCCTGCCATTGCTCACCTCGACACTTGCTGCACAGTGGTCGATGCTGCGAGTATGCTTCATGATTTTGACACATCCGACTTTCTTGTTGACCGGCATGGACCAACAGTGCCAGAGGACGACGACCGCAATATCAGCGATCTTATGGTGGACCAGCTGGAGTTTGCCAACTGTGTCATTGTAAACAAGTGTGATCTTGTGTCGCCAGATGCACTGGAGACAGTGATGGCTCTCGTCAAAACGCTCAACCCATCCGCACGCGTAATCCCTGCATCATACGGCCGCGTTGATGTAAATGCCATCTTGTCAACGAAAAGCTTCAGCTTGGAAAAAGCAGCCCTAAGCGCTGGATGGTTGCGGAGTCTCGTGGAAGATGTCAAGCCGGAGACCATCGAGTATGGCATCAACAGTTTTGTGTACCGTGCACGCCGTCCATTCCATCCGGCGCGACTATGGGAGACGATCCGTTCCTGCTTTGTTGTGATCCAAGAAGAGACCATGGATGATGGCGTCGAGCAAAATCGTGACGACACAGAAATGAGCTCTAACGATGACATGAATGAAGATGCACAGCCAGCATTATGCCCACAACAGCGCCTTGCGTGCAAACGAGCCTCACCATTGTGGAAGGCTGTGCTTCGTTCAAAGGGATTCTTGTGGCTTGCTACACGTCCCCTCTTGTTCGGTAATTGGTCACAGGCGGGCGTCATGCTGACGCTGACTGGCGGCGCGCGTTGGAGGTGCGAAGTACCTGAAAACGAGTGGCCTGATGACCCAGAAGTCCATGCAGCTATTCGGCGCGATTTTGATCCATTGACCCCATGGGGTGATCGACGTCAAGAGCTAGTCTTTATTGGCCAAGATGTCGATATCTCAAAGATTACAAAAGCGATGGATAGCTGTCTGCTTCGAGATGATGAATGGAGACAATGGGAAAAAATTATGCACAACAAGGCCATGTCAATGGATGAAAAACACGACGCACTCGCTGATCTTTTTGAAGATGGCTTTGAAGACTGGGTCGATGAAGAGATGGTCGTCGAGGAACACGATCAAGACCACGACCATGACCACGACACACCAAAAAGATTGTAATGCAAGCGAGTTGTCGGCAGTTGCAGTGCCGTATGTCTATTTACAAGATACCTGCAGCCACAGAGACCATTACGCCTAGAGCAGCAAACAATAATGCTCCTGTGATACACGCCAACACGAACACTTGACTTGTAAGCGCCCGGTATTCGTGAACGTACCCTCCACTCGGCTAGGAATAAACTTTCCGCCGATCATGACCTCCTGCGTATGAAAGAAACGCAGCGCCCCACATAGCAACACGAAAATACCGACACCAACGAACGAGATACCGATCGGAGTGCCACTGCGACGTTAGTATGAGTGTCTCGTAACTTACAGCCGCTGAAGTGAACGCATTTTGACGTTGCTCCCTGCAACAGTAACAGAATGGCTAAACTCAAGAGGGCGCTTCGATGCCCCTTGGTTATCATCAACAATTAGTTCCGGCAAGCGGAAAAGCTGTGCTATAGCACTAGATATTAGCTGTCCTTTTCCACATACATCCCGATAGATACAAGTGTGAGAGAGGTGCGCATCCATGCGAGAAATGTCCGCTCCAACGCAAGATGGTCACGAGCCACCGAGCCCTTGTTCTCTAGTGTGTGCCACAATTCCATGGCGAAAATGAACGAGGTGCAAGTGAAATATGGTATTCGGTTATGGGGGAGAATTCGTCAGTGGCTTCATCCAAGACCTAAGCCGCGCCCCTAACCGCCCTCTTGTCATGTGCATGACATGCATGACAGTATCGGGCTTCCATCGGGCCCTCCCCCCCCCCTCCCACCACTTTCCCCCGCGATTCTCCGTTGGCCGCACGGATCGCCCAGCTCCAACGCACCCACCATCTTGCAACGGCCATGTCGTTTCCTATTTACGTCAAGTCAATAGTAAAGTACAAGAGCCCACATCAACAAGACTTGTCCTTCCCCAAAGGTCACACGCTTCGTGTATGGGGCTATGCGAATCGCGAGACCCCAACGACGGAGCCAGCCGCCACTGAGGAAAGCGATGAGGACGATGAAGACGACCATTGGTATATGGGGGAGTGGCTCGATGGATCACGCAAGGGTCAGTTTCCTGCTAGCCTTGTGGTACGTGTCGAAGCGCCTGAGTCTGAAGCACATCGGGCTGTGTCAATCTCATCTGACACCACGCCTCTGGAACCAAAGGCTCCTGTCGCTTCCGTACTTCCCTCCGCATCCACAAATTCAAGCGCAAATCTAGAACTTGAGAATCCCACCACATATTCCGATCCTATCTCCATCTCTAGATCATCTAATTTGGCACGGCCTCATGGTTGCGGTGAGTCGGATACGTCTGCCTCTGTGGCTCAACATGTGACTGGATCTATACCAAACGCCGACCTAACAAGCTCGACAATGCTTGCACCAACATGCCTTCCATCTAGTACTAACAATCATGCATCTATGCTTACCTCGGAAACTTTATGCACACATTCAAGTCCCGAACCAGCAACAGCAGCACCTGGGCCTGTGTCAGTGTCAGACCCTCATCCGGTACCGGAGCCGATGGAATTGGCTCAAGGTTCATTACCTTCTTCTGAATCACCAAAAGCTACTTGCACCAGACCAGCAGTAACTTCAGAAATGAATGCGGGACGTGAAGACTCGCTATCACAAAAATCTGAGCCAGTCACGGAACATGTTTCAGTGCCGCCTACACACACAGCACCTGCATCAGTTGGTTTGATGCCCGAAGAAGTTTTACCTGAGCATGAAGCTAGAAACATACCCTCTGCTGAGGCTATTCCGGTGCCACCGTCTGAAACTGAGCTTAGTCGGCCTCAACCGATATCCAAAGCTACACACGAGTCTACCTCGGCACGTTCCGAACATTCGACGTCGGAGTCGATCCGAAAACCACCCGTCGAGTTAGATGAGTCGCAGAAAAATTCCAGTATCGTTCTTCCTTCTACAGAGGACCCACCCACCAAAAACAAAGCTGACGTCTCGACTTCCAGCCCATCGCCTGCCAAAGACCCCAGCAGCATGTCTCTTCGTGACCGTATCGCAGCCTTCAATAAACCAGCTGTAAAGACGCCACCACCCATCCTCCGCGCAAAACCGGGAGCATGGAAACGTCCACCACCAGCAGAAGGTGAGCCCAAGCCATTGCTGCCACCACAGATGCCAATCGCTTCGGCTAAGACGCCATCACCTGTATCATCCGAGTCAATCCGCAACTCTGGTGACACGCACTCTACACCTGAAAAGATTGATGCTAAATCAACTGAAATTTCGGCCAATGGCTTTAGTGCTTCGGATGCTAAAAGCAGTATCAAAATGAGCTTGAAGGAACGCATGGCAGCTTTGCAGCGAAACGAAAGTGTTGTAAACCATCAGGTTTCATCGACCGAACGGAAGCCACCCGTATCAAAACTTGTGAATCCACTTGCGACAGAAGGGCCGCCTCCCGCTGAGAACGAAGATGAAGCAGCACGACGAGCTGCCATTGCTCGGCGGATGGCTGCACTGGGTGGTCGCCGTGTTGAAACGGGCTTATTTGGTCATGCTCCTACTCAAAAAGACAATTCTGCTCAAGTCTCTCAACAGGATTTAGAGGCAGCAGCAACCGATGCATCGCATGAGCCTAAGCCTTTACCTGCTACCAACCCAGATTTAGATGTGCCACCACCAGCTGCTGCAGGCTCGGACTCTGGGCCACAAACGCTGGTAATACCTCGACGTACCCCTGCCCCTCGCACGCGACGCACCAAGCCAGCCGAGGCGAAAGACGATTCAAAAGATGTACTCGGTAACGCAGCAAGCTGCGCTTCTAGAAACGTTCCATCGGATTCGATAATGGGTACGCCTGAGGAAAGTAAAATCGAGGAACCATTCCATCCGCCGACAAATGTACAGACAGGGGCATCGAGTGATAGCCCAGTAAATCCTTTGAACTCGCCAGTCCCAACTCCGCCGCTCAAGACTCCGACAGATGTAACCAAAAACGTTTCACTGAATGACCCGGCCAATGCTCGCAACGAAATGACAAGCTATGAGCCAGAAAACGCCCAAGATGAAATGGTGCACCAGTCAGGGTTCATGCACATCGATAAGGAATCTCCCACAACTGCAAGTGCTCAACCCGTGACTCTTGATTCGCGAAATGAGGGACAAGAAAGAATGCATGCAACACACACAGATAATGAGTCTGATAAGGGCGGACATCTGCGTTACAATCCGCCCACAACCTTTCATCACGTATCACAGGCATTGCCAGATCAGAACGCCCCTGCACCTGAGTCTGGAGGGCATCACATGCCCTCGTCCGACGTTATTTCGACAGTGGAACCCGTTGAATTGGACCCAGTTTTTCATGACACTCAAGCCGTTCAACATGACGTCAGATTACCCAATGATTCAGCGGAAGAGTTGATGAAATCTTATTCAAAGCCAGTTCTCGCTCCCTATCAAAAACACGATGTCACTTTACCAAGATCACAATCCTTCGAGTCTGTCCATCCCGTGCATGAGCCAGAGCGAAAGTCTTCAGCACAAAGCCACTATGCCGCTGAGTATGACTCTGCCAACAGAGATCAGTACAACAATGTCATGTCAATGGAACATTCTTCTAAGTTGCAGAATTGTGAAAACTCCCCTCCCCATGTGAGAGGTAAGACTACTTCTGGCCAACAGGAAACGCCAAAAGCAACTGACACTGTTGACCAAATAGGTACGGCCATTTCTACTATGGGCATTGATGACGGGCGTGCTGTGGATGATGCCGACTTTTCTGACCAGCAAGCTCTTCTAGAGCATCTTCTTCAAAATCCCTCATCAAATGAGACCCCTACCATGACAGCTGGAATTTTGCCTCCTGACTCAGCGACTACTCCTACCTCAGAGCCGGCACCTCCGCCTTCACACATTCATGCGTTGGTTCCTCCTCCCACTCACGTTCCTCCTCATTCACAAAGTCCGGCACCCATTCGCACATCAACCGATGTTGTGTCTCCTACCTCCAACTCCTTACAATATGGCGACGCCGATCTCTCTCCCACACATGAACCAGAACTCTTGACATCCATGGACGTTGAGACCTCGCGCCGTGGTTCAATCGTTTCTCGGCTGGCACGAATGGGCAGTAGACCTGCTGTTGGTATGGAACAACCATTCGTCATGGGGATGCCAATGCCTATGCGCCGAAAGTCTAAAGATACTTCCCCTTTATCGCCTAGATCGCCAAGGATAGAAACTGATGATCAGGCTAAAAAAGCGGCTACATCTATCGAGACACAAGCACCCGAAACATACGTTTCAACAAATGAAACATCATTTTTGTCCCCAGAAATGCAACGAGCCTCTGCGCTTCGACCAGAGGGGGCTGTAACTTCTGGTATCATTACCGATGCTGACGCGGAATCTGGCTCGGACCAAGCCATTCACCCGCTGAGTCCACCTACACGAATGGCGCCATTACCACCCACTTCCAATCGAGTCGCAGAATCGGATCCTTTAACACCGGTGGAAACTGCGGATTTGACTTCCATACCCCACAAGCCCACACGAGCGCCTCCCCGCGCCCCCCCACGTCCGCCCAATGCCTTATAGTATTACTTATAGGGAATATCGGTGAGAGTTGATAAAAATTTGACGGGATTTCTCCACACAAACCTTGAAACTTGGTCGCAATTGCTACACATCTACAATCTTGAGGTCCTGTACTATTCATGGTCAGATTCAAGAATCGCTGGCTCCTTTTGACTTTAGCCGCAGAACCACCAGCAATTCCTGATGATTATGATCATTATATACCATTTTCTCAGCGTGCACCTAATGTGAACGCTTATTCCATCACCAAAGCAATACGTGCTTCTCTCCGAGACAACTTTGGCGATGTATCCGCGGGCGCGTATGCAGGTCCCTTGACATGCAAATATTATTCACCAAAGTCCGGGATTGGGATACTAAGAAGTTCGAGAGATGGCGTACGCCAAGTTTGGGCTGCAACTACGCTGCTTAATACTATCGATGGCCATCGTGTGCGCATCTGTGTGAGGTCCTGTGGCGGAACCATTCGGAAAGTGCAACGAAAAGCTATATCAATCGATAAGACATGCATACTACGTCTCGAACAAGCAAGACAGAAAAATAAAGATGCTGTACGCACAGCGAATAGCGAATATCATGCACGCAGTGGTCAAGAAAGCATGAATGCGTCTAATGCACAGGGTGACGCAGACGACCTAGGCGTTAGTATCGAAGAGGATGATGACATGGGCGTATCTATTGACGAAGGTGGTAGCGATTCATTTGAAGACACGTCTTCGAACGGTGCGGATGATCTCGAAGAATCTTTCCCAGTATCTGACGAATGCAAGCGTGAAATTGCAGAAAGTCGATCTGTGATAATGTCAATAACAAGATCATGACAAATTCCGATATTTTAAAAAAAACGAAAGTAAAAATTCTCTTTTGTTTATATATTTCACTCCCACAAGAAATCCACGCCTTAAGTCTCGTTGGTGTAGTAGGTTATCACGTCGGTCTCATACGTGATCGCGCTTGGCGCGAGGCTGTGATATCTGGAGGTCGCCAGTTCGATCCTGGTACGGGACATTTTTTGATCTTCAAATATTTTTTATGGTTATCGGCTGGCTCAAATGGAAGGGACAAAATGAAATAAACCAGCTCTGATAGTCTCTGGTTCTATTTCTTGCCAGAACATAAACCCGAACACATTATTCGGCAGACTGAAAGTGATAGAGGGCATGGTATTATGAAAGCGAAATACAAGTGTGGTCTGGTTGAATCACTTGAACCTGTTACTCTTTATAGGCTCAGTTTGATACTTACGCTGTCATGCTAGAGAGAGTTGTATGTACTGTACTGGTTGCAGGATCATGAAAACGACGTCGCATTCATCACCGCTTAACATCAAATTAGATCTTGCAATTGGACTCGTAGCAAATTCTGCTGCACTGGAGACATAGTATGGTCTATAATAAGAAACCTGGAGTCTGTGAGACTCACTTGAAAAGAATCAAGCAGGGTTTGATTCAACTGCTCACGTGGAAAGATGGCCAGGGCGTGTCCACCTGACCGCATTTCTCGCATGCTTTTGCACACCAGAGTACAGATAGTGTCAAAAAACTTGAGTGTTGAAGCACAAGATGTCTTCTCGGTTAAACTCTTTTATGTCGGATTTTATGACTTAAAGCGTGAAATACTATCATTTCTAATGCCGACGCTTTGCAATTTCATCTACGAGTCAAAAGGCCGATCTGAATGAGTCCAGGGGGCTCTTAGCTGACCCACTGTTGATGTATTAGCAATGGCATGATCTTGAGAATAAATAGTATTCGTGATCCAATAAACCTAGACACACCTAACGCACACTCTGCCACACTTTACCAGAATGCACAATATTTCCTGTTCGAAAAGGTGACAATACTGTTGTGGTTACATCATGGTTAAATCGGAAATAAAAAGTGAAATTACCGTCAAATAATATCAAATCAACAAAAGGCGACTACCTAAGACGATAGCTCGAGTATGATAGTCTTGCGCATTTAAAGAGACCAAGACACTGATTTCCGTGATTTTCATGAAAATGCCTTGTTCAAGAGCGGGAACGGAGAATCTTCTCAACGGCCCATTTGGTGAAAATTCAGTCAAACTGATCAGTAGCAGAAGACCTCGATTTGAATTCGGCGCCTAGAACGGACACTCGATCACAAAGTCTCGATAGTACTTATCCTTGGAGAGTCCTAAAGAATTTGTTGAGCGTATATCGATATATCATACACATGTCATAAAGTACTCTGAGTCAATTACAGCATTGAATGTCACGTCTGTGAAGAATACCTGTCTGACTGTCCCTAGGTCATTAACACCCTCTTCCTTAGTGTCAAAAATTTTCCAAGACAAATACGAGCCTTCCTTTTTAGGCTTAGCATTTTTTCGTAGCATACCACATGCATCATAAATATGAAAGAGATATGTCCCATTCATGGTAATTCCTCCAAAAGTAGAGCAGCCGCTGCAAAGTAGTGATCACGGGATTCACCATTGCCTTTAGCTTACTTCTAATGGGTGGGTATCTCCTTTGCCATAAATCAGAAGTTAGATGTATTCGTTTCATTCGTCCATAGAATAATTTGATATTGAACGATGATATACAATAATGACTCGATTTTTGTCATTTCCGCCTTGATTACATTCATTTCCTCTGGCTTGGAATGGTTTAGAATGCATTTCTCACCCTTGCTTGCCACAGATATAGACGCTTTGATACAAATACCAGAAAGACTTTCTACATGGTAGATATCATGAATGCCACAACGCAATGACACCAAATCTTTCTTTCACGAAGCGGGGCGCAGCTGAGTGGCAGCCAATTCCCGACGCCGAATGTCTCAAGAATTCGGTTTCATCCAAGACAAGTTTTGTGCATCGTTGTCTCTCTGGGCCAAACTCCTTCATATCATTACGGTTCATGTCTGCCATGCACGCACATAATTCGCGATGTCAGCGCAGCAAGGCGTTCTTGTTATAATGACTAAGCGTCTATTTCACTCCGCAATTTTGCCACGCCTAGCTGTGCTATGAGGCCGGCTGACTGTCAAGTCGTGTGCTAGAGTGTGTGAAGGCTGCGAATTCGAGAGCAATACGCCTCACCGAATGCTGGAGGCGCTACAGGTAGGTGGGTTTGAATATGATATGTTGACATACAGAATTCGCGTTTGAAAGATGTGGTACCCATGAGTGTAGAGGAAGCCTTGGCCATGCCACAGTTTGGTGTCCAGCAATATATTGCGGCGCAAGTGCAGTATTCACCCAAGGCTGTGGAAAGGTTGGTACGGATTCCCGAACAGGACGGTAATCCTGTGTTCGATAGGAATGAGTGGATCTATGAACACTTGAAGTAAGTATCGTGTCTTTGTTGACGTAGGCGCATACTTCGCGACATAAACGTACCATGGCTGCTGAATGTACAGCGCGAATGCACGAACGTCGACTCATGCGAGGTCTTACGTGTTGGCAATGACGCATATATGTGCCGTGCCCATGACGATGGACGTATATGTACTGCACGCGACTACATCTTCCATGCTATCGACATGGCGTCGGACCAGTTGCAATCACCACGGCATTTTCCTCCAAACCAGAGCAAGTCTCTACATCGCTCGCATGTGGTATTTGCAATATGTCGGCAACTTGCGCGCATTTTTTCCCATCTATATCTGCACCATCGCAGCCTGTTCGAATGGTGCGAACAAGATACGGCTTTATATGCTCGATTCAAAAAACTCACGGAAGAATTTCAGCTTTTGCAGGCTGATTTTCTGCCCGTCTAAGGCACGGCACTTGCGACTCCTGTCGTTGACACAGCTTCTGTCCGGCCTGTCCGGGTTAGTCAATATTACATCGCGCAAAAAACAAGACTCATACGTACATAGGGGACACGAATTTGAGCTGTGCTCGAGCCATTGGTCCACACATGATGCGTGGAAAACGTGCTTGCATGAGAGAATACGGCATTCATCTTCATCCTGCCAGTCATCCAAACATACCAGACATTTGTCCGATGTATTTTCCGTAATGCGGCCAGCAGCACGAAGATGTGCCAGCTCGGAAGCCCGAACCTTGGCTAAGCCACTGCGTTCAATATCAGCGGCACTAGCTGTTGGCCTCTTATTGCTCATAGCCGCTATGGTGCCGAGCAATTCCATAATGAACATCAAGTCGCGTCCAGCATCACGAGGACGGGCTGACAGAAGTGGATGATTCTCATGATAGCGTCCACCACTCACAAACAAGACGAATCGTGCTACACCAGAGCGGTTGTCTGCTCCGTCTCGTGGGAGCGCTTGTTCACCGCCCATGAGCCGTTCTTCTGCTCGCAGACTTCGCACACCGACCATGACGCAAGGGACCAACGCCGATTCAGCATTGCGCTCAAAACGGAACATTCGGAAAAATGCCAACTGACCAGACAAAACGTCCGATTCACGACGTTCGCGCGTTTCTTCATCTACATGTGCCGAGTTCGAAGGGTCTTGCTCTGTTGATGCCGTTGTTGTTCCGGAAGCGCTCAGTTGATGTATAGCCACATTCAGATCATCCAACAAGTCGCGTAAAAAGCGATCGAATGAGCCGGGCTCACCATCAGGCAGCGGTTGGTTCTGCCGAGCTCGCTCGAGTGTGGATAATACGGAGGCCATTGTTGTTTGGTCTGACTCAGCGCTTGATGATGAAGACGGTGCTGAGCGCTGAGGCAACGATGCTCGCAAGGCATCACGCAGAAGACGGGAGATTGATGATGCGGCCTCTGAATCATTGCGTTGCTGTGCTGATTGACGAGGGGCACCACCACGAGCTGAAATGAGACGATTCAACAGTTCGCGAGCGAAGCCCGCTTCATGCGGAGCACCTGATGATGACGTGGACTGATTATCTTGCGCCACTTCAGAATCAGGAGCTCGAGAAGACTCGGGTGAGCGACCTTCGGCGGAGTTCGACTCTGACGAGGGTCCCAATCCGGTCCCGGCCGTACGACTAGGCTCAGAAGCAATTGAAGGGTCGTTAGCAGGAGGCTGCGCATCAGAGCCTGAGGATGGCTGCTGCATTGCAGAAGAGGCAAAAGCTGTAGCAGAAGCCGCAACTGATGGGTTGAGGGGAGTTTGGTTTACAACAGAGGCTGCTGTGGCTGCTGCGGCAATACGCAGAATCCGGCCCAGCATTTCGCCCTGCTCTTCAAGTGTAGCAACATGGGGTATATTGGACTCATTTTGAGAACCGCTCTGTGACTGAGAGCTGGAGGCAGCCGCAGTGGGCTGTGTTGGGGTAGGTTCATTGGCTGACGTCGATGTCGATGATGGCAAAGGTCCAGGCGATTCTGCGTGTTCTGCCGACAAGGGCGTGGGTGCTGATCTAGTCGATGAGGATGAGGATGAGCGCGGCAGATTGTGTTCGCCTGAATCTTGCTGTGAAGCAGTGCGCGCAATTAACGCTCCTTGCACAATGACGGATGTGCCGGACAAGGGTGCCGTCATGGGCATAGGGGCTCCTTCTCGAGGCGCACTCAAAAGTTCAGCCAAAACTGAGGTTAAAGCAGACGAGGGTCGATCAGCATTTGGGCCAAGGTTGGTGGACCTGGCGTTTCTTTGACCAAATGTGCCAGGCAGCGAAGATGGATCGATTCTTGGGTGTGGCTGAGCGTGAGCGTGAGGTTGGGCCCGACTATGTGGTTGAGCTGAGGATGTGGGTAAAGATCCGAAAGCACGTTCTAACATGCGGAAAGTATTCGCACGCTCCGCCTCCCAAGGATTTGAGGGCGTTGTCGTGTTGGAGTCTGGTGTGTTCATATCATTGTCAGGCCTGCGACTCAGCCTAGAACTCGATGATTCGGAGGAAAGCGAAGAGTTGCGCCGACCAAATGGGTTTGAAGTATTAGAAGCGACCGATGGAGCAGAGCCAGTCCCAGCTTCATACTCGGGGGAGGTGGCCGCTGCCATGGGTCCTGGTGATACAGAGGATTGAGAGCGTCGGGACAAAGAGCTCAAGGGCGTCCTATTCCAACCAGCCTGGATCCTGCGCGAGAGGTTTTCTGTGCGTGAAGCAGGTGCTCCATCCACTGCCATGTCCTCTTCCTGATCCAAGTGGCGAGAACGAAGCCCTAGAGATAAGCGGCGGCGGCGAAGACGCCTGTCTGAGTGTTCCGACGAGACATGTTCTCCGGCATCTTCACGATCGCGTCGCGCAGGTATGCTGACTGATGGTATACGATTGTCCTGATCTTGTGCGCGTTCGTCACGACCACGCACACCGCGTGAATGAGCTGAGCCCATGTCGTTGAGGGACAGGCCTGCTAATCGCAATGAGATCGCTTCACAAAGGCTCGATCGCACGCGCACATGCATGTGTCACATTCACACGTGACTTGCCTGCTTGTCTGCCCCTATTGGCACCGGCGCAATCACCGCCACTTATCTAGCCCAAATGACAGGTGAGAGCACATGCAAGAAGCTAGTAAGTCAGTGTGGGGGTGTGTACCGATTGCCGTTTACATAAGGTAGGAAGCGAAGGAACTACTGGTCCGATGAGCAGGCGTATAGTGTACGCATCGAAGTAAGCACCGCGACGCGCGCTCAGATGCAGTCGCCACTGCTAGCGCTGCCGACAAAAGAGACGCGCGATGTCGATCTGGTCAAGCCCATGTCGCACTTGATTGTCAAAAACTATGAGCAAGACCCTGCGACGTTTGCCGATGAACTGCGAGGAATTGCACAAGTCAGACAGGATGCGACCGGTCGCGCAAGTACGGAGACCACGGGTCGAGATCTCCTGTTTCGTTACTTTCACATTATCGAGATGTTGGAGCTCCGATTTCCTGAACTAGAAGTTCCATTTACGTGGCTCGACTCATTCTCACATAACCAGGTCGAACAAACAGCACTGGCATATGAAAAAGCATGTGTTTTATTTAACACGGCCGCACGCATCACGCATATATCTGCACAGTTCAATCGAAGTGATGCGAACACAGACGGACTCAAGCGTGCGTACACTGGATTTCGACAAGCTGCTGGTCTGCTTCAGTATGTCAAAGACAGCTTTTTGTATGCACCCAGTGATGATATGAAGGGCCCATCCTTGGAGTCTTTGGTCAAGCTGATGCTTGCTCAAGCCTCGGAAATCTTCCTGGAAAAGACGATTCACGACAAGAAGGGCGACGGTCTTATATCAAAGCTGGCCTGTCATACAGCTACATCCTATGCGTCATTGTTAACAGAATGGAATGACGAAGCATGCACGGTTCGCGTACCATATATGTGGCATCAACTTGTGGAGTGTAAGTCGAACCACTTTACCTCTGTTGCACATATGTATCGAGCGAAAGCGGATCGAGCTGCTGGAAAGCATGGTGACGCCCTTGCTCGTTATCGCTATGCTGAAGTGAAAGCGCGTCTTGCTGTTAGTCAAGCAACACTCGATACTTGGTCATTGGCGACGTACCTTCGACCGACGCTACCTGTTGACGCGACTGCTGCTCTGAAACATTTGGCGCAAGTGCAATTGACCAACGCTGGCGAAGCCTGCCGAGAAGCTGAGCGCGACAATGACGTCGTGTATCATGAGCGAGCACCCGATGTCGATACGCTGCCACCTTTGGACCAGACATCCGTTGCTACAGCGATCCCCATTCGGGAAATATTTTCACAGTCTGAAGTACAGAGAGTGCTGGGTGCTGATGTGCTACCCAGCCTCGTGCCTCTTACTGTGCTACAAAACACATCCGTGTACACCGAAGAACAGGCCAAACTTGTTCGTGCTGAAAGCGCACGCATCGATGCTGCGAATGAGCGCATCCCTGAAGCTTTTTCAGCGCTCAACCTGCCGGATTCGCTTGAGCGCTTTGCGTCCTTGGATGGTGCGCCACTACGGCCTTGCATCCCATCATCGCAAGTTCTTGACATGTCAGACGAACTTGTCGCATGCCAAGCATGTACACGCGTGGATCGAGTCCTCGAATCGCTGCCAAAGCGCTCTGCGCCGGTCGTGTCGACACTCGATGATGCTCTCGCAGACTTGGACACAGATGCCCGCGAATGCGAACGGGGGCGTGTTCAACATGCAGCTACCTGGACACAGGCACCAACAGCGAGTGTTGCCCGAGCACTTCGGCGAGATATCCACGCAGCTCGTGATGCTCTTGCTACAGCAAAAGAGAATGATTTGGGCATGTCTCGGCTATGGGATGAAGTTCGTGAGGACGTCGCCCTTCTTGAGCGTGGAAGGAGCGCGGTGTCTGCTGCGTACGAAGAACGTGCACACGTGTCGCCCTCGATGGACCTGATTGATGCAGATCTATCTGATCCTGAACCGGCTCGGCGACTTTATGTTGAGCTAAAGGCACACCTGAATGCACTTGAGCGCATGCCGTTGGAGCGCCAAGCTATGTTGCAGGAATTGAAGCAGCGGGTACGCCATGACGATATCTCACGTACCCTGCTTCTGCATCGGCGTGTCCAAAACGTGGAACAAACGCTATTTGCACAGGAGCTGGGGAAATATGCGCCTTTGCAGAAGCAAATTCGTCATCACATCACGCTCCAATCGCAGCGTATCGATGTCATTCGCGATGCCTTAGAGCGGCTTGCTACGCACCCGGGCGCGGCCGATGTGCGTCGGCACTGGGATGCATCTGAAGGCGCAGCTCGCGACATGAATGAACGACTCAGCCGCGCCTACAATGCATACACGGACGTCCAACGAGCGGTGGCTCAAGCCCAAGTCTTTTATGACGACATGTCATATTCGGCCAACCAACTCGCTGCAGCAACGGAGCGTCTTGTTGCGCAGCGCCGTGCAGAGCGTGCCTCTTTCTTGTCCTCGGCAGACCATGTTTCAAATGAAGCATTTGCAACTTCGTCGGCCGCTAACAAAACAACCACACTAGCCCAGGATCTCGAGGCGTTGCGTATGAATGAATCCCATGCCAAACATCGAGGCGGTGCACCACCGCCCCCACCGCCTCCAAGATTGTCATCGTCATCGTCATTTACTTCTTCCTTAGCTCAGAGTTTCGGCCGCGCCACTGACCAGGCTCCAACTGGACACACGATGTCATCTGACTACGCAGACAAGAAGCCCGTACCACCGCCTCGACCACCGCGCGTTTAGTTGGTCACCTACAAAGCCAACTCGTCCTCGTCGTCGTTAGCTGATGGTGTTGGTTCGAGTTTGCTTACGGTGCTCTCGTGTTCACGCGCGACCTCAGACTCTGTATCCTCATCTTCTTCGTCATCATCGTCATCTATATCTTCAGGTGTGTCATCTTGATCACTCTCGTCGGACGCATGCGATATCGGTGTACGCCCCTTGCGTCTAGAATTGGGTGGACGTGCGGCCGCCGACTTGGTTGCTGCTGCTGCTGGTAGCATTTGAAGAAAAGGTGCTAACGCGTGCATGGCATTTTCGTCTGACATCGCCTGCCGGTCGCAATGCTTGGAGAGGGCCGCCTCAAATCTTGTCAAGGCTTGTCGCATAGACGCATCATCAGCGCGCAAGCGTAGCTCATTCATCAGCACATATAATTTTGTGCCGCGTATTGCATCTAAAGCTGCAGGCCAAGCGAGTTTACCCAGGATGTGCACGATTGCCTTTCGTTCTTCTTTGCTTGTGGATGTCAGTGCATGCTGTAGGGCGTCGATGCCCAGGTCCATATGTATCATATCATCAGGTTGCGTCAACCTGGTATGTGTAAGTAGAGATGGTGTAGTAAAAGCATACGTACATGAGATGCGCCGGATGGCACCAGTCGAGGAGCTGCGTCGCCACTTGAGATGGCGAGATCATTTTTGGCGGAGCTTGCACATCGTCATAAACGCTCACAAGCACGCTTAGCACATCACAAAACACATGCTGGATCATACGCTGATGCCGCACGTGTGAACTGCAAAAGAGCGGAAGAAAGTAGCTCAGGCATTGGCGCAACGCTGCATTGTCGGCCAGATACGGGCTCATGTACGTCAGGATCAAGCTCTTGAGCACGTCGTCTTCCACCAAGACACCCGTAAGCATCAGTTTCGCCATTCCTTCAGCGGCAATAGTCTGAACATGAGAATCATCATGCTCGAGCAGACTTAAAAGGAAGCCGATCATTTGCTGACGAGCAAATCGCATGCCTTGTTCGCGATCCCCATCAAACTCATTCTGTGCAGCTACATCTGCACTTTGAGCGCAAAGAGAGTCAATGCCCTGCACAATCGTCAGATCAAAAAGACATTCGACACAGCGCGCAAGGATTGATCCGGATGCACGCTGGATTTGATTGAGTAAGAGCGGGAATGTTACCAGAGCCGTTTTTGCATCGAGTAAGGAACACAGGCCAAGACAAACGAGACCCTGCTCGCGAAGAGCAGCATCGCGGCTTTGGACTGTTGGAACAATGAGCTCCTGGATCAAACCTTCCAGCGACGCATCGTCCTGCAACGAACATGCGATGCGCTCCAGCATAGACCGCACAATTAAAAGACGACGTGCATCCAAAGCTGCCTTGTTAGCCGCTTGTTCCGGCGAGAGCGTCATTGCTTGCGACTGGTTGCCGTCCACAGCAACCCGTTGATGCCATGACAAGGCTTGGCGGACAGACGTATCGGCATCGTCGTCGAATTCATCCATCTCAGCATCGAGAGCTTGAACAAGTTCTACGACCATTTGGAGAAAATCCCGTTGCCCGCTCGAGAGTCGCAACAGTACATCAAGACATCGCGGCACGAGCTCTGCTGGCAGCCATGCATTGCCGAGCATTTCCCGCACGAGCATGTACATTTTCTGCCGACCCATTTCATCCGCATAGTCACAATGCATGGCAATTGCAAGCATCTCGCTTACGATGAAAATTCGCGACAAGGCGCTATCGTCCTGAACGGCAGGCATGTCTTCTTCCATCTCCTCAGCCGCCTGTTGCTCAAGGATTCGGTTCAGTGCATCATATTCGGATTGAATTCGGAAGGCAAGAGCAGTCACGACAGGAAGGCAAGCTTCAAGCTCTCGTTCTTGTCCGTTTGTCGAGCAGTATAGCACAAAGCATCTGGCCAGCAGCGCTTTGGCGGGTGTGACAGTCTGCCAGTAGGTATCTTGCTCGGCAAGCCAAGCGGCGACTTGATTTCGAACATCCGCCATATCCTCCAGTAGAGCTAGTACAGCGGGCTCCCCATTCGCACTGCGGCTTACATGCAAGTGATCCAGCAGCGTCAGTATATCGTTGCCCACAGCCTCAAACCAAAATGCTACCAGCTTACGAGCAGCCTTCTTCACACTGAGATCACGCTCATGCAACCCAATGCGGATGACTTCTGAGAGCGACACTTCACCAAGACCCAGCGTCTCTCGCACCGTATGCCCGTCTTGACGCTCAACAAGCGGCTGTGTGTCGAGCAGCATTTTTAGCGAACCAAGGTAGACGCATCGCCGATTCGTTGCATCAACATCTTGCAAGCGCTCAAGCAAGAATGGGAGTGTCGCGGGTGTTGGTGCAATGTTAAAAAGGGCAGCACGTCGTACATCGGCGCTCATGTCGTGCCGTAAGAGGTGCAAGAGCAGGCGCAATGTATGCTCATCGGTGCCATCCTCGTCCGTCTGGAGACGTGCAAGTGCAATGACTGCCTGTACACGTACACTTGATTCTCGGTCCGTCAATCGCTCCATGAGCATTGTGACAAGCGTCTCATACAAGTCATCACTGCGTCAGTATCGACATAGTGCCCACATACTCTATACTATCAATCACATTGATAAGAAGAGAAACGCAAGTCGCACAGCGAAGTCGCACATGTTTATTCTTGGCACGAAATCCTCTCAACAGGTGCTTTAAGAAAATACTGACGAACCGTGTCGCTGGCGTGTCTGTGTCGTCCTGAGACGTCGTGAATTGCTCGATCGCATATGCCGCATATGTGGCGACAAACTTACAAATGCGATCAGCGTTCTTCATTCCCTTCTTCAAGCCAAGAATGCGATGCAAGCATCCGAAAAAACACTCATTAAACAACTTCTCTCCAACAAGACGCACGCCTCGCTCTGTTTGTTCGGTTACTTGTGCACAGCGAACATGCAACCGAAATAACGACACGCAGTTCTTTCTGTGGCTTGCAATTGAGTATTGAGCATCCTGAAAATGCGGCGGAAGCTGTGCCTGCACTATGTCGGTCACAGCGTCTGGCATGAAACAGACTGGGTCGACGCGATAGCGCCTCACTAAGCGTGTGATAATAGACGAGCTACGACGACGACGACGGCGACGAAGATGCGACGCGGTGTGTCTCACGTGATATGCGTGTTGTGGTCTTAACGCACACACCAAGCAACACAACTAATTTGTCGCGACAAGTGAGCTTGATACCCCATACTTACTCTAGGCTCGAGAGGATTCTGCTGCGAGAGTAGAATAGACGCAAGGGTCATGACAGCACGTCTCCGCGTAAATTTGCGACACATGCAAACTGCTGCAGCAGGTGGTGCGCTTGTTCTAGGATCAAAGCGATTTATGTGCACGCGACCATGCGTGTACGTGTCACATTCGCGCGATGTGCTGTTCAATTTGGCATGGGAAGATTTTGTCTTTCGAACCATGCCGATCGATACACCAGCATGCTTTTTGTATGTGAACGAACCATGCATTGTTGTTGGAAGAAATCAGAACCTTTGGAATGAGGTGGATCCACATGCTATGCGAGCGAATCATGTTCCTGTAGTGCGACGACTCAGTGGCGGCGGCGCTGTATACCATGACTCAGGGAATATGAACTTTTCTTTCCATACGTCGAAAACAAACTTTATGCGCGCCACACATACAGATCTAATTACGCGGGCGCTGAGCGCACCGCCCATTGCTCTTCCCAGTCGCTTTGGGCGGGCGCCTGTTTTCCGGACAGAGCGAAATGACTTGGCTGTATTGGATGTGGGTGCGACAGATGCATCCGATGCATATGTACGGAAGGTGTCCGGCAGCGCATATAAGCTCGCTAATCGACGTGCATATCACCATGGAACCTTGTTGCTCGCTGCAGATTTGCAACGCATGTCCATGTTGAAGCAACGGCGCACGCATATTGAGTCGAAGGCTGTCGCGTCCGTGCCGTCACCTGTTGCCAATCTCGTGGACACTTTTCCTGCTCATGCGCAGCGGCTAACATGGCCAAACTTGGTGGATGCGATTCATGCCGAGTTTGAGCGAACATATGGGAGCAGCAAGCGGATCAATGTGGATAATTCATTCCTCGACGCGCAAGCATCAGACGGTCGTCGCGACGTGTGTGTCCGCACTAGGTACGAGGAAATGCGTGGCTGGGATTGGCTCTATGGCTCTTCACCTCCTTTTACTGTGAGAGTGTCGACACAAGATGTACCGTTCAGCGATGTGGATGATGTCCACGTGGCAGTGAGCCTGCGTCTTTCGTGCGTGCACGGCATTATAGAGCATGTCGATGTCTGCTCGTCAGATACCCGAGTCGCTGAGGCTGCACATGCGCTTGCGGGTGCGCCTTACGATACTGTGGCTTGTGCGCCGCCATCGTGTGTGCTACCAAGGAATTGGAATATAGACAATAGACTACGTGAATGGCTAGCTCGTGCATTGTAAAAAAAATTGAATCATGAAAAAAAAAAATCGCAATTACGTCTGACCGGAGAGCATGTCATCGATCATCTGATTAATGAGGGCCTTTTTCGACTGAATATCGGCATTGGGCATGGATGTGGCCACAGCGTCGCGAACATTGCGTTTTGTGACCTGCATCAGACTTGGCTGAGTGGCGAGGTACGTGCGAATTTGTGCACGAATCTGCTCATCAGTCGGGTTTTCGGAGTAGTCCATCGGCAGGGATGACGCTGATAAGTGCTGCTCTGACACGCTGCCACCAGGAATTCCAGTGCTCATCATGGACGTACGCCAATCCGAGGGCGGTGCTGGAAACATGGGGGGTGGCATGCCGCTACCATACATAGGGCCGAGGGGCGTCATACTGTACATTGGAAGAGAGGGTGCAAACATGCTGTGGAGCATCGAAGAAGATTCGTGGCCGTAGCTGGGCGTTGGCATCCACATGGCGGATCCTAACGACTGACGATTCGACTGCCTTTTGCGTTTCGCATCCAGTAGATTTGTATGCTGGAAGTAATCGTCAGCGTACATGTCCAGCTCGGTATTCGGGGTAAAAGAGGAGTGGGCCATGCTCTTGGACGGTGGCATCATATCATACAAGAGCATTTCATTCGTCAGAGGTTCGTTTGCATAGAGTTCCTGCTGGTATTCAGTAACGGTCTTGCGGGGAATCATCGAGTCATGGTAGGGCTCATCGTCTGTACCAGCAACGACTTTCTTGTTTCCCTTTTCGCCCACGACAATACGCGTATTGCCCCAAGAAAAGTCGTCCATGTGCCAGAATGAGTAGATTGGAAGAAGGAAGGCATAGATGGGGAATGCAATCAGGTAGATGATCATCCACCCAATATACTGCCATTGGCGCTTGAGCAAAAATATGATGGCTTGCAGGCCATACACAGCCCCGATCATCGCGATAGCTATGATTGGAATAGGGCCATTGCCTGTAGCCACTGTAACAATGAGATATACCATATACACAGCAGTCGCTGGCAGTATGATCGTGCCAACCAAGTCGATAAACACAATAAAACGCATGGAGAACAGACAGAACCCACAAAGGCCTTTCATGCGCACGAGCTCAACAAGGTTATGGACGGTTGAATTGATCCATCGGCGCCGCTGAGACAGCAGTACAGAGAATGAGTCAGGTGCAGATGTAAGTGCTTGTGCATCGCTTCGGAACTTCGTGCAGTACAAAGGGAAATGCTTGAGCAAAAGTGTTGTCAGGTATCTGTCTTCACCGAGGGCAAACAGGTTCATCTTGTGCAAGGTGTCAATTTTAGTCTCGCTGTAGTCATCGATAATCTTGTCCGAGATAAACAACGGACGGCCCTTGTCTGACGATCGTAAGCGGTACATCGAGAAGCAACCCGGCAAACAAGTCACACTGCCGAAAAGCGACTCGAATGCTTTCGCGAGATTGTGCGAGATATAATATTCGTACACCTGGATCATTGTCCAGAATGTTGTGCCCTCATTGTCCAGCAGCGTCTCGCCACACACGGCAATCGTGCGCGGGTCATCGACAGCCGCCGCGACCAGCCGATTTAAACCATCTGGTTCAATGGACGTGTCCGCATCGACCATAAGAATGAACTCGTACATAAAAGGGTCGATGCCAATCACATGCTTCATGTGGTGATAGAGTTCAAGCTCCAATGGGAACATAGGTGTGTCAAAGTGAACACGATTGAGGTACCGCATGAGCATAATTTGTGTGTCACGCTTGCCGCGATTACCGGGGCGCGAGCGCTCACTTGGACGGCCGACTTTCACGACGACAATAAAAGGGACCACATGACCCTCGCACTCGAAAAGACCCGAGTACACTTTGCCGTAGTTCAACTGCTTGGATCCATTCGCGACAGACTTGAATGGCAGCGGTTCTGGATCTACCTGCCGGTCGACACCCAGAATGTCAAGTACGATGCGCGGCGTTGGCTGCTCATTTCCACCACCGACAATCATGCCATCACACACGATGAACAGGAGCTTGCGCTTGTCATCGTACTCTTGTGTCGTGATCGATTCAATGGTTTTGCGGAGTGACTCTTCGCCCTCCGTATAGCACGGTATATGGCAAATAACGAAACGATCCTGCTGCTCGGGCGATGGTCGATGCGCCAATTGGAGAGCACTAATAAACTTTGCCAGAATCGAGCAAAGAATAAGAATGGAGAAAGACAGTAGCAAGTAGTTCTGCACGACACATTGCGGCTCTGTCCGAAAGTCCTTTTGGCCCACACGGAACACTTGATCGAGGCAGTGCTGCGTTTGCTGCCGTGTGTTACCATTGAGCTTGTCCATGACGCGACGAAAGTCATCGGTAATGTCACTGCCCGCCTGGGCTTCGAAGAGATCGACAATATCGCTCGGCAAAAACGAGTACGCATCAACGCCTGGATTCCTTTTCTGCGTATTCAGATAGTTCGTTAGATCGTACACAGTCTCGTCCACGACGGCCCAATTGCGCCAGGAGCCGTCTTCCTCGAGCGCCTTTGTGTCGTAAACATAGGCGCCCTTGTGGTACGACTTCATGCGCGGCAAAAATGTATGATAGTACCAGTTCTGATTATTGAGCTTCGTATTGTTGTTCGTTTGCGCAGAGCCAGACTTGTGAATGGCCTGCGGAATTTGAGCTGTTAAGTTCTCGTTCGGCGTGAGCTCTAACGATGCATCTGACACAAGGCCACGGCAGCCAAGATTCAAGGGCACAGGGAAGTATGGCGTTAAGTCTTTGCCGGCAAGCTCCATCATCACATCATTTGTCACTGGACGGCTCGGGATATCGGAATGGTCCAGCTTGTAGAACTTTGTCAGATCATACACTTCGCCCGCGATAGCCACGTAAAATGATTTTCCATCGTCATGCTCGCTCAGCTGACCCTCATTCCATGCGCGATCAAAATTCGGACACAGGATACGTCCCAATCCAATAATGTAAAAGAGGATGAGAGCACAAAACAAGAAGATCAGCGCACAGATCGTGACTTTTTCGCGCCATGCCATGCGCACGTCCGGACGTTTTTTCTTCAGGACATGACTTAGCACAGAATCAGGCATCCACCATGTGATAGCCCAGGTGAGGCGCACCCACCATTTGCGCATCGGTGTGACCGGCTCTTCTTCGAGCTCTATTGGATCCATGCCACTCATCTGCATCTCGTTTCGCAGACCTGCTTCATCTTGCCAAGATGCGGTCGCTGGACGTGCCGTCGTTGCACCTAAGAGCGGTACATCACCATTGGACTCGCGCGGCTCGTCCATGAACGACTCATCCTTTTTGAGGAACGATGTCTCAGAGTCAAGAGCAGCAGAAGTCGACATCAAAGGCATCATTCCCTGTCTATCTTGCATGCTGTCGCGATAAGCGTACTGCTCAGTCGGCTCCGACTGTTGAGCTTCTGCTGGTGATACGTGCACGGTCGGCACGGGCGCGTGCTCAGCATGAATTGGACCTACATGCCCATCAAGCGAAAACCAGACGTTGTACGACACATACACATTGGAGGTACCAACCGCATAATCCGCAGGGCAAGCCCAACTGTACATACCGGCCACATGCTCGACTTCTCCGAAACGTTCTTGGAATTCGTCGAGGGGGATGCGAATGTAACCATGCTGTTTTGCGCGAACTAGACGTGGAAGACCCAATGCATGCACCTGTGACGACACGCGCCGCTTGTCAAAAACTGAGAGCTTGACAAGATCCATCGACCGCAAGCAAAAAACATGCCAGCATGTGTCTGCCTGCTGCATTGTTTGAAACAACGCGAGCACGATCGCATCCATTTGCTGCATGACACCAGCGATGCGAGTCTCAGGCCAAGTAACACGCACACGGCCCAGCCTCGTCGCGCGACGAAGTGGGCATGAGGACACTTGCGCACGAAGCACAATTTGCTGGTCGGTCAAACGCGACTCGACAGCGAGACCGGGCCCTGCAAAAAGACGAGCAATGAAGGCGGCGCGGGATGCACGTAGTGTCTGCAGCTGCTGCGTGGGAAGAAGATCGAGCTCCGAGCGCTGATGCGATACAACTGAGTACGAGCAAGCACCAAGAGCATGGTTGATATCGAACGAGTATGTACCATTGGGTAAGCGAGATGCAATAAATGCACGGTGCTCATTGTGCGCTTCTAGGTCACGGAACAACGCAGCATCGTCCTCTTCGGTGCGCTCGCCGTCGAGCACGGCGTGGAAGGCATGTGCATAATCGCTCAGAATGCCTTGATCTGGATGCTCTAGTACCGGTAAGATGTCGTCGCCAAAGCAAAGAGGCACAGGCCCGCCACGAAGAAGCGACATGCAATCCGATGGGACGTGTGTCTCAGGCACACTAAGACCGTCCTGCGAGAGCGCGTGCACTTCGCCCTCAGTCGGATCCAGCACAGACCGCACATGTAGATGGCGCAAGAGATCTGCCATGTAATTCTTCACGAGATCGTCGAAGTGAGACGGACGCTCTTGCCCATCTATAAGTTGTCCCCGAGAGAGAAAACCAGGTGGATCGAATTGCACAATATGCAATGGTGATGGCGATCGCGGAACGAGTTTCTGGTTCATCAGCTCGACGAGGAACGAGAACAGAACTGCATACATGTTCTGGATCAGTGTGTCGCGCTGGCGACGTGCACCGTCAACGTCCATGATCCGCGTCAAGCGCTCATTCTTGATATACTGTGTATCCATGACAAGACTCTGCTGCAAGTCCGACGCACTGACTTGCAGGATGTCCGCGGAGCGTGTGAGCACCTCGGGTGTGGTCACGGTGACCTGGTTATTCCATATGCCGAACTCGATACTCTGCAGATGAAGGATCGCCGAAAGTACGCGCAGTACTCCCTGCACATGCTTCTCTTTGAGTCCAAGCGTTGCAAATGCACGGCGTGTCCACTCAAACGAGCGCGCATCTTCTCGCGTCGGCACAGCGGAGCCCAATGCGACGTCATCCAGTCGGTACTCCGTTCGCTCTTTCCGCGAGGCGCCTGCGAGAAGCTGGTAAAAAATTGCATAGGAACGCTCGTTCACATCGAGATCATGCAGGCGGTGCTTATCAAGGCCCCAAACAAGCACTTTTCCGCCTGCAAGTCGGCCATGAGTAGAGAAGTGTAGTTCCCAATATGTGGCATGCCGCGATGCTTGGTGGTTGATCGCTGTCTTGGCCTGTCCAAAAGCTTGAAGAATGTGCTGCGCACATTGAATCTGATCTGCTATGCTTGATTCGCGCTGAGAGTGCGATGCAGAAAGCGCGAGGAGGTGCTCAGTCACACGTTGCATTGTGTGAGTCTTCCCTGCATCAGTTATGCCATGGTACTGGATCGCCTGAGACCGCTTCGTGCGGAGCATCTTGTGATAGACACGTGCCGCCAATGAGTATGGATGTGGCTGAAGCGATGGCACATGGGCATGGACAGATGCTGCTTCCGCTGCCTCTTGATCCATCTGAGATGTATCAAAGTATGGATTCGTGGCAACAAGCATCGTGGGCGAGGCCCATGTATAGGGAGCTGATACATCCAAGCGGTCACAAAGGACTTGGGTGATCTCCGCATCTCGCACCTTTCCCTCACCGTGCGCGAAGAGCGCTGCAAGGTCAGGCGTTGAAGTGGTAGCCATGCGGAGAGGACGGCCAAGTCACTGAGGAGAGGGGAGCGATGAATGACAACAATGGTGACGACTAGTAATGACAATTCAAATCTTCTCTCTCTCTCTCTCTCTCTCTCTCTCTCTCTCTCTCAACACGCTTTGCAGATATACTCCAACGCCACACGCCAAACCCGTCAGAAACGGATCAGTTATATAGAAGGCACGGTCGGCTGACGGAGGTCCGCGTCATGAATGTGTTGTTCTCGCAGCTTGTCAGCCTTTAAGCACAGGACGCGTGTTTCGGCCGAGAAAGTACCAACACACTCCACCCGCGCTGGCCTGCCTATGAACGTGAACAGCGATGTAGGACGTCCAACAGTGTCTGCGGCGCATCAGCCGTTGAAAACATGTGGTCTGCGTCAATACTGTGGAGGCTCACGGCCGGCCATAAGGAACGCATGCGCTCGGCCCATGCCTCGTATGTGGGTGTCGACGTAAACTGATCGCGTGTGCAATACAGAACGTCTAGCGACACATGCTCCGATGTACGAGCTAGGTTGACGAGCTCATCGAGACACTTAACAAAGAAATGTGTCTGCAGACAAGTGAGCGCCCATCGGACACCCAGTGGATATGATAGTATCAGGTATGAAACATGAGCACCGGTCCATGCACCCTCAAGCTTCGGCCGCACAGCGGATGCATGCATCGAACCTGCACTGTAACCTGCAATATACACATGGGGTACCCATGCATGCACTTGTGCCTCGTTAGCTCTATCATACATTTTTTCACTCCCAAGCTGCATCGCGTGGTCTACTGCTGCCTGCATATCGTCACACTCCGCGCGCATCGTCCAAGAGACACGCCCTTCTGATGGGTGCACTCCACGAGCATTATACGTAAGCACGCAGCATGCCTTGTTCAGGTAAAAGCGCACGAGAAGCTGCACGATAGGATTGTCCTGCGAGCCCCCGTAGTATCCGTATGCTAGACGAGTGTGAGGAAACTGAATTATGATACGCACGATGAGAAATTACAGCCACGCCTTGCACCGGTTGCTTCGTCAGGTGCCACCTGCCCACTAGCTTGATATCATCTCGTGCGTAAAATGAAACGTCCATGATAAGGTACAATGCGGAGAACAGAACGGCGACCAGAAATGGACACTGCTCTTGTCACAAAATGTTGAATCTCTCGTTGATTTGAACTTTCACCTGCCGCTAATCCAAGTTTCTCGGCAGGTGAACCTGGCTGGCTGGGCTGGCCACGGATGTCCTGTCACCTCTGTACGATGTGGAGGAAAGAGTCACTAGACAGATTGACGAGAAAATCAAGCCAGTCACTTAAAACTGCTTCTGCGACACACTTGATGAGAGGAACGAAAAGGGTATAAATGAGATCATCATAAACTTCTACATTGCTACTCAGATGCAAGTGTGAGCGTATTAGAAGTAATAACCCGATCCACGACGCTGTCGTTTGCAGCACCATGATCCAAGAAGGTACTGTGAATAGAGCTGTCACTCAGACCACGCGCTCTGGTTCGTAGCGTTGGTTCTTTCCATGGCATGACCATATTGGGTGACGGATTTGGTGCACCTGATGATGTTGCAGCGAGTTCTATAAGGGCAGGTTGCGAAGCCTTAGTCTTGAGGACACCTGATTTTGTATTCGCATAGGCGCCATGTGCATGTACGGCCACAGAGGAAGATAATGCTGAAGCTCGAGACCGCGGCATCATACGGGTGGGTGGTGCTGCACTAGGCCGAGAAGAGCCGCTGCGTGGTACGGCCATAGGTGCAGCTTCGTTTCCAACGAAGCGCACAAACGCTGAATCCTGCACCGTCGTCGATGTGACGGGGGCTTTGGATGTATCGGGCGTTGCGGACGAAGGTGTCGACATGGCGGCAGCTGGTGCAGCAGAAGAAGCAGCAGTAGAAGAAGCGGAGCTACTAGACTCGGTGGACAGGACGCCCGTCAGCATGCGAGAGATCCAGCTCCGATTCGCTGGTAGGGTGTTGGCACCGAGGTGTTCATGGAGGAGTTTGGCTGCGGCGCCAGGATTGAGATGCACTTCATTGATGCATCGACGTAGGCGAGCGATCTCTAGGAGAATATCACGCTGCAGCTTGAGAAGAGTGAAAAAATCACGGCGCGAGACGAGACTCGAGTCAGTCGGTACGCCGCGCCGCGCTTCCTTGTCAAGGGCTTTGCGGAAATGCTCACGCCAACCTTCGAGATCGCGCACATTGGCTTGAACTGTTGTGCGCGACAAGTGGCCTACGTCGCCTGCGAGTTTCTGGCGCTGAAGGCGAGCGGTCAAGGAGTCAATATCGGCCTTTTGCAGCTTCGAGTACGTGCTGCTCGCTGCCTCAAGAAATGTGCTGAGCAAGGCCGTTCGCTGCTCCATAGGAGTGTCAAAGTCACGCTCAGATCCATATGCAACGATGGAGCCAGTGTCGTACGACAGGACATCGTCGTCCATGTGAGCACGCGACGATGTAGACGGCGTCGTGATGGCCGTCCCTTCAGACAAGCCATCACTTCGCCGTGTCATGTCTTCTGAGGGCGCCTCACTACGTGAAGAGTCTGATACCACCCGACGCTCGCGTTCGCGCGGCTCCGACGCATGCCATGGCATCGGTGATGAGTCGATGTCGGCCTCAAGCGACACGCCAACCAACGGGCCTGGACCTTCGGACATTTCCCGTAGCTCAGCCATTTCGTCGTTCATTGAGCGAAGAAGTGTCTGGAGGTGCTCATTTTCGTGTCGCAGCGCCTCGTGCTCATTCATAATTTCCCGCAAAGCATCGTCCGAGAATGGATCTGGATCTGCTTCGTCCTCTTCACTTGCCCCAGCGGCAGACTCGGATGCCCCCTGCTTGCCGGCAAGCCGCGCACGGACAGCATCCCAAATGTTGGCTTTAGCCTGGGAAGCTGCTTGCTGCGCCTGTGCCATGCGAGAACGCTCACCGTTCCATCGTGCGCGAAGCTCCTCACAACGACGCGCCACAACTTGCTTTTGCTTCGCCTCTGCCGAAGCAAAGCGGCGCCGCTCATTAGCGAGCTCGACGCGCGTGTCTTCGAGCTCGGTCTGCACTCGCTCGAGCTTCGCTTCTAAGCTGGACGCCTTGATCCGATGCATCTTTGTCTGCTTCAGCTGATGCCGGACTTCATCTAGTTCCGAAAGCAAGGCATGGTGGCTCTGATCAGCTGCTTCTAGATTAAAGGTTGCTTGCGAGAGCTGACGCTGTAAGACCTGCGTCTCCTTGATAGTCTGCGTAAGTCTTGCGAGAAGTTGATCACGTTGGTGCGCATGTTCTTCGGCTTCCTGCTGCGAGCGATGCACAATAGCATCCTGGCGCTGGAGAAGGGCCTGCCCAATTTCGGCGCTCAGTTGTAGATCAGATTCCATGTCATGGATCTGTTGCAGTACGCGACGAGACACTTCACACTCTGGCTGGCCACAACAGCAAGGAGGTATGTTTACAGCACTCAATGTTGATACATCTCCATCGAAACTGCTGATGCGACTGTGTCCACTGCGTCCATCGTCGCTGCTCGCAAAGCTCTGATGACTCCGGCGATTTCGCACGTCTGCGTTCATGCGTCGGTGTGTGCTAATTTCATTCACAATCCGTGAGAACTCATCCGACGATGGCTTTCGATGGAGGCCCGCGATCGAATCTTCTAGTTCGGCCATTTCATCTAGTGAAACGACGCTTGAGCATGATCCAATCGTCGAAACTTCCAGGTGTGCACTAGGCCGTTTTCGTATACGAGGCGACATTGTTAACGCACCTTTGAGTGGCGACGACGATGACGAATGCATGGCTCACGCACTCACGCACGAATCCAAGATGAGTCTCCAAAATTCCGTCAAGAGTCGTTAGCACGTCAAAAGCTTCAGTGAGTGTTGGTCGCAGGGGTTGGCGTCAGCGAGCAGTGTTTCTCGCCTGCTAAAAAAAATACGTGCCGTGTTGGAGTAAAGCGTATTGGAACGCAAAATGGACGTGCATGATGACTAATCTCGTCACATCCTTACTATGATATATAACCTACGTTTGATGGGGGCCAGGGAATGGATGGAATAGGAGTATGTAGAGGGCAGTCGGTACATTTGTCAGAAGATCCAGGAAGAGCAGAAGACGCAGACGATGTCATTGTTGGTCTTTATGTGGCAGGACGTAACGCTCGGAGCCTTTGCGCTAGCGCCTCGTCTTGGTCAGCGGATGGCGCATTGCGTCGTGCCGAGCTCATTTCCGTAGGGAGCTCAGATACTTTGCCAGCTAGACCAGCCTTGCCCAATTGTTGATGAAGTTCCATGCCATTCTCGTCAGCCACCTGCTGCAAAAGCAAGTCGACTTGGTCCTGCGGCATGCCAGATGCCGTTGTTGTACTCATAGTGTTCTCCATGTACGATGTTTGTACATCGACATCCTCTAACTGATTTTCAAATTTGTCCATGACGACAGATATCTTGGGACGTGTTAGGATACATAATTTTGGCCAAAAAATTCAAGAGTGTGTTCACGTACCCTTTCAAGATCCATAGTTTGCATAGCGCGATCAAGACCGCGCACGACTGACGTCATGTTGCCCGTGACCTGGATGTGTAAGAAGGTTCCCAAAGGTGCATGCGTATATGCGCTAGTACACACACGCATGCACCAAGTTGCGTGAATGATACATACCTGGCGCATAGATACAGCTGTTTCCACCCGACTCGCTACAGCATCGATGCGACTGCTGAGACGCAAGAGATTGAGTGCTTCGTTCTTTTTCCGGATCGAATTTGTTGCATATATGCGTGCACCGTCCGTGTTTCCTTGTGACAAGGCCTCGTTTCATTAGACCCCGCATTGCTAGATATATACTCACTTTCTTAAGCTTCGCCTTCTCGATGGTCTCATCACGATTCGCCTTGTTCGCCTGGCGTTGCAAAGACTTGACAGTGAACTACTCTGTAAGTGTGATGGAATCACAGCTCCGTACCTTGAGCTGAAATAATGAATCTTGTACGATAATTAGCCTTTACTGCTTATCATACGTACTTTCAAGCCCACTACTGCTCATGACTCGTAAAAAGGATGGGCCTCAAAGCCACGCAGATAGTTGTTTTGGGGAAAATTCCCTGGTGAAACACAACTTTTCAGACGTGGAGAAACAAACAATCATTTTAGAATAGGAAAAGGATTCGAGGTCTGTGTTCGCTGTGGAGATGGGCCCAAGTTGACAAGGACCCTTGCCCTTGCGTGGACAGGTCCTTTCGCCTCCTTTGGACCCATTTCACACGCTCTAGACCTTGATTACTTTGTGACAGATGCCTGACTCGATGACAACTCCTATGCTAAAGCACATCAATCCGTTTCTTGCGGATATGCGGAAGCATGCGAACGATTCACGTCCAGCATACGCGATGTCAGCCTTGTGTACGTAGAGGCACACAAGCTCACACGTCATAGGTGCCATGTCGATGCCATTTGGATTTGGATATGCGATCAAGACAGCGGGGAATGAAGCTGCGAAGAAAGCCCCACGCCTCATTCCGCCTTTCTGGCAGCTTCTTGGATTCAGCGTATTCTTTGGTACGGGCGCGTACATGATCGATCATGGTGATGTGCTTAATGGAAGTGGCGTCATTTCTGGTACGTTGACAGTGACGCTATGAACGGCCCTTAGCTAACAACACCTAGCCTGGTCACTTACCTATGTAACATTCCACACACTACGAACTGCTAGGTGGCTCTTGCGCTCGCCACTCGCCCTGCTTCTCAGTTCAACAGTGACCGGAATTGGTCTGGGTGTATATGCGAATTATTACTTCGACAAGTCGAGCTGGCGTGGTGCAGTGCCCGGTCTCTTGCCCAAACCCAAAGAGTCCAGGCTTGTGTGAGAAAGACGAAACATATATATATATATATATAACCATGAAAGAATCGACAAAAGAGCCGCATTACTTGAGGGAGCGGTACAATATGCAGGTATGGTCATGACATGAAAAACGAAGAAAAGGGTATCTGGATCGTGGATTCCAATGCGTTACGTGGCAGGCACTTCAGGTGGCGTCACTCTGGCTAATGTGTCACGCCAATGACGCGCCAGTCGCAATAGTCCTTGAGACAGAATGTTCAGCGACCACAGACTTACATTGCGCACACGTTGGTGATTCGCTTGCTGAGATGCCACATGATTCGCAAGAGCTTCCCAGATCTTCTCAGAGACAAGAGGCGGCAAACCCGTCTGTGAGAGGTCCAGCGAACCATCGAATTCACTGAGGTCCATAATGATACGACAATCCACAGGGATAAGTGTCTTGTTTGCATTCATAAATGCCACAATAGGACGTGCTAGTGCATACGTCGAGTAACTCAACTCTCGCGTGAAGATCGGCATGGATGCCTTGATGTCCTTGAATCGCACATCCAACTCAATCACGACCGACGGACGGATATCTGATGTTTCGTCATATGCATCGGCATCAGAGACAGAAGTCGTTGGAACGGAAGAGGGAGAGGCTGCTTCCGCAGCCGCTTCATCCAGAGATGTGGATGACTTTCCAACTTGATCTTGATCGGCTCGTGGTAGCCCATTGGGAAGAAGCTTCGTTCTTCGCAGCTCACGCCGCTTTTCCTCCAACTTAACCGCATCATGGACAGCCCGCTGCTGTCGAGCACGCTCAGCAGCTGGACCGACAGCCGTCACAGGCGCGAGAATGGCAGGGCCGCTGAGCTCAGGCTGACCAGGAATCAACACATCATCACTGCTGGCGGAGCTTACGCGCTCGCCCGAGAAAGTAGCATTCAAATTGTCGCGGATTTCGGAGATGATGGTATTGATGTCCACATCTTCACCGTATTGCTTGGGGAACTTGATATCAGCAACAAGATCGAAACGCCCAGAGTAGATCCACATGAGCGGTCCAGACAGGCCAGCCATTTTCTGCACATGATCGATATTTACACCGTCCACACGTAAACGCGACCAGTTCTGAATGTAGGGTGCACTGTGGCTGCCCATTTTGCTGTAGATACTCCTTGTCGTATGGTGCACGCTTTGAGGCTTGTGCAGGCTAAACAAACAACCATCGACTTGGCCTGTCATCGAGTCGGCATTGAGCAAATCATAGAAAAGCCATTGCGCACGGAGCCGCGGGATGCGCGCATCGAAAATGCTCACATTGAAAGGCCGGAAATCGCCCGGCTGGTACAGCGTGACAAGGAAGTCTTCAACGGTAAACGATTCAAGATCAATGTCGTTTGGCTTGGCCTTACGACGTGCTTCGCGTGGATTGTACGGCCGATTGGCATCCCAAAACACATGACGCCGATCAATAACGCCTCGAATGCCACGCACGTCCATCTTGTGCAGAAATCCACGGCCATCAAGCCAGCGAGACAGACTCAGTTGCACATCGATCGAGTCGATATGCAGTTCAAACATGGAGAAGTTCTTGTGAGGATCCTGTTTTGGCCCAGATGACGGCGATTCTTGTTGATGGAGCGGTGAGACAATGTGATCACTTGTATCATACGCTGGAATCGACGGCGCATCACCAAGCTGCATTGCAGGGGTAGATGACGTGCCCTTCATCAAGTGACCATCTTCAGCCTTGTGCTCCTTGTGCAGAGTCTCGGGATCTGTTGGCTCTGCACGACGCGTTATAACCACGTCTTTGAAACTAATACGTCCTTCTTTCCACTTCGGTACAATAGCACTGCCAAACACGATCGTAAAGCCCAGCTGTTTCGAAAGAATCTTAGCAAGTTGCAAGGCGATCCATTCTTGCATGTTCAACAAACTGAGTGCCGCAAATATGACCGAAACAAATGTGGTCGTTCCAACAATGACCCAAATGGCTGTTCCCAGACCGCCAAGTGTGAAAAAGGCACTGAAATCGTCGATGTTAAACCGACGAAAGCCTCGGATCGTAATCCACTTGAAATGAATCCGCATGCGCGTCCAAAAACTCTTGGCCATGCTAAGCAGCTCATCACGGGTTGGTCGCCCATGCAAATGTCCCTTATGTTCCGCGTCCTCCGCACCGTCGGTAGCCTTGCTCCGTGCGAAGCGTCGCGCACGAAGCGCCAAGTCACGAAGTGTCCGAGGGTAGTTGCGAAAGAGATGTCGATCCACCAGCTCTCGCGCTGAGGAAGATGCGACTTGAAGATAGTTTTGTTTTCTGGATGATGATGAGGGCGACTCCGATGATTTGCCACTGCCCTTTGAATCCTCCTCCTGCCACATTCTGCTACTCGAATGAAATGCATGCCGCTTTGATGCGTGCAACACGCCAGGGTGTAAACGCAGCTGTCTCACTATGAGACTTTTGTGCGTTATAGACCTGTTTGAAGCCATTATGCCAGGGATGCGAGCCACCCCTAGCACTTGGCATAGCGACATCCCAAGGCAATCAACGTCACAATAACCTCCAATGGAAAGAGTGCGTTTACTTTCCATCCCTTGTTCCTATCCCGCACGGTCACCTCCACTTCATACCAAAATATGCCGGGGATGAACAAAAATGGAGAGTGATGGCACTACAGATGTCGCCTGTGTCAAACGAGCTGTCCGTTGTCATCATCGCTGCTGACCTATCTGCGCGGAGGCAACCGGAGCACTCAAGAGCGGCTCTCATCCCACGCGCACCTAAGCACTAGATGACGGAGCAATCACTACTAAAGGTGCGTGTGGCTCGCTCGCACCTACCTCCAACAGAACTCAATACTCATAGCAGGAACGCGCTCGATTGGACAATGCGATCTTGGAGGTGCAAAGAAGTACGTGGACCTGACGCAACTCATCCCAAGACCTAGCAGCACCGCCTGACTCTATCCGCGCATCGTATGATGTCACAGAACTGACAGATATGCTGTCGCGATGCGTGCAACAGCACCGTGCGCTATTAACGGAGCTAGAGAAAGAGCTCGCATTTGAAAAGTGCTTGAACGCCAACTTCCAAGAACTATTAGCAGATGTACAAGCGGCACGAAGTGCGCTGAAAGAAAGTGCAAATGTACCAACATCAACACATACAGAAACCGAGCTCTTGCATGCGCTCGTCCGCATCACAGAGCAGGCGTTTACGGATCCTGCATTGTGCATACAGCTTCGCGACGTACTCGAGGTATGTTTAATGAGGTCAGCGGAAGATGCGGCTCTAGCCTCGGCTTTATACTAACATATTTGCGCAGCTCTTCTTAAATGCACTTTGGGAAAGTCCCGAAGATCCGTATGTGAATGTGTGTGGAATCAATGCACATGTGCTGGATTTTTTGCAACAAGCTGGGCTTGTTGAGTCACATCCCGATACCCCAGATGCTTTAAGACTCGTTGCTTTTCACGAACCTATGCCAGACCCGAACGCATCACGTCCCACGTTGTATTAAAGCAACTGATGCTCATCCTCTGATGGTTGTTCGAACACACTTGCTCAATTTCACTCATTTCCTCAACCCGAACTATACCCAAACTTATCGTACATATACAGCGACAAGAAAAGAATCGTAATTGCATGGGAGAGCGAAAAGTAAGAATAGCGAACCAAGAACATAAATCGTTTTTCTACGCAGTGGCTTTGGTATTGGACAAAAGCAGCAATTGGCGCGTCCACATCTCAAAGTAGTCACGGAAGTAAAACAAGAGAGCTTGAGACAAGACTGCTTTGGTGATTTGAGCATTCATACCTTGGTACCAGCCGATAGGACCCTTCTGCTTGTAAATATGTGAGAGCACGTCGAAGGCCGTGCTGTGAGGTGTGCTCATCGTCTGCAGACGAGTCTTGCTGAGAATATAGGGGAATGTAACGACAGTTGCAAGCGACTTGGACAAGGCACCAATAACAAACGACTTGCCGGGTGTCATCTGGCCACCAGAAGCAGCAAGAATTACATTCTTCACACGCTCATACAAGCCATACGTGATGGCAGGGTTCACCGTCAGCACGAGACTTGGACGCAGGCCGCGCCAGAAACCTGTGATGCCGTCTTTGCGGAAAATATCCTTGATAAGGCCGATGAATGAATCATCACCCCCTTCATGTTGAGCAGGGCCAACCTGCTGACGTGTAGCAATCACGCCAACAGGCGTGGTAAAGAGTTGAGCAAGAGCCGCGGAGAGTGCACCCAGTACAAGTTCCGTCGCTGTACTAAGTACGGGTGTCGCTGACTTGGCACGAATCACGCGGGCAATGTACACGCTGCGAACGAGGGAATACCAGTAAAAGTAGGCAAATTCTGTCGAGCCGTAGTTAGCTTCCCAAAACTCAAACGGTGCTACTTTGTGCACCAGAACGTACGTTGAATGAACGTATTCGCCATGTTGGCAAGGAATCCACGGTACAAAGACCGAATGCCCTTGGTACGTGCAATCATCAGGAGTGTCTGAACGATACCCAGCTGCTTCTTGGCCTTGTCCGACGACGATTTTTCTTCTGCTTGGATCACAGTCTTGACGCTGTACGTACAGGAAAGAGTATTGTGTCAGTCAAAAGTCGAGTATCACAGCACAACTCGGTATACGTACGTATCAAGCGGGTATATCACCGCATTGGAAAAGACACCTGTGGCACAGGGGTGTCAGAGAACGAATTTGACGCCGAAGAAAGAAAGCCTGTACTACGTACCACCGAGGGCGCCAGCAAGCGCATTCTCAAACGGCGTTAGTGGTTGTTGATTCGCCATGGCACAAATGTGGGAAATACGTGGGTAGTACAATGTCTAATCACAGGTCGGGCAGTGAAATAAATACGCCGTGGTTCACTGGAGCCCGAGGGAAACCCAAAAGTAACCGGCAAATAGGTGTCACCAAAATAACGCTGCGTTGGTCCTGTGCCCTCCCACTCCGGATGGGTAAGCCTTGGATATCTGGGGCCGGGGGCAAGCAATAATACATTTGGCCCTTTCTCTTCCAGACACGCGCGTATGCACGGACACTCCGGCCGAAAGACCGAGCATAGGACATCTGCACAGATGAAACCCGCGAGACTCGAGCATGGCCAATGCGCACGTATTTCCATCCTTCCCCAAAGCACTGACTAGTCAGAACAGACGAACCAATAAGCTGAATGAACAATACGTCCCCCACGAAAAAAACATCTACCTATCGTAACTCCGATGACCCGGAAAACACTGGGACGATCTATCTGCACGGCGATAGAAGCACGCAATAAACCTAAGAGAATGGGAAGAAAGTGATGTATAGACAAGCAGTTGATGCCATGAGCAAGCTCACGCAGACTCCGAGTTAGATGTAAGTAGGACCGTCAACGAGAATCCAGCTCCTCCATCGACACAACAAGCAGAGACGAAAAATCTCATGGCGAGGATGCCATTGTCTAGTGGTCAATGATAGCCAGGTTGCCAGTCACAAGCTTGTTTTCCAGAACGGCACCATCAGGAATTTCAATCCGGTTGCCTTCATTGGCAACGATAATCACAGTGCCCTTTAGCACCACATTGCGGCCGAACGACACATCACCCATGACTGTTAGGTGGTCAAGCTCCATCATTTTTGGAATGCTCTTGAAGCGCTTCTGGTAGTTCGCGACCTTCTTGAAGTTATCGCCCAGCTTGACTACAGGCGTTTGGTTGAACTGGCGCTGTGGGTTCATGACTAGCTTGCCGTGCTCAAGACCGTACAAGTCACTCGTAATAAGGAGCAGGTCCGAGCAGCTCTTGACAGGCAGGAAGCGCGAGCGCGGCACATTCACACCCTTCGCGCCACGGAAATGCTTGATAGCCGCACCGACAGCCGTTTCAAGCTGGATGACTGGCTCACCGCTCTCAAGAGACTTATGGTTCGTGATGATTTCAAGGTCCAGTTCATCGTTCTCAACCACACGTTTCACAGCCCGCAGGTTGAGCCACAGATTGTTCGTGTTGAAAATCTTGAACTTCTTGATCGATTTGAAGTCCTCCACATGTTCCGGCGGCACTTGCGCAATTTCGAGCAGACGGACGGTGCCCTCGTAGTCAATCAGCGTGCCACCTTTGACGTCCGCCTTCGTCTTGTCGGTCACCTCTGAAATGAACTCAGCCTGTGTCTCAATCATGTGCTGGTAGATGTTCAGGTCAACCACAGCTCCCAGGTTGTCAACGTTCGAGACAAACACATACTCCTTGCCCATGGCAAGAAGGCTGTCAAGCAGACCGGAGTTGTTCATGGCATCGAAGAGGTCACCGTGGCCTGGTGGGTACCACAGATTCTTGTTGGACGTCGCGCTGCGGGGGCAGGGAAGAAGACTGTCCCGGTTAATACGCGGGTAGCGCGATTGGTTGAACGTCATAATCTCCACGTTATGGTTCGCGTACTTTTGAATGACACGCGCCGTATCGTCGTCCGTGTTGAACGAGTTCATCAGGATGAATGGTACGTTCACATTATACGTGCCATTCAAGTGCTCAATCTGACGCACGGACATATCGAGGAACGTCATACCCTCACGTACTTCAATCACACTCTTTGGGCCCGTGCAGCCCATTGTCGTGCCAAGACCGCCATTAAGCTTCAGCACAGCCAGCTTGTCCAGGACGGATGGGTCCGTCGCTTGCGGCAACGACGCGTAAGACGTCACTTGTTCTGGTGCAGGAGGCTGGATCTTGTCCCAGTCACTGAGCGAAACATGTGTGTGAGCATATGCATCGTTAAACGTACAGTCTCTCGCCCTTCGCTTTCTCAGCGAGGAAGCGATTGAAAAGGTGGTAAAAAGAAGCCATTTCTGCTTCAAATGCCTGTACGACGCGCGTGTCAGCACCTACTTCACAAATACCATGCGCGGACACTTACATGCCTAGCAGCTGGATCTTCAATACCTTCGATCAGTGCATTCAGTTCATTCCGCATAGCCTTGCTCGCCACGGCTGAGGTAGCTGACTTGAAGTCCTGTGTGGCAGAGTCAGTACGCGCTGCGCGTCCAGACAAGTATCACGTACAATGTGCGATCCAACACGCTGACGAGCAGTGCGGAGCGAGTTGTCATCCAGAGACGAGGAGAGCTTTTCGACCATGGTGCAAAGGGCAAAGAGGAAGCTATTACAGTCTGCAACTGCCGTTGATTTAGGGAAATGAACGTGCACTATGGAATGGATCCGCAGACGTTTGGAATCCAACACCAGAACGGCCGCCAACAGCTGCGTGCCTCAGCTGGTTGGCTCATCAGTGTGTTATATAATCTCAGGTCCGTGCCGCGTCATGATCGACCTGCCACAAGACAGCATCGCGGCTTGTATGCGCGCCTTAACGCGCGAATCCCACCCGCATCGGTTCATGCATCCACGTGCCAGAACCCGAGACATGCATACGTGACAAAGCAGGAGAAATGTGCCCTGCATTTCCATTCCTTCATACAATGGGTTTCAAATTTTACTAACGCTCCCAGCCTCCACGGAGTTCTTCCTGCACCTGCCGTGCGAGGCGCATTGCCTCGAGGTCTTCAATACTCCGAAGCTGATCCACTATATCGCGTGTTTTACCAAAGTAGATCTCTTGCAGTTGGTTTCGGATTTTGTTCTCCATTTCCTCAATCAGGCGTCCGATATTCATAATGTGACTGTTTGCGTCCGTCACACTCTGTGTATCTTCGCCCTCGCGTGTGAGGTGTCCACTCATGTCGACGAGTCCCAGAGTTGTTGGTTCTTGTCGCTTCAGCGTCAGCATAATGGTACTTGATACTTTGTAATGGGCGGTCGTTGAGGGTGCCATTGCTGCGCCACCAGATCCTTGGCCTGTCACCTCAAAGACATGAATAGAGTCCCAGGAGCCACACGTCCCTGTTGCGTCCAAGGCAAGCGGACCTTCGAGGTCTTATTTCTTAGTCTGCTGTCATACCGTGACACTAAAATGCGTACCTTTTTTGAAGAGAACGACGCCTGCAAAGCTTCGCGGCAGCACGCTGGCATCCGCTTCAGCATCTAAGTCCCAAAGATATGTGCTAGTATACCCTGAGTCATAATATCTGTAGCTTGGTTAGAGAAGTCGACGGGCTTAGCTGACGCATGCGTCTACGTACAGCTTTCGGTATGTCTCGAAGGAGTCATTAGCTTGAAGCTCCAGCTCGCGAAGAGCTCCACGAGGTACAATCGGCTCACTTTCTGCTCCATCCGAACCAGGCCCCAAAGGTGGGTGGAATGAATTGCTATACCAGCTTCTCCAACTTGATCCATCTCGATTGTAGTCACAGCAAACAAATTCCCGCCCCGCACCCTGCTTCGAGTCATCTATCTGAAGAGTCAGAGGTTGATCCACACTTGACGCCAAGTCATCGGCCTCGTTCGGCAACGCCTTTTCAACAGCCCCCAAATTTGATGTAACTTGGCGCGGAGGCAATCTCCGCATTAGATCGAGTGCAAGTGACAATGCATCATCTTGAGAGTCAATCATGATGCAAGTGAGCCAAGCAAGCAGTAGTCGACGTGAAGGCGTGGCCCACCCACTCGTTAAGCCAGGATGTGTGGAGACAGAATCGATACGCAAAACTGACACCTTGAGCGGCACGTGCACGAAACGCCACATACGCATGAGCCCAACGATGGTCGTTGATCTCTGTTGTTCGTTAAACCCGGAACTATTAGCCAATGAGTCGTGACGAGGGCACAGCAAAGGCCAAAAGAGTGCAAGTCGTGGGTGCGCCGCCACCAGTGCACGTAGGAATACGAGCGCCAGACACAGACTCTGAGCACGAGCATGAAGAGGAGCACGATGGTCACTTGATTGACGCCGAGTCAGGCGCGAACACTAATCCAACGGATGACGAGAACGAGAGTATGCGCGAGCTCATGAGTGTGTTTCCAGACGACGAGACAGATCTGGATCTCACGCACCTGCGAATCAAGTCAACAAAGCCACTCAATCTCGGGCGCTTCCATAATACCCTGATCCGACTAGGACTGCGCCAAAACGAGATCCGTTCCATGCACGGTAAAGACCTGGGAGCTGTGCCGCATTTGAAGGAGTTGGATCTATATGACAATGCAATTGAGCACATAAGTGGTCTAGAAAATAATTTGGAGCTCGAAGTGCTTGATCTTTCGTTCAACAATATCCGCCATGTCTCACGAATCGCGCACTTGCCAAAATGCCACACACTCTTCTTGGTGCAAAACAAAATCGCCCATATTCGACCTACGGACCTGCAGCCACCCATATCTTTGAGCCTGCGGAGTCTCGAGTTGGGAGGAAACCGCCTTAGGTCGCTGGAGAACTTGTCTCAGCTGACCAACTTGGAAGAGCTATGGGTAGGGAAAAACAAAATCACATCTCTGGATGGTATTGCTTCATTGAAGAAACTGAAGATTCTATCGATACAGTCAAATCGATTGACCAAGTTGGAAGGCCTAGATAGCCTTGAGGCGCTGGAAGAGCTGTATTTGTCTCATAATGGACTGACAAAACTCGAGAATCTCGAACACAATGTGCGTTTGACGACGCTGGATTTTGGTGCAAACCAAATTGAAGTTATTGAGAATGTCAAGCATCTCAAAAACCTGTCACAGTTTTGGGTACGTTTTACATTTGATTATGCATGTGCTATTCGTTCCAGAGCATGATAGCTTACATTAGGCAAATGATAATCGCATTACTGACTTGAATCACTTGGACGAGCATCTAGGACCAAAGTTCATGCCAAGTCTTGACACCGTTTACCTAGAAGGCAATCCAGCGCAACGGTCAGAAGGAGCCAGCTATCGACGTAAAGTGCAGCTAGCTCTTCCACAGATTGCACAACTCGATGCCACGTACGTGTCTCTTTCTCTCGCACTTAACCTTTCAGAATAGTCTAACATGCAGGTTGGTCCGTCGATAGAGTTTGGTATCAAAATTGTGCTATAGTTGGACGGAATTCCATGTTTAATTGCGTGTAGGCTTCGATAGAAGCGCTCGGTCGACCAAGCGTGAGTAGTATGTCGCGTTCATACCGCCAGCAGGCATCTTGGGTGCACCCGGCTGACCAGGAAGTGGACGCTCAGTGCCCCCTTCTGAGGTAGAACCCAAGTACACATACGGTTTGAGCTGCAGTCGTCGTCAGATCATCAACACTTGCTAAATCACGTACCTGAGTGTCTGCAAGACCCGGCGGCACTACGTAGGACACCATACGCATTTCATCAAGTCTGTGAGTGCGCAAGTTCCATGTCCTAGGACGTCCCTGTTCATCAAATAACTGATTGCCTTTCGGATCGGACAGCGCGATACGCTTGCGCATCAGCACATTTGCAGCACGAGTGCCTGTCACAGAGTTAGCCAACATAATGCAAATTGAAATGACAACTTTCTACGTACCTTTGTAGAAATCCTTGTTGGCTTTTTTGGAGTTTAGCGGGAGGCGACTCGCCTTCGAAAGCGTCGCCTGTGTCGCACGAAACATGTACGTAGGTGGGGACTAGCGACAGCACTCCCTCCGTGTTACCCAAAACGTGGTGACTTGTATGTGCGAGAGCGTAGCACAACGTATTACATCATGTGACGTGTATGGATGAGTCAGCAATAAAAGAGATGTCGCTGAGTAGGGAGAAAAAAAAAGACTTCTCAAGGAGACCTGAGGCGCTTTGAAACTAAGTTGCACCGAACTATCACGCCCGGTTCAAGTGCGTGAGTGGAAGGGGGAAAAACATGCCACCTGTATCAGCATCGAAGGCGAAGCGTCAAGCGTACGTGTTAAATTTTCAGTTTCCAGTGAAAGAGTAGCTAACACAAAGCAGAGAAAAGGCGGCCAAGGCTGCAGCTAAGGGAGAGAAAGTCGGCTCGTCAAAAGACTCCGTGGCCACAAGCGAGTCAGGAGCGTCGGCATCGACGAAGGCCACGAGCGTAGATGAGAATGGGGGTCCTATCACCGACATGAAGAAGCTAGCCATTGCGACAGAGCGCAATGCTGCTGGTGTGATTGTGAGTGACAAACAGAGCCGTGATTTGCACATCGAAAGCTTCTCGATGTCGTTCCACGGCCGTCTGCTGATTGACAATGCGACGGTCGCATTGAACTACGGTCAGCGGTACGGTCTTTTGGGTGAGAATGGCTCTGGAAAGACGACGTTCCTCGAGGCCCTTGCGAACCGAGATGTGGAAATTCCCGAACACATCGACATTTATCTCGTGCGTGGTGAGGCGGATCCATCGGATGAGAACGCTCTCGACTACATCATCAAGTCAGCGCGTGAAAAGGTCGCACGTCTCGAAAAGGAGATTGAAGATATGTCTGTCGCAGACGAAGTTGATGACGTGGGACTTGAGCTGAAAATGGAAGAACTTGACGAGTTGGACCCCAACACGTTCGAAGCAAGGGCTGGAGCGATCTTGTATGGTCTTGGATTCTCACAGGCTATGATGAACAAGCCCACTCGCGACCTGTCGGGTGGTTGGCGTATGCGTGTGTCATTGGCTCGTGCTCTTTTCATCAAGCCACACATGTTACTGATGGATGAGCCAACGAACCACTTGGACTTGGAAGCCGTCGTATGGCTGGAGGCGTACCTGTCGACCTACAACCATATTCTCGTGCTTACATCGCACAGTGCAGACTTTATGGACAACGTTTGCACAAACATTATTGACCTGACGATCCAAAAGAAGTTCATTACGTATGGTGGTAACTACTCTACGTATGTGCGAACAAAGACGGAGAACGAAGTGAACCAGATGAAAGCATACTACAAGCAGCAGGAAGAAATTGCCCACATCAAGAAGTTCATTGCAAGTGCTGGTACTTATGCTAACCTGGTTAAGCAAGCCAAGTCGAAGCAGAAGATTATCGACAAGATGGAGGCTGCTGGTCTTGTAGAGCCAGTTGTACAGCCAAAGCAGCTTCGTTTCAACTTTGAGGATGTACGCAAGCTGCCACCGCCGATTATTGCATTCAACGATGTTGGCTTCAGCTACAGCGGCAAGGAAGAAGACTTTTTGTACAAGGACCTGAGCTTCGGTATTGATATGGATAGCCGTGTGGCGATTGTTGGCCAGAACGGTACGGGTAAGTCGACGCTGCTCAACCTTATTACTGGTGTGCTGCAGCCTGTCGCCGGTAGTGTGCAGCGTCACTCAGGTCTGAAGCTCGGCAAGTACTCGCAGCACTCGGCAGACCAGCTGCCATACGACAAGAGTCCGCTTGAGTACATTGAGTCCAAGTATAAGGAGAAGTTCCCTGATAAAGACGTGCAGTTCTGGCGTGCTCAGCTGGGTCGCTTTGGTCTCTCTGGTCAGCACCAGACTTCGCCGATCCGGACGTTGTCTGATGGCTTGCGCAACCGTGTGGTGTTCTCGCAGCTCGCTATGGAGAACCCGCACATCTTGCTGCTAGATGAGCCGACAAATCATCTTGACATGGGTTCGATTGACGCACTTGCTAATGCCATTAAGGAGTTTGAGGGTGGTGTCGTGATTGTCTCACACGACTTCCGTCTCATCTCTCAGGTGGCTGATGAGCTGTGGGAGGTGAAGGATCGCAAGATCGTCAACTTGACGAAGCAGGACATCAGTATCCAGGACTACAAGAAGATTCTGATGAAACAAAGTGCGGACGCTATTGAACGTGCCAAGATCACGGCCAAGACGTCCTAATGATGCATTTTATTCGTGTAGGGTGACTGAAACGAAAATGAAGAGATTGGATAGACCAGATGTTCATGCGATCTGTGTGTGTAGTAGCGTATGGGCAAGATCATTTGGGTATAGCGCTCCGACGAGCATCGTCTTACGCAATGATGACATCGTCGTGATTCGGATTGAGAAAAGCAATGACAATTTAATCCAACGTCAGCACGTGGGCTTATGCAAGACATGCAGAAGAGACGCTCTGTGGCTGGCCACAAACGGGACTGGAAGAAACCGTCTTCCTCGATTGGCTAGCTGCGTAGGACTAAGTTCACGCCCACCGCCGACTTTCTCCCCTCTGAACGACGCGTCGTGGACAAGAGACAGGCGAGTTTGTGAACGCGTGCGTGTGCGTGTGTTATATTGTGAACGACATTGCAGTCCTAAAACGATGGCGAGCACAGACAATGGTGTCCTTTCCTCTGCACAGACAGCAGGCATGCCTTCTTCTCAGGGAGAGGATGTGGGTGTAAGCGATGTGACTTCGCTCAAAGGCACCGAAACAGCTACAGCACCGAATATGGTGCCTGGATTTGGGATTGGCTCAGCAACAAGTGAAAGTCCCGACGCAAGCAAGTCGAATCCAGATACAAGTGGACGCTCGTGGCCTCCATCGTTACCGCCATTGCCACCGCACTTGATGGGGGCTGACCTGCCAATAGCAAATATATCGCGCATTATGAAGCGCGCGTTGCCGGACAATGGTAAGATCGCAAAGAACGCAAAGGAGTGCATGCAAGAGTGTGTAAGTGAGCTAATTAGCTTTGTGACGTCGGAAGCTAGTGATCGATGTGGAAGTGAGAAGCGCAAGACCATTAACGGTGATGATATTTTATATTCGCTTCGCGTGTTAGGTTTTGACAATTATGAGCAAGTGCTGAAAGTGTACTTGAGCCGCTACCGACAGGCGCAAGAGGAGAACCCACGCCAGCGCCGTCGGCGGGCGATGAAAAGGCGCTCTTCGCCGGCATCACTGCACGAGTCACTCGTAGGCGAAGGTGAATTTCCCGCGCCGCATGATGAAGATGCGCAGGAAGACGACGATGAAGATGCCGTGAGTGAAGATGCTGGTGAGGATGAATAGACCAGGCATGGCGCATAGATGGCACCGCGCTGCATTGTACCTATAGACCAACGAAAGCCACCAACCCACACCGACATGGTTGCAACAGATTCCTTCTATCCCGGCTTCACTCAACCTCTGTTCTTGCATTTGTCTATGCACCCAACTGCTCTTCACCTTTCACATCTTTGCACAAATACGCCCAGAGCGTGCACGTAAAAAAGCACATGGACTGCATATCGACTGTGCGCTTGAGTAGCGCATGATATATACAAGCGACTCATCCACTCATCCATGCCTACGGGACTCGTATTATTCTTCTGGGAAGTTAGTACGTGAGTTTGCGTATGTTTTTTCTGTGCTGTGCGTAGACGCATGCACTACATACCAGCGACGAGTGCCATGATCATGCTGTCAAGATGCATCAGTTATGCGCTCATGCTGAGTTTTGTTTATGTATACGTACCGGTACAAGTAGAAGAAGAAAGTCAGGAGATAAAACCCTAATTTGAGGAAGCTTTCTTTTTTGTGGGTCATCAGGGTACGGAAGATCTCAGTTGCATCCAGCAGATATGTCTTGTTCATGAATCTGCGTGAGTCAGTATCAAAGAACTTGGAGTGTACAAGCGCGCGAATGAAGACTCACTCGCCCGCTTGCTGACATTAATGATACATACTTGTGTACATTGTATGCTAACAGAGGCAAATTGATAGCCAGCGCAATCCATTGCCCATTGAGAAGAAACAACACCGTCAAGAATCCGTGTGCACACATTTCGGGGAGCGTGAACTGATTGAGCTTTGTGCAAAGATCAATGGGATTGATATAGTCAGACTCAAGATCCGAGTACATAATGACCTAGATGTAAGGGATACGCGCACTTTTGCACAAACGGTCGTTCTGCCACATACATAAAACACCATCACGAACAACAGCACGGCCGTTAGTAAAATAGAAAATAGGAAGAGCCAGCCTGCTACGTCAGAACTTTTTACACAGGGACAACGTACCTTCTCCATTCATTATGACCTAGGTACAAGAGGGAATTGTCTGTCCTTGTGGGAATGGTTCGTCGTCCGTCCCTTGTTCACAAAAGAGCGGTGGTGCGTTCGTTTGATTAGGAAACTACAAAAAAATAATCAAAAAAACAACACTATATTTCCGTCACAACACATATACTAATTTTCACCTGTCGGAGAGGGAGAATTTTCCTCGCGACCTTTTTGACTCCCGAATCAACTCCACTTCACCCATCCCCTCCCCACTATATTACATAATAATTCGCGCAATGTTAAACCATGGGTAGTGCAACTCCTGTCGAAGTGCAGGAGAATTCTCCATAGGCCGTGATCTCTCTCTCTCTCTTTGTCTCCCTCGGTTCACTATGAGATCCGCGTGCGCTTCCGTTTTTTCTGAGAAATTTCCATCACTAAAGAGAGAGTGTGTGTGTGTGAGTAGGATTTCAGACAACGTACATGAAAGTCGTTCCGGAAGCCATTCGCCATTGTTGATGATGAGCACTTTCATGAGCTCATGATACAAGAGTCCTGGTAATAGTTTTGGCGTGATGAGAAAATACTGTCCTGCCTGTGGTTGGCAAGTCATAGCAACCATTTGATCATGCACGGCGCGCTCCGCGCGTGGGTCCATTCCCTGATTGATCTCATCGACAAGCGAGAACGGTGTGCGAGACAATTCGGTCAGACTTAGTAGATATAGAATCGTAGACAACGAGCGCTCGCCGCCCGATTGTCGCTGGTTCGTCAACAATTGAAGCCGTTCTGTATCGCGGAACTTGACCAAGATATCAATGCCCCATTTCTCGTAGTTATCATCGCGCGCCAAGTGCACTTCGCCCGCACATCCCAGACGTGCGAAGGCTGCTGAGAAACGTTCATTGACAGCGCGGATCAATGCCTCAAGCTCAGGAAGCCACATGCCTTCCACTTGCTCAATAAGAGCTACGAGACGATTTTGCTCACTTCGTCCCTGCTCAATAGTCCGCCTTAGTTCGGCCATCTGCGTTGGTCAGGGACGGCTGTGCCCGCTAAACGTACCTTGTCTTTGCGTGCGCGGAACGTCTCCATCACACCAGGACCCACACCCCATGGCACGTCCAGCTGCGCCCTGGCGCGGTCGAGAAGCGTATGGAGATGCTCAACAGATTCGTGCGTGCCGTCTTCAAGCGAAGTCTGGACTAGCGACTGGACGTCAGGACCAGCCTCTTGGAGCTTCTGTTCCGCACATCGCTTCAGCTCAAGCGTCCGTGTCTTGATTGTCGTGAATTCAGCCACTGCGGCCCGAACAGCCTGCTCACCTTCCTCGATACGAGTCTGTTGTTCACGAAGCGATGCACGACAGGTTTGCACGTCGGTACATGCATGCAGTGAAGCTAACAGAGTCTCGTCGCTCGCGGCATTGGAGCGTACGATTGCTTCAAAACACCGGAACGAGCGTTCAGCGAGCTTCGAAAGCTCGACTGCATATTTCTGTCGAGTTGCATGGATCTCGCGCCGCTGGACGGCGAGTGACGGCTGTGCTTCTTCGTGCGCAAGTTGATCGCGCTGGGACTGCAGCTTCAGTTCTAGGCGCTGCGACTCCTTGTGGGCATCAGCTACTAGCTGATATGCACTAGCAGCCTCTGAACGCTGCTGCGACAGGGAGTCGACACGGGCTGCATGCTGCTCACGCATTGATTTGGCGTGCTGTATGGACGCTTGACAGGCAGTATGCTGCTCCTCCAGGTGACGGAGTGCAGCAGCAGCATTTTGTCGTTCCTGCTGATCGCTGGTATGTGCGAAGCTGCGCAGTGGCTTCAGCACACGAGACATGGTCTGGGGCAACCGGCGGCCATAACTCGATGTGGTCGTTGTGAAGATGGTATCGGCGACAATGTAGCGGCGAACGGCCTGTCGAGACTCCATGTCCTGTGGTCGCACGCGGCCACGGAAATCCAGCGGAATCGCATGCAAGCTTGCGGCACTGCAAAGGTATTTGAGCACCTCCTCAGGTGCATCAATGCAATCGAGTGCATATGCATCGAAACCCAAGCTAAGAAGATCGGCTTTGGGAATCGGAGGCGTATACGAAGCAAGGGAACGAGCTGCTTCCAATTCGACAACATTCAAGCGCCATTTGCGCTTGTCAATGAGCTCATGCGTAAAAAGATCGTAGTCCGCGCGCGTCTGGCACACGAAAGTGCGCTGGATCGGCCAACTTAGACATGTCTCAATGGCACGAGCTGCTTCCGGCCGGTTGATGTGCACGGCTATCAGGACTGGTTCATACACGGTGCGTTCAAACATGTCTTGGTGATGCTGTAGCCACTGCACAGCCTCAAATGTGTCGCGATCCGCTCGTGCTAGGAGCTGTAGCCGCTGGTGCCGTTCCGTATGCAGCCTTTCAAGCCTGAAAATGTGTTAGTATGCATAAGACGAGATGAAAAGGGAGAGGGGAAGGAGGCGGAGGGGGGAGGCGGAGGAAAAGAAAAAAACTAAGTCGGATTGAGGCGCTCATAAACTCGATACGTACGAAACACGTGCCTCGGCCATTTGCGACGCTAATCGCTGCTGCTGGGTATACAAATCTGCGCTTTGTGAGTCCATATCACGTAGGTCCTCCGAAGCCATTCGGTGCTCCGCTTTGACGGCACGAAGCCGCTGCTCGTACGGAGCTAGGGGTTCTGGTGTTGGTCTTGCCTCGATAGCGCGTTCCAAGTCAGCGATGCGGCTGCGCATCTGTTGCATGAGCTCGCGTCTCTCGGCCGCCTGAGCCTCCAGACGCTTTTCTTGCTCGCTCAAAGCGGCCATCTCGGCGTCAAGCCGCTCACGAGCCGTTGAGTAACGGCGCAGGGCGGAACTAGCATCGTCAGCCTCGCGACGATGCGAGGAAGAAACGAGCTCCATTTTGTCGAGCTTCTCCTGCGCGCGTTCCAGCTCCTGCTCCAAAGGCTCAATAGACTGAAAGATCCGTTCAAGCGCCCGCTTCGCTTCCTCCCGTTTCGCATGTGCAGCGTGGTAGCGAGACTTTGAGTCATGAAATTCTGCGAATGCAATGCGCACCTCCAAAGCACAAACACGTTTCTCTAGCGCGATGCGCTCTTCGTAGCGGCGAACGTCGCGTTCGAGCACAGTGTTCCGTTCTTCCAAGTAGTCGTGTTCACGCTGCTCTTGTTCAAGCCGAGATTGTAGTTCCGACTTTTGGCGGCCGCATTCTATGAGCTGCATGTGCCAATCAGACAGCTGTGCATGCCCTGCTGCATGCTCGGTATCTTGCAAAAGACGCTGTGGCGTCATAGCCGCAAAGTCTGCGACACGATCTTGTGGGAGAAATGCACATAAATTGCCTACTTCGATGTTGAACTGCGATACTGCTTGGTGTACTTCGCGCGCAGAAGCAGCAACTCCATCTAGGATCCAGTCACTTGTATTCGACTCGCGGAAGAGAATGCGCTTGATCGTCACGTTTCGCTGTGGTGGCGGATATCCTTGAAGTTCGATCTCCACCCAACCTTGTGTGTGCCCGAGCTTGACATACGAGGCGACATCCTTGGCGCGTCCAAGCACGCTGGGTTTCCACCCGAGTCCTAATGCAATCGCACATACGACGGTGCTTTTGCCTGTGCCATTGGGCCCAATGATCATGTTCAGGTATGGCCCTGGGCGGAACTCGACGGCATCGTACGTGACAAAGTGCTCACAAGCCACACGGACTATGGAGCCTGGCCGGAAGCCATGCTCGTTCCGCGGCGCACGCGCACCTAGCGCATGGCTCGTGCATTGCGAGCTCATCGCCACACACGCGCGGCGTTGAGGGCCCAAAAGACGCGCGTGACGCCTGGAAATCGATACACGACCAACCAACTGGAGACGCACTCAGTGGAGAGATGTCTTCAATTTCGCCACACACAGGTCATTCACGGCAAGGCATCTAGTCCACGCCCGAGTGCACGTAGTGGAGGCACTGTGTCTCGTCGACCCGTTGTCAGCACCTGCTGCCTCATGCCAGGTTCGTTACTGCACGTGACTCGGACGCCTGCCCCTCCGTCACCCCGCACCTTCTCAGTTGATGGCACACGCGCACTTGGGGGTCGATGATGAGACTGGGACACAGCGTGGTATCGCATCGTATGAAACGATGCCATCTCCCCAAGTCACATCCCCAGCGGTTTTGTCATGGCTGAAAGAAATGCAAGCGTACGAGCGCGCACCAAAGGCGTGGGATGTGTTTGCTCGGTACTTTGAGCAGATGCCACTGGATCTCTTGCGCCTGGTTGGCGAGCAACTGACGCCTGTGCAGCGAGGGAAACTCTCCCGCGTGCGTGAGAGACGAAGATGCTTTGCCAAGAGCACAGCTCCTCGCAAACTGTCTGCTGAGGTGCAAAGGCTCGCACAACCGCAGCTGTGGCACAACCTTGTAGCCCGAGCCGAAGGAGAGCAGGACGAGGAAGACGGTGATACAATGGAAGTGGAGCGAGAATGCGAGAGTGACGATCATGATCGAAGTGACTCCATTCGTGAAGGCCATGATCATATGGTTGGTGCTAACAAGGGCCAGACTAAGAACAACATGCAAGGCCAAGAACGCAATGCGCAAAAAGAACAAGACGGCGACATAAACACAGCTAAACGGACGACTGAACCCATGGATTTCCTACATACAGGCGGCCCCTTGGGCGCATTGCACGCCAAGTACTTGGCAGCCATGGAGCAAGACGTACCACCGATTGATGCAGCCACACCACGCGAGCTTGTTGAGTCGTTCCAAGACGTCATTCTTGCGCAATTTGTGATGGGTCGTGTACGTACAAGTCGCAGCACGAGCGCTAACCTGACGACAGCTAGACGACGCATTGTCTCTGTATGCATGCGATTTTGAGGAAACATGGGATGATTCCGAGGCACGACGGCAAGATGCTTTGGAAGATGCATGGTTCGATGAGGACGATGACGACAGCCAGGTCGGCGGCAATAATACTGATGACGAGAATCCCAGCATCAAGTGAACATAGCACATGCACGCACACACACACACACACACACACACACAAACGAAGCTGGGTATCTCAGGCGCGATAGCGCTTCACAATGTTTGCCTCGTAAGGATGCACGTCGTTGGGAAAGATCTTCAGACGCTCAAGCCGACGCTCACGCAGCTTGTTTTTGGGGAGCATGCCCGAAACGGCGCGCCGAAGAATCTGTTCAGGTTTGGTCTGCATCATGGTTTTGAAGGGGATCTCCTTGAGACCACCAGGGTACATAGTGTGATGACGGTACAGCTTTTTCTCAGCCTTTTGCCCAGTCACAGTGATGTGCTCGGCATTCGTCACGACCACATAGTCACCCACGTCTCGTGACTGGTCATACACAGGCTTGTGCTTGCCCATGAGTGTCACGGCAATCGAGCGCGCAAGACCACCTAGCACACGTTCTCGTGCATCCACATGGTGCCAAAGCCGAGAAAAGGCGAGGGATGTCTGTAGAAGAGGTGTAAGTAAGTATGCAGAACGGGCATATATATGTACGCACATTTCCGACACGTTGAGACATTCCACAAATACAGACACACACAGATCAATACCACGCCAGTGCCGCGGCTTTTCTGACTATGTGCGAGGAGAAAGTGTCAAAGCCACACACGAAAGCCACCACACGCACTCCGACGACCGATCTCAGCGCCAGGCCCAGTCTAGCCGGTTTCCAGCACTTGTTGCGAACAAGATGTTGGTACTCCTGGTAGGCACGTGTCATATCATACCTACTAGGCCGCTACGACATTTGGTCTTTCGGCCGAGCAGCGGCGTATGCGTGTGTGTATGTAAGTGGTGCGCGTGCGCGTACCTCTAAGGCGGAGGGGGACAGGGGAGGGGAGGGAGAGAAGCGCGCGTGTCTGGCCAGCTGAGGCGAACGAGCGAGTGAGTCTCGCACCAAAGCAGTGGCGCGGCCAGGACGGACAGACGCCAACGTAGCATCCACTCCACGTTTCGACGACACAGCGACCCCAACCAACGAAGATGTCGTTTGATATGGACGCAAACCACCAGACTACGGATCCTACATCGGACTTTTTGCAGCGGGAGAAGGAAGCAGCAGGCACTCTGCTGGGCGGTGATGAAGCCCTGTTTGGGACAGATGCTGCTGCCGCACAAGCATCAGGTGTGCAAGGTACCGACGACTTTGAGCGACGTGCGCAAGAGTTTCCAGCGATAGATGACGACGCTCCATTCACAGATGTCATGTCCAACAGGGAGAGCGCATCAGTCGCGCCACGGAGAGAGAAGCAGCCTGCATTGGAAGAGGACAGGTTCCGTGCATCATACCCGGAGCTCGATGTGGGTCACGACGATTTCCATGACGACGCACAACAAGCATGGGAATCATCAGCACCACGGCGCATGGAGAGTGATTTCATGGAGGGACTTGGATCAGCCACAGAGCCAGAGCCAGCGCGCGGGCCAGTGTCGGAGGCCGTGCCAGAGCGTGAGTCGGAGCTTGAGCAAGACATGCAAACGCCGACGCACCAAGAAGCTAAATCGCTCTTCGAGCCAGAGCGCGCGTCTGGCCCAACACCTTTTGCCTATGAAGACATTGACGAGGAGACTGAGGCTCTGCGCACTTGGCACGAGCAGCAGGCCGATGATATCGCACGTCGTGAGGCACAGGCGGAGCGGCACCGAGCTGAGGCCGTATCGAAGGCCGAGCAGGACATTGACCAATTCTATGCGAACTACAATGCGCAGAAAGAAAAGAATATCAAGAAGAACAAGGAGGCAGAGGCACGCTTCCTCGAGCAAAAGCAGATGGAACTTGCAGAGGGCACGACGTGGACGCGGATCACCAAGCTGCTGGACTTGCACAACAGCCAGTCCAAAACGATCGCAAAGGGCGGGCCTGGCTCGAGTGACCTAACGCGCATGAAGGAACTGTACTTGCGCTTGCGCCGTGAAGGCGATAAGGCGCCAGGTGCCGCTGGATACTAGGGTTTGTGTGTGTGTGTGTGTGCCTGTGTGTTATATAGTGTAGGAGACAAATGTGTGTAGCATGCCATCAGCACGTCAAAATATTGCGTTCTATGGCGGAGAAGAAGGCGCTGGCGGCGGTGCTGGCGGTGGGGGCGTTAGCGCTTGACCGGAAGGACCCAACGGCACCGACGGCGTGGATGCGACAGGATGCGGCACAGTCCCCGAGGCATCGTCAAGCGTAGACGCCGGGGACTGCACATCTTTTCGCACATTCGCAAGCGCATTGGCAGTCGAATTGGAATTGGACGCCGGTCGACGGCCCGATGCGAGCATCTTGTACTCCTCGGGCGATGGGACGTGCCGACTTAGCAGATCTAGCAGCTCGGCAAATGAGCCATGAAAGTCAGGTGGCACACGCTTACGGAGCATGACGATCCAATGCTTCTTGATCACATACATCGGCCACTGCCAGTCAGGTGTCACGAGCTGATCAAAGTCGATATCCGCAGCACTGGGCTTGCCTTGCGCGCGAATCCGCTGCAGCAGGATGTGGTCGTCATGCGGTGCATACCACCGAGCATTCTGATCGTCGGAGCTGCGCCGCTCAGCGCTGAGCATACCCCGCCACTTGCGGCTCAGGACACTAATGCGCCGCGGCGATGGGCCGAGCCGTTCGTGAATAAGCGTCCATGGCAGGTTGGGCCCGTCGGGCGAGCACCCGACCTGTTGACAGCACGAAAGAACAGCCTGCCTTAACGCCTCTTCCTCTTCAGGACGGAATGCACCTTGAGGCACGGGTCCCGCCTGCCGACTCTGCATCTGCTCACGCCAAAAGTGCTTGCATACGTTGCCAGAGCGACCAAGACGCTCGCCAATTTTTTCCCAGCGATGACCCAGCTCAGAGACAGCCGATGAAAGCGCAGCTACGTCGGCGGGCGTCCAGTGTCCGCCACGCACTACATCCTTTCGTAGGCTCTTGATGTGCATGCGTACAGCATAATTCGGCCGCGTGCCCACAGCCAGGGCAATATGCTTCCATAGCTCTTCGTGCATTTGCTTCTGCTCAGGTCGGCGGTGCCAGATCAGTTCGTCCAGTGCGCCTTGGGTGAGTTTGTAGTGCTGTACGTGTCAGCTTGATCAGCTTCGCTTCTCCTGGCTTCGACCTGCCCATCCCCCATTCGTGCAGATGTCTCCATCTCTTCTCCCTTCCACCGTGCACGCACAGATCGCGCGCCATAGGTACATACCTTGCAAAACTTGTCGAGGGCAGCTGTAGCGCGGTCCTCTTCGTCCTGGCTCCAGCGGCCTGTGCGCCATGTCAGATTGTACGCTTCCTTGAGCCAAAAGAGACGATCACTCGAGTATGCATGCTCAAGCACCATTTGCTCATACGACTGGCCTGCATGCGCTGCGACAAACGCAGCGCGTGCCTTTTCCTGCTTGGGCTTCATCCTGCGCGTCGAGGCAGCATGTGTCGGCAGTGTGCCAGTGGCCATGGGTATACCTGTTGGTGTGGCAGAGGCGGCAGCCGCTGCTGCTGCTGCTGCTGCCGCTGCCGCGGCGGCTTCTGCTGTTTCTTGCGTCGCGTGTGGATTCGTGAGTACGAAAGGCAACGATGCGTCCAGCACAATCGGTGTCTCGTGACGGAACTGAGGATGCAAATGAGGAATCGCTTCATCGACAACTGACGCCGGGGCACTCCCCGCTGATGTTGGCTGCTCGTGCTCTGCACTAGACCAATCGGATCGAAAGCGCTTCACTGCGCCGGTTGACTCCATCTCGTCTTGCTCAGCAGGGGGTCCTGGTCGCTTCGTGCTGGACGACGACGACGGCGACATAGCCAACTCTGTAGAGGCGCTATCTACGCCTGGTCCTTGCTTCCCTTGTGACTGTAGCATGGTATTCGCTTCTTCTGCATTAGACTCAAATGTGGCACCTGCGCGAGCTCCCAGCGACGTCGATGAATCCGCGGTGTCTTGCGACAAAGACACGTTGTCTGGTGCTCCGTGTGTGCCTGCTGGACCGACAGTCAGTACATGCCTTTCAGCTTCAGGTGCTCCATTTGTCCCCATGTTTTGTGGTGTTCGAGAAAGCATCTCTTCTGCCACTCGCTCAGATGGCTTCGGCACTGGTGATGCGGATGCTGACGGCGATGGTCCTGCTTCTGGCTCTGGTCCTCGCGTTTCTGTCGATGGCCAGCGCGACGAACGCGTCGAAGCAGGCCCCGATCCATTCCATGTCGCACGATTCCATGTAGATGTTGCGAATTCTGGTGCTAAGGATGCAGTTTCTGTCCCGCTGCTACTTGACAGCATAGCATTCCGTGCACGCTGTGCACGCTGCTCCATACCTTTGTGTGTGTGGCTTGGCAGCCGTGGTGGAGTGATGAAAAATCTGGCCGGCTAAGAAATTCTCCACAGAACAAAGGTGGAGTCATGGAACAAGGTGAGAGGGTCTAGTAATACACTAGGGACAAGAGGCGGTGAAAAGAGTTCGTGGGCGGACGTAGTGACGAATAGGCGCAACCGCATCCATCACGAAGAAGAGGAACAGCCAGGCAGTTTCAGAATGTAAAGAAAACGTAACATGCATTTTATGCAAAGAGGTCGGAAAGAAATCCACATCTGCTTACACCGGTACACGGTCAGACCACCTTATTGCGAGCGACCCCTGCATGACCTTGACCCTCTAGCCACCGGATAGCGTCTCATCCCACCCTTATCGAAAAAAAAAAAAAAAACAACGCATTTTCTACATATCTCACAGACCATGTGGCAGCGTCTATGGCCTGCGCACCGTTCGCTCACTAGCCTCACGGATGGCCCACGTGAGTGCATACGTCTTGGCAGCGTCCTCGTACGAGCTTAGGATCGGCGACGTGCCCTCGCCATGCTCAATGCAGTCGATCAAATTCGACACCTCAGAGAAGAAGGGATCATCATCATTGTACCGCAGTACCTCCTCATGGTCATCACCAGGACGGCGGATGTACAGCATAGGCGCATTGTAAGGATCAATGAGACGCAGTGAGTATCCATCCGCGAACACGTCAATTTCTGTTGAATAGTTCGTGCCCTGGAGTGCGACGGCGTGTGTCAAAGAGCCAACGGCGCCTGAGTGGAACTTCCACGTCGCGCAAGTGATGCGTGGGATCCGGTTCTCGGGCTCAATCAGCGACTCGTCCACAGGGATTTTGCTCAGTTGGCCCGCTGGCTCAAAGTACTCGAGCGAGTGCGCCATGACTGTGCTGAGGTCCACCTCACCACCAAAATAGCGAGCCAAGTCGCAGAAGTGCGTCGCCTGCTCGACGATAGGTCCCGGGTTCTTAGACTTGTCCCACCAGTCAAGCTTAGCCGTGTGTTCGTATGCCATGATGTAGCGCGCATTGATTGCCATCACCTTCAAGTTGTTCTCAGTGAGAATTTGCTTCATCTTTTGCACGACCTTCAAGTATCGCAGCATGTATCCCACACTGACGAGACTGCCATTCTGCTTCAGCATCTCGGAAACCTGGAATGCTTGGTCCACAGGTCCCGTCGACACGGGCTTTTCAATGAACAGTGGCACACGCGGCAGTCCGTCTGTCAACAGCATCTCCAAGTTGCGTCCAGGCTCCGTGCCTCCGCGGTACGCTGGCGGGGAGCCCACCCATACCGCATGGGGATACGTCTCAGGCGTCACCGAGTTCATGTAGTCCTTGAATGAAGGGTACACGATGGTGTCTTTATATGCACTGAGCACGAACGACTGGCACTTCATCCTTAGCACACGCTTTGCACGCTCCGCGCTTGGGTCAATGAGTGCCACCACTTTCAGACGCGGCCCGAGCTTGTGTTCAAGACGGAACGTGTGGTTCCATGGACCTTCGTCGGAACCGAAGTTGATATTTCCCGCTCCTACAATCACAACACGAAAGTCAGCTCCAGGTGCAGGTGGCTCTTGCTTGTCCATCGCTGTCTTGGCATGGGGATCAAACGCCAGCGTCGGCTGCGTAGCTGGCCGCATCACACGCGCCGACACGTGGAAGGACGATGCTCGCATCGCGCACGTCGCCACACAACCGCGACGAGTGACGGATGCGAGCATCGTTCGCATGGCTGTTTTTGTCAACATCATAGACCGTTTGTGACCGATCGTCGGTTGAGGCTGGGTACCGTCGGAAGGGTATGGTATCTCTGCCCAATGGAGGATGCACGACCGGATAACAAACCCCAGAAGGACCAGCCGCACGTGCCTTAGTCATGAACTCAGTCGCCTCATACCGAGGAATTCTGCCTAGTCACCCTACCCACTGGCTCGTTTGGCAACCAGGGGCCCATTTAGGCCTGTGCATTTTCACGTGCCAGATGTCATTTTCGGGAGTGGGGGTGGGGGTGGGGATGGGGCAACGATGGATTCTGAGGACTGTCAATTTTTCTGCTCCCAAATTGTCTTGAGATCCTATGAGTAGGGAGGCGACATGCTCGATATAACCACGCCCACCTCGCTCAACTATTTGTTCTTTCCAAGACTTCCACCACAAATGTCGTAGTATGCGCTGAAGATGAATCCTTTTTTTTTCCTTTGATGTTAGCGGCCCCATTCTTATTCCTTACATAGTGTTCGAACTATGACTCTGTGAGCATCGCACGACCGACTGGCTCTTGTCCGCGCAGTATGGTTAGGAAGATGCGTGGCCACTTGAACGTATGGTAGATGTGGCTACATGTATATGGTGTGCAAAAAATCATTGCATATCATGAAACATACCATGGACGTGATGTCGTGGCATGCGATGCGATGTAAATGATTTAACGCGCTGCGCTAGCCCGCTCGGTGCTTGTGATACCTGTCAGAGAAATTTGGCTCGCGCATACTTGTTAATGTTGTTGTTGTTGTTATTTTTCAGCTAGCGGCGTGCACCTAGTCGTTCATTGAGATACTCTGTAGTTATGTTGCCGTCTCTGATGTCAATCACTTTGCCGACATCTGCAAGTGTACAAAATGTCGGCAGCGCCGACGTATAGAGTGTAGATAGTTCCATGCTGGTCGATTCAGGTGCCCAGTACACAAGCACTAGTGGGTACGAAATCCGACCGTCTGCATGTTTCATCTCATATGAGACAAGGACAAAGCGCGGTGAATGCTCGGGCAATTCTTCCGCGAGTTCTTCTGGTGTGATGGGATCGATAAGCTCTTCTTTTTCAAGAAGAAGCTTTGGCTTGTTGATTTTGACGACAAGTGCTGCATTCTTTGATGTCGATTTCGACAGTCGGAATGATCGCAACTCACTCTGCAGCGATGGTTCGATGTCCACTGTTGATGATGACATGGCTTAGAGGGCCAAGCTATGTTGAACCGATGATGAGATAGGTCGATCGCGTTATTTCTGTTTGTGTGGAGCACCTGAACGACGGCACGAACGTCTGTGACTTGACACCAGTACGCATCGATTTACGCGTCCGTCTACTTCTGCAATCCAGCGCTTGATTCCGTTGCGTCCAAGTGGAGGCAGGCCCACGACCGAATCCTTTCATGACAAATGCGCGCTGATTCTGCTACGGTGACATGGACGAAATTTGGCCCAAATTCGAACATTTCGAATCATATTACCACTGTCCCTCCGCATGGGCGCTATGGCGGGGTGTGACATATTCCACGCCAATGCTACTATGCCAATCCTGATCACTTGATCCGTAGAAGTATACACTATACGAAGAAAATAGAGAAAGAGAGAATGTGAAGGAGAAGAAAAAAGACAAGGAATGTAGCAAGGATGATAACATGCATGGCAAGAACCTAATGATGCAAACGCATTCAAGCGCAAGTAACAGCTAACGGCGGCGCCTATCGACCTGCGTTTCACAAGCACGTCGAATAGCCCAAGTAAATGCATATGTATGCGCTGCATCGTCAAACGAGCATAGGATTTCATCCGATTTGGACGGGTCCTCGACAGCATCAATCATACTGGACACTTCGGAAAAGAATGGATCATCATCCGCATACTTGTACACTTCCTCATGATCGTCGCCTGGACGACGAACGTACAGAGTTGGAGCGTTGTACGCATCGACGAGTCGCAACGAGTAGCCGTCGGCAAACACGTCGATTTCAGTGAAAAAGTCGCGGCCATGCAGTGCAATGACATGCATCAATGAGCCGACCGCACCCGATGTATACTTCCACGTAGCACTTGAGACGCGAGGCACACGCTGTTCAGCGGGGATCGTTTCGTCCTCATTGAACGCCAACTTGCTCAGCTTGCTTGGCGCCTCAAAGTGCTCGAGAGAATGAGCGACGACCGAATCCAGCTCGACCTCACCACCGAAGTAGCGTGCCAAGTCGCAAAAGTGTGTCGCTTGCTCGATCACTGGGCCAAGACTTTGCTCCTTGTTCCACCACCATTGCTTCGTCAGGCGCTCGTAGGCTATGACGAAACGGCAATTTACAGCCATGACCTGGAGCTTATTTTCGGCAATAATCTGCTTTAGTTTCTGTGAGACTTTTAGGTAGCGCAGCATGTATCCAACAGAGAGTGGGCTCATCTTCCCTTCAATGTATCGGCTCACTTGCATGACGTCTTCGACGGAGCTTGTCGTGACAGGCTTTTCGAGAAATAGACCAATCCCCGGTAAAGAATCCGCCAGAACCCTTTCCACATCGCGTCCGGCATGCATACTTCCTCTAAAAGCTGGTGGTGAGCCGACCCAAACTACATGCGGGCGAGTTTCTGGCGTCACACTAGCGAGGTACGAAGGTACGTCTTTGAATATGGCTGTGTCCTTGTAAGCACTCAGAACAAACGACTCGCGCTTTTTCTTCAGCACATTTTCGGCATTCTCAGTCACAGGATCAATGAGCGCTATCACTTTCAGACGCGGCCCTAGCTTGTGCTCGAGACGAAATGAATGGTTCCATGGTCCTTCAGGCGATCCAAAATTAATCTGGCCCGCACCAACAAAGACGACTCTCACGTCTGGACCAGGGGCCGGCGGAGCCTGCTGATCCATGGCGGTTGGCTTGGTCGCTAGCTCACTGTCTGTTGTCATACTCAGGAGACAACAAGAAGTACGCAGCTATGAAATGAATAGTCGTGGGGATGCGAGTAATTGATTTGATCTTCCCTTGGCTGTACTGATGTCCTTGGCGGTCGAGTTGCATGTCACGTATTTCGGCAATGACTTCGTTACTGCCTTCTAGGCCAGATCGGCGACAAGAACTCTGATGCGCGCGCCGCGCAGCTGACCTCCGTCATCGATTCCATGGATTCGAAAGCCGGTTCGAGCGCGCCCACATCTGGGAACTCGCTATCAGGCGAGACTGCCAGCCTCCCACCCGCGCATACGTATCACGTGACCCACATGGATTTCGCCCAGCACTGGACTTTCTAGTGGCAGAGCGGCCCCTCTGCCCTGTCGTTTGTCAGGCGGCAATTCTTTCGGGCTTGCCTCGGCTCGTGGTGTGTTATCCACTTTTCCAACACCTACACCACCAAACAACGTCGTCTTTCCGCCGACATGCCTGTTCCTTTTGAGGCCATCATTCCTATGGGCATTGTCGTTGCCCTGTTCGGCGTGACCGGTACGGGATACAATGCCGTTGCGCATTTGGCAAACGAAGGCAAGCCGGTGCGACACAACCTTGACGAATGGGAACGCATGATGATGCGTCGTGATCAACGACTTACAGGGACAAGACGTGGGCAATCGGTACGTTTTTGATTTGCTAGGAAACAGTCTATTTGCATGAACGGCACGTCTAACGAGCAGCGAGAAGCTATCGCCCCTGAACAATTCGCTACCAATAGCGGATGGAGCGCAGAGCGGATCTAGTTGTGAAAGTAGCCATACAATGAAGGAAGAGAAAAGAAAACGAGTTATGAACTACTATCAGTGCATCTACGACATGGATTGGCCCCTTCCCGACCCATGTCTGAATCCATTCCACGTTAGAGAAGAGAGAGCAGCAGCAGCAGCAGCAGCAGCAGCGGCGGTAGTGGTGGCTGCCGAGTCTGTCAATCGATGCAAGTGGATACCACTACTGCGCGACTGCATTGGTGCGCTACGAATAACGAGAGAGTATTTAGCGACGTCGGCGACGGCGCTCATTCGGGTTCTTTCGCCCTATCCCAAGTGCAGGTAATTCGCCCTTCGACTGTGTATGTGCGCCGGTGAGAAGGTCTGGGATCCAGTCAGGGTCGGCATATCGAGCTGTGAGAGAGTCATGGCCCTTTTCCAATGCTCGCTGCAATGCGCGCTCCTCGCGGTCTCTTTGCGCCTTCTGCTGCGATACAGCGCGCTGCCATTCGAGCTGATCTTCGCGCAAAATCGGTACGCCCGTCTTGGCATTCTGGCTCTGGCCACTAGGCCGGCCGCCTGAGGCACTCCCAGGTTTGGGCATCGGGAGCGAGTAGATAGTTCCACGGTTTCTGTACTGGAAGTTGGGTTTCAAGTGCACTTGCATTCCTGCATCAGAGCCACCACCTGTTGTGACAGATGTGCGTATGAGTGTTGCATTGCCGCAACTCGGACAGAACTTGCGCTCTGGGTCTTTGCAGATGCGATAACAAGCGTGGCATCGAAGAACCCAGCTTTTGACCCGCTCAATACGCGCGCCATCGACACTGACCAGGTAGAGTCCCATTTGCAACAAGACATTCTGCACGGCAAAGTCGCCGGTCATGCAAGCGACACTCATACGCGCAGGCGCTCCTCCTTTGCGTCCGCGACGACGCCGACGACTCTTTGTGGCTGTCGATGAAGAAGCTGCTGATAGAGTGTCGATGGAAGACTCTTCAGTAACAATGCCAAGTGCTTTGTTTTTGTGATGCAATATATTCTCCGGCGTAATCCATTCGCCGCCGTTGTTTTCGTCATTATCGTTATCATCGTCATCATCATCATCATTATTATTGAGGTCGTCTTCATCGGAATCCTGCTCCTTGTGCGACCTGGACGTCACAGTTGTGAACCCATCATTGTGATGGTGCAGTGGCTTCTTGTCACTCTGCATGTCTGACCGCTGCGTCGCATGCGCCGGCGTCGATGTCGCCGAGCCATGCTGCAGATTCAACGGCTTTGATGAAGAGCCAGAGTCAGCCGACTCACTCACTGGCGTATCTGCTCCAGGAACAACAGGGCATTTGGTTGGTAATACAGGTTTGCCCGCCTCTGAAATGGTGCCTGGGTTTTCTACTGCGGCTGGTTTCTTCGTCGCTTTTTCTTGGAGGCGCTTCTCTTCATGCAGTTGTTGTCCAGTCTTACCGCCAACAGATTCACGGATGCGCCATGTGCCATGCGCCTCAATCTCGAGCGCATATGTTAATGCAAGCACATGCAAGTCAGGGTGCGATAGCACTGCATAGTCTCCTGTCTGCTTTGCGAAATCCATGACTCGTGCGTCAGTCTTGCCTACTCACGTACTTTTCTTCATTGCCTGAGCACCAGGTTCGCGAACTTCCAGATCAATTTGGCCCGTCGTGTGTAGTGTGTGCAAGTAATCGCGCGCGCGTGCATCACGAAGCTCGGCCACGACGGATGGTGGAATATAGTACTTGTCGGCAAGGCCGGTAATACGCGCCTGCACAAGAAGTGGCGCTGCATCTAATACGAGGGACTGGATCTTTCTCGGATTCTTTGCACTGCCACTATCATGGCCATTTTTGCTGGGGCCAGTCATTCAGACTGTGAGTCGTCTTCGTTCGAAGAACGATCTTTTTGTTCACCTGATGACCCTTTCGTTGGGCGACGATGTGTGTGGATCCAATGTCAAAAATTCTTCGTCGCTGCTGCCATAGGATCTCGGCCGAACTCCACACACCCTTTCTCAGCCACACTTTCAAGCGCATGGACGTGTGGTTGAGACAAGCAGGCACGGCGTGTCAAAGTGGGTGTAGAATAGCCAAAAAAAGTTAATTGCGCCGGGCCATTCGTCCAGATACAACGCCATTTGAAGGATCGCGCACATGAGCTTGTGGCGACCAGCAGCGCACTGGCACGATGCTGCCATGCAAAAACATGCCGGGGCGAGCCTCATGATACGGGGAATCCGGATGCCGTATCGAATGTATGCAACGACAAGTACAGAGGCGGACTTTTATGCGATTTTAGAAGTGCCACGACATGCATCCAAAGCCCAAATTAAGAACCAGTTCTACCGACTCTCGAAGCAATACCACCCGGACGTGAGCAAGACGGAGGAAGGGAAGATTCAGTTCCAGCGCGTAAGTGAGGCGTATGCGACGCTGAGCAACGATGCACAGAGACGAGCATATGACCAAAAACTAGGAGTTGGGCGCTCTTCGTCCACGTATTCATCATCACGCCGGTCACCACATGACCCACCACCCATGTCGGCCGCATCGCGATTTGCGCATGCCCGTTCTGCATGGGAGTACCAACAACGGACTCATCAACGCACACATTCAGCATCGCCGCGGTATTCGGCAGGCGCACGAAGCAGGATGAACCATAACACGATGAGTGAAACTACGCATCACTACGCACGCATGGCGGAACGAGAGGCCAAACGAAGTGAAGCACGGCAGCGATATGGTCCGACGCCTGCACACGCACATGCGAATCCCAGCAGTTACCGGGCATGGAGTGAGAAGCGTTGGAACCATGAAGAACGGCAGGCGGAGATGGCTAGTCCTGTTGTCCGCTTTTTGCAAGTGGCATCTGTGATGGGCGGTGCCATTTGGCTCAGCCACAAGCTGCTTTCTTGACTGGGGACAAAAGGAGGCCTGATTGTGGTAATGATGCTGGCATGAACTACGAACTAGCTCCAACATAACCAGTCCGCGGCCAGGGAGCTTGAGGGGCTATGCCCTGAAGCCTGCATGGGCAAAAGGGACTATTGGATTCCTCGTTTGGGTTGGGTACAGGAATGTGAGGATTGCGTGAATATGGTCTTGGGCATCTTGCGGGCACGTGTGACGGCCGTCTTGGCTTGTTGAAAGATTCACCATCATGTGTTTGGGTTCTAGGAGCAACTAGCGACGTGTACATACGATTCCTACGCACTCCAGCGTACTAGTGAAACAACAGAGAGGGGCCACACAAACAAGACACCAGACCCTGACAAGCGCAAACCCAAAGAAAGAAAGAAAGAAAGAGAGAGAGAGAGAATCAGACAAGAGTGGCTGACAGGAAAATTAGAAAGAGATGGAAGAACGGTCGAGATCGATGAAATGCAATGCACCACATGTAGCATTCCTCGATCCATTAATCCATCAAGTATGCGATGTTGGCGTATGTGTGCGTGCCCAAGTCTTAGTTGGCACCCTTGTCGAGTGACGTCAGCACCATGGCATCCTTGGACGTCAGCTGGCCCGGGTTGAAGCGGGCATTCTCCAGCTGCACACGCATGCGACTAGTGGGACTTGGTGGACGCGGACGGAGGCGCTGTGCCTCTTCCAGTGTCATAGTCATGTTGCTGTAGGAAGAAATCACAGGTTGAGAGAGGTCGCGGCCGATGGTCGCCTTCATAATGGCCTTCATCCAGCCACGTAGAGCGACCTCGTCGTCGAGGCTGAAGTGGTGCGTCCGCTCCGTGTCATGCACAATCTTGAAACTGAAGCCGCTTCCAGCAGATTCGTCCGACACCACCTTGTAGCCATGCAAGGGAATCAGGTTCTTGACCTTGTCTGCACTAGGATCGCGCAGCACAATGAGGTCCATTCCATGCAGTACCAGATACCGGCTGTTCCACCTGTTGTAGCGGTCCCCGCGCTTCTTGATCCAGCCTTGTCGATCGATTTGACCTATACGGTTCAGAACTGTTTGTCGCTCCGTTGGGCGACCACCGCCTGCCTCGCCGGCGCGATGGTTCTCTGTGCCTGTCAGCAAGCCATGCGGTCGATGTCCGCCCTTCGTGTATGGTAGCATCGACAGCGCTGTTGCTGCTGCTGTGCCCGTAGCCGGATTGCTTTGCAAGGCGGTGCGTGGTAGTCCGCTTGGGCCATAGCTGTTAATTGTGTTCATAAAGCCTGGCTTGCCGACGGGCGTGCCCGTTGGCGGCATAGTTCGGGGTGTGGCTAGCGTTGGAGTGCCCTGCTGCTGCATTGACATTGGGGGCACATTCGGGCCAGGACCACTTCGGTTAGGCGTACCCGGCCCAGAAGGCATTACCGCACTAGGCTGTGATCCCCACGGCGCACCCATGCTCGGCGGCTGGCCACCAGGGATGCCGGAGCCCGGGGTGATTGTCGGCAGCGGGCTTTGGCTTGGCATCGTACCGGGCATACCAGGCATTCCTGTTGCAGACATGGGCTCCGGGGCCATGTCTCTAGGCACACCCACGGGTGCCGCCGATGGCGCCGCCTGGGGCACGACTGGCGGCGTCGCTGGCATGGGCGTCACGACCTTGTTGGTCATTCCTGCTTGCTCTTGTGGGCCTCCTGGGATCATCGTAGGTGGCATGTTCTCCACGCGCTGACGGTTTTGTTGCCATAAGAGATCCTGCTGCTCCATGGGAGCGGAGTTGGGCGCAACTGACGCGGATGGAATAGGCGACGGGCCACGCTGGTTCAGATTCATACCCTCGCCGGATCCGAAGGATGGCAGTGGGTTGCCATGGGATCGCATGTAGCCCATCGGACTGGACTGAGGTAGTGGCTGGCTTGGCACGTTATTCGTGCGTGTAGAAGCCGAGCGAGGCATACCAAAGCCAGGTGCAGACGCACGCGCAGACTCGGGCACAGGCGCAGCGAATGCAGTAGCACCTGGCGATTGAGCGGATTGCGGCGCTGACATGTTCATGGCCGGGCTTGCACTACGAGGGTTGGTCACTGCATTACCAGCGATCGATGGCGACAAACCCACGGGAGGCGCAGCGTGGTTCATAGAGCCATCGCCACTTTGTGCACCAGAGCTCGAGAAACCAGGAGTGGCCTCTTGGATCGGGGGGCCCAGCGACGAGGGTGCACGTTCTGTCGCAGGTGCCAACGCGTGCGGGTCTTGCAATTTGGGCGTAGACTGCGAATACGGCATTGGTTGTTGCTGCTGCTGCTGCAGTTGCGAAGGGCTCCTGATCCCCGGTGACACAGGCGCATGTTGATGGTCCCGGTGCACAGGGGAAAGAGGCATCTCTGTGCCACTGGGACGAGGCGACATAGGCGAAAGCGGTGCTGCTGTCGCGGACACGGAGCGAGGCATTGTCGACGTGTTGTAGGGCATGCGCGAAGAAGCATCGCGAGGGGACGTGGCGGATGGCGACATTGGTGTTCCATGACGCAACTCATCAATGCAATTAGCGACCCTGAAACGACGACCGTAAGCGATGATGTCAATTTCCCGCAACGTGTGAATGTCCAGGGACAAAAGCGTTACACCGTTTACCTCATGCTCGCGGAGCTTGTTCGTGATTTGATCGTCAAAGCCCTTTGATATGGCCCAGTCCACCACATCGTCGATGGACCACGAGAGTGGGTCGGACGTCGCCTCTGCAGCCGGTTCATCCGCCGGTTCTTGTGCAGCTGAGGCGTCAGGCATGCGGTTTGGCACCTGTGGCTCAGAGACGGGAAGCACGGGATCGCGTGGTGGCACATATGAGGCCGACACAGACTGAGAGTATGTGTGCTTGGCGACATCGGTGCCTTGATTGGGCGGTTGCGAGGAGATAGCCTCCTGGTGCGACGACTGGACAGAGTGAGACGGCTGCGATGCGCTTGGACTGCGAATGCCACCACCAGCATATAATCCAGCAGGGGACTGTTGCTGCTGTTGCTGTTGCTGTTGCTGCTGCTGCTGCTGTTGCGGCAGTGACAAAGAGGAAAGTGGTGGTGACGTGGGGGTCATGCCACGCTGTTGGTTTGTTGGCAATTGCGGATACGATGGGTTCATGCGATTGTCATTGGGATCAGCAGAGGGACCGACAGAGGCCACGTCCTCGTCGTCATCCAGCTCACTATCATCGCTCATCTCCAGCATGGCCAAAGGCACCACTCCCTGCTGCGACGACGTTTGCGTCTGCCTCGCATTGGAAATACTGCCTGGCTCACCGACGCCAGATGGCGTGTCCCACGGCGGCTCTTGAGACTGCAGGCTCTTTCGCGCATTCCTCGCAAGCTCGGCACGCGCTGCAGCGCGCGCCTGGAAATCGCGCTCAATAGGATCATCCATATCAGACGGCAGCTGTTGCGAGGGCGATGAAATGTTGCGAAGGGAAGGCTGGTCCTGTGACTGTGGCTGCATTTGCTGGGGTGGTTGCGTAGTATGCAGCTCCGAGAGCGCGTTCTCGATGTCGTTCATTGTCGAGTGCATGACACCACGTTCATCAGGGACAGCATGCGAGTTAGTTGCCATGCCGGACGTAGCGGGACTCGAGGCATGCGTGACGGGCGAGGCCGTCGATGACAATGGCTCTTGTTGCTCTGGTTGCTGTAACTGGGCCATTCCCATCATTGGCGAGCCCATGTGCGGCGAGTGCTGATAACGGCGCGACATAGCCCCATTCAGCATAGTCATGGCGGCAGACTCGTCGTACGTCGTGTACGAGAACGGAAAAAGGCCGGTCTCGCCACGCTCATTCGTCCCTTGGAACCAACCATCACCATATGCGTCGTCCTTCTCAACTACCAGTACCCGCTCACCGACACGGAAACTCACTTCATCTGGATTCTCCGCATCAAAGTTGTAGAGCGCATACACGTACTCGACAGGCTGCGTCGACATCGTGCCCAGCCTGCGACGATCAAGCAAGCACGCGGTCAGTGGGGAATGTGACCGACTCGCAACGCGGACTGCGTGCCTTCGATCCCCGAGTCGCACGAATACACGGAACTATCACGTGACCAAACGTAAAACAGGGAATCCAATCTCTAGTCCTCATGAGCGTCTGAACGAGCGAGGAGAAAGGGGAGGAAGGAGTGTGAGCTGTGGGGCCTGTCAATGTGGGTCTGAGAAACACCGTTGTGCGAATCCGTAAGGACTTGAAAAAATCATCTCGACTTTCCGTTCCCATCCGATTGTGAGTATGGAAAGCACCCGAAAAAGACACGCGAGCTGGAAGTGTAGCAGGGTGTGCAGCGGCTGCGCGTGCCCGCCCATGAAGAAAACTTGTGGCATTCGTTGTGTCCCTATATTTTCCTATATGACAAAGAGAAGGTCCATATCGATCGGGTGTGAGGCACTAAGCTGCGGCTTCTGGGAGTACTTAGCAGCGAGGCAGTCACGCGTCGCGTTCAGAAGCTGCTTGTATGACAGTTGAGGCCATTGAGACAGGACAGTGATAAACGCCCAGCTCATAGCGCCCGTAGCCTTGCCCGCCTCGACGGCATCGGCACTTGTCTGACAGTCCTTGCAGCCCGACAACATGATCACATCGGCACCGGACGAGCGCGTTTCGCGCGTGTACTTTCCAGCACGCGTATTCAGGGTAGTTGATTTCACTGTGTTGAAGAGGCCACGCACCATACTGCCAACATCGCCGCGTGCGTAGTCCATGGCTGCATTCAACAGACCTTTGCCCACATTCATAGAAATGTTCGTTTCTTTGATTTTTCCTGACGTCGTGTATACATACGGCAGATCGAGCGCCGTGCCAGAATGGCACGAATCAAAGAGCGCCGTCAGTCGGCACCCCATAGGTAATGGACGCACCAATCGAGCGTGCAGTTCGTCATCGGCCATTTGTCCAGTGAACTGGTAATCCAACGGAAGAATCGTCTCATTGTAGCCGTCTTCCTCATCCATCTCCACGGCACGCTCTTGTCCACCATGACCCGAGTAATGGAAGAACAGTGCGTCGCCAGGCTGTGCATCACGCACAAGCCAGTACATGGCATTACAAATGTTTTCACGCGTCGGCTTCGTCCGTGGATTGTCCGATGCCTCGTCAGTCAGAATCACCATGTCATCTGGGTGGTAGCCAGCATGTTGACGAATGAAATTCGCCATGTTGTGCGCGTCATTCCAGCATCCATTCAGCTGTGCGCTCGTACCGACGTAGTTGATACCAATCAGCAGAGCTTTGCGCTTCCCCTGCATGTTCGAGTACTCATAACGCATGTCTGTTGGTTAGCATGCGCGCCTGAAGATGCAACAGGAGTGTGTGTGTGTGCGCACACACAGACACACACACAACTCTTTCAATGGATTCGTGACGTACTTCCGTTCATTACGCCGCCTTGCGGGTTCGTCTGCACATAGCCCTGGTACTGCGGCGGACCTACAGGTCCTGACGGCATCTGGTACGATGTCGGTGGTCCACTGCGGAAACCATATCCCTGCATCGGATAACCATACATCGTGGATTCTTGCCAGTGTGTTGGGAAGGTTGGGGTGGCGTGTTCCTTGTGGCCAAGCAGCCCGTTAACAAATGAAGTGTGTTTCTTTCTGTTTTGTTCAGCTCGTCCAGGGGCCTGCTGCCTGCTGTCCTCGCTTGCACCGGGCTGGCCCTAGCCACGCCACCTCTTTGTCTCGTCCTCCACATCTTCATACACAGACGCAAGGCCGCGTCCATCCACGTGCAAGCTTATCCACACCGTCATCATGGATCGTGACGCATCTCGAGCACGAGCCTGGTATGCAACGTTTCCTCGACAGTTGGAGTGTATGTGTACCGACCACATATGTAGCCTGACGTAGTCAGATGTGCATGATGGCATCCGAAAAGGGGACAGAGAGCGTGCGTTACGTGCATTGCTAGATGCGCGCCACGAGCTTCAGGCGGCCGTGTCTTTTCTGCCACCGCATGATATCCAGTCCTATGAAAATGCATGGGGTGAGCTGCATCGTGAACTCTCTCGTCCATCACGATCGTTCCGATTCCAGGGCCATCAAAAGCATGAGGAAACAAGCGATGCTAGCACCGCCGCCAAGGTGATGGAGCCCGCCAACGAGGCGATGATCACCGCCCATCCCTCGCCGGGTGTCTCGTCATCGTCAACCACTGTACGTTTGCGCACAAAGGAAGTGATCAACATGCCGCCGTCGACGGCTGCCGTGTATCTCGTGCATCTAGATACCTGCTTCATTCATATGGGCGACGAGCAAGTGCCTGGCAGTGTGTTTCTTGACGGATGCAAATGCTGTGTAGTGACGGGCTCAGCTGGACAGTGCCGTCTATCGAACTCGTCGAAGATCGTTGTTTGTATTGATGCGCACACCCCTATCACATTGGAAGGCTGCCGGAGCATTTGGATTGCGCGTCCAGGGACGCTGCAGCGCCGCAACTCTCCTGCTAGCTCGGCATGTACATACTCAGATGTACGATCACCGTCTGTCATGCCATCTGTCCAGGACTTTGATGATATCTTCCACGAACAACTGCACCACACCCCCTTGCCGGCAGGCATAGCTGCAGACCTCGTGCGACATTGGGACGAGCCATGCGCACTGCCTTCCATTCTCAATGCGCCAGACCCCACATAGTGTACATGTCTACTCATTTCCTATGTGCAGAGGACGCTTTTCGTCGCTTGCGCCGACGGATCTCTTTCTTGCTCATCACGGGCTGCGCACCGACAACATCATCGTCGGAGCCCGAATCGATACCACCATTATCGCGTGACGGACTCTCGGTGCTACCGTCATTATCGACGCCGTCCTCTGTCCCAGCGTCTAATGACTCACGCATTCTTGCATATTCAGCCCGAGACACAGGCTCGCCCATCACTATATCAGCACTCACCCCAGGGCCATGGTCGTGGCCATTGTCGTCACGCTTGATCGACGCGGCCTTGCGCTTTTTCGGCGATGTCATCGTTGTCGGCTTGCTGGACTCTTCCATCGTGATGGGCTCACGCAGATAGAAAAGAAGGTAGGCTGACGGGTCGTCGAGTGGGCACTGCGGGAGCTTTGACACAAACGAGTCATCCATGCGAAGCCACTGGCCATCAGCAGAACGCACGCTTGCGACATAATGACCGACATTCGGCCCGCTGCCGTAGTGGTGCACTATCGCAAAGAGTCGATATTGCTGAGCGGCGCCCAGCGTGCCGAGGTCTGGCTCGTCTTCGACATCTGCGCCGAGTCCCTTATCTCGCTCGCTCATGTACCGGCCTAAATGCAAGCGGTCCGAGTAACTGATGGGCTTGTTGATCTTATTGCCAAAGATGCCGAACCGCTTCAGATGCACCGTGAGCACCATAGGCGCCTGGTCGATGGAAAAACGTTTTGTTGCCTCGACGCGCCGCTGACAATGGTCACATTGGTACTTGTCGGCCAGAGCCTCAGCCGCCGTAAATGCGTCGAGCGCTTGCTTCACAGTGTGGATGCCTTTCCGCACGTCTAGGCTCAGGTCGAGCATGGGGTCATATGTATCCGAATTGTGCCGACAGCTGTAGCACGTTACGCGACTACGCAGACGACCGCCAAAGATACGCTGGATCAGTGTCGTGCTGAGAATGGGGTCATTTGGCTTGACGTCCTTCCCAGCAAAGCATGTGCATGCCTGCTGCAATGCCTCTAGAAGTAAGCGCAAATACTCGTGTGCATCTTCTTGGCGCCCAGGCCGTAATGGTCGTGCAAACTTGCGTAGGTTTGAGACGAATGCCGTTGGCGACACGGCAGAGGCTCCGCTGTATGCACGCGCAAAAAAGTCCTTCATTTCCGTGAGCGCATTGAAGGAGTTGGCCGCTTTTACAGCCTGTTTTTGTGTACGCGGGACGCCATAGCGTCCTAGCAACGTAGGTGCACTCTGTGTGAGCAAGGCTGTGGCAAGTGGCGGCGTGTGCAGGAGAGACTGCATCACACTGTTCATGTAGCACGTATTCCCACGATTGTGCAGACCGGCCGCACGCATGTGTGCACGAGGAAAACGGGGTATGATGCGTGGTGTGTACAGAGGCTGGGTGGGTGCGCTGACCGTTCGAAGAGATGTACCTGCAGTAGAAGCAGAAGCATCCGCGTTGTCGTTGGTGTGCTTTGAAGAACGACTTGGCTGTGCGTCGACAGGCTCATTCACAATCTCCATGTTCGACGCACGCGCGGCATCCAAGCTCAATGACGCCTTGAGCTCGTCGCGTGAACTGCCGACGAACCGCACTGGCTCATCAAGCAAAGAACGAAGATGCGCACCAGGCTTGATGGCATCCTCTAGCACATGCTGTGCACGCGCGCCTGGCTTATGCACCTTGCCTAACCGTGTACCTGGCACTGTTTGTGCCATGGTCGGACGGTTTGTCACTTCCGCTGGCTCGCTTTTTTTTTTTTTTTTTTGGGCCCTCTGTCAGTGGTCTTCAAGACAGGCCTAGAAAGAAGCCATAGGTTATCTCAGCATGATGTCATCTACCCTTGAGGTGGATGAGCTCAGCTCGCGCATGGGCCACGCATCCAGCGCGACCTTAAAGGTCCAACCAACGTACAGCCGCGTCATACTCTCTTGTAGCTAGCCCTTGAGTGGGTCAGCAGTGATAGACAACGACGACAGGACAAACTGGCTCGTCCGCCCCTACAAGGTTCAAACGAGGCAGAGCAAGGAATCGATGGGTACGCATGTGCATGGCGCGTGTATGAGTGTGTGGGTCCATACACACACTCGCGCACAGGTCCTTGACGCTAACACAGAAAACAGACCCGTCGTTGCAGAAATCCCTGTTCGATCGAACATATGAAAAGCGCAAGGCGGCAGCACTAGAGCTCGAGCGGTAGGTCCTGGGCATGCGAACTTGAGAGCGGAACAAAGGAGCTGACTAGCGCTGTTAGACAGGTCCGCGATACACTAGCGCGCGGTGATCGCGCTCGCATCGATCACATCATGCAACAGCTCTGCACCTTCCTCACGCAAAAGCCTGCGCCCAATGCCAACGCGCGCAACGGTAGCTTGATTGGACTCGCAGGCATGGGGATTGCACTTGGTCAGGAAATTGCCACGTACTTGGACCAAATGATCGGTCCAGTGCTCGCATGCTTTAGTGATGCTGACCCCAAGACGCGCTACTTTGCATGTGAGAGCTTCTACAATCTTGCAAAAGTGTGTAAGGGTGAGATGCTTGTGTACTTTAACGAGATTTTTGTCGTTCTTGCACGCCTCGCGGCTGACTCGGAGGTATCGGTGAAGAATGGCGCCGAACTGCTGGATCGTCTCTTCAAGGACATTGTCTGTGAGGCTGCGCCCCATTACGTGTCCATGTATCAGGACGTGTCTCAGCTCCGCGCGCGGCAGGACCGCGATATCGGCGTAGAGGGTGGCGAAAATGAGCTGCAGGTCGCCCGTGAGAAGGCTGCGCATGAACGATATGCGAAAGCGATGCATCTCGAGCATGACCGGCGGAGCACATCCATGAACAAGGCATTTTCACTCGCTCGCTTCGTCCCATTCCTCGCCGAACGCATGCAGGTCGTGAGTCCGCTCACACGCAACTATATCGTGAGCTGGATTGCCGTGCTCGATTCTGTGCCGGATCTCCAACTTGTCGCCTATCTCAGTACCTTCCTCCCCCATCTTTTTCAGTACCTGAGCGATCCCAATACAGACGTGCGTGTTGCAACGGCCGAGGTCCTGGCCAACTTTCTCCGCGAAATTCGTGAAGCTGCCCAGCACCAGGAGCCGCCTCTCTCCGGCTCCAGGGAGGCGAGTCGTCTCTCTCATGCTGCTATGGACAAGAACGCGCCTTCACATGTGTCCTCTGCAGCATTGTCCGCCCCCTCCGCCTCGCCTGGGAGTGCGCCATCACAGTCCAATGCGCCAGTGTTGGCTTCTGCATCCGACTCCGCGCCAGGCTCACCGTCTTCCACGACCTTCGGGCCTACGTCTGATCCTGGATCACATGCAGGCCCCGTCTCTGACTCAGGGCCAGCGCCCACACGGGACTTGGATGTTCACGCCAATGACGACGAGCTAGTGTGGGTGAACGGTGGCCGCGTGCGCGTCGAGTACGATGCCATCCTGGAGATCTTGCTTGAGCAAGTACAGAATCAGGACGAGGAAATCCAGGCGACGACATTCGAATGGATCACCGAGTTCCTTCATGTTGTGCCATCGATGGTCGTGCCGTTTGCGCCGCGGCTCATATCCGCGGTCCTGCCGTGCTTGGCGCATCCAGCTCCTGCGATCCAGTCTGCTGCGATCAGGACGAACAAGCAGCTTTTCACGGCCGTGGAGCGGCTCTTGCCGAACGAGGATGCGCCTGCATCGAACGCTGCAGAAGGCACTAGCAACCCCAGTGCCGTTGGTGGTGGTAGTGGCGGAGGACTGGACTATTTTGCGACGACCCATGCCCTCAAGCAACATCTGCTGGACCAGCACGACCAGGCGCGCCTGAATGCACTGGAGTGGCTCATCATGTTGCATGCCAAATGCCCAACGAAGCTCTTCTCCATCCACGATGGCAGTATCTCTGTGCTGCTTCGTGCCTTGTCCGATCCCAGTGAGGACGTGATTCTATGTGACATGCGGCTACTTGCGCAGATCTGCAGCCGTGCCGATGAGCACCACTTCCGCCAGTTTCTCACCGACTTGTTGCATCTGTTTGCCACGGATCGCAAGCTTCTTGAGTCTTGGGGCAGCCTAATCATCCGCCAGCTGTGCGTGAAGCTGCAGATGGAGCGCGTGTTTTTCGTGCTGGCCGAAATTCTCGAGTCGTACGAAGACTTGGAGTTTGCCTCTATTATGGTTCAGAACCTCAACATGCTTTTAGCTGCGTCGCAGGAACTCAAGCCTCTCCGCCGCCGCATCCGCGCTCTCGACACGCGTGAGGACCAGCAGCTTTTTATTCGTCTGTACCGCTGCTGGAGCCACAATGCCATTTCCGCTCTCTGCCTGTGCCTCTTGACACAGTCGTACGAGCATGCCTACAATATCCTTCGCATCTTTGCTGATCTGGACGTCTCGCTGTCCATGCTCCTTCAGATCGACAAGCTTGTACAGCTCATCGAGTCGCCAATTTTCACGTCTCTACGTCTCCAGCTCCTGGAGCCTCAGCAGAACCCGTTTCTTTTCAAGTGCTTGTACGGCATGCTGATGCTTCTTCCACAGAGCTCAGCTTTCGCGACGCTCCGCAACCGCTTGCATGCCGTCAATGGCCTGGGCCAAGTTGCTTTGCCGCCTGATCCATCTTCCCGACCTCACTCTGCGTACTTGTCAAATGCAAGCCAAGCATCGAGCGGTCCAGCTGGCGCGCATGCGAATGCGAACATGCCGTCTTCTTCCACCACCACCTCATCGTCGTCTTCTTCTTCTTCTTCTCCTGCATCATCTTCTACGCCGGCATCACGCTACTCACGCTCGTCCGCCACATCGTCGGCTGCAGCTACTACGCACAATATCCCATGGAAAGAGCTGCTCGCGCATTTCCGCTCTGTGCAAATGCGGCATGAGCGTTTGCGTCTAGCATCGTCGTCGTCAACATCGACAGCGGCTGGCGTACCGGGCGTACCGGGCATACCAGGCTCTATCGCCGTCCATACACCGACGGGCTTCCCTGGCTCTGGATCAGCTGTTTTCCCTGACGGTGGCAGTCATAGAACACGCGAGTTGTTCTTATCATCCACAAACTCGTCGCGAGAACCCAGTATCTCCGTGTCACATCGTGATGATGTCGTTCCCCGCCGCCGCCGAGGTGAGGGCGCAGCTCCGTTCTCATCGTCGTCAGCACTGCGCACATCTGCACTGGGGCTTGGCAGTGTCACACCAGCGAACGTAGGTACTCGGTTAGCGCGTGAGTGATCTCGGCGATCGTCTCGCCACCGGCTCCTCGGAGCTCGTGCTCGTTGTCGTAATGCGTAAAGGACTCGTCCAGCTCATCAATGATCTGTGTCCATGTGTTTCCTAGTCGTCTTCGGATGTGCGCTTGTGCATCGTCATCCTCCATCATGAGCCATGCCAGTACATAGTTCGCTCGTTCCAGTACATGCCAATAGCCTGAATCGATCTTGTCCGCATATATCGCTTCCTGCACGTCTTCTTCGCGTGCCCCTGGCATCGCCGCATACTCTCGGCGTAGCCGCTCAAATTCAGGCGCCATCGCGGCTAACGGGCGACGCGCCGACTCACGTAACGCAAGCACCTGGTCGATTTTCCCGTACTCTTGCTCCATCAGCTTGCTGAGCAGCCGCACACGTGCTTCTGACTCGCTCGGCAAGTTGTACAGCATGGCCTCCAAAATACCGAGAATGGCTGCCAAGCTCCCATTGTCCAGCGATCCCATTCCAGAGGCATCAGAGGCGCTCTGCTGAATGGGTCGCATAAGCAGTGCTCCTAGTGCTTTGAGCCCACCAGCATCGACAAGTCGCTCACAAGCCGATGCACCTCCGCCGTTCTGCGTGACGGCCCACAACAACGTAAGTGCGCCTGTGCGCACGCGCCGCTTTCTTTTCAGTAGAAGTAGCATGAGTTCAACGCCTTCGCATTCGAGAAACGTCGCCCGGTTCACCACGTCCAGGAGCAAGAAGCCCATGGCGTCCACGAGGTTTTGGAAGTACTCGATCTCGTCCGCATCGTGCAACGGTCGATGCAAATACTTGGACATCGCACGCAGGAGTGCATCGACGCCACCATACTTTGCAAGAACTTGCCTCTGTTTTTCGTCGTCAACCAAGCACAGGACAAGCAATTCAGCGGCATACGCCTGGTTCTGATCGACGCGCCCGGGACGGAGGATCCGCTTCAACAGCCATGGAAACAACACTTCGGTGTTAATATGACTTGTCTTAAGACTCTCCAGAATACTGAGGATGTAGTAGACGGCCTTTGCATCACTTTCGTAGTGCTCCATCTGTCGAAGATCTGCATTTTCCTGACTGGGCGGTGCATCGTTCAAGCGTATCAAGTTCGACAATAGCAGATCTGTTACGTGATGTTCAGCGAGCGCAAGCATCATGGCCTCTCTAGCGTTTCTTGCCTGTGCATGCATCTCGTCGGTACTGCCTTCCAGACTCACGACATCTTCGTCTACCAGCTCGGCTATCACTTCCATCGCTGCAGCCGCAATATCCACGTTCTCATGCGTTAGGAGACCCACCAGACTGGTTGCCATTCCGTGCTTCACAAACGCTGGGTACATCACAGCCACGTTCGTCGTCAGCACGACGAGTTCGCGGATAGCCGCATCCAGATCCACTTCTGAATCAATAAACCTGCGTGGATTATCAGCATGTTTCAACCGCATCTCCTCATTCTTATTGATAGCTTTCTCCAGCTGAACAAAAAGTCGACGGGCATGGGCGGCGTCATCTTCGGCATGTTGTGTATCATCTGCCACATTGTGCTCCGTGTCGCGATGTAGAATGTCTAAAATCTGTTGCTGTTTCGCATTCAGCCCGCCCCCAAAGAATCTACCTCCCTCTTCATCTTCATCATCTGGCACATCTTGTACATCGACCGTTGCGTACTCGCCGTCGTCGCCCCCGCCGCTGCTGCCCTCGCGTTCGATCTCAAGGTCCTCGTCAACCGTTGTGACGCGCGCTCGCTTGGCGTGTTGCGTCGCAGGCGCCTCATGTTTATCATGGTCTATATCCACCACACTTCCCTGTGCATTTGGACCTGGCGGTGGTGCCGTCCATTTGCGCTTATTGATGGCTGACGCCGGTACAGACGGTAGCTTGAACAATTTGCTCACATCCATCGCTCCACGCGTAGTAACGACAAAGGACGAGTTCGTCCATGTTGGCTAGTCCTGCTTTTGTTGATGTGGAGATACCGCCTCACGTCACTTGCATTTCGTGTCTCGAGCCAGCGCCAGTGGCGACGCGTCATAAAGAGCTTGTAGCAATCTATTTTTATTTTATTATTTTTTTTGTTGTGAGAAGGTTGTGCTACGCATTTGAATCAGCTTGTTTCTTCCTGAGTTTTGTGACCTAAGCCAGTATTCCGAGCTTACTTGCTCCTTTGCCATGGACGCTGCTCAAGGAGATATTTATACACCATTCTATTACTGGGACAACATTGCGAATAAGTGGGAGTTTGACTACGAAGGCTTTTACAAGACACATGGATACCCCGAATCATCCACAGCTGCACGCCAACGCGCTGAGCCAACAAGCGCTGAGCTGTATCAACAGCAGCTTCAATCATCAGTGTATGACTATGTGCCAACAAGAACAGGGCGTAGCACACAAGTTAAGGTCGCAGGAAACCTTAAGAAGGGTGAGACGCGTGAGACTGTGATTCGCCGTGCGGCTGGAAAACTATGGGAAGACCGCTCACTTTTAGAGTGGGATCCATCTCATAAACGTCTATTTGTGGGTGATTTGGGCAACGATGTGCACGATGAACACCTTGTTCGGGCTTTCCAAAAGTACCCATCATTCTCTCGTGCGCGTGTTGTGCGGAATAAGAGCGATGGAAAGACCAAGGGCTATGGGTTTGTCGCATTTGCTGACCCAGAAGACTTTCTCAAGGCGTGGAAAGAGATGGATGGCAAGTACATTGGGTCTCGACCTTGCCGACTAAAGAAGGCCGAAGACAATATCAAACCCGTGGAAATCGGTGCACGGAAGGACAAGTTCCTCGCGGCCAACGCCAAATACAATGACTACCTCAACAAAGCGCGCAGAGGTGGCACCGTTGGTCGGCACCTCCCACGGACGAATGGCCTCCCGAAGCCTTACTCGAAGAAGTAGAGCATGTACTGGGCAAGTGAAAGAAAAAAAGGAGTAGTACTGACAAATAAGATAGTTGAAATAACATGCATGTACGTATTGCCCTCAAAGCATAGTAGCATCATTGGAAAGCAGGCGTAAACCCACCAAACATTGACTAGCACCTGAAGCTACAGAGCAAGGCCATTACAAGGAAGAGAGAACAAGGAAAAAAATGCACAATTGCACTTTAGATCTTCTCCTCCTTAAGACCGTCCTTCCAGAACACAAAGTATGGCGTCACACCATCCTCGCGGTAGTTCAGGAGGGCCACCATACCATCGGGGTTCATCGACTCACCCGTGTAGAACTCCCAATCGTTGAATTTGCCGACAACTTTCTTCGCAAATTCAGCTGCCTTCTTCTCAAACTCTGGCACACGCTCAGGTTTGGTCTCCTGCAGGTTTTGCTTGATTGTCTTCATGTAGCCCTTCAGGTACGTCAAGTAGCTCTTCTTGTCGAACGACGTCGCCTGCAGACGGAACGAGTGCACCAAGTTAATCACTTGTTGCGCACCATTGTCCAGTGCCTCCTGCTGCTCCTCAGCCGATGGGTTTCCACCAATGTCCACATCACCGTCCTGTACAGTGATCATGGCACCGTCCACCTCGTACACAATGTCGTCAACATCGACGACGCGGTAGCCGTCCGACACCATCTCATCGCCACTGACCTTGTCCACGTAGAGCTAGACACGGTCAATACTCCATCGCTTTCACATACCTTCATTGCCTGCAAATTCCTGAAGAGGGTAAGGAGAAGGAGCGCGCAGCTGAAAACGATCTGTTTCTGCCGTAAGCATCCCTCAGCCTGCGAGACCCTCGGCCGGGGACATCAGCGGACAGTTCAGCACCCTGCCTCTGGTCTCCCCATCCACCCCTCTGTGTAGCAAAAAGGAAAATAAAAAAATTTTTATAAAAACGAAAAGCACATCAAATAGAGGAGCGCGCTTTCCACGCACGTGGTATGGCATTGGCTACGCGCCTGTCTTAAGGGCCCAGCCCAACAGCAGCTGCGCCCAACTTAGCCAAACTTTGCCTTCGGAAACCGACGGATCATTGCATGCGTTGGTTGAGGGACACATTCATCGTAACTCGTTGGGGCCGCTTTGCATTATGTCGTCTCAGGTTCTAAAGTGTCTCTCTGCCGCGCGTTCAGAAGCGCTGCGTGATGCTTTCGAACACTTCACACGCACTGCGAACGAATCGTTGCGCATTGTGTACTCGACGCAGCCAAACTGGCCGTTGCGCTGTCACGCATCCAAGCTGTCATCGTTAGCAAATACAACGACAGCATCACGATTGTTGCGCATTGCTGTCCTCGATTCCTCTTTCAACCCACCCACACGTGCTCATGCTGCTCTTGCATCTTTGCCACGCGAACAAGACATACCCTTTGACGCGCACCTTTTAATCTTTTCTGTGCGCAATGCCGACAAAGGCCGCGGCCGTGCTGGTGACGCCAGTCCCCTTGAGCGACTAGAAATGATGGAGCTCTTAGCGTACGAACTGGAGACACACATGTTCAACGTCGCCGTTGCACTTGCTGACGAGCCTTTGGTATTCTCAAAATCGTCTCTTGTGCATGCAAACATCAAAATCGATGTGCCTTATCAGTTGTGCTGGCTTGTTGGTAGCGATACCATTACACGTGTTTTTCATCCACGCTATTATGACTCAGAAATGCATTTCGCTGCCTGCTGTCGCCGGTTTTTCGGCGACGAACACTCTGCCATGTTGTGTGCTGAACGTTCCTCTGCTTCTGTCCAAGGCAAGGCGGGTTTACCCAATGCTCCTTTATCGTCATCCGCTCCCGCTTCCTCGAAAGAAGCACAATCACTGCTTGAATGCCCTGGTCCTGCTCGTGATTGGTATGAACGCGGTGCTATCTCATTGCGCTCTCTTAATCCAGAAGATGCAAGGCATAGCTCGACAGCAGTGCGTCAATTTTTGCGATCGGCGCATGAGAGTCACATGCCCCGCGACCAACTCGCTGCTCAGCTTGGTACAATGGTACCCGTTGCTCTGGCCGAATATCTATTGTCCCGTCGCTTGTATATATAATGATATATGTGTTTTTCTACATGTACAAAGTAGCTTAAGCCAACATACTATGTTGGGCTTTGCGTCATTTACGCAGACAAGTCTGAAATTGTCAGTTTGCTCGCGTGTACGTACATTCGTTCCGTAGAGCAGCCTTTTTCGCTTCTAGCAGGAACGTCTCGATATCTTGCCGGCCAGGCACAACTGGCATTTCTAGCTCCTCTGGCAACAATGCATTCATGTATCGCGTCGTGGTATATTCTTGAGCGTCACTCGTCGGGGTATCAGACATTGTTGCTTCATTCACAGGCTTTCCAGCCCCATGCTCTCCTTGTGATACGGCGTCAAGATGCAGCGCAACTGGCTCATCACGTGGAATTGGTGGATAAGACTCATTCGGTATTTCTAATGCAGCGAAGATGCGTGAACATCCCTTCTCCCAACCGCGCTGTTCACTTTGCATCTCTTGCTCGAGCAAGATGCCATCCTTCTCGTCGTCATTTCCAAAGTACACACCAGGTTGGTTCTGGAATCGTTTGTACTTTTGCACCTTGCTAGACTCCTTGCCTTCTTCCTGCAGCGTTACAGGATTCAAGTGTTCCTTCACACCAGGTAGATCTTTCGCACGACCATAGTACCGATAGCCGCGCATACCAGGGATCTCTTCTCCATGATCGTCCAAGATTCGTGGCACGCCTGTGCGGTAATTCGCTCCACCCAATGCGGCAATCTGGCGTTCCCATTGCCCCTTCTCGCGAAACAAGTGATTAATTTCGTCATTCAAATCCCTCACTTCGTAGTCCGTAAGTCCAAAGTCTTGAATCCGGGCCACTTTGCGCGTAATTTCACGCATCACTTCACCACGCCATTTATCACAGTCACGTACACTGTTGACAGTGGTTATGACTTTGGGCCGGCGCTCATTCTTCCGCATCGGAAGACCAAGCTCCTGGGCCTGTGCCTGTCTAAAACGATATAGCATCGACTGCGCTTTTTCCTGATTGCGCGACATCCTTAGATAGTTCTGTTCGGCACCACCGCCAGCGGAGGTGGTGATCCAAACGCATTTCATGCATGAGGCTGGACTTGGCCACGCGACGGAGGCCTCCAGTGTATATCACGTGATATTTTATGTAGCTGCGGCATGCCCTGTCTGCCGAGAACAGGAAGTTTGTACTTACGCGCACGCTCTGATAATTCTTTTTTGCTTTACCGCCTCAACTTCAAAATGTCCAAGATCCAGGTGTCAGGTGTGCGATCGTCCGTCCGTGATGTGCTGAAGGGCGCTGAAGAAAAGAAGCGCAACTTCAACGAGACCGTCGAGCTGCAGATTGGTCTGAAGAACTACGACCCGCAGCGTGACAAGCGTTTCAGTGGTACAGTGAGGCTCCCACACGTGCCTCGCCCCCGCATGTCGCTCTGCATTCTGGCTGACGCTGCGGACGTTGACCGCGCGAAGTTGATCTCGCTTGACTTCATGACCGTTGATGACTTGAAGAAGCTCAACAAGAACAAGAAGCTTGTGAAGAAGCTCGCCAAGAAGTACGACGCTTTCCTGTCTTCGGACGCTCTGATCAAGCAGATTCCACGTCTTTTGGGTCCAGGTCTCTCGAAGGCAGGAAAGTTCCCCTCACCTGTCTCGCACGCCGAGGACCTCGAAAAGAAGGTGACTGACGTGAAGTCGACCATCAAGTTCCAACTGAAGAAGGTTCTGTGTCTTGGTGTGGCCATCGGTCATGTCCAGATGACCGAGGACCAGCTCACGGCTAACATCATGCTTGCCGTGAACTTCCTTATCTCGCTGCTGAAGAAGAACTGGCAGAACGTCAAGTCGCTTCACATCAAGTCGACAATGGGTAAGGCTCAGCGCCTTTTCTAAGGGTTTTTTCTGCTCTCTTATTTATGTATTGTGTGCGCAGTACACAACTCTCCAAAAATGCTTGATTTTCCATGTATCCCGAATAAACCATGGCAGATCGCACGCTTGTACCCAGCTTGTCTATAGTAGTATTCATGGCTTATAGATTGAGTGAGGGGAGCTCAGGATCATAATGGAAAACTCGACTTGATTTAGGACTGTCCTCACCAAGGCTTGCTAATCGGAGCTTAGCAAGATGTAGCTTAGATACATAACCAACCACTATATTAGACCCATTCGTGCTATACACTCGCATACATGTTCAGTCAAGGCATTTTTTTGATTCTGCTGCTGATCTGACTATGCACGGACTGGGTAATAGAGCGCCAAAGAATCAAGACACCGAGGACATCAAGCACCAACCTTTAAGCAAAGAAAGGTGCAGTCGTGCCCATAGATCAGCGAACCAATTTTGGATCTATATTTGTCATCGTCAAGACAATGTGTACACGTTTAGAAACGGCTGAACATCTTCGCACGCTCAGTGCTCTTGTTCTTAATCACCTTGAGCGTGTTGAAACGAACCGTCTTCGAGAGGGGACGGCACTGGCCTGTTTCACGTTAATAAGGAAACGTTCTTTGGCACAAACAAATACGTACCAGCCACAATAATGTCACCCACCTCAACACGGAAAGCTGGCGAGACGTGAACAGCCAAGTTCTTGTGGCGTCGCTCGTAACGGTTGTACTTGGAAACATAGTGAAGGTACTCCCGGCGAATGATAACAGTGCGGGTCATCTTTGTCGAGATAACCTTGCCGCTCAGGAGACGTCCACGGATCGAAACCAGACCAGTCCATGGGCACTTCTTGTCTATAATACCGCGTTAGTATCATTGCCAAAATTCAAGTTGCTTCAATATCACATACCAATGTAGGTGCCCGAGACAGCCGCGCTGGGCGTCTTGAAGCCCAAACCAACGTCCTTGTACCACCGCTTGGCACGAGTGCTCTTGCGAGCAACCTTCGAGTTCAAGAACAGGGGCTGCTTCTGGAAGGCCCTTTCCGTCTGCACACCAAGCTCCACGTTAGACATAGCGACGACTGTTGAGACGTTTAGAAACGAACGACGTGGGTGTGAGTCTCCGTCGAAGTCAGCGAGCGCGCCGCTGCCCTCCAGAACTGTATTCCCACGTGACGAAACATGGTTCAATGCACGTGACCAGCACCACCCCTCCATCACCGTGGCTTCATGACACTGCGTTCGTAAACGGCGTTTCTCTTCTCTAGCCAAGAGCTGGTACGTATGTGTGCATGCACGCTGCCTACGAGTGTGCTAACGTAGTTGTAGAGTCGGCACTGCAGTTAGCAGTTCTTTCGAGGAAGCACTTGTTTTTTTCTTTGTTTTTACACTTACACCATCATGTCTGACGTTGAAGAGACCCCTGTCGATGTCCAAGTCGAAGAGACTGAGGCCGCCCCTGCCCCTCAGGGTGGCTCGATGAGCATCGAGGACGCCCTTCAGCAGGTGCTCAAGAAGGCTCTCGTGCACGACGGTCTTGCTCGTGGTCTGCGTGAGGCCACCAAGGCTCTCGACCGCCGTCAAGCTCACCTTTGTGTGCTGTGCGAGACCTGCAATGAAGCTGAGTATGTTAAGCTCATTGAGGCCCTCTGCAACAAGCACGACATCAACCTCCTCAAGGTCTCGGATCCCAAGACCCTTGGTACATGGGCCGGTTTGTGCAAGATCGACCGTGAGGGTAACCCACGTAAGGTCGTTGGCAGCTCTTGTGTGGTTGTGCGTGACTACGGTGAGGACTCAGAGGGTTTGAATGTGCTTCTTGAGTACTTCAAGAGCCAGCGCGCTTAAAGTGTGTTGCGCATGGTACGTATGACGAGCCTGAGGGAATATGAGTACGAAAGCCTGTGTGCGCGTATCCAAAGTGGTCTATGACAACGTGTGACCTTGAATTATTCACAATTCTCGGTGCATGTGAATGATGCGGCTCTGATTCGTGATTTGAACTATCAACGCCAGGATTGTTGGGTCATTGTCAATCTATTTTGGTTTCGTGGAATACGCGTCAGAGTGGCCAAAGTAATCTTTGTCACTAATTCGCCAATGGCGTTACATATTCCCTCTGGATTGTTTGTAACGTGAGGCTAACGATTCACAGACGTATCCTTGGTGCCCATGTGCTTTTAAAATGTGACGCCGCGTATATGTACATATACGATATAGGACTTTAGTCACTTCTGCCATTCAACAAAAATGAAGCATCTCTGCCGAAGCGCGTCAGTATTTGTAGGTCAACTAGCGGTGCTGTTTGAAGGAGCTGATTCATCGGCGATGCCGCGGTGGAGAGCGTTCGCGTAAGGAGTGCATGCCGGATCTATGCGACGCAGCATTGAGAGCGCATTCCAGCCACACAGTACCTGTCACGTCCAAATCTTGAAGAGTCTGTGTTGCCGCCATATCAGTGTGACTGTGTTGATGCCGTCGATCTGGCTTGTGCTCGCCCAATCTAATGGCAGATCGAGCGTCTGAGTCAGACTTTTGTGACGATGGCTCAAGCAATACATGAACAGAGTTCGGAGATATGCGCGTGATACCATACACAGGAATATCCGCTTCGAATCTTTCTGTCTCCGTATCAAAATACACAACGCGAAAAGCATGTCTTGTCGTAGGACGAGATAGTGCTGGGTTCGCAAGGTACAGCAAGTTGGCTACTTCTCGCAGTGTTGTAGAGGGCCTGTTTTGTTAACAAGAGGTCGGTAACTATAAACATACCATGCGTAAATTTGAATTTCACCAGGTATATGTCGACTCCAAGAAAATTCTGACAATGAACTAGTTTTGTAAGACGGTCGGTCATCTTGTATATCTTACCGGAAATCTGCTCGTGATACTACACATCGCAACAGAAACGGAGCGAGCTACTGTGTGTGGGTCATGTGTGCAACCAATAACTTACATCTTCCTCTGTCGCCGGCTCATGAGTTGCCATCGCCAATTATGGCTACGACAACAATTCAGAGCGTGCTTGAGTTGGCTGGTGCGCTCGTCCACAAACCGCCTCCGGATGGCGAGTGTATCACGTGAGCTACCACTCGAATGAAACAAGACACATCGCGTGCCTGGGCTCCATAGGTCCTCATGGACTGCATTGCGGCATTTCATGCCCGAGAAAGTTGTTCGAAGAATAGTAAATAACATATAAGATGACCAGGGAATAGATTAGGTGCATCTTGACTATGCCTAATATCAAGCACATCAGCTGCGTCAAGCCTGGACGCCCGAATAGGTCTGGATGGAACAGGCCTACCTATGAAGTAGTATTCGGACGTGGAGGCTCGCTTGTTCACATCCCATAACAGGCTCATCACGAAGGTTGTGACATGACACAAGCATGGATGGACGGCACATGCCAGCCTTAGCGTCCTAATTGCACAAGATTGCATTACTGCAAAAGGGGAGTGAAAAGGCATATAAAGATCTAGTTTGCGTGCGTTAAGACGCTGGTTTTGTTATCCCCCACGCATCGTTCAATCCACACTCTGTGCCTTCCTCAGGGAGGATAGTCGCATACAACAACGCACTAGAAAACAAATTATTTGTGAGACGGCAGAAATTTAGCATGAGAAGATCCCAGGCTCTGAACTGTGGCGATGTTTTCAAAGTTGATACACAGGAATCTGGACTCGTCTCTATGACGTCGATTGCACCGTCCTTACCGCCGAATCATCGGGATACTTGCTTCTCCAACAGCCTTTCTTCGGATGAAAAAAACATTTTGGATTTGTGTGATGCGTCATTTTTTGACAATGCTTGTCGTTTCGAAGCCAGAGACCCTTGGGCTTCCGCAGGTGCTTCGAAAATCGCAGTCGGATCGCTGCCTAAAGCGTTCGACACGTCATGGCTCTCCGATCTCATGTCCCAAGTGAAGCTTCCATCAGCACCACCAAGTACTGATGGCGAAGTTGGGCACGAAAGTGATTCTTCTTCGCCCATTCCGCAAGCACTCTGGCAACAGCTCGCTTCGCCATTTCAATCGCCAAAGGCAACTACGTCGAAAATAAACCCAGCAAAAGATTGGTTCGCGCGGGACGCGGTCAATATAACTAAAGCTCCAACATTTAGTCCTTACAACTATAATGGCGATGCACTTGGCATTTATCCGCGTCATCCCGCGTCGACAGGTATACTGAAGTCACCTTATTCGCCGCACGTTCTGTTAAGTGTGATTGTGAGGGGATTGGATGTTCACGTCACCGAGGAAGATCTGGTCCTTCACTTCACACGCCCACCGTCCTGGCCTGACGACCATCCTATGAAGCGCATGTATACTCATGTCCAGAGTATGGCCGGGTCTTCGGGACAACTCCCAACCCAACCCGCGCCATTCAAAGTCTATTCTGCACGAATTATTCATGAGCCACCGCATAGAATAGGGCGCGTTTTTGGTTTTGTTCGCCTTATCAGCAAGGAGGAATGCGACCGTGCACTGGTCGAACTGCAACATACGCATCTGATACCTAAGAGGCCACCACATTTCCCTTTGCGTTTGTGCCTTAGTTTGGCTGCCGCTCCGCCAGCCATAGAATACCAACGACGTGGTAATGCAAAGGCACAGAAATGCTGGCATGAGAGCATGTTTGCATATTCAGAGAGGAGCCGTTCTCGCTCCGCATCAACGATGTCGTCCCCATCAAAACGACCAACAGACGTCTTTGGTCCGCGCAATCCCGCCCGCTTGGCATCGACGCCTGCACCAACTCGATCTGAGTCTGCATCGTCTCCATCGTCGCGATCAACAACGGCTTCTACTTCTATATCTGCATCTACATCAACGTCAATGTCTTCGTCCTCGATGACTAGCTCTACGCCGAACCAAGCATTTTCCTCTGAGGGCGTGCCCACTGTCCTCACATTTGTTTCTGAGTTCACAAAGGAGAGCGACTCGAAGGAGCAGCCACATTTGGCTTCTGCTCTTACCAAGGCACATGCATCGAGTGCATTGGACCCTACCAATACAACTGTGTTTGTTGGCAGTCTATTTTCACTGGCGACGGAAAATACCTTGCACACGCTGTTCGCTCCCTTCGGGCCCATCCAGTCGATCAACATTCCTCGCGGACAAGATTGCGGTTTTGTCCAGTTTGCAAATAAACAGGACGCGGCTCGTGCTATTGCCGAAATGCAAGGTTTTCAGATCGTTGGTGGCGGTGCACTGCGCTTGAGTTGGGGTCGAAGTGTAGGTGAGAAAGCTGCGGCTCGTGCAGCTATACGTGCAGGCCTACGCTGGGTTGAAGATTCTACAACCGTGCCTTGATGCACGTGAATATGTCCGTGCGTATGAGATGCCATTGCTCATACTCCATGAGTTGGTGGGATTTTTTCGACTTGAGCATGGGACCATGCTCAAGACACCGCCAAATTTTTGGCAGGGATAAGTCTAATAATATCTCCGTAGCTCCATTGCTAGCCACTCCACTCATGCCGTCGCCACCAGTGTTGGTGGACGGATTGCTACTGGTATTCGTACATGGGTTCGTAACATGCTACGAATCTGTTGGCAACTGACAGCGTTAGATTTAAGGGTAGTGCGGAAACAACCTTTGAAGGATACCCGGATAGGCTTCGACACCTGATCCTCGAAACATATCCTAAACTAGATGTGCATGCCCTCATATACCCAACGTACGAAACCCGAGGCTCTCTTCGAGAAGCCGTCGATGCCCTAGTCGGATGGCTCACGATCAAGGTAGCAGAATATGAATCTGAATTGCAGCGAAAGTATTCAGTTGCGCTGTGTGGTCACTCGATGGGCGGCATTGTGTGCTTGGACTCAGCGTTGGCGATTCGGCGAAGTGCACCGGGAGGTAAGATGCCATGGCCATCAGTTTGCGGCGTCCTTGCCTATGACACACCATTTCTTGGTTTGCATCCACATGTATTCAAGCACCAGCTCTCGACGTATCATGGCTACTTGGATTCCGCGATGAAAGTTGGATCTGTTCTGGCTCCAGTGACTGGCGGCTTGGCCACGATGTGGAACGCACGTACGACAAATACTACATCATCCAACTCGTTTAGTCGACTATCGACTGCATCATGGATTGGGATTGGTACTGCTGCAGCTGCCGCGATTGGCGCAGCAACAACTGCAGCCATTACTCGATCTGATCCTTTTCAAGACTCATACCGCTGGGTGTCTGAACATATCACATTTGTGAAGCACCTGTGGGATGGTGAGGCGCTCTCATCGCGCATGTCGGACTGCGATGTGCCATTCCACTGTTTCTACACGACTCTGGCTGGCGAAGACGCGCGCCCCTTCATCTTACCGCCGCCATCGAAGGCTTCCTATGCGAAACACTTCTCTCCCCTCGAGTTACATGCGAGAGATGAAGTAACGGCGCATATCTCTATGTTTTCACTCACAACGAATTCTTCGTACTTGACTATGGGTCTAGAGTCTGCCTCTCACTTGACTGAATGGATCCCGCATATGGGTGCACAGTGCGGGAAGTCTGATAGCAGAGTTCACGTTTCAGAGAGGCTTGAAGAATGAATTTACACACATACATGGTTTGTACATAAAGAAGCACTCAGTCCACAAGTACGATTAAATCGTAATCGGCCAATCCATACCAAGCCAGATCACGCATTGGATCGTCAAGAGGAAGAACAATAGGCTCAGGCGATGCTGCCATCACAGCATACATATTGGCTGATTGACACGCACGCAACAGAGCTACGAGACGGCGGTGAACTAGCCGACAAGGCGCTGTCTTCAAGAATGCCTCGATGGTGGCTTTCTCTTGCAAATGTACCAGATCTGATGATGTAGGTACAGAGGAAGAATGTATATAGTACAGTTGGATAAGCTTATCTTGCAAAGACGACGTCATCTTTGCTGATGATACTGCTGGTGTCAACGAGCATGTTGGTGGATGACCATGTTTTTCCACCAGGGCATCATAACGCGGATCGTTGGTTTTGGGTCGAGATATGTAATAGCGCTCAGCGTCGATACGTTCTTCTTGAGTAATTGGTGTGTGATTGAAAGAGACAAGTTTCGCAAGACGGCTAACAGCCTGGATACGAGCTTGACGCTCATCGACATCAGAGGGGTGGAAGACTAGTGACCAAGTGGGAGAGTCAAGGCACGACTCCAGTACTTGCAGATCATCGAAAGTAAGAGCGCTGCCTGTGAGGTGCACATCGCTCAGCACAGGAAATTTTTGTGAAGAAAAATTGATGTGTGTGATAGGATTATCTGTGAGAATCAACTTTTGGAGTCGTGGCAGAGGCGAAAGAGCCTTGACGATGTCCTCCCAGGAGCTAAGCCGATTGCCCTCTAAATTGAGTATCTGTACGAAGGGCAGGTATGCCGCTGTATCTGCAGTCGCGAGGGTATCGATTTCATTGTGGGCGAGCTCAAGTGAGGTCAGCTTTGGCATCACACTTCCTAGGACCAGTATCTGGGCCCAGTCCGTGGCTGTATCGCCCAAAGAGAGGTGCGTTAATTGTTCAAATGCCAACGACACCTGCACTAGCTCTGGCTTTTGAAGACGAACATGCTGCAGCGTGAGACGATTCAGAGGAAGTGTGCGCGTTATACGCGCCACTTGATCCCAGGAAGAGAGAAGCGAGCGAGACATGTCGAGCTCTTGTAGTGCCGGGCAAAGCATCACGCCCTCATCAGCATGCCCGGGAAATGCATGCGAAACATAGACACACGATGCATCATGCATTGTACGTGTTGAAGGACCCACTAAACTTGCCGTACGTAGTGTGTCGAGGCATTGGGACGAGCCGTACTTTTCTTCCAGAGCCTCGACAAACGATGTACCCCAACAGATGCTGGAAGCACTACTCTGTAAAAATGTACCATGTCCAGGACGGCTAGCATCGTTAGTTTTCTTGCTCTTTTCAACGTCCCGATGATACGGACCAAGTAAAGTATCTCGTTCCATCTGGTGCAGTGCCATCGTGTTTGCCATGAAGGATATCATCCCAGGCAATGCCATAGAACGTGCCTTGATATGGTGGCAATGGCCCTACATACATGAGTGTGCCTGTGTATCCATACCGTGCGAGACGACTTCCCACTTTGGGGGGCACCGATTTCATACAATAGGAGGAGGCGTGTCCAAGAAGGCCTTTTCAAGGGCTGGCGTGAAACGACTAAGGTATGGACGGCCATACAACGCGCATCTTAAGTGATGGAGTGGAGGTCGAGTCAGGCTCAAGAACTCAAGGACAGGTGAAGAAACAAACGCCTTTTTGCTTCTTTAGATTGACAAGGTCGTGCTATGTATGCAAAGGAAGGGATGACTGGATAGGGCTAAACATTGCGTCATACATTACGAGACACGGACAACAGTGATGCCCGCATCCATGGAATCATCAAATGCACGCGGTGCGTCATCAATCGGAATGATCGACTGGATGCGTGGGCTGATAACGCCGCGCTGCGCAGCAGTCTTGATTGATTCCAGCGCCGAGCGGCAGTCAGCACTGGCATCGAGGCCGATCCATTCGTATCCAATGGCCTTGCGATCTTTGCGGAAGAAGGAGCGTCGCAGGCTGCGTAGGTGCGATCGGTAGGTTGGGCTTGGGACTGAGTGTTCATCGCCAAAGCACGTAACGAACTGACCTTGACTCGCAAGGATGCGGCGGCAAGCATCGTAGATTTGACGGCCGCCAATGGTGTCAATGACAAGACTGAAACTTGATTCATGCAGAACATTAATGGTCCAAAGTGGCTCACCCGTCACGACTTCGGCGGCGCCATTCGCACGGCAAATCGACACACCCTCCGACGTGTGTGGCGGCACCTGAGCGACAATCACCAGACCGAGACGCGATGCCTCTTGCATCGCAAGAAGTCCAATGTTGTCATGTGCATTCAAGATGAGTACCCGCGAGCCCTTAGGCAGGAGCATACAGTGATTCTGCACGATCTGATGCACCATAACACCCGTCGCCGGCAGAGCCGCGACCTGTTCAGCGCTTAGGCGACTTTCTGGTGCTGTGGCGACGAGGTCTTGGTCGATAGTCATGAACTCGGCAAGCGCACCGCATTTGCGCAGGTCCTGCAGACCAAACACAAGATCGCCTGGCCGCAGCTTCTTGACGTCGATTCCGCAATCCAAGATGCGACCGCAGAAGCTGCGGCCAGGAACAAACGGCGACGATGTTGGTTCGCCTTGTAGACGCTCGTGCACAAGAGCACGATCAACGCCGTCGATGGCCACGGCAATGATCTGTACAATCACATGGGTCGAGGATACTTTGCGTGGGGGTGCCATGTGTGAGCTGAGGACGATGGTGCCTTTCCCACCGCCGCGGGCCGGGCCAAAGTCTGATCCGTGCCAGTCGCCACTACTTGGCCGCGCACGGCCGCCGCCAGCCGTGCTCCCTACATTTAGTGAGGACCGACGCGATAGAGTGCCGGTTGTACTGCCAGGCCCGCTGCTGTTGCCACCGCCACCGGCCAACACATCAACGGTCAGCATGGTCGTGCGGTTCTCAAACGCTTCGCCAGCGGGGCGTATCCGACCGGCAGACGTCATAGGCATGCTAGCGGAGCTTTCCGGCGGCGATTCGCCGCTATCGTCGCCAGCAGGTAGACTGTTCATGTTCAAGTATTGGTTCGTGGATGCGCCAAGCGGAGCTTTTTTCATCGCTGATGCCGTGACGGGGTTCATCGCCGCCGCCGAGGGGGGAGGCGGCATTGGTTGTTGCATCTGTGATGCAGGATACTCACCCCCCACGCGCATGCTATTAGTAGGCGAGCCCGCGAAATGACGTGCTTGTTGCTTCGTACTGCTCGACTCAGAGCCGGCATTCCTTGCGCCGCCTACTGATGGATCCGGCGACATGAACGCACGTTGTGACTCTGACCAGACGGTCACAGGAAACGACTGCATGCGTGCGTCTGAGCCGGGATCAGACAGTGGGCCAGGGCGGGGCTGTGTGAGCTCGAAGGAGGGATGCATGGGCACCTGTGGCATCATGGAGCCCATGGCTTCTCGGTCTGTGGGCGACATGAGCATTTCCGCACGAGGCGGCGCATGCAAAGGTTTATTTTTCAGCGCACCCGATGGCACGATGGCGCCCGGTCGAAGTTGGGCTAGCTGGGGCGAGACAGGACGTGGCATCTGCACAGACGAGTGAGGTTTCGACGATTGGAACAATGTTGGCGCTGCTGCGGGAGGCACGGAACTTGGATGTTGAGCCCTCATATCCGATGATGACGGCATCCATGATGCGTAAGGCGTTGTGGATGGTAAACCCGCCGTCGTGCGATCTGTAGCAGCAGTGCCCATAGGAGACGCGGCGGGAGGACTCATCGCAGGACGCTGAGCTGACATGGGTGTAGGGGACGCTCCTCGGTGAGCAGGCGCGTAGCCCATGGAAGCTGGTACCGGTGAGCCCAAGTGCATGGGTGTTGCCGATGGTGGTGGCTGTTGGTAAGGAGAAAATGACTGCGGGTGTGCTTGAGGTGCCTGATACGCTGGCTGGTGCTGAGGCATTGGATGCGACGGCTGCGCGTGCTGAGAAGGCAGAGGGCGAGCATACCCAGGGCTCGTCATGGATGAAACAGGGCTAGACACAGAGCGAGGCATGCCAGTGGGTACTGGTCGTGATGGTGGTTGCATGGGGGAATAAGCAGCTCCATAGGGCGCTGCACGTGCATGAGACCCAGGTGCGTGTGGTGTAGCGGCATAGTTGGGCTGCGTCATAGGCAGGCGTGGCGAAGATGGCTGTGACGACGGTGGTGGCCAAGCTTGCGAGGAATGCACGGGAAGCACTGGAGCACGTGGCACTGGCGATAAGTATGGAGAAGAAGTGGGCGGTACAGGTGCTTGTGGTACGAGAGGCAATCTTGGGGAATGGGGTTGGTGATGCTGCTGTGGGTAGTGCCGTTGCCATGGAGTTGGGCCATAAGGCGACATGAGACCTTGCGCTTGTGGTGGTGGGCCTTGGCGCGCGTGCATCGGGGCTTGCGATGCTGGAGACACTTGCTGAGGAAGATAGCCTGGCCGGGAATACGCAGACGTAGCACTTGAACGACTGTACGACGAAGTCTGCTGCATCGGCAAGGGACTGCGAGCCTGGTGTGAGGGCTGAATGCCATCGAGTCGGGAATACATTGGGCCGTGCGACGCAGGCGCAGGACTCTGTGACGACATGGGAGCAGGCTGCACATAAGGTAGCTCTTGCTGCTGTGAATATGTGTTGGGCTTTGGTGGCAACGCAGAATTGTGAGAGCTTCCTAAGCCAGTTGTGGGGCCTTGGTCTGAGGCATAAGACTGCCATGGTGCCATGGACCGACTCGGCAGATGTGACGCCGGCGGATACCCTTGCATGGGAGATGCAGGGTATTGGGCTGAGAGGGAATCCAGTCGTTGCGGCGGCTGGGACTGGGATTGGGGTTGAGGTTGTCCATACGGCATTGCTGATGGAGATACAGGCACGTAAGGCGTGTGCTGCGATGTAGGTTGCGGCACTTGCGGAACCTGTGCTTGAGGCAAAGACGGTGTGTACATGTGTTTCGGAGGCGTCGGTTGCATGCCAGCATAAGCAGATGCATATGGTGACTTGTTCGGACGTTGTATGCCGTTCTTTGATGGCGTCAGTGGTGGCACTGGCTCTGTGGCTCTCTCAGCTGTTGGTGTTGACTCAGACGTAACCTCTTGCACAAGCTCAGGGCGGCGTTCGTACTCACGGCCAGGGTGATCGCTATCATGAGCCAAAGTCGCGAACGGCGCTGTGACACCAGCTGATGGGGCAGTGGTGGTGGACGCCGAGGCCCAGCTTGGCTTTGACTCTGCTGTGAGAGGAGCGGCAGTGGCAGATACGTGTGTATAAGGCTCACTCACAGACATCTGATCGTAATGCGGCACATTAGCCGAATGCGAAGCCCTCACCCTCTGCTGTTCAGACACGAACGGAGCAGGTGTCACGTCTGACTTGTACGGAGACGACTGCAAGTATCCGAGGGGCTCGAGCTTGGGAAGACTGGGCGCAGGCGTCAGCTCCAACGAGAGCTCGTCTTCGCGTTCCGACGGGTGTGAAAGGCGGCTGTTGCGAACAGGTGTTGTGCTGGATGACGGGTGCTTGCTGGATGAATATGGTAGCAAGGAGCGGCCCAACTCTGTCACATAGGGCGACGACGACGAGGAATCCTTGGCCGCTGGCGACACCAAGGAGTCTGAGCCGAACAAATGACCATCGATCGACATTGTATTCATAAGAGTGTCAGCCAGTAAGTCATCTGCGTAGTTGTCCGAGTTGAAGGGAAGTGTCATAGACTCACGGGCTGAATCAGACACATGTCGTGAGTGACCATACCCTGCCGACGCACTTGGTGCGGTCGTCTCTGATTCGCGCGCGACCGGCGAAAGTGAAAACGTACGTGTCTCGGTACTGCCACTGGGCGGAGCCATTGCCTGGTCCTTGGGTCGTGTCTGCTCCGACACAGTGCGCTTAGGCGTTTGGCCGGGCGTCGGCGCGTGCAACTGACCCTGTGCAATACGGATGCCGCCCATCATTTGCGGACGGGGACCACGGTTGCGGGGACGATCCAGCATGCGCCGCGCAGGATGATGTGTTTCAGCATCAGACGGTGTTTGGGGCATCGATGACATTTCCACCGTCGTTTGCTCATCATTTGCACGCTCGGAACTAAATGTGCGAGAGCCTGGCTCTGTCGAGGCTGAAGCAGGCTCGTTAGCCGTGCCATGCAATTCGCTCCGGTCCATGTGGCCCACGTCGCTGGAACCAGTCATCCAAGGCGCATCATCGGGATTGAAGTCCTCCATTATGGAGTCAGTCAGTGAGATTGCCGAGAGGCGATGGTCGTCCAAAGGCCGCAAGAGCGAATGGCCCATGCGGGTCGGTTCATTCCTAGACTTGTCTTGGTTCTTGTCAGTGAAGGGCAAAGAAGCCGTTAAGAAACGACTCGATAGAGTATCCATAGGCTTTTGTGCAGAATTCGACGACGCTGATGGCGCCGTCAAGGTACGCAGCAAAGGCGCCGGCTCCAAGCCAACTGGCTTGAGGCCAGGGCGCGATAATAAGTCACCGGTCTTGCCAAAGTCCGTGCGGTCATGAGCTAGGGGCAAAGACGTCGGCAGCGTCTTGGCAGGACCAAATGATGCGAGCTGCGTGTAAGACTGCATGCGCGTAGAGGGTGAAATATCAGATGTCGAGGCGGATAGAGGGGCAGACGTTTTCACAATGTTGGCCGATGGCCCTGACTCCACGGGTGCTGTGCTTGCCCCTGTTAGTGGTGCTCCCGGTGGCGACGGGAAAAGAGGCGCCTTAGCTTGCGGCGTTAGGGTCTCAATTGGAGCACTGTCTGTCGGCGAAGAAAATAGCGCTGAGGCATCCCAAGACAGACGAATCAGTTCGTCATTATTCATACTGCCACGTTCAATGCGCGGTGGTGGTGTCGACTGGTTTGTTGGACCATGATACTCAACACTCGACTCTGGCTGCGAGGGAATGGTCGGTGTTGTGGACGACGTAGACACATTTTGCGCATTGTGAGAGACGGACGCCGGTGGGTAACGCAGATCCTGCATGTTATAAGCGTGCCGGGAATCTGGATCGCCATATGGATAATGTGTGTCTGGACGAGGATTCGCACTGAATTGCGCTATCTTCTCACGTGGGGGCGTGGATGTGTACTTGAACGATGTATTCGACTCGTCTTCCTCCGTGACGGACATGAGCGGGCCTTTGTTCGGAATGGATGATGCACCTTGCCAAAGAAGCGGCAGCTCGGATGCATCCTGAGTAAGCGCGATGCCCATCTCAGATGCATCCTGTATGGATTCATCCTTTGTCATGGGTACCCACAAGTACGACTGAGATGTGTTGGCGCCTGACGGTGTGACAGAGCGGCGACTTGTGTCACGCGCATCGCGAGATTGGCGTTGGTCGTACAAGTGAGAATACGACACGTTCCGGTTCGACGGTGGCGAAGTCGCTGATCTTGGCTTGGATGACAATTTCCGTGCATGCTCGGGCAAAACAAGTGAAGGTGACTCCTGACCCAGACGCGAACTTGGTCGCTGTAGGGATTGCAAGGCTGAGGATGCGCGGTTGCTGGGGCGGTCACGGTCACGGCGACGCGTACTTGCATAGTCGCCTACCTCGCTGGATGACTCGCGAGACGCAAGCTCCCGTCGCCATTGCTCGCTAAAGTGCCCCCCCGGTTCAGACGTCGCATCGGAGGCACGCGTCTTTTCCATCAGTTGGCGATTCTCCCACCAGCGCGAGAACGGATTTACCGTGTTCATGTCGGGGACCAGCGCGTGCGCATCAGGTAGAGAATCGTCGCGTGAGTGCTCGCGATTTATACTGCGCGTGGATCGAAGCGGCCGCGCGTCACCTGAGGCACTTTGTGATAAACCTCGTTTAGACGGGCTCGCAATAAGGTTGCGACGAATCGGCTGGGTCGGCAGGTCCGACGGCGCGTCCACAGATGATGCTGAAGAACGCCATGCTTCTGCACTCCGATCTCCGCCTGAGTACGTACTCATATTGGGTGCATATGTCTGCGATGGACGACCTAGGATAGAATCCAAAAAGGTCGTCTTGGACATCCGAGCAGACAAGAGGCCTTGCGAGACAGGAGAGTGTGTGTGAGAATGAGAAAGGAGTTGTGTGTGGGTGCTTGTGTGTGTCCTTGTGGTGACGAGCAGAACTAGCCTAGGTAGCTCGCTCGTCCAAATCGATCGAACGCGGGTTGGTCTACAACTGCCTAAGCAAGGAAAAACGAAAAATCTCCAAGGTGCAGCAGCACACGTCTCTGCCAGGTTTTCCCATCGCCCGATGACGCGTAATTTTCTTCGATTTGGCGGGCTCGCGGCATTGGCACGCGTGGACGTTCAGCCCGCATATGCCACGACACATGCCTCGTGACTTTCGATTTCTAGGCTTGCATTACGTCAGCGGGGCTGTCCTGACCACTCCACATCCCCTCTCGCTGAACGGGAACAATCCTTAATCCTCCCAGCCCTCGTTGAGTGTGGCTACACGCCTATATCAATCGGACTCGGTTTGGTCCGGTGCCATGTAGCCCTGCGTAGGTTTGTGCGTGCGTTTGCGTTCTGCGCTGCTACGAGAAACATTGGACACGCCTGAAGTGCATCAGCATGACAGCTTGATCACACGTTGAGAAAGCAAAAAAAAGTATGTATCTACATAGACTTGAGCGTGCGTTGCTTCTCAGCTGAAGCGACGATGCGCTTGTCCGTCTTGAGACCTTTGCGTTTGCGCACCATATCCATGTATCGCTTGGCAATGTTCTCACGGTCGCCCTTCTCGCCGAGATCTTCCAGCTCTTCTTCCGTGCGTGGCACCCATAGGGGGTCTTCGTCAAATAGCTGGAATCCAGCAAAGAACAGCTGCGGGTTTGCTGCACCGGACGTGCGCTTGCGGATCTCTTCTGCAAATCCGAACGATTCCACGACGGGAAGGAGCGCGCCAATCGTGAAGAACAACGTGCCTTCTTTGATTTCTTCCGACACAATTCGACCGCGCCGCCGCGAGAGCACCGCGTGCACTTTACCCTGTACCTCAGGAGCTGCCTGAATATCGCACGAGTACATGGCAAGCAACAGACGCGGTGACCAATCCAGCATGCCTTGACGACACGACTCTCGCACACTAGAAATCACCATAGAGGCCATCTGCGACGACTTTGCACGTGCATCTCCTAGGGCATCCTGATCAACCCGCACGTTCTGCACAAAAAACGCCACACCCTGCATCGATTCTGCACACAGTGGACCAGCTCCAGACGCAAGTTGGAATCCTGCTTCTATCGCATCGCACCATTCACGCTCGAGTCTTGGTGTGCTGTCCTCGGCGCCTGTACTGCTCAAAGATATGTGTTGCATCCCGGCGGCAAGCTGACTCTTGCTGTCCTGCGCCTGAATGCGCTGCATGAGCGAGCGCCGTAGAATCTGTTGCGGGTCCAGCAGCAAATTTGGACCTACGTGTTTGGGCCCAAACGCACATATCTGTGCTGCTAGACCAGCCCACTCAGTGCCAGCTCGTTGCAGCACTTTCGCCAGCTCGTCCCAGAACAACCGAACCGAGACACGACGAACAAGGTCAGCATCCTCGTCGTGTTCGATGTGATCAATACTCTCCGACTGAACTTGGGCATTCCGTATCCCATTCGCGTTAGGATCTTGGCCATCGTCATCATCATCATCGTCATCGTCATGATCTCCACTGCCACCAGTCTGATCATCATGCCGTCGCGAACGACGAAGCATCCGGCGTATGGTCGGTACATTCATAACCAAAAAGTCAGTGAGCAACGAGGGCATTGGCACTGCACGGATGGTAAAAACAACGGCACCTTGCAAAGCCGTGCCCTCGATCGTGCCCCGTGAGGCACCCGGCGTTTTGGGTGGTGGCAAATTGGCGGCTTTCACACACGTCTCACGGAACGGCACAAGTGGCGGCGACGACTGGATAGCACAGCGAGCGAACCGCTCTCGAAGGTCCCGAAGACAACGTTCCAAGTGCAATTCGCCGGCCGTCAAGATCACATGCTCGCCATTTTCCTGAACAAGGACTTCCACACACGGATCGGCCTGGTTCAACAGCTTCAGCCCCTCAGCAAGACGTGGCATGTCCGCGGCACTTCGAGGCTCGAGAGCAACGCGCACGATAGGCGTGGCATGACGTTTCATGCCCGCCAAATTCACCACCTCACGTAGCTGAGCACCGTGTGGCGCTCGCATCAGGGTACCGTTCCGGAGAACCACGCCGTCCAAGCCACGAATCGCGAAAACATTACCAGCTGGCACTCGCTGCACGGCAATCAGGTCACGGCCCATCATCATGTACAGCGCCTGAATCTTGCATTCACGGATATAGGGCTGATTAACCGCGTCACTGGGCGCGCGTGAGGGGTCGTACTTGGGTAGTATGGCCCAGACTGTCTCGCCCACACTTACACTGCCACTGTACAAACGAGCGAATCCAAGAATAACTTCCTCTGATCCATCCTCTTCCTCCCTCGGCGTCTCGTCGGCATCCTCATGGGTATTAGGCGCAGAGGCGGCTGCCTCAGCTCCTGTCGATGCCATGGCTTCTCGCTGAAGCCGTCCGCGCTCACGCATTTCGTCGGCCGTCAGCTGGACACGCTTGCACTCAGGCATATCTTCTTTGGGCACGGCGAACATCTTGCTCACATACGCCACCGTGACAGCCTCAGGCCCAGAGCGCGATCCAAACAGATCACGCTCGAGATCGTTCGTCGGCGCAAGCTCCGAATCTGAGGCGAAAAAGCCAAGCTCAGGACGAATCATACGCGGAACTCGCTGCATTTGCGCCTCCGCGGGTGATGGCAAGCACCGCACGATGGCATTAAAAGTGCATGCTGACAAAGGTAGCCACTGGCTCATAATAGCCTGCATGAGCATCGCAGGTTCCTTGGCGCGCATGTCACGTGGATGGATAGAAAGCTGTAACGTCGCGATGATCTTGTCAATCATGTCTTGGTCTCGCTCCATCACCGTGTGTTCGTATACGCTCCATATATTATCCAAAACAAACTGCACGAACATGGGCTTCATGACGCGCTTTTCACGATCGTGCTGCTTTTGCGACAAGACACGCTTCGTCTTCGGATCCAGATAATAATGACCCCAAAGAAACTGGCGAATCTTGTCTTCTTTGATCCCAAGCTTTTGTGCATACATATGAGAAAAGCGCTCAAGGCGGAATGCCCAATGGTCGACGGCGCTTGCAAAAATCACGTTGCCCCGCGCAGGATCGAAATATAGGTCGGCATCTTCATACTCTTCGTGTTCAGGCAAGTCTGTTTCATCAGCAGTGTGATCCTGCGGCAGTTCGCCATGGTGCAGTTGCTCCTTCTCCTCACGCAGGCGCTCGCGCTCCTCGTACCAGCGCTGGTCTTGCTCCATGCGTTCTGCCGCATAGAATCCACCTATGACAGCATTTACTTGCTCCAGCAACTGTAGCAAACGATGGTGCGCTTCTGTGGGTGTCAGTTTCAATTCAGTTATGAGGCGGTCCATTTTGTTCACCACAAGCACCGTGCGAAGACCATCGAGCCATGCCTGTCGTAATACATTTACCGTCTGCGCACAAACACCCTCGACCACATCTACGATGACTAGAGCCCCGTCACACAGCCGCGCAGCCGTAGACACTTCAGACGAAAAGTCTACATGACCAGGGGTATCGATGAGATTCAGTGTATAGTCTTGGATGGCGTCTACAGATCCATCTTTCTGGATCGTGCGGAGCTTAAATGTGAGCGACACCGCGCTTGATTTCATGGTGATTCCCCGCTCCTGCTCGTCCTCACGGCTGTCCATGTACCGGACCTGCCCAGCTGAGCGAGACGAAATAATGCCGTTTGTGGCCAGGAGAGAGTCTGCGAAAGAAGACTTTCCGTGATCCACATGCCCTACGAGTGTACAGCACCGGATATTCTCTGACGAAAATGCTTTGACGGGCGGCATCACACCCTGTCTTCTGTCTTGACACAATGAACGTGTGAGACTGAATGGCGAGTGTGGCAACAGATGTGTATGAACGCGCGAGCTTACAAAAAACATACTGCTTCTGCACCCCCCTTGCCATGGCCAAAGGTGGAGAGATGTACAAATGCTTAGTCAGCGTGATCGCACCTTCATTCTCATAGATTTGCTCGCAACAAGTCGTGGTCGGTCCAAGCTGTGACAACGCTTCGTAGGCGCCTCGAGCAAGCGATTGAGCGAGCAAGGCCATGGCGGACAAGCGAAAAGAGCATCCACTTCAGAGCGATGGGACGCTTGTGAAGCGGGTGAGACAGGGAGGAGAGGACGCTGCGAGTCGAGCACTAGTGTCTCGCACCGACAGGACAAGTAGTTTAGCGGCCGCCGTGATGGCGCTGACTGAGGCGCATTCAGTATGTATCTGACGCTAGAGGCGAAAAGAAAGCATCCAATCTTACAATAGGCTGAAATTCTTGATGTGCGATTTTCCCCAGATGGCGAGCAAATTGCAGCGGCCTCGGCGGATCACACTGTTTGTACGTACATGGTGAGCTTGCGCTCATTCAGCAGCGATCTGGGAAACGTTTGGCGAGCATCGAAATGTCGGCCAACTGGCTGGACACAAGAATGCAGTGACGTGTATATCGTGGCTAAACCCTCATACGCGGCTACTTGTTTCTGGTTCTGCCGATGGCACACTGATCATGTGGAATACGCTCACGGGTGAACGTTATCGAAGATTACGTGGGCACCGCGGTATCATCAATGATATTGCGTGCACACGTGCTGGAAACGGGTGCTTTGCGTCGGCATCGGATGACGGTCGCGTCCTGTTTTGGGATGCAGAGTCCCGATACCCGGTGGATTCACTCGAATTTGGATACCCCATCACATGTATCGAGTTCTCCGACGACGCCTCACTGCTGTTTGTGGGTGGTGTCGATAATGCCATTCACGCTATGGATTTAGCGACGAAAAATCGGCAGTACTCGCTTCTGGGCCATAAAGATACGGTGGCTTCGCTTGCGCTTTCTCATGCTGGCACACGGCTCGTGTCGTCAGGTTTAGACGACTCTGTGCGTGTGTGGGATGTGCAGCCATTTGCGGCCGCAATTCCTGCTCAGCAGCCTGGCGTCCCGCAGAAAAGTGCTCGCTTGATCCGGACTTTGGATGGTATGGCGAGCGGGTTCGAGAGCTTGTTGATCAAGGCTCGTTGGAGCCCGGATGACGAGTTTGTCGCATGTGGAAGTGCGGATCACACGTTGAACGTATGGAAGTATGTTAACAAACACCCTAGTGGTTGTATTTTCAGGCTGACTGTGTGAAGCGTTGATAAGGGAACGTTGAATCTCAAGCTACCTGGGCATCATGGCACTTGCACAGCCGTGAACTTCCACCCTCGTGAGCCGATACGTACGTATATGCTGCGCATTGCCCACTGTTTTCTTGCCCTCCCAAAAAAGAAAATGTCGCAGGAACTGACCCGTATAGTTGTGTCGTCTTCGACTGATCGAACTCTCCTGTTAGGGGAATTTGATTTGGACGTGTAGTTACCCTCGATGTAAGATTCGCCATACGTAGTTTTGCCCCGGACATGTAAGAAATATAAAAATGAGGCCTTTTTTTGCGTCGACCGCAAGTAGATCTGATGATTTCTGGAGGGGCGAGCATTATTTCTAGGACCTTTTTGATGATTGTCAGAAATTGAATCAACGAGTGGCAATTCCAGTGCCATCCAACAAACGTGTGTCTCCACATCGTTGGTTCGCAAGCTTCATCGGACTGCAACGTGCCGACATGTCATCGGCTACCGAGGCAGACTCGTCACCAGGAGTCCCTGAGCGGTCTTCGAGAAACGAGGGTCACATAAGAGAGAAGACCAAGCAGCGGATTCAGTGGTTCCTTCATTTTGAGCATATAGAAGTGTTGCGCACCTCCCACAACTTGGGCGTGCGATTCAACTGTTCGGTACGCGGTATGCAAAGCTAACTCAATCCACAGACAAACATCCCGAGCTTTGAGCGTTCATCATACAAGGGAGTCGAGCGGTCGTATTCAGAGCTGGCGAAATACTTTCTTGTACTGTCGCTTGTGGGACCACATGTCATTGTGCCAGCCCTTCCTTTGCCGACGACATGGATGCTTCACATGCCGCATGTTGAACATCCACAGGAAGATATGTACGAGCTGCACGAATTACGTATACTGCTACAAAGATGGTTTTCGCGGATATCGGAAGAGTCGGCGCTCCGTATGCACCGCGAGACGATGCGATTCATCGAGGCAGACTACAGCTACGAGCCGCTACCGCCAGACGAACTAGCCCCATCGGGTCTCGTTAAGCAGTACAGAAAAATGGATTCACAGATTAAGTCACTCCAACACGTATTGGATGGCTCGCTGTTCTCACAGGACGAAGATGCGTCCACGCGAACACGCCGTTCGTGGCTTTTTCGACGTCCTACAACTCCAGCGCATCGGGAATCCCCTGCAGCACTTGTTCCAACTATGCTCGCCGGCCCCTCTTCGATGACTGTGCTCGATCCAGATGAACGTCTTTCGATGGCTCGTGGCGAGGTGACGCGGCTCGAAAAGCAGCTGGGCGACGTTGTATCGGCGTGCACGAGCGTGGCCAAAGCTCGGCAGGACGTTGATCGAGCTATGGAGCATGTGGCGCGCAAGCTGCCTGCGTTGGCCATGCTTGAAGAGACGCGCCCCGCTTCGATGCAGGGTCGTCTCCCGCACACACTAAAGAGCGCACACTCCATGATGAATCATGTGGCCCAGCTATCAGATCAAATGGTACGTTATACCGACAACGCGAACTCTCGTGAATGGATAGAGCACATTGACTAACGAAAGATGCGTGCTGACCAAGTGACACTTGGCGATGCACTGGAGTACGAGGAGCTCAATTTGCGCATCGCTCGCCAGACACTGCAAGAGCGCATGGCCATCGTTGTTGAGCGCACTCTCGCAAAGCGAGTCGTTTCTAACAAGCAACACGATGCTGAGCATTACAAGTTCGCGCGCCATCAGCGGCCAGACCGGCTTGAATCTGCCAAAGAAGAAGTACAAGAAGCTCAGCAGCACATGGAACTTCTTGAGCGGTACCTTTCTCAAGTCAGCGAGTCACTGAACGAGAGTCTGCAGCGACACAGCATTCACACGCATCATGATCTACAATGCACGATGCAGCTGCATGCGCGCACGAGTCGTTCGTTAGAGAAGCGCATCGCCGACATGCTCGCACTCTTTGACTCCGAATGCAGTGCAACAGCAGCGGAAGCACAACGTATCGCATTGCAAGCTGCCAATGCGCCACGCAAAATCACAGCTGCTCAAGCTGCGGCTGCTCGTATAACAGGCCATGCCATTGATGAACCGGCAGATACTGACCATCGCACTGCCAATGTGACACCTGTAGAAGAAGGGCCACCAGTTGGATCCATGGCTTCTTCTTTCGAGAATTCTGCCACCACGACAGAATCCACCACGGCAGCTGGTGCTACGGACCAACCGAGAACAGATGACATGGTTGCTCCAGACTTAGCTGGCACTCCCAATGTGTGGATTTCTTCGTCACCTTCCTTAGAAGATCGACTTACATGTATTCGAGAGCCAGAGCCGGATTCAGAGCCAGAGACAAAGCCAGAGCCAGAACCAACAGTTGCACCAGACTCCTTCTTCCCTTCCATGTTGTCTCGGCGTGGCCGTGAGAATGGGCCGTGGACTCGACTTTCTGCATCAGAAGCAGCCAAGTCCCTGGGCGGTGCGTGGTAAATGTGCTTTTCCTTCATTTCCTTCTCCTATAACCCCAATCATAGGCCTGTATGTTCAAGTGCCAACCCAACATTGCCTCTTGTCACCCCATACGTGCGCTTTGGCCAGGAGCACGAGCCAAGGAAATGGCCGTGCGCACGCAGGCGTTCTCTCGGCCGATTCCTACGTGTCACGGTCTAGATCTCACGCATGGTGTTGAAAGCCCATGCATATCAGCATACACTCCCTCTTTACGTCACCAGCTTCGACAGAGACCTTGCCAGAACAAACATGTGGCAAGGTGCATTCGAGCAGCTGGGTCAAGCACTTGCCTTGCCGACGGACTATGCCAAGGTAAGGTTGGCGTGTGCTAAGGATCAAATGGCTTACACGTAGCTTGCGACATGTTTGACTCTGTCGTATTTCATGAGTCCAATTCTTCCCATGCTGCCCAGTGCATGGATGCGGCATACGATGAACATTGGTGTTTCTGCATTCTTCCTGCTGGGTATTTTACAACTGTATAAGGGAGTCTTGCACCTTGTTGGTGCGTGTCTCTGTGTGTACGGTATAGCATACTTCCGCGTTGGTGGTCGCAAGTACATGCCATGGATTGCATTCATCTCTTGCATGCTACATATGCTGTACACGTACGTAGAGGAAACAGTACATGTTCCACTTCTGACCCAACAGACATTGTGTTCGTGAGCTCAATGGTGTACCGGTCACCAAGGTGGAGATTTCGTCCATGCACATGGTTCTTGTGATGAATCTGACATCGTTTGCATGGAGTTGCTACGACGGACAGTTACGCACAGAAGCTGAGTGCGATAAGGAACAAAGGTATGAGCGCATTACGAAGATGCCTTCGTTCCTGGAGTTCTTTGGGTACTGTTTCTACTTCCCAGGCGTGTTGGTCGGCCCATCGACGCGTTTCCATGAATACCAGCTATGGGCTTCGGGCAAGCTATATGGCCCACGTATGGTCCCGCCGCCAGGCCGCATCGTCGAGTCACTGCGTGAGACGTTCACAGCTGTGCTGGCACTTGTTCTTATGATCTGGGGCTCCGGGACATACAGCTACATGCGTCTTACAGATTACTCAGATGCCGTGCACACATGGCCGCTATGGAAGCGGTGGGTATTTATCCAAGTATGTGGTCTTGTGGCACGTTTCCAGTACTATGGCGTTTGGTCGCTCTCCAATGCTGGATGTATCCTGTCTGGCTTGGCATACAATGGCATCGACCCCGTCACCAACAAGACCAAGTGGACACGGTGCAAGAACGTGTACGTGGCCAAACTGGAGTTCGCCCACAACTGGAAGGAGCTGCTGGATGCGTGGAATTCGAACACCAATATCTGGCTCCGCGAATGTGTGTACAAGCGCCTCGCAGGCAACAGCAAGCCCAAGTTCGGCAGCTTCATGGGCACATTCCTCGCCAGTGCTGCATGGCATGGCATTGCTCCTGGCTATTACATTGCTTTCGTGACAGCAGCATTGTGTCAATGGGTTGCAAGATCGTTGCGCAAGTATGTTCGCCCGATCTTCTACGCTGATCCGCGCCGCCCAGATCCCACATGGTTCACTATGGGCCAGTACACGTTAGCACAGAATGTCTATGCCACTTTGTCGAATTTTGTGACGATCACATCGGTCAATTACGCTGTGATTTCCTTTTTTACGCTCTCGCTACGAAACTCACTTGGCGCATATCGTGCGGTGTATTGGCATTACCATATATTGGTTCTTTTCGGAATCGCTGCGTTCCGACTAGGTTTGGGAAAGCCGCTTCGTGCTTGGCACGTGGCTCCAACGCCCCCAATGAAGAAGGCGCAGTAACGTGCGTAGCATCATCACCTGGTGGGCGATAGAGGCGCCGCATGCAAATCATCAGTCCAATGCAAATCAGTGCGTAGAGCGAAATGTTCATAAAGCCTTCGAGTATGTTCATGCTCGCCTCGTCAAAACGTGGATGGCCAACGTAGGTGTGAAATACAAGCGACTTGCATGGTGGCGAAAGTTGCATGTGTTGGCCTTCACACGTATGAAAAGCAAGGCTGCCTCGTGCATCCAAATGCCGCAGCCCAATCCAATCTTCTTTATACAGCCGGCTTGTCCGTAACGGTATTGTCATATTTACCACATCGTCGCGGCGGTGCTCTGGGTCCTCGTACGCCGAAAACCATGCTGACTCTGACGGCACCACTGTCTCTTCTTCGCTGAACCGAACCATGACAAACTTTTCGAGCTGTTTTATGTTTGTCTTGTATAGCTCCTGTTTGCTTGGTCCTTCATTATTGATGTCATACAGGAACCGGTTCCTTTGTTCGTACTGCTGGTACTGGGACGCCAGCCGCGTGTCGCGGAAGTATTGGGCTACCACAAGACGCGTTTGTGCAAAATCCGAGTACATCCTGCCCTCGAAGCTTCGCAAGACCAGATTGCACAGCCGATCTCCTTCTGCACAACCTGGCAGCTGAGTTATGCCCATGTGCTGCGCACCAAACGTGACAAGGTTGCGCACACGCGGCGTGTTGAAGCGTTCCACGTATCCACGGAGAAATTGGCCACCTTGCGAGAAGCCTATCGCATCAAAACCTGCCTGAAGTTCAGGCACCTTCGCTAGCTGGCGCTGAACTTGCTCAATTTGGTCATTCACGTTCCCCATGAACGTCGCTGATTTATCGCCAGACGGTGTCGAATCCAGTGAAATCAGATGGACATAGATACCTGGATACATGTCTTCAAGATCTTCTTTCAGCTTTATGAGCCATTCTGAGTATGCTGAGTCGCCCAAGCCATGCCAAATCACCATAGGAAGGGGCGCTCGGTATTGCTGAGGTAGTCGCAGGGGCCACCGACATACTTGGAGGTGCAAGCCCATGGTCTTAAAAATGCCGGTCTTCGATTCAAACAAGCAAACAACGAAGAAACCACATACTATACATGAAATTTGGAAAAGAGTGCGTCCCAAATGCATGGGCAGGTTCGGTCAGCCAACGCTGATGAGGAAAGTCGGTGACAAATGGCTCATAGACGGAGGGCAGGGGCCAACGAGTCGAACTGAATTAAGTGGAGTGTTCTCCACACTATATGGATAGTTGTCATGAGGTGAGATGGAGAATGAAAGTGAAATCTGGCGTGGAAACTATCTGATACAAATGTGCTGGTCATTCGCGATACGCGTGCTGAAACTGTCCTACACGCTCTGGTATGGCACCTGCCCATCGTTAGCTGACAAAGAAAAGAAGATAAAAAATATCCCTTTTGATACATACACATGCGGTCCTTTCGACCTCAGCCCGACAAAAGTGCTGGTATGTCCACACGGAGGGTGTATAGTACTTGAGTGCGCTCCAGCTAAAGATGGGGCTGACGTACTTTTTGTACGTAGCGTCGAAATCGGCTGGATGATCATTAGATTCTGAAAACAAAGGGTATCGCATCAACCCGTGACATGATACATCACGCCACGGGCATAGCATACGTACCTGTCATTTCATCGCGCAGCTTGTGCAGATCAGCTGTATAGTCTGTGAGGATAGCCTTAACGCCCCACTTAGTTGCTTGAATCATTTCGTCTTTGCGGTTCACAGTCCAGACCATCACATCCTTATTAGCTGCACGTGCTTCCCGAAGGAACCTTTGGCCTTCTGAACCGACGAGAGCTGCGAAACAAATCGAGAAGGCATCGCAGTCATTCCAGAAGAAGCGTCGCGCATCCGCCGGCGAGGCGCCAATGTATGCGCGGCGTAGCGAAGGCACGTACTTCTTCGCTGGAGCAATAAACTTCGGGTGCCAAAGACCAAGAATGAGACGGGGTGCGAGCTCTTTCTCGTGCTCAGGGAACTTTTGTACCGTCTCACCCATGATGCGGAACAGGCGTTCGGCATCATTGTTTGGCTTGATGTCCACATTGAGTTTGACATGCCGATTCTCAGGCTTCATCAGCAGTGTACACAGTTCCTCGAACCTCGGGATTTGCTGTACAGGTTTCTCCAACGTGCGCACATGTTCCAGTCCATTCTCGCCAAAATACTTATGCTCGGAAATGAGGCCGTGGCCGTTGGTCGTACGGTCGAGCGTCATGTCATGAAACATTACAATGACGTCGTCCGCCGTGATATGTACATCTGGTCGTGTAAGTGGTCGACCTTGTTCTCATACACGCACGTACCACTCTCGATGCCTTCAGATCCGTCCTTGATGGCTTGTGCGAATGAACGGAGAGTGTTCTCAGGAAACTCAGCTGATGCCTGTCGATTTCACGCGAGAGTACGAGCGCCTGTCAGCCCCGATGTTCCTCGTATTTCAGTATACATACACCACGATGGCCCCTTGATAGTTAGTACCGGCACATATGCATGAACGTCTTCCTCCCATTCTCTCCCACACACACACTCTCGATTGCCCCTTTTATACATACCAGCACTCGGGCATTGGATACTTGACGGACGACATAGATGATCTAGCTTTGTAACGGGTGGGTGGTGAGACGCTTGTGCAGCTATATGGACGGCTGTATCGCCCACAGGCCTCGTCGTTGGGTCCCGTCCATGGGTCTGTGCGCGCATATCGCACGAATGGATGCATGTATTATACATATGATGCGGCGCACGGACAGACCACGTGCGCACGTGGTTAGCGTCTTATCATGTTTTTATGTACACGTGCAACTGGAGCCAATCGTGGGTATACAAGTCATGCACTATATACATACAAGTGGGCACGTACAGGAGCGATGACGGAGATGGGAGAGAAGGCGTGATGGTCTAAGCGTGAGGGGCATAAGTGGAAGGAGGAAAAGAAGGGCGTTAGTCGACCGACACATTCGTCACATGAACATCATCAGGTTCTGTTTGTCGTGCAGGCTCATACAGGCCGGTCAACGGTGGAGCCGTGCTGCTCGGCTTGTACAGTAACATGGAGTCGACGATCCAGAACTGGAGCATGTTCATTGCCATAGGAAAGATAGCCATGACAAACACGACTTGCAGTGAACGGTGGGTGCCGAAAAGGCTAAGGAGCCAGCTCCCAAAAAGAATCAAGAATGGCAGCATGTTCATGAGGGCCAGCACGAATAGTTTCATCAGAACAAGGGCTATCACGTACACGGTCGTCTGTCGAAGCCAACACTCTAGCATGCTAGCCACACGACCATCGCGCATGGGTGCCGAATATTCGCCTGATACGAAGCCTGACCATCCAAACACATACTGACATGTGTGCAGCAATCCACGTAAAAGAACATAGAGTATGGCGATGCCTGTACTTTGTAAGCAGGGTGGGAATGGGCGTTTAGCCACGTACCTAGTGTTGTGTCTAGAAGAATATTCAAAAAGTATAACGAACAAGGATTGATGCCATCCTGTCCTGTGCCGACAGCACTAAACATGACATTGAGAATATGCACAAATAATTGACCAGTCAGCTGCTTGGATACATCAAGCATCCAAATCTGCCATGCACGCCGAGGCCGTTCTTGGTGTCGCTTGTACAGCAACGTCACAAGAACAACGACACCCATCAATAGCTGCGTCAGAATCGACACAAAACCAAACAGCTGACAGTTTCGCTCGTCGATGGGTGTCCCAGCAGCATTCTGCGCATGATCCCACGTCTTCGACATGTCGACACTGTACGTGCGTGGATCGCAGTCACGTTGTGTTGTCTGGAGAAGTCACGCGTGTTCCAATAAAATGGCAGGCTGACAGCCTGGCTAACCGGTTGTCTAACTGGTCGCTACAACACCACAATGTCCTGCCGACCCTCCACAAAACGAGCAAGAACCTTATAACACAATCCGCAAGTCATTGACGATGCACGCACCTTACCGCAGAACGGGCATTGCACTGCCTTTGTTGCTTATGCACTCTATCCACCTAAGAAGGCCGTCTTGACTCGATCAACAAAGTCGAGACAGTCGCGTGCCTGAATGCGTGCGATTTCATCGGCATCCTCTTGTGCCATGTACGATACGATCGGGACGAACGAACTGAGCGTGTCCACAGGCACAAGCAGCGGAGGCAGCACGGGCTTTGGGCGCCCACCCAAGTCCGGCAGCATACCACCACCAGGAAGTCGTAGTGCAGTAAGTGGTGCATCCACGTGATCCACGTCACGTCTGCACGCTTCGTGGTACTCATCCAATTGCTGCACAGTCTTTTGGAGTAACCAAGTCAGAAGAAGCAAAGCAGAGCGGCGCAATGTTGGTCGATGAACATCAGTATCTATGCCGCTTGTTTCTTCTCGATGAGCCATAGACATTGTCGAAGATGTCCCGTCACGAGCGCCACCGTCGTCATCAGCGTCAAGTTCATCTTCGTCATCTGATCCGCCCAGACGACGCTCTGTCCGCTGGCCCAGTGCATCCGTGCCATGCACCATTGCTCGTACCCTTTCACGCCGCCGCATGGGACGCCGCTCCGTTGTGCCTTGCAGGAGCTCCGTGCACATACGAACCATCTCAATCGACACGCCATTCGCGGCAAGTGCTTGGGGGGCGGTCTCGACCAAGGTGCCGAGAATAGAGATGAAGGAACTGCGGAGAGATGCTGGAAATACAGGGTTGCGTACGGCTGTCAAGAGCGGTGGGACAATGTGGGGCAACTCTGACACCGCTGCCTCACCGAGATGCTGGAGCACTTGCAGCATTGCCTCACCGATGCGCAGCCGTTGATCTGTTTCACGTTGAGACAACGTGTTTCCATAGGCCACAGTATGTGCTATTCCATCACTGGTCTTGTCCCCACCAACATAGATAGCCATCAGAGGACGAAGCACGGCTTCGCGCCAGCCCGTAGCCATTTGTGAAAGGCCTTGTACCGCATTCAAATAGAGAAAACTCTCGTCATCCTGGATCGCTCGAAGAAACAAGTCTAATATCGCTGGCACAAGCGCAGGGTCGAGCTCATGGCCATAGCATGGTGCCGAATGCAGTCGCGTTTCTGTTGATACAAGCCGTGTAAGCAAGTGCAGCCCATGTGCACGAACGGGAAGAATGGGGTCTTGAAGTGACTGCAGTGCCTCTTCATACACGCACAGGTAGTCGGGTAAAGTGGCGGCCTTGTCATTCGGTGTCTTGGAGCAAGCCGCCTGATCTACTGCAGCAGGAGCGCTAGATGCGAGGGAGACGTGCTTCATTCTCGCAGAGAGTGTTAGGGCGAGTTCCTGACTCAGCGCCCGTGTGTCGAGGTTCGGCGCATCGCGGAGGCGTTCAATCTTGTCGAAAATGACGCGCAGCATCGGCGTCGATGCTGGTGTCAGCGTAGTGTTCTGTTCCAGCAGAGCAAGGAGAAGCTCAAGCGCCGTGTTGCACAGCTCGGTATCTAAGGCCGATTCATCCTGACATGCAAAGTCAACCAAGTGCAGAACACGCTCAATGTCGCCTTGCAGCAAGTCTTGGCCAAACGTTGAGAGCAGCTGGAAGATGAGTTGAAGGAAGTACACGGCGTGCCGCTCGAGCGTTATAGGATCATCGTGTGTAAGTCCTGAGATCCTCTTGCTACGCGTGCGCCGATGCTCCTCCATCGCATCGAGAACTAGAGCACTAGCCACGGATGTACGCTTCGCACGGTGCAAAATATCACAGACTCGGGCAGGGTCAATTGTCCATGCAAACGTGCGCGAGAGTCCCTCGGGCATGTGTGGTTCATCATCCAACGACTCCGGTCGGAGCACACGCTCTAATGATGCAGGCCGCTCGAGAAGTGATACGACGTCCGTCTCTGAGGCCGAAGACTGTACAAGGCTTACGCCCTGCGGAGTATCCTGCCAGTGCCACGACTCGTTCAGAGCCTGTCGCAGAGCGTCGTGCAACAGACGTATGATTCCCTCGTCGCTGTCGAGTCTGAGCCAGGTAGATAGACACTCATCCAGGCTCTTTGCATGACTCTCACGCACGGCGTCGACGATGCGCGGCGTGCTAGATGGCGCATGAAGGTGCGTGTCGAGTGCGAGGAACCGACTCAGCACTGGCCCACACAATGCGTGGATCCAGTGTGGTGCAGGTGGCGCTAATATCATGGCTGCGTACTGCTGCCGTAAGGCCGAGTCAACGGCAGACGCAGGGGGCGGCGGCGACTCGCCAGGCGTCGGCAGAAGGACATTCCAGACGTGTGTTTGCATAGCCGCGCACATCGCATGTGAATCGGTCTCAAACATGCGCACGCAGGACAGAGCAGCAGCTCGACGATGTATTCCATGGACAGGGGTTGTCCCTGGTGGCGTGACGGGATCAAGCACAGATAGGATATGAGGTACCATGTCCATGTAGTAGGTGGTGCGGCGCATACCTTTCGGTGGCGTGCATAAGAGCTTAGCGACGCTATCGAGGCGCGCGAGAGAAGCGTCACCGTCGTTCGACTCGAGGTCCATGTCACCACTAAGCATATCGTGCTCGTTTGCACCCAGCATGGCAATAAGCAACGAACGTGTGCCGGACGGGCGCAGAAGCTGCAACGACAGCAGGCGAGCACATTGCTCGCGAACGAAACGAGGTGGTGGCTGTAGCGGCCGCTTCGACTGCGATTCCTCGCCAGATGTTGCCGATGCAGACGAAGCGAGCGCACTAGGCATCGGAACACTCCGAAGGGCCGTAAGCACGGACATTGTCGGCAGGGCCTCTAGGAGAGCATCAAGCAGAGCATGCGCGTGAGTAGAACTGCAGCCATAGGCCAGGCGAATCAGCACACGAAGTACATCCACAAAGTACATGCGCATCACCAGGATGGCCACGTCCGTATGTGCCATGGGCGAATCAGGCAAGGCCGTCAAGCTGCTGGATCGAGAGGTATTCTTGTGCAAAAGTGTACGAAAAGCCGAGACAAGCTCGTCAAGACACGGTGGTGATGGATATGCAGCATCGAAGGCCAATATTGCAGGGATGATGAGCCATGCGAATGATACGGTCACGAGTTTTTTTAGCATATTCAAGTCTCTCACACCAAGAATTGGGGCGGCTTCTTTTTGCGTGGGCGCTTCGTGAGACTCAGCTAACCGATGAATCTCGAGCGCACACGTCCATGCCCACACACCAGTTAGCCATTGGACTGACGCACGCATGCTGAGCAGATACTCAGGTGGTGAGAGAGAGGCGCCACTGTCAAGAAACAGCTCGAGTCGGCGCTGCAGCACATGATCTACACAAGCGGAGCCTTTGGCAAGTTTGCGAATGCCTAACTCAATGTCGCGGTCACCCGTGAGGATCGATGCTGCTTGAAGCACATGATGTTGTTCATGTAGCATCGACAATGATGCAATGCATGAGGGCAAAGAAAGAGAGTGAAAAAGAGGCTCCGGTAGGAAAGTGGATGGCTTAGGTGTCTCAAGAGTTTTGGCTCTTTCGCCACATTGTGTGACGCGCGTTATTTTCTCCAGTGGCGCACGAGAATTCGCCCTCTGGCTGAGAGCACAGACACAAAGACCTTGTCAACTTCCTGACGCATCTATTTGGATGCAATGAGCGTCACACTTCATACTACGCTCGGTGACATCAAGGTATGTCGACATTCCCGTAAGAGAAACATCGCTCAAAAGTCAGATTGAGGTGTTTTGTGAAGCGGTGCCTCGCGCGGCCGAAAACTTTCTCGCCCACTGTGCGGCAGGGACCTATGACGATGTGAAATGGCACCGAAATATGGCAGGTATGTGGTTAGGGTTCTCTGTGAATTCTTACAAATGGAAGGGTTCATGATACAGGTACGCTTGTGTCTGAGTTGGCGCTCGGACTAATATGGGCAGACAGGTGACCCTTCTGGCACAGGCAAGGGTGGCCAGTCCATTTGGGGTGAGCCATTCCAAGATGAGATTCGAGCTACACTCAAGGTATGTCCTGTCAGGCAACACATTGAAAGCGCCAGGATCGGCGTGAGTGGGATGATGACGCTGACGAATAGTTTCACGCGCGTGGGGTGGTAGCGATGGCGAACAGTGCACCGAACACGAACAAGTCTCAGGTAAGCAAGCGGGGCGAGAACTTGAGCATTGACTCGATCCTTCCACAGTTTTTCATCACCTACAGCAAGCAACCTCATCTCGACGGCAAATACACTATCTTTGGCAAGGTGATTGATGGTGCAGAGCTCGGTGGAACACTTGAACTGATGGAGAAGGTGCCCGTGAATGCCAAGCACCGGCCCCTCCAGGACATACGGATGCAGGGAGTGACAATTCATGCGAACCCTATTGCTCAGAGGGCAGCTTTAGCTACAGGCACATCTACGGCAGCTAGTAGACTTGATCTTTAAGGACCGGCGCCATACGAAAGAACATCACGCGATCGATACCAATGAAACATGTGAGAAGAAAGGAAAGTTACTCGTTGAAGCGGAGCACAAAATTGACAATAATCGCGGTAAGAAGAAGGACGGACAGAATCGTCGGACCTGAAAGAAATGCATAAGTATACCATCCACAACGCTTGATCCATAGATACTATACGTACCAAGGCGGTCATCATATGGGCCACTTCCACGGTTCCGGATTGCCTGCGCGCGCCAGTGGTATGTGACAAGAGCATACAGCATAATAGCTACGGCCACAAGGCTGAACAGCGCCGCACTCAATCGGCCAACGCGGTCACCGAAGTTGAGCAGACCAGCGGCAAGAGCTGACAGCGTCACTGTGAAGCTGAGCCAAGAGAGGACTAAGTTAGGGTGTTAGTTTGCTTCGAGGGCGCCAGCACACCCGATGTATCGTTACATACATGTACGCTCATTGGCGAAGAAGACCTTGGGCTCAACACGCACGGGAAGAGCAATACGCTTGCCGGCGGAGCGCTGCAGAAGAGGCTGGGTCGACATGGGAGCGGTAGGGAGCGGAACGACAAGTGGCCTCGCTCTCGCTTTCCTCACCCATAAAACGCTAGCCTCTTAATTATTTGGTTGCTTGATGCGGCCGAGTCTTATTCAAGGGCCTGGCTGGTTCCTTGAGCGCACGTGTGCCTCCACATCACGTGGTTACGTGTGCCACTGTACGCGGTGATTCACACACTGTTCGTGCAGCATGCTTCGTACATGATGGCGTGTGCGCATTTCGCGATATTGTCGCACGAATGCTGAGTCCTGGGCAGTGAGTGAGCATTCGAGTTGCACATCACATACATCAATCGCTGAAAGGCCCTCTACATAGGAGTTTGCCAGTTCTTCGCTCTCCTCGTGCAGCTGATTCGCAGCTAGCTGCAAGCGTGACTGCATCGCGAATGGTGTAAAGCGCTGTGTACATTGTTAGAATCTGGTAGATCGTAGTCTTTGCATCCATTACCTTGTTGGCCTCGCGCAGTGCACGCTCAACTCCTGGCCATTGTGTCTCCAAGGTACGTGCGTATACAAAAGCGCGACGCGTCTCATCTCGTAGCGTCTCGAGCTCGCTTCGACGAGCCTCATTCCGTGCTGATCGTGAGTAAGTATAAATGTGTGCGTACCTGCTGCATGCTCAACTTGTTCAAGAAGCGCGAGGTGCTCGTCGTCCTCCTCGCTTACATTAGGCAACGTACGGACTGTGGCTTCCAACAGAGCTTCGTTTGGTGCACTAGCATCTGCATCAGCCAGAGCCACGAGATCCTCACGTGGTAATGCGGCGAGTGTGGGATACTCAGCTGCGAGTTGCGTCGTGCTGACACTTTCCATGACCAAGGTTGTATTTTTTTCTTCAGACCGGCGTCTTGTACGCACTCAAGTTGTCAAATGAGATGGAAGTGTGCGTGTGATCGGGGATCTAAGCTCATGCGTCTATGTGTCATCGCTCAGATCAGCAATGAGCGAGTCCCTTCTCTCCACAAACCAACCATCGATATCTCCACCTCCACGTTTCGACATATGCCTGCCGACTGCCCCACCGCGAGTGGCCTCGAAACTCATCCTGCTTGTCTCCTTCTCCAACGCTGTGACTTGCAAGACCGTTGGCTCGTTGGTTCGTAGCAGTGCACATGCTGTCGATCCTCGATGTGTACACGTGCTTTGTAGGGATAGTGTGTGTTGCAGGCATCATAGCCTCCCTTGGTATGTTGGATTTGTGATGCATTAGCCAACTGCTAATTGTGTAAGCCCAAAGCCTCTTGTTCGCCAGTGAGTGGGTCGAGGCGCATCCATCGCGTGCACGCCTTCTTGGATTATATTATGGCTTTGTATGTCCAATTAAAGCAATAAGGGACAGCATGATGAACTCATACTCATGCCAGGTCCAACTCGGTCTTTTGCCTTTGCTCTTTGTATATGAGCACATCAACCTTTCAGTGTTGGTTTGGTGTGCGCTATCGACAGGATTCTCGTTAATATGTATAAGTCTTCCTTCTTGGCCCCACCAGCGTCCATGGGGCATGTTTCGTTTAATTGCTGGGTTCGTGCTTCCCACGCTTGCACACAGCTCTCTTCTCCAGTATCATGGCGGCTTGCGGCTCGGTTGGCTCGAGGAGATCCAGCGGGTCGGTGCGCTATCTGAACCGCCTGCTGCTTTCGCACATGCACATCAAGTTGTGGCTCTGATCGTCGGGATTGTGTGGGCACTGCCCGTCTATCAATTCGTGAGCGAAACGACGCAGGGATGGTCTCTTCCAAGTCATGGCTAGCTATGAAGTGCCTGTTCACGTGGATGCACTGTGAGAGATGACATTGTCGAAGGAGCATGCGCTTTCGGTGTGCGAAACAGGTGCGAGTGCACATCCAACGCGGGTGTCTCATTGTCAGATGACGCATCACCGCTGCTCTTTTCATCGTGTGTATCGTTAGGCAGACCGTGCTCTGTCGTGTCGGAGGATGCGCGTGTTGCGGGGTGGTGATGGTGGTAGTTGTAAGCGGGATGTTGGGCATGAGGGTAATGGTGCAAGATGGAACTGGAGCTGGAAGTCAGGTGAGGATGGCTGTCGCCGCCACTAATGCCGTTGGGTAGAGGGTGCGAGTGACTAGGAGGATGATTGGTAGAATTCGACTTGTTAGGCGAAGTGCTTCCATTTGCGGCAGCGGCTTCTTTTCGCCGCATCAAAAGATACCGTTGCCGACATTGGTGATATGAGCGTGTGCCGACGGCTCGTGCCACATGTTCCCAACGTTGACCATGTTCCTTGATGGCTCGGCGCAACTTGATATCCTCTTCCGAAGACCAGCGTACATAAGGCAGCCGCTTTTCAGGACTTTGTGCATGTGCAGGCTTTGGTTTCGCAGATGGAGTTTGACGCAACGGCAAGGCGCTGGATGTTGATGTGGTGGAAGTTGGTCCTGCGGGTGTTGAAGCTGAGGCTGTTGTAGCTGATGTTGCTGTAGTAGGTACACTTGCAGCTGGGGCCGGCGCTGATGACGTGGTTCTTGGTGTCATCATGCGTGGATAGTACGAAGTCATGGAATGGCGGTATGTTGGGCTTGTCGGATGTTCGCTGACAGCCTGATTCGCTAGTACATCCAGCGCTGAGATAGGTGCGTTGTCCACATCCATGCTTAGGACGCGCCGGCGCTTCGGACTTCCAAAGACAGGTGCTGAAAACGGCAGAGGAGCATGAGTGGGTCGGTGCCATGGCGACCTTGTAGGACTTGAATCTTGGTAGTATGTAGCATTCGTTGGTGCAAGGGACTGCGCTGCGTGTAAAAGATCATCGATGCCGCTTGAGTACGTCGACGATGGCAAGCTGTGTGTGGACGGCGGTGCGTAGGGAGTGTGCAGATCTTCTGTGCGCTCGGTGCTTTTCGGGGTGCGGGGAGGATACGTATCGCGCGCACGGCGTGGTGTAGACGGCGTCGTATCGAGTTTGGATGGAGACGATGAAGAGGCATCTGTGCTGCTCGATGGTGGTGCTGCATGTCGAAGTGTGCGAAGCATGCGAGTAGCAAGAATTAAATGTTCTGATGTTGCATCGCCCATCACAGCCTCACGACGACGACTGTTGCTACCATTAGTGTGTAGAGGATCCATGTTCATGCCGCCGACACCGCTACTGCTGCTGCTGCTGTGGTGATGCCGATGCCGAGACCGGGGTGTACCGAATTCAGGGACATCTTCGTCAAGCGAGGCACGAATCAGAAGGGGCTTCAGATCTTTGAGTTCCTTTTCAAGACGCGACACTTGCGCCTCGGTATCTTTGACGCGCTGTCGGAGGTATCGTTTGTCAGCGAGGAGTTTCGTCCGTTCCGTGTCCGTCGGCATACCGGCGCGGCGCGCTGCTTCATCATCGACTGGATGCACGCGATCTTCATATTGATGTAGCGATGCACGCGACACCATATCACTAAGCATTTTTGACTGGCTCTTAGAGCCGGACAATTCAACTTCCAGTCTCGCCTTGATATCCCGCTCAGCTTGGAGCATGTGTGTATACGAAATGCGAAGAGAAGAAAATAATGATAGTGAAGCCAATCGTGTAACACGAAGATGATGGCGTAGTCGCTCGCGTCCTTCCTCTTGTCTCTGCAAATGGCGTGCGAGTTGCCAAACAAGTTGCGCGAGTTGCGCCGTCGCATCTGCGTCGTCTGCACGCGGTACGCGTACGAATGGTGCGGACTCTGCCGAGGATGTCGAAGCAGCTGAGCTTGACGGGGTAGAGTATCCTAGGTCTTTCATTTGCGACAGAATATCAGCGACATCTGACATGCTGAATTCTGGCGTGTCATCGTCGCGATCAAGATTTTCGAGGTCCATCAACATGTTCATTTCTTGCTCCATCGTACCGAGGCCTATCCCTACTTGCGGAAATGTCAAGTGGCCTTGTCCTGAGTCCGCAGGCCCTGCCGTATCGTCATCTGAGGAGCGACGAATCCCATGGCCGCCTCCAAGAATCGGTGAGGGCGTGCGTGGGGATGCGGACGAGGGCGGCTCAGTACCAGTATCTGTATGTGACGAGCCAGTTGCGACAGATTCGGAAGACAACATGGTTGGATGTGTGGGTTGTGACAGCGAAGGGCTTTGTTGATGTTGCTGTAGGGAGTTTGGTGGGTGTGGATCGGGGTCTGCAACCATGGACCAGGGCTATCCCGTGTCGCAAACAGCTATCGCTAAACACGAAAAAAGCAGTCAATTGGGGGGAGATAAGGGGACAAGGGACGTGCTGGGTGGTTTACAGACTCGCACGCGCACAGACGCACACTAGGTCAACAAGCGAGGACAAGTGGCAAGGAGGGAAAAAATGACCGTGTCCATCACATTAGGCGTTGCACATGCAAACATAGAGTGTTCTCTACACGTCGCCTACGAGGCTGATGAAACATGTGTTCTTTTCGGCAGATGCATGACTGGTCTCAACACGTCGCGCAATAACTCACGTGACATACCACGTGGAAGTGCGTGCGTACAGGCAGGTTCGAAAGGGTGGGTGCGTGTGTGGAGTGACTAGCGGCGCTGGCTAAGGGGAAAGCTTCGGGTGACCTGCGGCTGGCTGGAATGAATTGAGTGAGGGACGGGGGAAGCGCGTATAGGAAGTAAGTGCCACCCTACTTCGGTCGTCAGGACGATCTATCGATCCACTGGCGTGTGTGTTGTGAGAACACGATTCCATTGATTTCGTGCTCACACAGCGAGGCAACAAATTCAGGTGCTTAGTTGCCGGGCATCGTTGAAGTATGCTGCTGGACATTCAACGCAAGTTTTTCTCGCGGTCGGAGCGCGTCAAGTCGGTGGATTTTCATCCGACTGAGCCTTGGCTTCTCGCTGGTCTTTACGATGGTACAGTGTTCATTTGGAACTACGAGACGGGTGCTGTTGTGAAGACATTTGAAGTGGCAGACGTGCCTGTGCGATGTGTGCGCTTCATAGCACGCAAGAACTGGTTCCTTGCCGGATCCGATGATTTCTTCCTGCGCTGCTACAACTACAACACGCACGAGAAGGTTGCAGCCTTTGAGGGCCACCCCGACTATATTCGGAGTATCGCTGTGCATTCGACTGGACCGTACGTGCTAACTGGCAGTGATGACATGACGATCAAGCTCTGGGACTGGGAGCGAAACTGGCGCCTCGTGCAGACGTTTGAGGGACATACACACTTTGTAATGAGTCTGTGCTTCAACCCGAAAGACTCCAATTCATTTGCATCTGCGTCGCTGGACCGCACCGTCAAGGTGTGGACACTTGGTTCGCCGATGGCGAACTTTACGCTTATGGCACACGAAAAAGGCGTGAATTCTGTCGACTATTACCATGGTGGTGACAAGCCATACATCGTCACGACGAGTGATGACAAGACTGTGCGCATCTGGGACTACCTAAGCAAATCGTGTGTGCAGACGTTGACGGGACACATGTCGAATGTATCGTTCGCCGTTTTCCACTCGTCGCTGCCGCTCATCATCTCTGGCTCGGAGGACGGGTCTGTCAAGCTGTGGCACGCAAATACCTACCGCCTGGAATCGACGCTCGACTACGGTCTTGAGCGCGTGTGGTGCATAGCGCATCGGAAGTCGAGCCACGACATAGCCCTGGGCTACGATGAAGGCGCTGTTGTCGTCAAGCTCGGCAAAGAAGATCCGTGCATGAGCATGGACCAAAGTGGCAAGATCGTGTACGCACGCAACGCGGAGATTCTTGGTGCGAATCTTGCGACTACTTCAGAGTCGGAGCTGGTCGAGGGCGAGCGCGTGCGACTGACCACGCGGGAGCTCGGTACGACCGAGGTGTTCCCACAACTGCTAGAACATTCACCGAACGGCCGTTTTGTCACCGTATGTGGCGATGGCGAATACACGATTTTCACAGCCCTTGCGTGGCGGAACAAAGCGTTTGGTTCGGCTCTTGGCTTTGCGTGGGCGTCCGACTCGAATACGTATGCCATCCGGGAGAACTCAACAACGCGCGTGCGTGTGTTCAAGAACTTCAAGGAACAAAGCGGGCTTGTGCTCGTAAACTATGTCGTGGAGGGAATTGCTGGCGGTGCGCTGCTGGCTGTGATTGGCGTTGGGTTTGTGTGCTTCTATGACTGGGTCTCGGGTACCCTGGTGCGCCGCATCAATGTTGATGCGCGCCAGATCTTCTGGTCGCAGACGAATGAACTCGTTGTCATTACGACGGTGGATTCGTTTTATGTCCTGCGGTTCCAGCGTGCCGCCTACGAGGCCTTTGTCGAGAGTGGTATGCCGTCTGACGGAGATGGCTTTGAGGATGCTTTTGATGTCATTGCCGAAGTCAATGAAACGTACGTATGAACGCTTATGCTGTGCTTGTTTTCGCAAGTCCATCTCTCTTCTTGCATCGTTGATACTAACGCTTGGGCAGTGTCCGCACAGGTCGATGGACGGGCGAGTGTTTCGTATACACGAATGCAGCCAACCGGCTCCAGTACTTCATTGGTGAACAGACGTACACGATCCGTCCCTGTGATACCGAACTGTACGTGCTGGGCTATCTGCCCCAGCTTAGTCGCATCTTTGCGGCCGACAAGGACATGAACCTATACAGCTTCTCGCTCTCACTAGCCGTTGTCGAGTACCAGACGGCAATCCTGCAGGGCAACTTTGCCCTTGCGGAATCGCTTTTGCCGCAGGTGCCACATGGCCAACGCGGCAAAGTGGCCAAGTTCCTTGAGACGCAGGACATGCCCGATCTTGCTCTGCAAGTCGCGACTGATCCGGACCACCGCTTCGATTTGGCTGTGCAACTGGGCGACTTTGACATCGCTCTTGATATTGCGCACCACGGTCCTACGTCAGGTGCCGAGTCTCGTTGGCGAACCATTGGCGACCAAGCCTTGGCTCGCTGGAATGTGCCACTCGCGCAAGAATGCTTTGAGCATGCGAATGACGTGCACTCGCTCTTTCTCATTGCAACGGCAAAGCAGGACGATGCACTCCTGCGCACTGTGGCGGCGGCTGCGTCAGACAAAGGCGAGCTGAATCTCGCAGTCGCCGCACTATTGCAGGTGCAAGATACGCAGGGCGTCGTTCGTGTCCTACAACGTGCTGAGCGGCTGCCAGAAGCCGCGCTGTTCGCTCGCACATATGCACCTCATCTTGTGCCAGAGGCCGTACGTGCATGGAAAGCATCGTTGGCCTCGCAAAAGAGTCAGAAACAGCAGCAAATGAGTGAGCGGATCGGTGACCCGCTTTCGATACCGGAGCTTTTCCCAGAGGGTGGATATGCATAATGGCAGTGTGTCATATTGTTCTATTTGTCTATTCTTGTCATCGTATCGTAGAACGTACAGAGCGTGGGTCTAGGAAGGGGAATGGAGGCGCGTACGCGGTGTGAGACTGGAACGGGACCATGCATAGGTAGTCGGAGTCGGCACAGACGAGGGCGCGGCCGGTGCAGCGCGCACAGTGTCCGTGGCCTCCAGTGCCGCCTGTGCTGCTTGCTGCCGCGCCAGGCCAGCCTGAAAGACGCGGTTCCGGTCAGGATGCAGAGGCCCAAATTGCCGAGCGAGCGCTTCGTCTGCATAGACGTGCTGAAGAAACCGGCGGAGCTCATGCACACCGCGTCCACTGTACACGCAGAATGATTGACGCTGGTGCTGATTGAACTCTTTTGGGGGCGGACGACACATCGACTGGAGCTCAACACATCGGAAAGCCGGCACGCCTGTGAGACTGAGGTGCGACAGGCGCGGCAAACGCAGTGTGAGCCAGAAAATGGCTGGCACTTGAATGTGCTCGCAGTACGAGAGATGGACGCGCTCCAGATTCGTATAGTGCTCGACCAAGGCATAGATTGCCCGGTCCGTCAGCTGAGCTACACGAACGAGGCCAATCCGACGAAGTTTCGGCAGCTGCGACGCAAGGGCAAACACGCTCTCGTCGGTCAACTGCGTACAGCAAGCAAGGTCCAAGTACCGGATCCGCGTGCACTGATGAGCAAGATGGATGATCGCTCGGTCCGTCACATTCGACACATGCGCAAGGTGCAGGTGTTGTAGATGGCGGCCGAGCTCACTGAGGGCATATACGCCTTGGTCAGTGAGACGCACGCACTTGGCTAGCGATACATTCCTCAAGCGCGGCGCGTGCTCGACAATTGCGCGCACGGTCTCGTCGGTCAGGAGCGTGCAGCTTGTCAAATCAATCATGCGCAGGTTCTCACACACGAGGAATGCACGCGGGATCGTCCATGTATCGCGCAGCGCTGAAGTGGGAAAGGCATGATCCGTGAGCGTGTGGTTGTTCGCGAGCTTTAGCTCACGCAGTTGCGTGTTGCGCAGCCAGACTTCACGTACGCTTGCATCGTCCATCCGGGGGCACTGTACCAAGTCCGCCTCCAAAAGCAGGGGACACTTTTCGAGCATGTCAACAAGTGCGTCACCATGTACCTGCGTACATGCCCCTAGCTTGATACGTCGGAGCATCGGACAATGCTGCGCGATCGACCGGACGCCACGACTTGTGATTCGGTAGCACCCCGTCAAGTTGGCTCCTTGCAGACGAGAACAAGTTGTCGCCAGCACATTTAGCGTGTTGTCCGTCACATGCGTGACGCCACTCAGGTCTATAGCGACAAGCTGGGGCATATGGCTCAGAACATATGCCAATGATGGTTCTGTAAGTTCTGAGCAGCCTGATAACGTGAGGCGTTCTAGTCGGTGGCACGCAGCCATGCGCCCAAACAATTGGTCGTCGAGCTCGCCAGCGAGCATGCTAAAGTTTAAGCGTCGTATATAGCTTGCGTATGGAAAAGACGAATCAGGTCGGTCCATCACATCGATGAGCTGGAAAATCGCCGATCGTTTGTGACACGACGGTCGATACCACAACACTTGCACGGCACACGCACACCAGCGGCGGCACACGAAAAGGCAAGCCTGTAGATCCTGCTGCGATCCTAGTGCAAAACGAAACACGTGCAAAAGAATCTCATGGGGAAGATCAGCAAAGGACGTGCTCCGGGTGGGTGCCTCATTCATCGGCATCGAGATATCAGCGCCACCTATCCCTGAAGGCGCCATTTCGTCAAAGTCCGGCACGTCTGTGCCTGAGCTTGATGATGGCGACGCATCTCCTGTCGATGGCGGCGGTCCACGCATTTTCGGTGCGGGCGACAGGGCTAATGCACCTGACGCCACGTCCATTGATCCGCGCCTTTCCTCACAGCACAGTCGCTCAACGTGTTGTGCTTGGGTTCAAGGCGCATCAACCACTTTCCTAAGCGCACACGTAAGTGCAACTCGGCCACATTCACACTTGGTTGACATAACTGACTAAACATTTATTTCCCACTTCGCGCGTTCAAGACGAGCATCTCAGCTCAACTTTGGTACGCATGTATGGTGATGAGATGCATGCTACCTGTGTCCTAGGCAGCCCAGCCGATTGTATGGTCTAGGTATGAAATGGCAGATTTTGTGTTACATGGTATTAAGCTGTTTGTTTTGTTTTCTTTTTGTATATATATATATATTTTGCAAATGCTTTCGAACAAAAAGCAAGGTGCAGTGCATGCTCTTATACCCACATGCGACTGAGTATACGTGTGAGCGCAAGCGTGCGATCCTATCTCAAAGTAGTTAGCGCCATCGCGTGTCTCAATGAAAAGGCTGATGCGTTGGCCAGGGCGAGTGTCGTGCCTACGGCTGCCGCTTCAGCTCGTCGACAAGGTCAGCGAGCTCTGACCATTCAGGCTCATCTCCAAAGCTATCGCGCGTACGTGACATAAAGGAGCGGACAAGCGTACGCGCACGGAATTGCCAGTCAGGCATGGCTTCATCATCGGAGCCTGGTTCTGCTGCTTGGGGACCAAGATTCGCAAGCGCATCACACAACTCTTGCAGCTCTTCTTTCGCTAGGCTCCAGGCAGCTTTGTCTGTCACGACGTCCAATGCGTCGGCACTCCCTAAGCCGCACTGGAAACTCTGGATCCGCGCCTGTAACGTCTTGCGGTAGTGGCCACTAGCAAACATAAGACGTGCATAGCTCTGCCAAATCAGCGCATGAGACGAGAAACGCGGCAGCAGTGTTTGGTCGAAGAGCCGAAGCACGGCAGGCCGGAGTCCCTCGCCAACATTTGCATCCTTCGGCTGCTGCTCGTCCTCGCCCACTCCATGCGGACGAACGACAGCATCCACCAGCCTGTTGAGTACCGCCATATCCACGATGTCTTGCACGTTCATGGACGATGCACTGGCTGTGCTTCCGCTGAGCTCACGCGTACGAATCTCTACGATGCGTGCCAACGCTCGCGCTGCTTCCCTCAGCATGCCCACATCGACCGACACAATCATGTAGTTGGACCATACACGCCAAGCATCAAACTGGAATTTGAGTGAGATACCAAGCGCTTTATGAGCCAACAAGCGCAGTTCGAACGCTGGTGCCTCATTCACAGAGGCCTCCTGCCTTGTCTCAGGCTCTGTATCGGACATAATAGACACCCCAGAGTCGCGCGCGGTACTTTCACTTGACATCGAGGCCGTATCATCATCACCATCATTAGCGCCGCGATCTCCGGTACTGTGCTCATGATCGTCCTCGGTCAATACAGTATCAAGGCGCTGGACCTGCGTTAGTTGCATGCGCATATAACAGCTTGCGAGATTGTTCCAACTCTCGCCGTCTTCCTCTTCCAGGGCTGTACACTTGCGGAACGCCGCAGCAGCCTCAAGCCAACGCTCCATCCGCATGTAGCTACATCCCAACATGAACCACGCACGTGTATTCAACGCATTGATGCGCACCGTGCGTCGCAGCCACACCGCCGCTTGTTCATGCGCGTGCAACGCAAAGTGATACCCACCCAACGAACGCGCTGCGCGTGCCGATGTTTGGTCGGACACATCCCAAGCATGCAAATAATGGGACTCGGCTTGCTCAGGTTCTAGGTCGCCAAGAAGGCACCACAACTTAGCCTCACGCGCCTTGGCAAAACGTGCAGGGGGAATCCGACTTGTCGACGTTGCGATTCGCTTCGTTTGCAGCTGAACATCCGCCTCTGTCTTGCGTCCTTCAAGAAGATCACGCACAATATCTCTTCCTTCCTGATGCTGCCCCAATAAACCAAGACACTGGACCACATGTTCCCACATCTCGATGCGCTCATATGTTTCCAGAGCGCTGCGCAGCATACCGATCGACACAAACCGATCGGCAAGCTCGCACTGCATAGACCATTTCGCGGGCAAGTCTAATGCATGGAAAAACCGAAGGCGCTCGCGAATGCTCGAATCATTCGTTGGCATCTGGTCAATGAGTGCTTGCAGCTGCAGCGTGCTCCTTTCTACTGTTCGCGTGCGCGTCGACTCAAGTCGAGCGCGGAGTAACAGACTCATGGTGTGCACACTCCAGTTCTGTGGATGTGATGCGACCCGCTCAACAAACGCAGACATTTGCTCGGATGTCAGGCCATGTGACGCTTGCGTGTTGTGAATATTCAGGCACAACGCCAGCAGGATACACTGATCTGTGACGGCCAAAGGTGGCTGTTGACCAGGGTCCAGATGCGAGAGACGCTGCTCCGTGTTGGGTGCTGTTTTTGTGAACTGCGTCTGTTCCAGCAGGGTGTCATCGTTGAGGGAGTATGTCGCTGGCTGATGGTTCACCTGCTTGCTTGGATCAACAGTAGCTTGCCACCCATGTTGGTTTGGGGGCATAGCAGAGTCGATATTCTTTGATGTTGGATGGGTCGATATCTCTTCCTCGGCACAGTCGGCCCCCGCTTCCCTTGACTCGGCTAACAAGACCAACTGTGTCTTGTCCTCTTTTTGCCACTTTGTTCGTTTGCCGAGAGCTCCGCTCAGCTCATACTCAAGTCCGTTCATCTTGGCTGCTTCCACTAATCCCTCTGACGCCAAACGATCCTGTCCAGCTCGCTGGTGCGCAAGCGCACATTCCAGTGTGATTCGCGCTTGTAAGTGACTCCATGCATGCTTGTCAGCCTCGCTGGAAGCTTTCGCACTGCACTCACCGAAAGCCGAAGCCATGTGGTAAGCGTTTGTTAGAAGCACTTCTTCACATGCCACAGGCTCGTCTAGCACACGGATATGCACAGATCGCGCGCGAAGTTGCCACCAGGGCAAAGACGCGAGCAACGTGCCGTTCTCGGCGGCACCCAAGGCACGGAAAAGTAATAGCGAAAATACAAGGAAGAAGGGTGCTTGACACAAGTGATACGCAGGCTCGCCATGCAATGTTAGGTATTCGAGGCTGGATGCGTGCAGAACACGTGCGTAAGTCATGTCCTCATCACATTCCCTTTCATTTTCGTGCACTGATCGCAGGGAAAAGTGATGCGGCGCATGATATCGAAGTAGCTCCACTGGTGTGAGATTGAAATCAGGTCCTGTCCAATTCAACTGCACGAAAGCGTGTAAGGCAGCTATGGCGACGCATAGCACGTCCACAGGAGCTGCGGTCATTTCAACTGGGACCTTGTCAAATGGGAGAAGGATCCGCACAGCCTCAGAGCTTGTATAGCCGGCCAATGAAGAGTGCAATATCTGTGCCACAGATTCGAGCATGGGTCGCGCAGCTGACGACTTGAGCAGGTCTGCAAACTCGCCCTTCATCAGCTTTACGCATGATACATTCGACTCAGCTTCTGCGCATGGTACCATACCGCGCAACATGTACCACTCAGGGTGATCAGGCTGTGCCCATGCAGATGTCGTTACCCCGGCGTTGGTCATGGCCGCGACAAAAGGTGAGTGTGATTGCTCAAGAAGATTGGGTTGGGGATCCATGCAAGTGACGAAGGAAAAATTTGGGTGCCATTTAGTTTTGATGAGATAAGCCACCTACCGAGCTTGACTCCTCCATTGTCCCCCAGCGTGCGACACACGATCTATCGGTCATGTACGCCTTTTCGCGGTTGAGACCGCCAATGCTTTGTCAGAGCTCATGTCGGTGGAAGGTGGGCTCAAACGCAGTCAATTTTATTCTTACACACAAACCTATATCTGTCTTTTTAAGCGTCCATAGCCGCTGCGGGAGCCAAAGTAGCGGGGGAAAAGCGGACATTGGACACTTTCGTCATGCTCCAGTGCTTCAAGTATGTAGGGAGTGGCGATGTGTACTGGTTTGTAGGACTCGACATAGGGGACGGCCTTTCAATATCACTGTCCACATCCACAGGTACATCTGGAGCTAGAGGTCTCTCAGGTAAAGGCTCGGTAGGTGGTGGAGGACGCTCAGGCAAAGGCCCTAAGTATCTGCGCCAAGGCACAATCGGCGATGAATACGGGTGTCGATGTATGGTAGGATTGTCAGGCACGGGATCAGGCGTTTCGGGCGTTGGTGGTGATCTTCCTGGCGTGAACCATAGCGAGGTGAGGCTGGGAGAATATGACATTGGCGGCGTAGTCTGAAGAACAGGGGTACTGGGTACAAGATGTCGTGCCCTGTCTAACTTGTTGACGGGAGAGCCGCCGAGGTATGCTATTCGACTTGACTTGAACAAAGAGGACGGTCTCGACTTCTTCGTGTTTCGAGATGGGGAGCCACGCGCTGTACCTCCCAGCAAAGTTTGAACTTCATCAACCCACTCTTCCATAGCTCGTTTTGCATTTTCTTCTTCCTCGTCGTCACTAAACGCACTTTTCGGTTCCTTGTCTGTCGCGCACTGAGGCTCCATTACAGTGCTACCCCATCGCGCAGTTCAAATATATTCTATTGATCGAAACAAAAAATACATAGTCTAGCTCATCTGAACAACGAGTCGTTTGTGCTAGACTATCTCGGTAGCCACCATGAAAGAATGATAAACGCAACGCCGACTGGATGCGCGCATGTTCTCGCGTGGCAATCTTCAACCAATCACATGCATAGGGGTTGTCGCTCAAGACAGGCAAGGCTCAAACTACCCACGGTCAAAATTCCCCGCACCAGTGTTTAGCGAATAAAGTTTCGACAGGGATCGAACAGAATTACGCCGGCTGTGCAATTCCGCACGTCATGTGCATGAGTGTCTGTGTTTGGATGGATGAATGGCCCGTCCGTGGTCCCCGCTACCCCTCTGGGCTGAAATTCTAGTGTCCGGGAGGGAATTCCCCGTATAAATCTGGGCGTTCAAATTCTTACACACCTTCCTACTTACCATAACTACTCATGGCGCAAGACCGTATCCAAGCATCTAATGTTACCCCTGGTAACGTCTCCACCCAAAGGGTGAAGCTTAGCTCAGGCTACGAAATCCCGCAGGTTGCCTTGGGTGTATACAAGGCGCCTAACGATGGCACAACGGAACAAGCCGTCAAGTGGGCCTTTGACTGTGGGTACCGTCACATCGACTCTGCAGCTCGATACCGTAACGAAGAAGCTGTGGGCCGTGCCCTCAAGGAATGGACCGCTGCCAATAATGTTCCGCGTGAGGAAATCTTTATCACCACCAAGCTCTGGGATGACGATCACAAGAATGCGCAAGAAGCCATTGAAGAATCGTTGAGAAAGCTGCAGCTCTCATACATCGATTTATACTTGATCCACTCGCCTGAGCCTGGTGAGCAGTCGTTTATCGAGGCGTGGAAGCAGATGGAGGCAGCCGTTGATGCCGGTAAGGTTCGCTCGATCGGTGTCTCCAACTTTGATGTGGACCACCTCGATGCTTTGCTCAAAGTTGCACGCATCAAGCCTGTTGTGAACCAGATTGAGTCGCACCCCTTCTTTGCGCATGAGAAATTGCGTGAGGAGACCCTCAAACGTGGTATCCACATTGAGGCATACTCGCCTATGGCACAAGGAGCTGCTCTTGATCGTGAAGAGATCAAGGCTATTGCAACAAAGCACGGTAAGACGCCTGCGCAAGTGCTGCTGCGCTGGGGCATCCAAGTGGGCAACATTGTTTTGCCCAAGTCGCTCACCAAGCACCGTATTGAAGCAAATGCCCAGCTCTTTGACTTTGAACTTGACAGCAACGACATGGATGTGCTGAACAATATCGACGAGGGCATGAAGATGGGCAAGCTCGGCCCGCCTGGTACTTCGGCTCCTGCGTCGCCTGGTGCGACTCGCCCTGGCTCCCGTCGGACTTCGGGCAGCAGCGGCCTTGCTGGCAACAAGTTGCAAATGAGTAGCAGCTGAACACACAGTTTCACTAATCGATGTTGATATACATATTTAGGACTTCGGATGTAGGGAAGGGAGTAAAATGATGAACAACTTAGTCGGAGCGTACGTTATCTATCCCCTTAGCGAGCCCCGTCATGTCGCCAAGTATCAGGGGCTCCCCATGTTCCTGTTTTGTACGTCGAAAGGATTTATAAAGTACGAGTTTCTAAACCCACCGGACAACTCAGAGTTTGTCTCTATCAACGTAGGCAGCTCCTGGTGGTTTGGCGTGCGTGCCCAGCAGCCTCACTGGATCACTGCGGACGAGCTAATTGTGGCATCACGTGATACGACTGTGCTGATCGTCCATGCGGATGTAGGTCATTAGTACGTTGTTTTGTATAGCATCTTTACGACAACAAGGGCTGGACGGATGGCTGCTGGCACCGGCCCACAAGCTGCTGCTGCCGCCAAAAGCAGTGGTGGTGGTACAATGTCTCGAATGGAAACGGCCTCTGTCGTGGAGTATCTGCGTTCACATGGATATGCGAAAGCATTGAGCGCCTTGCAAGCTGAACTGGAAGCAGCTACCAAAGGTGCCCCGCCAGCCAAGGCTGCGGAGGCGCGTGATTCACAATTAGGTCAAACTAATGTGAGCATGGCGGAACTTGCTAGCAAAAATGTACCGCGCGATCCACGGGACAAAGATGCGCCTGATGCCGGCCCCAGCTCAGCGTTAGAGCGAGCAGGGGCCCAGGCTCTATTGTTGGATCCGACGGACACAGCGCGAGGCTATGGAATGATCAAATCTTGGTGCACTGGCAGTCTAGACATTTACCAGCCGGAATTGCTGCCGATCCTTTTGCCTCTCTTTGTGCACAGTTACATGAATCTTGTTGACATGGGGCTAGGGTCTGCGGCGGCTGAGCTGTTCTCTGTTCACTCATCGTTCTTTCAGCCAACACACGCCCCATTGCTTGCGCATATCCGTTCTCTGTGCCTCCCGTCACAAATCAGGTCGGATGAGCTTGCACAAAGGTTTAGGACGGAACGCTATGTGCTGAAAATGTCACTTAATGTATTTGGGCTACTGATCGGGTGGCTGACAGACGGAACGAGCCCCGTTGGCTTTTCGGGCATGGGCAATGCCGCCGCTGTTGACAACATGCTAGAGCCATCGCGTCGAGGACGAGAAGCCATGCTAAAAATCATAAATGAGCATTGCCGCATTCAAGTGCTACGCTCCGTCATGTTCCAGCTCGATCCGTTGGAACTGGAAGAGGGTACAGGTCTTACAGGCGCAGGGCCTTCGTTTTTCTCCAGCACTACTCAGTCTGTATCCGCGCATCACCCAGCGCTGCAAGCAGCAGCTGTGTCCGAGACGGACGCCATCTCCGACTTTAACGCACATGCGGCCGGCCCACAGCTCAAGTTGCATCCAGCCATCCCACTAGCCGAGGACCTGAAAGACGAAGTGAATCACGTTTTGCGTGAGAAGGCAACTTCCGGAGCTCCGAACGAGACGTCTGATAAGGACAAACCCGCATCTTCTGACGCACCTATGGACGAAGAGCCTCATGATACCAACGCTGCTCCTACCTCGTCGCCGGCACCAGGTTCAAAAGGTCAGCGGTCTACTTCTGTGGTGCAGGAGGAGAACCAGATGTCGCAAGATGGTGCATCGGACCTCCTAGGCCCGACGCTGGCAGATCTACCGCCACAGCCATCCATGTTCCGTACGGTCGACCTTTTGCGTGAAGTTGAGCGTGTGCGAGATGCACGCAAGTGTCTGCGCATTGATCCGAAACTGCCTCCCGAATCAGCCACGGCTGGCGATGCGAAGCCTCCTTCTGAATGGGAAGGCGTACCGCGAACAGTCGGCTTGCCGAGCGTGTGCATGTACACCTTTTACGACGCAGAAGACGGTCTTACAAGCAGCACATTTTCTCCGGATCTTACACTCATGGCGGCCGGCTTTGAAGAAAGCTACGTGCAACTATGGAGTCTCAAGGGTGAACCATTGCAGTCGTTAGAAAGCGACTTCAACTTGTCTGCGATCCGCGACCGCAAGTCGCTGAACAAACATCGTCTACCCTACAGTGGAACATCACGGAAATTGATTGGGCACACAGCGCCTGTGTATCAGGTTTCATTTGATCCTGTCGGTGGAAGTGGCTCAAGCCCTCGGCATCTGCTCAGCTGCAGCGCTGATGGCACAGCGCGTCTTTGGAGTCTCGATACGTACGCGGCACTTGTTGCATACCGTGGGCACCAATACCCTGTGTGGGATGTGTCGTGGGGCCCCATAGGTACGTATTTCGCCACTGCAAGTGCCGATCGGACTGCTCGACTTTGGAGTGCCGAGCGGATCCATCCCTTGCGGATTTATGCAGGCCATCTATCCGATGTGGACTGTGTGCGTTTCCATCCGAACTCATTGTATCTTGCCACTGGATCCTCTGACCGTTCATGCCGTTTATGGGATGTTCAACGCGGTGCATGCGTGCGTTTGTTTGTCGGTCACCAATCCCCCGTCTCTTGCGTCCGCATTAGTTCCGACGGCAGGTACCTGGCCTCAGCAAGCGGGGGTAGCACCATTGCTGGGTTGGGTCAGCCTCGCAGTGCGCGCGCAGATGCCTTTTCCATCAGCCTGTGGGATCTTGCCAGTGGACGCCGAATAAAAAAGATGTGGGGTCACTCCGCTCCCATCCATGAAATGGACTTTAGTGCCGATGGTGCGGTGCTTGTCAGTGGTTCGGAAGACGCTACCGTTCGTTGTTGGGATGTGCGCACTGCACAGCAAGAGCCTAGTGCATCAGATGCCGACGCTAGCGCCGACTGCGTCGCGACGTATTTCACGAAAAACACCCCTGTCTATGACGTGCACTTTTCGCCCCGAAATCTGTGCTTGGCTGCCGGCGTGTATTCTGGGTCATCCTAGACCACTTCTAGGATCCTCTACTCGCGCTAGCATGCGCTGACCTGCTTCGACATACCGCATCGGATCGTGAGGCGTGGCTGCTGTGGAGCCCTCCTCGTCCCTTCTGCCTAAGACATATCAAGTGATTTTTCGCAGCGGTGGCAATTTTAGCATGGCTGCTTGTAGAACAGGAAAAGGGGAGGAGTAGGGCGTCGTTTGTTTAAAATACCACTATTGTATTTTTTCTTCTTCTGCATTTATGTTCTATCCATCGAATTCCTGAACAAAGTCATGATCCAAGTACACTAACTATGCTCGCACGGACGATATCAGCTGCTTGTCTCATTTCAGCGGGGCTAAGTGCGCTTGTAGCGATGATCCTTAGACTTGGACGTGCCCATGGTCCCTGATCAAGTTCAGCTCGGATACTGGGGATGTGTGGATTCCTAGAAATCCAGACACCTTGGTTGAGGGCAAGCCGCTCAATTTTCTTGAGAACCTCCTGTTGCGAAGCCATCCACGACGCATGTGCTTTCGGATCCGAGTACAAGACCGCAAGGTTCGTGTCATCTTCACTAGGTCTGAGTTGGACATGCAGAAGAGGACTCTCTGGTGAGCTTGTAATTGTAATAGCACTTATGGGAGCGAGCGCATTGCGCAGGATCGACGTGTTTTCACGAAGTCGCTCGAACACGCTCAAGTCTCCATCAAGCAAGTCCATAGCAACAGTGGATCCATTCGCCATCATCACAGGCATGGCGGCAGAGAATACGAATGAGAGACCATTAATACGCTGGTGTTTCACAATTTCCTTTGTCGATGCACAGAATCCACCAGCCGTGGAGAAGGCGATCGCTAGATTGCCCACAATAATGTCGACGTCATCAGGATCGACATTTTGCAGTTCAGTCAGACCCCGGCCTGTGTTGCCAAGGATACCGGCGCTGTAGGATTCGTCCAAAACCATCCGGAATTTGTACTTCTTCTTTAGTTCCACAATCTGCGGCAAATGCGTGATGGTTCCATCCCTCTCAAATAGAGCTTCTGTAACAATGAAGCGACGCGTCAGGGGCTGTCGAGAGCTTTCCTGCTCTTCGTTCAAATGCATTAGGACAGATTCAAGTGATTTCATGTCGTTGTGTTTATACCAATGGATGTGACTGCGGGACAACTGCAGCCCTTTTTGGATTGAAAATGCCACGCCTTTATCAGCAACGATAACGTCGCCGCGTTTGCAGAATGCTGGAATCACACTGCTGGTTGTCGAGAATCCTTGACTGTACACGATGCACGAATCTTTGCGGAAAAAAGTGGCGACTCGCGACTCCAGCTTGATGTGCATGTCACTAGTTCCGTAAAAGCCTGGAGGAGAGCAACTTCCAACACCGTATTCACGAAGGATAGTTCTCGCCTGCGCCTCAATTTCCGGCGCCTCCAACATACCAGTAAAATTGAACGATGCAAGATTCAAAACGCGTCGTGGCAATGTGCCTGTCATCCACGGCGCTTTCACCAGGGGGCGCGCTGATGCATGACCGCACACCTCAGGGATGCCATCGAGTTCTTCTTGTTGTTCTGCTGTCAGCGGTGAACACAAGGGTTCTGGCTCAAATTCTTTGACCAAGTAGTCAATTTCCTATCAATAAGTTAGCTGTCGTCCATGCACGCACGAGCGCAAGCACGTACTTTCTTGGAGAAATCAATAAAATGCGAGTTTCCTCGCGCACGCGTTCGATTTTGCAAAATCGTGCGAAGAGCAAAGATGAACAAGATGAGTTCCAGAAGGGAACGGACTGGGTCGTGTTGATAGCTACTGGCGATGTACCGCACAACAATGTCTCGACCAGGAATGGAGTTCACTAGCCACACCATCCACTGGATGATCCCGCCATATGGATCTTGATGTATCGAATCCGAACCAGTCATATTGACCGTGCGATTCTGTCTGTACAGGCACGAATTCTTGCGTCGACCAGTTCAATGATTGCCGTAATCACCAACAAGGAGGGAATTGGTCGTGTTGCCGCTTCTTAGCCAGCGGCGGAGAAATTTATCAGGTAAGCAGAACATGCGACAAACTTGGGGTTCATGCATCCCACAACCTCCATGTCGATGGCTCCAAACCTACGGACTTTGGCACTACACTCAACCTTTAATTCATTTATTTTTTGTCTTTGTTTAGCAAAAAGGGGTAGTCATGGATAGCTAATGAGTGCAGCATACATGCGTGCCTGCGGATGTACTTTTGAATTACTCGTTCGTGTCGTGCGCGTCCTCTGTCTCATCGATCCAACTTTGCTCGACAGTGAGCTTGACTCGACGGACATATTCTTTCATATTTTCGCGATAAAGAGATGCGGCCTCAGCATTAGCAGGACTAGATAATAAAATCGTGTTAGAACAGGGATTCAAAGGGACAATTAAAGTGTGACGCACCTATTCGGGTTTGGGTCATGCAGCAAGCTCTGAATGCTCGTGAGTATGGCGGCCACATCATACGTTGGACTCCATCGATTTTGTAGAATATCAAGGCATAACTCTCCGTTTGCGTATACGTTGGGATGGAACATTTTGCTCAAAAATTTAACTGTGGGTGGTTTATTCGGGTATGACTCGTCAAACGTGAGCAAAAGCTTGAATGTGCCATCTTCAAATGGTGTGTCCGCTGGGAATGGCATCAGCAAAGCACTGTATGTACGTGCGTACCTGGCCCAAAAATTACTGCATTCCATATCAAGAGATTATCTGCACAAGGCGCTCCAGAGATGCCACCTGGTGGATCAGACGACAATCGCTTAAAGTCGCGGATCAGCCTGCGCTTCGAGGGTGTCGACTAAGGCGAAAACACATCAGCCAGCCATTCTACGCACCATCACCAAAATTCGTGTACAACTAAGCTAGTTTACTTGTTCACAAGCGCTAAAAATCAACAGTGTCTTCGCACAATAGTGTCCACGCAAAGGCCTATGCGATCTTACTATTATGCCCGCTTTTCCCTCTGGTTGGTGGCAAATCGTGCAGTTGATATGACAATCCCAGACGACCAGGTCGCTACTTGCTTATACTCATGTAATAAAAATTAGCCTAAGAGGCCTTCTCCCACTAGACCTATTTTCCACGTCCCACATTACAAAGTGAGATAGGTTGACAGCGCGTTCGAGTGTCATGTAGTAATGCGCGGGTTTGCTGGGTCGTGCAGCGCGCTAGGAATCACTCCCGAACAACATCCCTCAGGCATGTTGAACACTAGTGCTGCCAGTCTATTTGTTTAGAATGATTGTGCGCTACTCAGAACAATTGGTGTCCACAGTCTATGTACGGATATGTGCACCTCACACGCATCAAGACATGGCACGTGCCCATTAACTTCAACATTTTGTGCAAGGTGCCTCACAATTCTGTGAGCCCATCTGCACAAAAGTAGACTGTTCATGGTTTCACAACATGACCTGTAAATTTCATATGCACAAGTCGACAGTGTAATAAAACAACAACAACAAAGGACTCAGAACACTTCCATGTGTCATGTATAAAACACAAGGATCATCACATTTTTGGAGGCATTCCTCCAGCTGGCATAGGCTGATAGCCATCCCGAGGCATTTGCCACTGACAAATGCCACATAGCCAGATATGGCTAGATTTGAATGGAATCTTCAAAGTCAGAATAAATTGCTTCTTTTTTCCTCTCATAGTTTATATGTACATACCAAAGGAATCCAACATAACTCAAACCACATTCGACTCTTTGCTTCCACAACCTGCGCATTGTTGCATCGCGGACACACATATGGTGTGCCGTCACCTTCTTGTTTGATTTTGTTGGGACAACCAAACACGAGCGGAACAAAGAAACAAAAGTCCTTCAATGGTTAGTTCCCGCCACGTTTCACAATACATAGAAGTTGGTGATCCAGGCGCATAACCACGCGTAAAAGATGTGACTGACAAGTCACGACACATCAAGTCTAGCACCAATACTGACGAAGGTTCAAAAACGTACCATGATGTATTAGCGGACGTCTAGAAGAAGCAGGCCTCAAGGCGTGTATGAGATTTTTTACAGAGCCTCAATTTGTGCACAGCCTCGATGGAGGAATCCTCGATGGGCCTGGCCTACGGCATCGAAAGGGGGGAGGAATCCCGGTTCTGACTAAACATACTCGTCAAGAGCGATTGTTGGGCTGCTTCTCAAAGATGAGCGATAGCGCCTTGAGCCTCGGCCCCATCCACATTTCTTCCACATGCACGGTAAACCCATCTCCCACTTCTTTCACTGCCTCCGACACATCAGAGAGATCCATGTTTCTTGGCACAAACATAACGACTTTGTCAGTCACTAACCTTGATAACTCTAGCAGTTTCTTCCCACCCACTGGCTGCAATGCCATGAACGGATAAGCGTCATAATACTTCTTGTTCGTTGGCGTCACGCCTTTCAGCTTGCTTGGGTCTCGGTATTCAACACCCCCCCACGGTGGTGACTGATTTGTCAATAGCTTTTTCTTAGTTACGCACCATGAAAACCCTGTTTATGGTTAGCATATATAGTTTCGAGCCTGTACACGTACGCATCAATCTTTCGACGATCCCAGCCACCCCACTTTCCTTCGTCTTGGAGCTCTTCGCCACGCAGCTTGGCTTGTCGCACTTTTTCAACGTCTTGCGCAAACTCGCAATAGTCTCCGCAAAGTAGAGTAATCTTGTGCTCAACACCATATATTTTTGCTGAACGTCAGAATACCACAGTTGAATGCTCACCGTTGCGACGAGCCATTTCTAGCTTCACAGGATCGATGTCAATGCCAAGCACTGCGCATAAGTGTGCGACGTTTTACGCACACGTACCGTGATTACACGTCATAGCAAACTGAATCACATTTCCACCAGCACCACAAAATCCGTCCATCACCACATCACCCTGGCACTCGACTGCTGTACGATATGCAAGCGCTTCTGGAGTGACCGAAAACCACGACTCCTTATCTAGTAAGATGCCCTCGTTGAACCGAGTAAACAGCGAATGTCTGAACCGCCAATATTTCAACATATTATCAGGAAGCTCATCCTTGTGTCGGATCGCGTTTTGCTCAGCGAGTCTTTCAACTTCCTTAGTCCGCCATGCGGTGGCCGGCGCTTTCATTGTGAGAAGCTCCTGAAGTTACAGTTCTCAGCTACTAGCGTATCGTTTAGTGCACAACGCGCCTGACAAATATCCAATTACAAGCGGACACACTACATTAAACAAACGAGATTCTGCTTACGTATGCTCATTATACAAAGATTGCGCGACCAAACCATGGTACTTGGTCGTCACCTGAGTAAGTGTGTTTGACACATGTTTGAGCGCGTTCATGCTATCCACGGGACCCTGCAGCACATAGCACGTAGTCATCCCCAGAGCCGGTAGGCCACAAATCATGAGATGTGAATGCGAATCGGCATATTCACGATGTGTTGGATCGACAAGCCATAGCTGCTGTGCTTTGTTGGTTGATGGAAGCGTTGAAATGGCGGTCTGTGCGTCATAAGTATGCATGTGATACGTACTGCTGTAGCTCCTGTCACTAACCCGAGCATTTGGACTCCCGCTTCGGCTAAAGCTGCGCTTGCCGCAGTGGCGCCCATGGCTGCACACCCCAACATGGAAGTGTCAGAGTCCAGGACTGTTATATGCACATCAATAGATGACTTCGGAAGGAGATCCAATCGAATGGCAGGGAGAAGAGCTTGCTGAATCACAGCTGCTGGAACTGGGGCTTCTGTATCTCTGCTTGACCGGCGCTCCTTTTCGCTAAATGGTGCCATTTCAAATTGAACGTTGACCTCCGCCTTACCTGCGTAATGGCGACCGCGAACCTGTCGAGGTCCATGCCTAGAACGTAAGTCAGTGAATCACACATACACAGAGCAAACAATTTTTGTGTCTCCAGACTCAAGAAGTGTGCTTCCACTAGCACTTGGAATGATGCCTGTTTGAAGGTCTTTTCGCATTGTCAGTCATGTATTGCTCGAACATACATAGTGGACGCGGTTCTTCTGCCTTTCTTCCATCTGGCCTGACCACAGGGCTTTTCTGCGCAATGCATGGGACCGCCATACTGTCCTCACCCACGTTCATGGTGTGCAAAACAAGGTTGTCACTCGCATGTGACTTCGGACTTATCAAGAGATAGCGCTCATTTACATTCCATACTGGTTCGATTGAGTTTTTCTCTGATACACTAAGGTTGTACAGAGGTTGGAAAGTGCTTTCTGGTCCGTTTGCACGTCGCCTGTCAAAGGTGCCGGCCATTTCGCTTGAATGTGCCGTGAGGGAAGCCTTAGCCAACTCCACAATCCATGTGTGAGTCGGGTGCCCGTCGTGGATGCGAATTCAATTCTATGGAATTTCTTACTGCAAAATAATCATAGCGGTTAGAACGAAAAGACTAATAAGGAGAGCCAAGTTTGGCAAATGAGTACCCGCGCTGCCAGACGGAGGCTTTCCGAGAGCGCAAGTGCCTTCCGAGCTTCGCTTCGTGTTGGATGTCGTAGAAGAGCTAGCGTTTTCATCCGGTGTGTATATAAACAAGGTTTTCACGTCCCAATAGGCATCTTCAAACTGTCAAAATTAATGTCAGCATCCATGCATAGAATGTACATACCGTATTGCCTAGCTTGCCCACTTGGTAACCGCAGCTCTTGTATTGCGAGGGGCATGTCGTGTCTGAATAAGTGTCCTCGGCCCAGTCACCGCACAGAGTAATGTCAAATATGATCATGTGGTTGTCGAATTGATCAGAGCACTGCGTGAGCCCAAAATCAGCGGCCGGTGTGCCCCAGCTATCCGGGTTAACGGAACTTCCGGGCTTCTTAAGCTCTTCCGGCTCATCGCAGTTTTCCCAAAACCACATACGAACACCTTTGCCATCTCTGCTGAAGTCGCGTTGCATAGCCACTGTGCCTCCACCTTTGGCATTCAGCTTATGGCCCCAAGTTGCGTCACTTGTGCCATTCATAGCAATACGGCAGCCAGAATTCTCATTGGCATACGCCTCGCAATCATTGAAAATGGTAGTTCCTGTTTGCTTTGGATTTTCAATAAGGCATGTTCTATTCAGATGGACAGCAGCAAGGTTGTAAGGATATTGATCGTTGGCATTTTCCAGAATATCAATTTCGCCACCTTTGGGCCACTGTGTCGTGTTATCAGTGACTGTCCAAAATGCAGGCCAAACTGCACAACCGAGAGGAACATGTGCGACTTGCAGACTGTAGAGTCAGCAGCAATCTTCCACATACATAATGACAGAGTCACGGTAAGACTTCTTCGAATGCAACCTAACACTTGGTCGACCATTTGGCTGTTCCATGGTAGTATCAACACGCATTACAAAATTGTCGCCGTTCGCATAAGACAAGTTAAGGCGCTTTGCATTAGGCATGTCGACATAGTTCACCATACCATGCGTCATATTGTCCGCGCCATCAGGTCCGGCATAAAAGTTGAACTTGTTGAAGTAATCCTCGCCAGTGATGCTATCATCGAGCTTCCATCCTAAGCCCCACACTAAAGAGACACTGAGTAATTGAAGCAGTCCCCACACGGCGACTTTCATGGTTCGTACCAAGAGTGAACTACGACAATGCGCCACAGTAGCGCCGACAGGTTTCCTAAAGACCTGGTTGATTACATGTACCGGCACGTGATGCGCCTTTCGTGTGGCGTCGCACCTTTAAATGCATCACACGACGCGTCATATTCGTGGAGGATCGTCCGTACCATGCGTCGAAGTGCCGTTGTGGCGGCTTTAAAAGAACTCCAAGACAACAGTTCGGACCACACAAGAGAGTCGCCGCGGCAACTTGCAACTGGGGGTGGATATGGAATTTTGCAAGAGCAGAAGCCCTTCAAGTCGCCTTTGCTGAAGAAGCGCGGTCCTGATGCGTCCTTGCGCAAAAGGGCTCGCGTTAATTACTCCGAATTAAGTGGCGACAGTGTAGATCAGAGTGGCATATATATCGATGAGATTGAAGAGCCGAGGAAAAAGAAGAGTATAGAAGGCGTATACAAGGGTATCGATGCGTCGGGTGTTTCATTTAATGCCGACCGACGTAAGTGGCAAGTTTTTCATGCTGATCCTCGGGCTATAAAGCGCAAGTTCTCGATACCGAGCATCCGAAATGAACGTGGCGAAGTGATCGAGTCGCAACTCTCTCATGCTGCATTAGGTGTTAGAAGACCAGTAGAAGTGCCACCGCGTCCATTACATGATCCCATGAGTGAACATTCAATCGTGTTGTTCGATCCTACTATTGATGACAAGGATATCGAGTCAGAGAGAGAAAAATTACGTCTCGCATTCGAAGAGCAACAAAAGAAAGAAGAAAAGCGTGGCCCTCATAAAAATTTAGCGACAATTCTCGGTATCAACAAACCTCACATGCCGATTCGCGACAAAGTTCCAGTGGTCATCGATCCGCGTCTGGGTAAAATTCTTAGACCCCATCAGATTGAGGGTGTTAAGTTTTTGTTTCGCTGCACGACAGGTATGGTCTCAGAAAATGCGCACGGATGTATTATGGCAGATGAGATGGGACTGGGCAAGACGTTACAATGCATAACACTTTTATGGACGTTGCTAAAGCAATCACCAAATGCTGGTAAGAGCACAATACAAAAAGCAATAGTTGTTTGTCCTTCAAGCTTGGTTCGAAACTGGGCGAACGAACTAGTCAAGTGGCTGGGTGCATCCGCGCCGGGTTCGTTGGCACTCGATGGACGGCTAAGTCGTGAGCAAATGTTTGAGTCAGTGCAGCGCTGGGCTGACTGCTCGGGACGCGCGATTGTTCATCCAGTTATGATTGTATCGTATGAAACACTTCGAAACTTGCAAGAACTTTTAGGTAATACGGAAATTGGTCTTCTGCTGTGTGACGAAGGACACAGACTCAAAAATGCAGACTCCATGACCTTTCAGTCCCTGGCCATGCTCAAAGTGAAAAGGCGCGTTATTTTGTCGGGAACGCCTATCCAAAATGATCTCTCTGAATACTTTGCACTAATTAATTTTGCTATCCCTGACATGTTGGGGAACCGGAATGAGTTTCGCAAGCATTTTGAGCTTGATATTCTGCGCGGTCGCGATGCTGGCGCAACGGAAAAGGAAAAAGAAGTTGGTCGTGAGAAGCTCCAGCAACTTTCTGGCATGGTTAGCCCCTTTATCATTCGCCGCACCAATGACATCTTGTCGAAATATCTGCCTGTGAAATATGAGCATGTTGTCTTTTGTCGTCTGTCTCCATTCCAAGTTGATTTGTACAATCTTTTTCTACGATCGCCTGTTATCGCCAAGCTTCTTCGTGGAATAGGCTCTCAGCCGCTGAAGGCGATTGGAATATTGAAAAAGTTATGCAACCACCCTGATTTACTGAACCTGCCCGCTGATCTCGAGGGAAGTGAAGAACTATATCCTGAGGGATACAGACCTGGTGATCGCCGCAATGTGGCTGTGGGTCTATCTGGCAAGTTGGCAGTGCTGGAAAGATTTCTTACGTCAATGCGAGCAAAGACGGATGATAAAATTGTACTTATTAGCAATTACACTCAAACGCTTGATCTCTTTGAACGACTGTGTCGAAGCCGTCGCTGGGGCTTCTTTCGACTAGACGGGACTATGAATATTAACAAACGTCAAAACCTTGTGGATCGATTCAACAATCCGGAAGGTTCTGAGTTTATTTTTCTTCTCAGCTCTAAAGCTGGTGGATGTGGCCTGAATCTAATCGGTGCAAATCGACTCGTCTTATTTGACCCGGACTGGAACCCTGCATCTGATCAGCAAGCTCTTGCGCGTGTCTGGCGCGATGGCCAGAAAAAATCATGTACGTATGCACTAGTCTTTTTTTTCGCTAACAAGGTGTAAGGTTTTGTATATCGATTTATTGCAACTGGCTCGATTGAGGAGAAAATATTACAGCGCCAGTCTCACAAACAGTCACTTTCTTCGTGTGTTGTTGATGATGACGTTGATGCCGAGCGGCACTTTTCCGGAGAGGATCTTCGTGCTTTGTTCCAGTACAAACCCGACACTGTGTCTGACACCCATGACACCTACAAATGCAAGCGGTGCGAAGACGGAAAACAGTTAACACCGTCACGAGCTATGCTCTATGGTGACACTAGTACATGGAACCATGTTTCGAAAGAAGAACTCGGACAACTTCATGATGATCTTCTTCGTGCGGAAATTATGCACGATGATGTTTCTTACGTGTTTCAGTACTGTAGTCATTAGTGTTCATAAATCCCGATTGACCCGATGCACTCGCGCGGCCCCCTCGCCTGCTTGGAGAGAGCTTCTCAAAACGAGAAATTCAGCAGTACTAGAAACTCGATAGCAAGCACACACGCTTAGGCTGCAGAGATACATTGATGAACGTTGCTGAGTTGCCCATCGAGACATTTTTAAGGACACAGCCACGTTCTATCTTGATTCGATTATATGAGAAACCGGCCAGCTGTTTGGCCGTTTTTCGGTACGTGGAAGTAACGCTGTGTCAGGATTCTCATAAGACAGACTATTGCCAATGGCAGCACGACAGATAATAATGGACATGATGTTTCTGGAGAAACCGCTCACTACAAATGAATGTTACCAACTTTTTCGTTCAAATTCTGACGAGTATGTGTGTGTATGTTTGATGGCTTACCAGCGCAGCCCCTATAAAGAAGCTCTTGAACGCATGCAAAGACTGTCGATTCTCATGATCCGCGATGATACATATTTATATATGAACGAAGTGTTTCGACGTGGTATCAAAGGTGCTTTGACAGGCAGGTACGTGGCGATTTATTAACATTGTAGTGGCGACTCCGAATCATTTGGGAAGCCATGTGATCGCCTCACAGAAAGCACAGTAACGACGGAATTTCTAGACGAATATGCGCGTACGCAATGGGAAACAATTTTGTACTTTATGGTTGGAAGTGAACAGGCAGCGTCTCCTCGGAATACAGTGCTTTTTCTCCTGCAGCGAGCTGGACTCATGCAGCGAGATCACCAGACTAATGACAAACTGAACATTACGTCATTAGGCTTCCAGTTCCTTCTACAAGACGTTAATTCACAGCTTTGGGCACTTTTGCTGCACTACCTAAGTATGGCAGATGAGCGCAATATGGATCTTGTTGAGGTGCTTGCATTTTTCTTCACAGTGGGTGGTCTCGAGCTAGGTCGTGCGTATGAGTCGCGAGGCTTTTCACAGACACAACTCCAGACACTGGAAGAATTGAGTGATTATGGTCTTGTATATCGGCCAAGCAAGTCTGCAAAGTATTTCTTTCCTACGAGACTTGCATCAACACTCACGTCGACGGCATCGCCTCTCTTATCTAGACTAAATGACCAGGAGGAGCAAGGGTATCTTATTCTCGAGACGAACTATCGGGTCTACGCCTACACAGCAAACCTTCTGCGCATTGCGATTTTAAATTTGTTTGTGACGCTAAAGAGCCGCCTGCCTAACCTGGTGATTGGACAGCTTACCAGACACAGTGTCAAATCAGCGCTGAACAAAGGCATTACAGCGGATCAAATCATCACATACTTGACCCACCACGCTCACCCTCAGATGTATAAAAACGTAAGTGTAAAGGTGACTCACTCGGCGTAGGAACCATTGCTTCCCATAACAGTATCTGACCAAATTAGACTGTGGGAACGTGAGAAAAACCGGGTTTCTTCTGTGGTCGGTGCGTATATCTGAGGCTGAAACGGATGATGCTTATGCCAGGAAATTTGTACACAGATTTCACGTCGACATTTGACTATGTCCAAGTGCGTGATTATGCCAGCAGTCTAGGCGTGCTTCAATGGGAAAATGAAGCAAAACGTATGCTCTTCGTCACAGTGGATGGCCACTCAAGTGTCCGAGAATTTATTCAAAGACGCCGCGTCTAGTAAAGTTCTAAGGCGTCTCGGCTTTCGTGCCGTAGCTGCTTGATCTCACGTATATTTACCGAAATACCCCAGTTTAGATCCACTCGATTGAGAAACGTACACTTGCGCGAATTCATTTTCTAACGCGCCCCGCGTTTCCTTGGAGTCATGCGCGCGCAATTCGGCTTGTATCCCCGGTCATACACAGGTGAGCGATTCACTAATGATTGGCTCATATAATTCGGCCGAAACAGTGGGACCTGGTCGTACTCGTGGGAGCGTATCTCCAGCCGGAGACGGCTTCTTTCTTACAATAACCATGTCTATGCGTTCGGTAGTCCGCACATCTAACACTCTGCGCCTTGCCTCGCGCAGCGCCTTTGCCGCACGCTCTGTTGCTTCAGCTCGACTTCCACAAGTAGCTCGTGCTTCTGTTGCACCCGCCGCTCGTGCGTTTTCGTCGTCGGTGAAACGGGCCGAAGAGTTTGAGAACCCGTTCGGCGTCAACTCCTTGTACAAGTTGACGGAAGAAGAGCAGATGCTTCGTGAAGTTGTGCGCCGTTATGCAGAAACACAGGTAAAGCCTCTGGTGGCACAGATGGACGAGAACGAAAAGATGGATCCGTCGATTATTAAAGGCCTATTTGAGCAAGGTCTCATGGCCATCGAGACGTCGCCAGAGCTCGGTGGTGCAGGCAGCAGCTTTATGTCAGCCATTATTGTGATTGAAGAGCTTGCGAAGGTGGACCCATCAGTGTCAGTCTTGTGTGATGTGCACAACACGCTGGTGAACACAGTGCTACGTAAATACGCCAACGAGCATCTACAGAAGAAGTACATGCCAATTCTCTCGACGGAAAAACTCGGTTCATTCTGCCTGTCTGAGCCCAACTCTGGTTCCGATGCGTTTGCTATGAAGACGACTGTGAAGAAGTCCGACGATGGCAGCCACTACATTATCAACGGCTCGAAGATGTGGATTACGAACAGCGCTGAGGCTGAGTTCTTCATCGTATTCGCTCAGGGAGATGCTTCGAAGGGTTACAAGGGAATTTCGGCCTTTGCTGTTGAAAAGGACATGGGTGTGGAAATTGCCAAGAAGGAAAGCAAGCTTGGCATTCGTGCGTCCAGCACATGCACCGTGAACTTTGACGAAGTCAAGGTGCCAGCCGAAAACCTTATTGGCGAGGAAGGCAAGGGTTACAAGATTGCCATTGAAATCCTGAATGAAGGACGTGTGGGTATTGGTGCCCAGATGGTCGGTCTTGCTCAGGGCGCCTTTGACCGTGCTCTTGCTTACACGTTTGAGCGCCAGCAGTTCGGTAAGCCAATTGCCAAGTTCCAAGGCATGCAGTTCCAGATGGCTCAGATTGCCACGGAGATTGAGGCTGCTCGTCTCATGGTATACAACGCTGCTCGCTTGAAGGAAGAGGGCCGTCCATTCACAAAGCAGGCTGCCATGGCGAAACTCTACTCAAGCCAGGCTGCTGAGCGTGCCGCTGGCCGTGCCATTGAGTGGTGTGGCGGTCAGGGTTTCACTCGTGAGCAAGGTATTGAAAAGTACTGGCGTGACAGCAAGATCGGTGCCATTTACGAAGGCACTAGTAACATTCAGCTCAACACGATCTTTAACCTGACGGCTAAGGAGCAAGGCTTGTAAGCACGTAGTGCCCAGATTCGTTTATATATATAAATGTAGGACATGTATGCATTTACGTTTAAATAAAAGATTGCCATCACATATCTGAACAATCCAGCCACTACGTTCCTTCTCAGCTCATAGATTGAACATGGTCTGTTGCCAAGGTGAAATTGAATTTTTTTTTTCGATATGCCTATGGATCAGAAATCAATATCTGGAAAGGGGGAATTTTGCGTACGTGCATACTTTCGGCAATTTGTGGACGGCGATGATTGCGTCTCGAACTTATACAATCAGGTGTTGCCTTACTTTGTTGATCAGACTGCAGGATCATAAGAGGCTGCTGCACTGGAGCGTGATGGGGTCTCCGAAACGGCAAGTCTTGGGACCGTATACTTTCTAAATTACTACATTTGTACTTAAGGAGAAATAACATGATTTGGGTTCGAAAGTCTTGACGACGTATGGAACTATAAACTAGTGTATTTAGCAGAACATGGTCATGGAGTATACAGCACGTATATGTTCACGATAACTGTTTCGCTTAGGCCTTAGACGAGGAAAAGATGCGTACCCCGACTTGAACTCCACATAGCTCTGTCATACAGGATGGCAAGGAAGCTTGGGAGCAGGCATGGGCCAAGCAAATGTGGGATAATCAGCTTGTTTAGGCCTAGATCCTATTCTTATGCCTCTCGGCGAAGTTAATGCACAAAGAATGCATGAACCTTGCGCCCTGGCTCTTCAGAGTATAGCGTCTGAGCAGCCACAGCCTATACTTGCTATAACGTGTTTAAGCCATTGCGCCGGAACCTTTCAACTAGTGTAACATGGCAGACAATAGTGTCTGATCACACATTTATGTATATTCAAGAGCAACCGCGTAAGGTGACTGGCAAAATTACGTGCGATATACATGCCCCAAAGACAGCGTTCCTAACATAAACGCAGATTCATTCTGCCAAAAAGAACTATTGACACATACAGTGAGCAGGATGCACTATGGATAGTACGTTTTTTTGCGAACATGAACCAAGTAAATTGGACGACGCAGCCCAAGCGCAAGACGGGCGACGACATATGAGCGCGTATCAAGGGCATGCTCGGACAGATCTGGGAGAGTAAGGCGCGTAACACCTTAGGTACATGTTCTGGATGAATGCGGCAAGACAAGGTGGCGAAATGAAAAGGAGAAAGATGCAGAAATAATCGGGCAAGAAGGCAATAGCTGATCTAGCCGGTTATAAGTATTACGTGCTATGGTGAAGTAAGTCAGCGGATTCTGAAGATTACCGTACATAATCCAAGAGTTGAGGCTTCGGGAGGTGAGTGGCCAAATTTCTTCAGGGCATGAGCGTTAACGAAAGATATGCTTCCTACGCTAGTTGATGTGACGCGCACGGCAGGGCCTCGACTACACTGACCAACGAACTCGAACAAGGATACGCGCGCATGACACAATATGAACCCAGCCCGGATATTGGGAGCGAGCCCACAAGCTTATGATATCGCCAGGACGAGCGTCACGCACGATCGGATCATCATAGTCCAAAGTCACTGTATGATGCCGAAAGGCGCTCGAGGCATGCACGTTCCGACATAGTTCTTTTCGATGAATTTCGGTATATGCCCAGGATGATGGAGAATCGACGTCGTCAACTTCGGAGTCGGAGCTGCCGGTGCTGTCGGCGAAAGAAGATTGCACAGCATCCACATGTGCATGATCACGAGAAAATAATCTAGAACGCTCTACAGGGCGATCTAATGTCAGGTCCCACCAGGTATGACTACCTTGGTACGTGCCAATCCAGTCCTGGTTGGGATCGGAGCTCCACCCTTGGTCGTGACTCACGGTATCGATTGTAACTTGCAGCACAAAGTTGCGCACATAAGCAGACTCCAGCTTAGGAGTACATAGGTAGCGCGTATTAGCATTATTTGTATATGTGGCATCGTAGCGCCGCTCGACAGCAAGTTCAAGACCTTCTTGTGCAAGGAACAAAATGTGTGATATCAACTCAGGTGGCAACCTTTTTTTTGAAAGAAGCCGTTGTATCTGTGCACATCGAAGTTCTTGCGCTCGTATACTAAAGATATCATCATTCGGTAAGTCATCCCAATGGGCAGCGATCCCAGCGTGCGGCGGATTACGAGCGACGGAGGCCGAATACACTGACGGAGGGTCAGACGGCACGAACGGACGAGACATTGCCGGCAGATTTATGGCCCCGGACGAAGACTCTCGCTCTTTATTTCTGCGTTGAAATGCATCTGGATCAACCAAAGAATAAAGCCACTGGAAGATGGACTGCATGTCGTCGATTCTTCGTCAAACGCATGCGCACGAGACAAACGTGAGGCGTGGAGAGCGGCCCATTCCATCATTATTGGGGTTAGAAATTGGCGTCTCCACCTCGATAGCCCCGCATCAGATGCCACGTGCACATCAGTCTGACGTTGTAGCCCGAGTTACGCACACGTGGAGCTAGCACATACCTATCTACAAGCATGGACGAACACCCTAGGCAAGCTATGCTAATCGTATTAATAGGATCAACGCTGCGATGAATGATGTACAGGAAAAAAGAATAAAAAAGAGAAAGAAAGAAAGAAAGAAGAGAAAAGCGTCTCAAGTCGTCCATGCGGTCTGAGCACAAGGAACGTCTTGCAACTACTGATAAACTTGTCGTGATCCATTGTGCTCCATGGCGGTATAATAAGCCTCAGAGGAAGAAGGGATTGGTTCATGGACCGGAACAAACAGGGGAGGAGCCTGAGGCAAATGCCCCTGCTGCTCTTGTTGAAGCGAAGGGTAGCCGCCATACGGAAAGTCGGAGGGGGGCGGAGCTGAAAAGGCAGTATGAAATCGTGTGTGCTGCTCATCGCCCGACGATTCAGCAAAAATGACACCATCATCGAGGTAGGACTGGTGCTTCATACCATCAACGTCAGTGGCGTCATCGACATGCAATGGTTCCTTACGCTCGACAATATCGTCGTCACGCGTTTGACTCGAACGCACATAGGAAAAGTCGCTGTGTTTGCGTTTTCCATGTGGCTTGAAAATTTGTTTGAGGCGACGCATGACCTTTTTGGGCTTGGGCACCGGCTTGTCCGACGCAGAGAAGGAGTACCCACGGTACGGTCGGGCTTCGCCAGTGCTCATGTCGTGGTAAATACTGCTTGTGCGGCTCTGTGTGGGCATTAGAGGATACGTATCGCCGACCGGAGCACGCGACGCATCTGCATCGACTTCAGACTCATAGGCTTGCGCCGCACGCAAGCCTGGCATTTGTGGGTCGTGGACGTAGTCGTGGTTTGGATCGCGAGCGTCGATGTAATGCAAAATGTCCACATCTGTGGGAAAGAAGTGAATGCGCAAATATTCATACAAGATGCGGGGCAGGATCGAAAGGAAAGCTGTGAGAATGCCACCTACCCAGAATTGGGCCGACCGATACAGATAATAATTGTTGCCCCATGAATGCGTCCAAATTAAAGTGGGTGGGAAGGCGGCATAGATGGGCTCGAAAACAAACAAAAGCAACGTCGGGATCCACACAACACCAAAGATCCACCATGTCCATGCCATGGATTCAATTCCCGCGTACAGATTGGCCGCAAGGACGGTGGATAATACCATGTTTGTCGTCGGCTCGTACAAATCAATATCGTAGCCGTCTATTCGGGTAGACGTTGTGTCGTAGAAGTACATCAACAGGAAAAACAGTACGACAGACTGAAAGACACCATCGAGCATATAGCCCAAGAAGCGCCACATCCCGAAGTACTGCTGCTTACGTGACACGCCATAAAGCTCAGGTACCTGCATCAAGACGTGGTCTGACACGTTCCGGTCAAAGATGCCGATTCCAATCACCGCCGCCACGGTCCAAATGGCGTTGTACAACAGCAAATACACATAGTCGATTGCTTGTGACGTTGACCACGCGCAGTAGATCTGGAACCAGAAAAGCGTACCTGTGTGTACCATTTGCTTGTAGAAGAACACATTTACCATGGTGCTGTTTCGATAATACGACCAGTGTCCGTGTACGAGAATCAGCCGCTTTAGGAAGTAAAACTGGCCAATGGCATAGTCCGCCGAATTGACTGCTTGCAATCCTTCTTCGCCAGCCACGCCTACTCCAACATGTGCTGCCTGGATCATCGACACATCATTGGCACCATCGCCAATCGCAAGAGTAATGCCACTGAGGCCTTGTTTGACCAAGCGCACGATCAAGGCTTTTTGCAATGGACTCACGCGGCAACAAATGACCGCACGACAGTTCTTCGAGACGCGAATCAACAGCTCGCGACTGTGTGGCTCATTTAATGCGAACGAAAGGGCATGACCGTCAATCACGAGTGCGTAACCACCAGGGCGTGAGCCATTTTCCTCGCCAACAAGTGAGGTGTTAGTCATCACACTTTGGCCATCGAACGTGTCGACCATAGAGGGTGGTGGCGGATGCTCCATTTCACTGGCGTCGATGCCGCCAAAGAAACGGTCCATGGCCATTTCCAGCTGGGTGTACGCGGAATGTTTAGAGCCATACTCACCGCCGCGCACAACAATCAAGTTCATATCAGGCGCAATAAGCATCGTGCTATATCCAATTGCAATGGCAGTCTCGAGCTTGTCACCAGTGGCGACCCAGATATTAATGCCTGCCCGCTTCAAGTCGGCAATCGTCTCGGGCACGCCGTCCTGCAGACGGTCCTCGATGGCCGTCGCACCAAGCAGGATGAAGTCGCGCTCAAGCTCGTCGGCGAGTGCCTCCATGCGCTCGTCACGGTTCTCTGTTGTGACACTCGCGTGTTGGTACTCACGAGCCCATGCTTGGTACTGCTTCGGGTCGAGTTCCCTCATTGCCGCGCACAGCGTCCGTAGACCACGGTTTGCGAACTCTTCGAGCGACTTGTCCGTCGATGCACACATGTCATCTTGGCCCGGCGCCAAACGAGAGTAGATCATGGAGTCAGCTCCTTTCGCATACATCAAGATCCGTTCGTCGCTGTGGCGCCGAAGGATCACACTCATGCGCTTGCGCGCAGACGAGAACTCGAGTACCTGAAGCACTTCGTACTTTTCCAGTGCATCAGAGTCAGGCACTTGTAAGCCGGCTTCATTGATATGACGGCCCGTGAACACGTAACCGTTCGCAGCGGCTGTCTCGACGAGCGCCTGTTCGTCAGGAGACTCGGCTTGATATGTGATGCAGTTCTCCTCGGCGGTCTTCGACACATGGACTGTATGACACAGCGAGAGGCAGCGCATGAACTCGTGCACTTGCTGGTGAGACCGAGACGACGGATTCCGCACGATATGTGATAGTTCGTCGTCGTAGAAACGCGGCACATCCTCCATGACCGGCTTCACATGTAGTTTCCCAAGTGGTTTCTCGGGAGCTCGGCCACCCCCATGGAACACTAAGCCAAAGACAGAGCAGCCGCGGAAAATCATGAGATTCTGCGTGAGTGTACCGGTCTTGTCGCTAATGATATACTGGATCTGACCGAGCTCGTCAGACAAGTTCCATGACTTAGCCGTCGTGCGCCTACTCATTTTTTCATGATACATGTCGTAGTCCTCAAAAATGAAAAGAGCTTGGATCGTGCGCACAACCTCGAACGAGATGTACAGCGCAATCGGCACAATGTTCTGGAATGTAATGAGCGAGTTGGCGAACGAGACCAAGCCATTTAAGCTTGGGTTATCATCATTGAACACAGCAAGATACTCCCAGTAAGAACTGCGATCGAAGTAGTACTTCTCAATCTGGGCATCAGCTATCGCACAGATCACAGCCATGGCGCCGATGATGCCCAGATTGACGTACACCATCTTGTTCATCTCATATTCCATAATACTGCGCTTGCTGGGCGTGTCACCGGAGTTCAGCACGATTTTGGAGTCGGCACCGGTCATGACAACGACACCGATGACCCATTCCGTGTTACGCAACGCGCTTCCACGAAGAAGCACCTGATTCAGTGTGACAGGGCACGCCAACGGATTCCCCTCTTCATCAAACTCATCGTACAAATTCACACACCCACTGAAGCGGTACATGTCGGTGTTTTGCGGCTCGACTTCCACGTCGAACTGACGGTCAAGGCATGCTTCGGGCGACCGCATGTCTGTGAGTTGCTGGACAGCATATCGACTCTTTAGATTGATCTCCCCATCGAGGTTCTTTGTTTCGACATAACAGCTGCCATCGTCCTCACTGGTCGCACAGATCACAATGTCAGCAGGAACAGGATCGTTGCTTCGTAGGCACACTATGTCGCCCACCTTGACGTCATCCCAATGACGAGAGCGCCAGTACGCTGAGGCGCCGTGGCCGCTCAATGACAAGCTATGCCTTGGCTCATCATGCGAGCTCTTGCCGATGGTACTGGGTCGGTCAAAGCTCATGGACGAAAAGCGGCCGTGAGCCGCGTCTGGCGATAGGGGCCGTGGAGAACCCGGAGGAGCATGAGCACCTAGATCATGCATGGAAACGGCTTGTTGTTTCCGCTTCTTGCTAAACTTTTCGACCAGCCAAGGGGGCATCACATAACGCCAGGCAAACTGCCATATCAGCAACAGGCTGCGCGATTTGCCTTCTGTCTTGTTGTGATTCGTGTACCCATGACCGCTAAGCACACGTGTTTTTTGACGATTTACAGTCCTGTCTGACTGGTGGCGTTTGATGTCTTCATACCCGTCCTTCACCATGGTGATGAACAAGACAATCAAAAGTGGAAGCATGGCAAGACCAGGACTAATGGTGGTGAATTGCGGAAAAAATTGAAGAATCACGAGTACCAAGAAAAATATGTTAGCCACACGACGGAACTGCTCTAAAAGATTCTTGAAAACAAAGTTATATACCGTATACTTGGCCGTAATGACTTGGTTCGTAGCAAACATCCATTGTCGACGGACGCGTCCACGCTTGTCGTACGCTTCCTTCGGCAATTCTATATTGATCATAACGCGTCTCGATGATGGCGGTGGACGCTTGCGCTTGAATGCCGTTTCCGGGTTGAGATCGATCTGTTTTAGTTTCCGCCACACGTGCGATGCCAAAGCATGAAAGCCCCGCTTATCGCCGACGGTGTCACCAGAATCAGCCATCGTGCGGCGCACAGTTCGGTCCTTCCTGCACCTCCGTATATCTCAAAAAAACAATGATCCTTTCCAGTTATAGACGGGGAGGGAAGGTATCAAGCCCAAGATTTGCGAGAGAAGGGTGGATGGATGGACGGATCTGAGGACGAACCAAAACTAGGACCAGAGGATTTGGCGAGCCAGCCGTAAATCAACGAAAACACTCGCCTGCTTTATTCTTCGGCCACCGTGCCAAACACTGTCCCCCTACCCATTAGGTCCCACGCCCCAGCTCTACCTCAAGTAAAAGTTTTAGTATTTACACGCACGCGCGTTGGGAAACGCGGACGTCATCGGACCTAATAGCTTCCTAGCCCTATATAAAATTTCATTGGCTCGATTGAATGCAAGCCCTGCAGCCCGACTGAAGTCCGCTTGCTCGGACACCACTGAGTCCGTTTATACGTGGTGCGAAATGATGCGGAAAGGAGGGACATCGTCGAGCGCCGACGCCTCCGCACGACAAGGCAAGGCAGTACCCGTGGCGCCTGTCGATCCAGCTGTGCAGGTTGCTATGATGCATGCTGAATTCCTTCTAGGACAGACTCGTCGAAATGTAGAGCAGCTGGCTGCCACCCATGCACTTGATCCGCTCTTGTGCCGCCAACTGCAGACGCTCCTGGCATCCGCCAAAATCCGCCCACCGCCGGCGCCTCGCTCTGCACCTGAAACACAGGTGGCAAAGAAAGACACTAAAAAGGAAGTAACAGGCAAAAACAAGTGGGCACGCGAAGTCATGTCAGACACGTCGCTTTTGCCCACCCTGGTTGACACTGCGCTAAGTGTTACAGCTGGTCCCATCTTGTCGTCGACGCAGCGCGAAGCTATTGTGGATATCGTAGGCATTTCGCAAAGCCGCATTGCCAACGCACTCACAGATCCTGAGCGCCAGGCAGCTGCACAGCGCTGGACTCAAAACACTGCCAAGTCAGCGCACCAGGGTTTGAAAGGCGGTTTAATGGGTGCGAATGATAATTGGGACAAGTGGTATAAAAAGCAATTACTGGATTCCGACACTCGGAAGGAGCGGCGCAAAGAGGAACGCAGCTTGCAAGAAGAGCTCAGAAATGAACGTTCGCAGTTCCATGCGCCAGCGTATGTTGGCGACACCCGTTCTCCATCTTCTGATGCGGCTGTCTCGATGACAGGCTTACCTGTCTCAAAATTCTCTGCCATCACAGACAACCCTGCAACTGCAAGTGTTGCATGTCTACCATCGCAACAATTGGCCGATGATTCAAGTCTGAGTACTCTGACACGAGCGGGTGCCGTAACGACGACGTTTTCGCCTTGGCCTGGTCTTGTGCTTACCATGTCGACAGTGGCATCGAGCGGATCCGTCGATATGCCAAGCACTTCAGGTTTGGACGATCAAAGTGGTGGTAGGAGCTTACCCCCGCCACCTGTGCCTGGTCAGCCAACCCCTCCGAAACCATCGATCTCGAGCCAAGTAGCGCCACCACCGCCTCGACGAGGACCAACAGGACCAACGGCAACGTCTCTTCCGCCGTTGTCACCTGTGCAACAACCCCCACCACCGCACCCCGCATCGGGAGTGACTGCATCCTCACTTGCTTCGCAGCCACTTCCGCCTGTCCCACCGCCACAGTATACCACGGGGTCCTACGGTGGTGTGCCATCATCACTTCGACCAGGCTAAGCTTCAAGCGTATGAGTGAGCACAGATATCGACTATGCATACATGACAGACATTCGAGTAGACAATAAAATCAGACATGAATTATTTTATTTTTTATTTTGCACAATGGTGAGATTGTAAGGCGCATACGAAAAGTAGTGGAAACATAGATGCTATTGATTGCTGTGGCTGTGCGCAAACGGGTCTTCAAAAAAATAATAATAATAAAGTGCCCTTATGTATAGAAGTCCATAAGTTCCGAGACACCTTCGTTGTAGCCACCAAGCATGTTGTGCATTTTGTGTTTCATAGCCATCTTCATGATAGTCTCGCTGGCATGGTTCATGGCGTCGTGCTTGTCAGAGCCGCTAGCATGTTGACCAGCGATCGACATAGCCTTACCCATGAGAGCATTGATACCGCCCTGCTCTTTGTGTTCATTGTTGCCGAAGAATTGCTTGACAGCATTGACAGCCGAAGCTTGTCCCACCTCCTGCGACGATGCTTTCTGGCCCTGTTGCACCTTCTTGAATGTGCTCAGCAGCTGGTTGTGATCAAGATCATCCTTGATCTCGCCCTGTTGGTGCTTTCCGTGCAGCATGCTGGTAACCTGAGAGAAAATGCTCGTGTTCGAGCCCGAAGCATCACCATTCTTGACGTCGTGACTCGAGGCGTGGCTGGCGGCATGATCAGGGTGGAAGCCAAAGTCTTGGACACCCTGAGCGCCTTGTTGTGATTGAGCGCCACCTTGTCCTTGCAGGAACTGCCTTCCCATGTTTACAAAGTTCTCCATGTTGGTCGTTAATGCTGATAAAGTAATGGGAATCGGACTTAAGGAGTGGCCAAGTCTTGTTGTTCTTATCACCTCTCCCTTGCTAGCCTGTCCACTCAAGATCAATGCACGGACATCCCATATGTCACGAGTGTCCCCTGACACGTGGCCTATGCACAAAGGTATTGGACCGGACGCCAGCGCGAAGCGGAGGGAAAGGTATCTTGTCGACACGGGGTAGGTTTGTTGTATGGAGATTTGTTTATTAGCCGGGCAAATCAGGGTGGATCACACTTTGGAGCACGGGGGAAAAGAGGACGTGTCACGCGCTCTATGGAAGAAGGCTCCACCTCCGCCAATTAAGACTACGCGCCGCATTGGCCAGCGTGCACACCCTTACAAAGTCGATTCAAGCTGTACAAACGAATAGAGTCTGACACGCTGAAGTAAGAGAGTCACGGCAAGCCATGCTCCCTGAATACAACCTTGCTCCACACTTGGAACAGACGCATGGATCTGATGTGCAGCGAGACGCTACAGGGCTCGACGATTATGACATGCCGTCTTTCTTGAAAACGCGGAAGAAATTGAGCAAGTCCGTGACGCGGCACTTCTTGCCGTCTAATTTGAGTATTTCCTTGCCGATGCGTTCTCGTGGCAGCCGAGCAGTGTGGCGTCAAGCATACATGAATGTCACAGCATACGCGCTTTATGAGCCCGTGCTTTGTTCGTGGGCATCAACTTTCGTCGCTTTCTTGCTAACACTACTTATAGTCTGGATGGTGGCGCATGTGCGGCAGGTCCAGGATCCCGACAAGGAGCTTTTACCGTGGCGAGAAATGTGCGCCAAGCAGCCAGCGTTTGTCAACGCAGCGGTGGAGCAGGTCGAGCCAGTGGATCTGTTGGTTGGCGTGCTGACGACAGACGCCAAGTTCGAGAGGCGTAGTGTGATTCGCGACACGTACATGCGACATACAGTGCCAAAGCATGCGTCAAGTGGGCGCCCGCTCGGCAATGTACAAGTGAAGTTTATTCTCGGCCGGCCTCGCAGAGAGTATGCGGAAAGAGTAGCGATGGAAATGGAACTCTATAACGACATTGTCGTGCTTGATATAAAGGAGACTCAATGGAGCCGCAAGACGTATGAATTCTTCCGCTGGGCCGCAGAGAATGCCACGGTGCCGGTTCTTGTGCCTGGCAAGCCAACAACACCTTCCAAAAACCTCGTTCGCATAGGCCAGCAAGCGTACGAGGTACGTTGGAAGCTCGTTGACTATGTGCTAAAGGCAGATGACGACGCCTTTATCGTGCTGGATGAGCTTGAACGTCGCTTGCGCGCATTACCGCGACATTTATTACATTGGGGCTACAAAATCGCGGACTGGTTTATGGGTGGCGAATTGTATGCACTGTCTTATGACTTGGTGGAGTTCATCGCACGGTCTCAAGACATTGCACGGTGGCCGTCGCTGAAAGAAGACGAACAGGTCGCCCAGTGGCTGCGCTTGCATCCCCAAGCAAACAATGTGACATGGGCTCCAGAGCATTGCTGGATCTACGATCACCCCCGTGCCAAGACGCCGTATGCACATGGTTTCCTCTTCCCGAACCTTGTAAATGCCATCAAGCATGAATACGTACAAGGCCTCTCAGAGGAGGAAATTGTGCGTCGTGGTGGCGCAAAGCATGCATGGTCGTATTCGACTACGACTAGGTGGGGCATGCCGTACCGATCACCGCAACGGGGTATGTCAATGGAAGAGTCTGTTGAGGCACTCGTAGAAGGTGGCGGTCGTTGGAACAGGCGATGGCATCGCACGACGCAAGATGTTGATGCACCGCCGACCATGCCACAGACTGAAGCGCTGTTAATGGCCAACACATCGCGACTCATATCTCCGTCTCATGACCCAGAGTTAGGACTAGCTGTGTACGCACAAGAGGTCCCGACACATACAAGACTGGAGGGGGTAGGAGCCGCACGGGAATCACATGTCTGGGGTCCGCCTATGTATGAGTACGCTAAGACGCTGCGAAGTGAGCGATATGTCAACGACACGCTGGGCGGCACAGTTGCCGTGCACTTTTTGAAAAAGGAAGCGTGGTTCTATGAGACGATGCTGGCGCTTGTAGGCACACGACATACATGGCCCCTAGGAAGTGCCGCGAATGCGTGGCGCATGTACAACAGTCCTTCCGTCCAGCCATACAGTCAAACATACAGTTGGATTGCCGTCTCATAAGGAATGTTGTATGGGCTTGTCTACATACTCTCTCAAGGAGACCTGATTTCTCCCTGTAAGAAATAACGCGAGTCTGACACAATGCTCATGACCCAGACATGGATGAGGTTGCGGTAGATGAACGAATACCCATGCGTTCGTTATACCTGTCGATTTCCCATTGGGCAAGCCCGTCGGGCCCGTTCCAATTCGCTGAGCTTGTTCGATGTCTCATGCGACGACGATCGCCTTTGCGAGGCGGCAGCATCGCATCCAATGGGACAGGACCAACCTGGCATCCAAAGATTTCGTCGGGATCGACTGTTGATTGCTGCAAGAGCAAATCTTCCAACTCACGACCACGTGTCCAAGACGGTTCTAATTTGCGTTTCCGCATACAGGCCTCATCGTCTGAGTCCGAATACTCGCTTGCAACGTCGGGAAGGTCTTCCGCATCCATGAGCTCGGCGGCCCCCACGACTGGCTGGGTTGCTGGCTTTTGCTGAAACACGTTGTTCGTGCTAATAGCACTGGATCTCGGCGGCTGTACGGGTGCTCGAGATGGAGTGTTTCCACCAGCAGGCGTCCTCACACGTGCGGAAGCATTTGTTGGAGGTGGCCGTGGAGTGATCGACGCATTCGATGCACGCACAGTTTTGGTCAAGGGACGTGCTGGCTGCGCAGCTGAAGATGACAAGGAGAACTTGGACGCAGATGTAGTCAGTTTGTTCTTGAGTGCATCCTCTGACGACACTCGGTCATCCTGGTTCGTTGACTCAGACAGTGGATGCTGCGATAGCTTGCGGCGCTTGCCGTGTGCATCGTATGCGTAGGCAGGACGCGTGACACTGGAAATTCGCTGTGGCGGGCGGGCTTGAGAAGAGGCATTTGCGCTGCTTTGGACACTGTTTTTCCTGTTGCTGCTGATGCGACCACCACTACTGTTCATGCTAGCTGTGGTGCTTGATGCGAGACGTGTCGATGATTGGACAGAATTCGGTCGCATAGCATGCCCAGAAGAAGTGCTGGAAGAAGTGCTGGCAGATTGCCACGGCTTGAGTTTTATGGGAGTTGACGCCTTGGTCGTTCGCCCTGTCCCATGAGAAGGTGGCTCAACGGATGTTGATGCCGATAAATGTGGCTTTGGCACATCGCTTTGGAACGAGCCTGGAATTGGCTGACTGAGCTCCAGATCCACAGATGCAGCATGATGGGGTGTCATGGTCGAATTTTGCAACACACTTGCCGGACGCGATGAGGAAGTACTGAGTCCAAAAAGACCCTTAATCCGCGAGCCAAAGCCGGGCTGAACAGAGCGTGTATCAGCGACAGAAGCAGGACGCATCACAGACGCTGAGGCTGGACTTTGTAGGCCAGGCGATACACCGCGCCGATCAACCATTTGGACGGGTTTCCGGCCCGATGGACTAGGAATTTTTGATGTACCCAGTCTCACTGGCGAGACAGGCAGCCGTGATCGAGATGGCGACCCATCTGCGATACGTGAACGAAAGGGCGAGAGAAGCTCCTCACGCAGCCGGCCAGGTGAGCGTCCTTTTGGAGTAGGGATGTGTGACGTTGCACTGTTTGTAGTTGATGTGATGGGCCGTTGAAAAACAGAAGACTGCGAGTGAGTTTTCTCTGTATGGTCACGCGGAGGACTGGACATGGGGGAAGCAGGCAGCAACGCTGTGCTTGCGTGACTAGACGAGTCGGTCATTTGGTGATCTGCCAATGAGCGCGTAATTTGAATACTGCGATCTTCTTCGCGGACCACTGTTGGTGATCCACTTATCTCTGAGCGTGATGGAGGCTGATTATAGGCAAAGGCAGAACGATCAGAGGTCGAGCCTGCTGCCACGTCTGCCATCAAGTCGGCCGGGGCAAGCTCAGGACGAGAGCTAGGTATTGTGTTTACTTCAGCCGCATCAGACCGATGATCATTCACCCTGTCGAATAGATCCTCTTGCTGGAAGTGGGATTCATTCTTAGTCTGAGCTGAAGACATGAGCTCTGACTTGGCTGCAGGCTGTGACTTTGGTATCGGTTCAAGTGCAGTGTCGGCTGGATGCCTTTGTGGGGGATGTTGCTGCATCTGAGGCAACATCTTTGATGCCGTTTCGAGTGCCAAGCCGGGCATCGTCTCAAATGCTGAGTCTCGCGCCATTTGGGAGTCTGCCTTGGCTTCAGACTCATGGGCTGATGCAGGGGTCGCATCAGAAGTCATTTCTTCGGCCGTTTCTACTGCAATCTGTTGCATTGCATCAGATTCCAGCTCCATAGCATGCCTTCTCAAAGTACGGTCTTGCTCGTCGTGTTTAGCAGGTCGAGTATCAGCATCTATCTCCGGCATAGTCTTAACATGCACATCATTGCGTGCATCCCAAGATGACATAGCCGTAGATAGTTTGCTCGTCTCCGAAAAGTGGGTATCAAGAAAAGCAGACCGTGATAATGTGCTTCCACGACGCTCAGATGTAGACGCAATCGCGTTACCACCAAATGCACTGGTGCTCGGTGTCGTGCTCGCGCGACGCACGCTCTCCAATCGTGTGCGCAGTGCATCAAGTGATGGTCCAGATGAATGGGCAGTGTGGCTCGCACGAGCCCGCCTTGTCTCTTGCGATGCTACTGGCACCGACGGTTCAATTGGCTCATCGGTGCTTCTATGCGAATCGGCTGCATCGTGGAAAGGACTCGGCTCATTTAAAACAGCATCAAGGTCTGACACCGAAGAGTGTTTTTCTTCAATAGCATGGCGCAAGCTTTTATTTAGGAAACTTGAGCGGAATCGCGAGGGTGCTTTGGATGCTTTCGCTGAGTTCGGGATGGTAGGGATTGCGCCAACATCTGCATTTGTTCCGACTGTGGTTTCCGCAGATGTTGTTGTTGGTGCTGCGGCATCTGGTACTGCTGCAGGAACCTGAGAAGACGTAGAGACCGATGCACTGGCAGACGGCTCTTTTGGTTCAGGCTTCTTGGTGTTGCGCAATGTAGTAGAGCCAAGTGTACGCTTCTGTTTTACGACCGTGCTGGGAGTTATAGCCGGAAGAGGTGTGCTCCCTGTAGAGGAAGATGATGACGTGGCCATTGTCGCGTTGTTAAGGCGACTTGCTGGATCGGAGTCATCCGAGACCCCTTTGCTTGAGCCAGAGAGTCGATTCTGTGAGGTAGAAACAACACTTTTCCTTGAATCGAACGTTTCAGATTCATCATCATTGTACGATTTCGCGAGACTTCCGGGCGTCTTAGAATGTAATGCAGCGGTCGAGGCCGGATGAGACATCAGAGATGGTGTGGGACCAGGCCTTGCCGTCGGGGTAGGTGAGGCCGGCTCACCTGAGTTAGTTACCTCTGGACGCTTCTTTCGCGGAGATTTGACGACATCGGCTGCAATTCTTGGTACATCATCACGATTGGATCTAACGTCAGTGCGTCGTTCTCTACAACCTACCGCATTCGCGAGCAAAACTCAATGACGTTGTGTTTTGTCTGCTCCCAGAATTCTTGCATCTTTTCCTGCGCTTCATCTTCCCAGTCAGACAAATCAACATCATATTCCATTTGTTTTGCAAGCTGTAATAGCTGAGACTGTGCTACAATGTAAGCGTTGCGCATAATCTGATGATGGAGCGCTTGAGGCGACATCGGACCCGCAGTATGCAAATCTGTACGAGATGGCTGCGCTGATTTCCTCGTTAGCTCATTTTCATACATACGCCGCCTGGACTTGCCACCGCGAGTGGCTCCTCGTCTTGACAGCATCAAAGGCACACGGCCGTTGACGTCGACAGACCAACACACAGACACGCGCCTCACTCGCAAGTGTTGGTGTGTGTGTGTTTGGACAGCGCCCACACGAGCAGCGTGTGGCATGTCACGTGTTTCATCTGATGCAACCTTCCATTTCTCTTTTGTCATGATGTCGTTTTTGATTGACCGCTGGTGGGCTCGCCTGTACGCAGTCGCACAGTCATGTGCGAATCAAAGCCTAAACCTCTGGATGGCAAAATGAGGGGGGCTATGCAGGGCCGAAGCGGGTCCAAATCCTGGCCGGTGAAGAAGCCCAAGATTGGGCAAGAGAGTTAAACGGTAATTACGTATGAATAAGGCGATCAACTCAAGTGAAATTGAGGAAGATTGGTCGGCCAGGCCAGGCCAGGTCAGGTGCGTTGTGCAGGAAGTTACGAGGGGCCATGGCAGCTCAGAAGAACGAATTGGATTCGTGCGTACCAATCCAACAAATTGCTGTGCCATTGTATGAGCGAAGAGAGAAACCTAACCCACATATCGTTTATGCGGTGCAAGTGACGCTGCCTGATCGTACGTGGACAATTCGCAGGCGGTACAACGACTTCTGTCTTTTACATGAGCGACTTCCCTCGCCTGCACCACCAGCACCTCTCCCACCAAAACACCGTTTAAAACAGACATGGCGTATGCTCACGCAGATGGGTGGCATTCTGCCTACTTCAGATGCTCAGAAACTTGATGATGATAAGGATCTCGAGCTTCGCCGCGAGGCGTTGGAAAAATACCTCCGGGCTATTGTGGTATCACCAGATGCACATTGGCGTGAATCACATGCATTTATCGAGTTTCTGGATGTTCAGGATCACATTCAATTGCATGAACAATCCCAGACTATATCGGCTTCTGCAGAAATGCCTCGTATCATGAGCAGTGGAATGTGCGCTGCACCACTACGTCCATGGAATCCGCATTCGACGTCGCATGAGAATGCAAGGGCTCGCGAAACTGACGCTACAAGGCCTCTGACCGATGCTGAGCTCTTGCAATACCAAACTGACGACTTGATGAGAGCCCAAGACAAACAAGCGGATGCGCTGGCAATCGTCCTGCGACGCCAACGCGAGCTTGGCTTACGGATCCATGACGAATTAGGCATGCATCGCGAGATGCTGGATTCTTTGCATACTGGCGTGCAAAGCACGCAAACACGCATGGATGCAGCGGAGGCGGAGATGAAGCGGCTGAATTCATGATATCCTACAAATCCATCTTCAAACGAATGTAACTAATTGTCCAGGATGTGCACAATTTTTAAGTGAGTGGCAAAACTGCCACTGACTTGGCTCTAATGACGAATTCACGACAACTCGCAGCCAATGGGCGCTATGGCTCGCCGGCACCGGAGAGCTAGAAAGGGGCTGAATGCGTGATTTGCCTGCCTCCCATCTGAAGCCCACGCACGTGGGCGAGTGTGTTCCGACATGTGTGTAAATCGATACGTAAAGATCGGGGTGACAGCGTCTTGGCTCGCTAAGAAGGCAACTGCACAAGTGATCTACGTTGCTTGTTCATCAGAATCACCTCGGACAATTTAGGAAACTGTAGCTGCCCACAGACCCAATCACGTAATAAAATAGCAGGAACAAGTACGGAATGCGGGGTACATCTCTTAACATCGTCACATTGGGTGTTTCCACGTGGATCCACGTGATGTTGAGTGTGATGCCAGGCCGCTGCTTGGGTATCTTCATCGCCACTTTCTGGTAGGATCATTAGCCCGGGCTTGGCGAACGATGGCGTCGGTCGGCTCGCTCGGTTCCGTTCCTGCCGGTAATGGGACCACGTCCGCACGTGCTGGTTCCATCACCCCCTCACAGCCGCTGTCACATCCGCAGCCCATCGCAGCCTCCTCTCCTCCGCCTGGCGTACATCCACTTAGCTCAGCTAGTATCGCCGGCCCCGCGTCTCAATCGTTGTGGTCGACGCGATTGATGGACTTATTGAATCTTGTGCGCCATGAATTTGATGTCATAGGGAATGATGCGGTTCATTTCAAGTCCCAGCGTGACGAGCTCGAGCATCGAAGTACGTTCCTCCCCTTACACTGACATGATGCAGTTGCCCAGCAGTTTAATGAAGTCAACCTGATGCAAGAGCATATATATGAGCTGGAAAAGCGCCACTTTGAAATTGTTGGACATTATGAAGATGAAATTAAACGTTTGCGCGCGCTTCTCGATGGACGCACCTTATCTGGTATGCACGATATGGCGCCTCGGCGTCTTTCGCCTGTCGCCGTCCCTATGGATGCGCGCCCACTCCCCCCTTCTGTCTCAGGATCACAGTACGATCGTGATCCACGAGATTTGCGTGACTTGCGCGATCTTCGTGACTTGCGTGATCTTCGTGATCCTCGCGAGCGAATGCTGCCGGCCATGTCGTCGGTGTCTGGCGACTCGTCGTGGCCGCCAACAAAGCGGCCCAAGATCAGCGGCCCCCCCATGCCTGCGGAATCTATGCGACTAAAGCCAGAAGACCGCGAACACAAACGCGCGACGGGACCCGCGGAGCATGCTGATGAAGAGAGCGCGCCGTCTGCTGAGCCAGCTAATGAGTATCGCAAGACAGCCGCGTCTCACTCGGCGTCTTCTTCGGCTGTAGATGCTGCATCATCTAGCGGCGCACCTTCAGGAAATGCCTCTGCTTCAAACACCGCGCCTGCCGCGGCTTCGACAGCATCGCTAAAGGGAGCAGGCCCAACGTCTGCGCAGAATGCAGCATCAGGGTCTCATTCGTCAGCGACGAATGCGCCGATGGCTTCTTCTCGCACCGATTCGCACACATCGCCGAGCGCAGTGCCGGGTGGCATGTCGGGAACAACGGCTGGTTCGGGCGTTTCCTCGATGGAAGAGACTGAGCATGCAGCGCCCCTCAAGAAAGAAGGCAGTGACTGGGCCATCATGTACAACCCAAACTCAAAACCGCAGCTGGATGTGAATCTCGTGCACACGCTTGTACATGATAGTGTGGTGTGCTGCGTACGATTCTCGCCTGATGGAAAATATGTGGCGACGGGATGCAATCGCAGTGCACAGATCTTTGAAGCAGCTACAGGAACCAAAACATGTGTGTTGCAAGACACATCTGCGCCGGTGCAGGGTGATCTGTATATTCGGAGTGTATGTTTCAGTCCGGATGGCAAGTATTTGGCGACAGGTGCGGAGGATCGGCAGATCCGGATTTGGGACATTGCTGAGAAAAAGATCAAGATGCTGCTGACAGGTCACAAGCAAGAGATCTACTCACTAGACTTTTCTCAGAATGGCCGCATACTTGCAAGTGGCTCTGGTGACAAAACTGTGCGGCTGTGGAATGCAGAGAACGGCACGGAATTGCACGTCCTGTACACGAGTCCAGGCCTAAACTATGGACCGGGCGTCACGACTGTGACGCTGAGTCCTGACGGGCGCCTTGTAGCGGCCGGTGCGCTGGACACATTCGTACGATTGTGGGACACGAAGACAGGCAAGCTGCGCTGCCGTCTAAAGGGGCATCGGGACAGTATCTACAGTGTGAGCTTTACGCCAGATGGCCAATCCCTTGTTAGTGGCAGTCTGGATAAGACGCTCAAGCTTTGGGATCTTACGAGTATTATAAAGGCCCTTGATTCGCTGGACGACGAAATATCCAACTCTACTCTATGCAAGGCGACATTTACGGGTCACAAGGTACGTATACAGTTGAGGAGGAGAAGGGGAGGAAGAAGGGCTGGGCTATACAATGGCGATGCGGTATACTAACGTACCAAGGATTATGTTTTGTCGGTGTCATGCTCCCCAGAAAGCCGCTGGATCGCCTCAGGCTCCAAGGACCGCTGTGTGCAGTTTTGGGACATGAAGACGGCTCAGACGCAGCTAGTACTGCAAGGGCACAAAAACTCAGTTATTGCCATACATCTGAGCCCTTCGAACAACTTGCTAGCCACGGGCAGCGGCGACTTCCATGCGCGCATTTGGTCCTACGAGGACAAGTAGCCATCTCTAGAGACGGGGTAGTGGTCCAAACTGGTTGCATAGGACATGTACACGCACGGAACAATCACTCCAACACAGGCGTTGTTGACGAGTCAATTATCGTAGGTCCCATTATTTCTCGTCCCCACCGCTTCATTGTGGATCATGTCCCGGTGAAGCAGAACGACTTCGGGCTGGCGGAGGACTGTACTCAGGGGACTCTTCCCGTCGCCGCGCACGACCAAAATCATCTCGCTCTTCAGCATAACGAGACTCAGAGTCACGCTCGGAGTGGCGACGCATTCGAGCTCGCGAGCCCCAGCCATGATCACGCTCGCGCAACGAAGGAGGCGCTGCTCGGTGCCGCCAGCTGGATGGACGCGACAACGACGACGACGATCGCTCCGCGTCACTGTTTCGACGTTCTATGGGTGAGCGCCCGCGATCCCAGCGCCGCTCGTGTGCCTGGAAACTTGAACCTGGTGATGCCGAGGGTGCTTGTCGTCGACGAAATTCTGACATGACCGATGACGTTTGTTCACGGGTAGCCTGCATTTCGCGTTTCTTTTGCTCAACAAATGCACGTGGAACACCACCAACTGACTCTTGCGCGCTGAGCAAAAGACGCCAGAGCTCGTTCATGAATGGAGCCGCACGCTGTTCCAAAAATCCTGTGAGAGAAATCTGCATCTTGCGAGCATCCGGAAATTGATCCGCTTCCAAGAGACTTACGACGAGCTCCACGAGGATATCGTCATCAAAGCCCATCATTTGCTCAACACGCATGGCAATCCATGGACGCATCACAGACATGTTTATTTTTGACGCGTCCACACGCTCGCTAAGTATGGACGGAAACTTGGTAGTCTTGAGAAGAATGTCCTCCTTGTTTTTAAATCGAGAGTCTTGCTCCATCGACACACCGCGTGCAGGCATATTAAGATTTTTTTCGCACGCGAAGGTCGATAGTGTGCAGGGTGGCGAGGTGGCTGGCTGGCTGGCTGGCTGGGAAATGCACGATGTCACTCAACACTAGAGATCGAGTCGGATGGCTTGCGTCCTGTCGCGGATGAGTACAGTGTGGAGAGATTGGCAGTCAAACACCACTTTGGTATGCACGTGATACGAGGAGACGTGAGTGCCATGGAAAGGTGTCAAAAAAAAATTTTGTCGGCCAGTGCAGGCTGTGATGACCAAATTGCTGCTGGTTTGGCTGTGGATGTGGGTGTGCCTTGAACCAGCTTTTTTTTTTACCACACGGTCTCCTCGCTCAAGAGCTCTTGTGCAACGTGTGTGTGCGTGTGACTACGAGAGCTGAGTTGTTGAAGCTGTCGCTTCCTCTACTGCTACGAATTCACCCAACGAAGCTTGTGCACGGCAGCCCGGTTTCACCCTGACTTCGCAAAATGATGAACTCCATCAAGATTCTCACAGGCAACAGCCACCCGGAGCTGGGTGCCATGGTCTCGGCACGGTACGCAACGTCATCTGAATACACTCAATATTAGCTAACAAAGAATAGCCTGGGTGTTCCACTGACAGAATGTGTGTGTCGCAAGTTTGCAGACCAGTCGATCGACGTGCGTATTGGATCGTCTGTGCGTGATCAAGACGTGTATGTGATCCAGTCGGGACACTCGTCCTTCATTGATCCGAACGATTCGCTGATGGAACTTTTGATCATTTTGTCTGCATGCAAGACGGCATCGGCAAGACGCATCACGGCTGTGATCCCGTCCTTCCCATACTCACGGCAGAACAAGAAAGACAAGAGCCGCGTTCCCATCACGGCCAAGATGATCGCGAACATGATCACCGTGGCCGGTGCCGAGCATGTGATCACGGTGGATCTGCATGCAAGTCAGATTCAGGGATTCTTTGATATCCCTGTGGACAACCTCACGTGTGAGCCAAGCATCGCGCGCTGGATCCGTCACAAGGTCGACGACTGGCGCGACGCCATCATTGTATCCCCAGATGCTGGTGGTGCAAAGCGCGCGACGTCTCTAGCCGACTCGCTCGGCATTGACTTTGCATTGATCAACTGCAGCCGGCACTTGCAGAAAAACCACCGCCAGCGCTCTAACACGAACGAGTCAGCCGATATGGCACTCATGGCCCACAGTCACTCATCGAGTGAAGTGGCGAATGGTGTGCACTCTCTAAGCGAGAGCGGCGAATGGTTCATAACCAGTGAAGGCGGCGGACGTGTGCGCAGTGGTGGCGCCCGAAAGCAGGTGAGTGCAGCTGAAGAAAGTGCAGATGAAGTCGACTCCATTATGGAGCTGCTCGTCGGCAATGTGACCGGGAAAACAGCCATTCTTGTCGATGACATGATCGATACTGGACGTACGCTTGCACTTGCGTCCAAGACACTTGAAGCGGCTGGCGCCAAGCGTGTGTTTGCGATTGTGACGCATGGTTTATTATCTGGCCGTGCTATGGATCTAATCACACGCATGCAGATTGTCAAGCTCGTGGTCACAAATACCATCAGCAATACAGAAAAGGCATTGCAGAGCAATGGCAAGGTCGAGGTCATTGATATGTCGGCTGTGATTGGAGAAACGATTCGTCGCTCGCACCATGGTGAGAGTATTTCAACCATGTTCCGTCAGGATGCTGAAATGATGTTTTAAATAGCTCTCGGGTATCCGTGTTGTGTCTTTTTTTGTGCTCCTCTCTTTCTACGTTTCGCCCTCACTTTTCTTACATACTGTCAAAAAATGCCGCATCGAATGCTGCTTGTGTCATCGAACCTTTCTTGAGTTTCTTGGCGGCGCGTTCCTCCGCGCCCCAGTCGTCTTCTTTGTCCGCATCGACCGTGAGCATCTGTGCCGATTTGGCTGGCTCCTGCTGCGATTGAAGCCATTGTCGTTTGCGCTGTTTCTTCTCACGGCGCAGACTGCGCGTCTCTTTTTTGCGCTTCTGCTCACTCCAGGCCTCGGTCTTGCCTCGCGGAACTCGTGGCCCCTCCGGCGCTGGCGCTGATGCTCTTGCATGCTGTCGAGCTGCACGTTGCTTTTCCCGCTGCTTGTCTGCGTACGCAAACGTTTGTAGATCTGGCACATCATCTGTAAAGAGCGGCTTTGCCTGCATGTGCCACGACCGTAACTCAGGCATGCGCGGCAGATGAAGCAGGGCAAATTCACATGCCATTCCGTCGAGCGGCAAGTCAGTCAAGCGGAAAATGTACGCGACCTCGTGCTTCAAGTATGCCTTAGCCCAGCTAACAAATGCACGAAGACCCAGTTCATACAGTGCACGATCTTGATGCACTGTCGCACGAAGCTCCTTTTCCAGCGCATGGGCATGTCCATCACGCTGTCCCTCGGGTTCTTGGCCGTCCAAAAGAGTGCCCTTGGTATCGTCGACTACCAAGTAGGGATAGGGCTGAAGCAGGACTTGCTTGATTTGCAAGAACTCCACATACCCTTCTTCACGGCCCGCATGCAGCATGACAATCGCCCGACCATGGCGTCCAGCACGTGCCGTACGTCCACTACGATGGTGGAATACTTTGGGATCACTTGGTGGATCGTACTGCACGACGACATCGACATCCGGCAAATCGAGGCCACGAGCGGCCACATCAGTGCATAATAGAACAGATATACTTGCATTGGTAGCACCGGCGTCATCGGTGTCTTGATGTTGTGTCTTTTGCGGTTTTTCATGATCAGTCTGTGCATGAGAAAAGGCAGAAAACGTTGCTGTGCGGCGCTTGGGCGTTTGCTTGCCGTGTAGAGAGAAGAAACGCAATCCCTCGAGGGCGGCGGGATGGCTTTTCGCATAACGTGCCAAGAGCGAGAATAAATAGTTGACCTGTGCGCACGTAGCAAAGTACACGATCGCTTTTCGGGCATGATAGGCTCCACGAGCCTCATGCTGCAGGATCCGCAAGAGTTGGGCAAACTTGTGTTCCGGGCGCGACACATGATACAAGTTCTCGAGAGTTGCAGGCATGCGGAGATCTTGCGTTGGACCATGGCCACGCTGTTTGTACTCTACCTTGACGACCACACGCACAGGATTCCGCAGTCCCACACGCACAAGCTCGGAAAGTGCTTCGGTCATCGTCGCGCTAAACAATCCGGTGCGCCGCTGCTTTGGTAAGTAACTAATCAGCGAGCGGATGACATTCGTGAATCCCAAGTCCAAGAGTCGATCTGCTTCATCCATTACAAGTACATCAAGTTCAGATGTCTTGACACCCGGCCGCTTTAAAAGTTCTTCCATGCGTCCTGGAGTGCCAATGAGAATATCTGGCCCATGCTCGCGGAAGTACTGCAAGTCATCGGCAGGAGAGACGCCCGTGCCACCCACGCATAGCTGCATGCCGTGCAACTTGGATGTCGCAGGCCTGGCATCCAAAAAGCGCTGGACAACCCCTGCCGTCTGCTGGGCAAGTTCACGTGTCGGACACACGACCACGGCGCCTAGTTCATGCTTCTTTAGCGGCTCTTCCCGCCGCTGAAGGATCTCTAGAATGGGCAACACAAAAGCCAGAGTCTTTCCCGATCCTGTCACGGCTTCTGCAACGACATCTTTATGAGATAGAAATAATGGGATCGCGGACGACTGAACAGGAGTCATCTGCTCAAATCCTAGCGATGCAATCACATCAAGTCTTTTTGCGCGTAAGTAGCCTTCGTAATACGTACATCCAAGGTGAGAGTGCAGGGCGCAGCTGCGACCATGACCCAGCTGACATGGGCGTGCTGGACGCATCACGATCTGAGCACATCGCTTCAAAGAGCTGCCTCTCTCGCCGCCTTGTGTTTCTCTATTCGTCACTCCACCAATATGCCAAAGCGTGACGAGGCACAAGGTTGTTCATTTTTTGTTTCAAATGTGTCATCGCTCGTTTGTCCATGAAACTCATCACATATCCCTCCACGTGCACTTGTGTCGGATGGATGACCCGAAACGGATTAGACGCATCCATCCACTTTGACACTGAGTTGAACGGAATGCGAAGGATTGTGGAGGAAGCCAAACGTTTGGGTCTCTTGACGGATTGGGTGAATTCACCAAAATGTTGTCTTGGATCTGACGTGACAGAACCAACGACCAAATATACGTGCCGTTGTCCTACCGGCCTAGCACCTTGCGAAGAGCTCAAGTGGTCGTTTTGAGTGAGACGCGAGTGTGCGTTTCTTTTCGAACACATACGCAGCAGCGCGCTGAAGTATGCCATCACATTTCTCAAAAATGAAACGCTCCGAAAGCACTTCAAAAAGTCAGTCAAATGGAGGTAAGAGCCGGATGAATCGACATGATATTGCAAATCAAGCACTAGGATACGACGATTCAGTTGCGCCACACTTGTTCCCCCAGGCATTCTCATCACATCACGGATCGGATTCGCGTCCCTTCTCGATGATGAGCCGACGCGGCAGTGACGTGGATACTTTCCGCAATATGGGATCGGGATCAACTTCTCGTGCTCCCAGTGAATTTGGACATTTGTCACACTCCACAGCCCAAGACATTTCCTCCTCCGCATCGATACGCCCAACAGTGACTTCTACAACGCACGACTCGCTTGTTCGTCCATTGCTGACAATTGATACTTACAAGGATTCGCCAGCCAAGTCTGGGCTGGGGAACGATGGACCTGAAATTCCACGCAAGGCTCGGACCTTGGCTTCACCACAAGACCAACTGCCTGGCATGTTTCTGTCGACCACACCAACCAGTCCCACAGCACCAACCTCGCCACGGATGGGTAACAATGAATCGACGGGCGCGTACCGGGACCTATCGAAAGGAGCCGTTGTCGAGACAAATCATGAGGGTAATCCAGCAGAGCCTACAAAACATCCGAAGATCGTGGCATCACCACGGCAATCTAGGCAGTTCTCTATATCGAGCTTGCCGCTCTCTTCGATCGAAATGCCGGGACTCACGGCTGCAGCGGAATTTTTGCCGCCAGATAGCCAGTCGGTTGGCAAGTCGCAGTTCTCTACGCCTTTATTGGTCCCAGACGGCAGTGGACCGCTCTCATGGAACAACGACATGGGCGATCAAGTTACTGGCTTTGCGGTGGCGAGCTCAAAGCGAAATGCCGACTTCCATGCTCTATTTCCCTCATTGCCGGAGGACGACTATCTCATTGAGACCTATTCTTGCGCGATCTCACGCGACTTGTTGATCCAAGGCCGAATGTATGTGTCAGAGGCGCACCTCTGTTTCCACTCGAATATTTTCGGTTGGATCACGTCCTTTACCGTTGCTTTTGCGGATGTGGTATCGATTGAGAAACGCAATACAGCCTATCTCATACCCAACGCTATTTGTATTCGTACACTGCAAAATCGCTACCTCTTCAGCTCGCTTGTGTCACGCGACCTCACGTACAGTATGCTTGTCAGTGTCTGGCGAATGTCCTCGCCAAGCGAGACCGCACAGGAGGTGGCTGCGTCAATGTCGGATGCGTCTGAGGAAAATGACCTATCTGACGACGATGACGATGATAAGAAATCTGCAGAGGCTGCAGCGCCAGGGCTCACTGCAGAAACGGCAACACCTTCAAACGCGGCGCCCTCTGTGACGTCACCGAACCCTAGGGACAGCACAGATGCGCCAAGGACGTCGCTTACGCCTGAACAAACAAATGAGGGAATTGCGATCGGCAAGAACGAATCAAATTCAACGCCGAATGCGAAAGGAAAGTCTGAAGGGATGACTAAGCGGGAAAAGCTTCGCAGGCACCTGTCGAAGGCGCGAAAAAATATCAAAAAGAAAGACCCAATGAGTGCAAACCCCGCAACCACGGTTGCGGGCGACGACGACAATTCAGACGACTCGGACAGCAGCATGAGTGAAGGAGCTGACGGCAGTGAAGACCATCCCACGACAACATGTGATTGCGATAGCGAACAGGCACATCTGGCCAATGTCGTACTAGATGAAGTGTTCGATGCGACGCCGCAACAAGTGTTTGATCTTATCTTCGTCAATGACTTTATGGAGAAGTTTTGGAGCGACAACCAGAAGCTGTTCGACATCGACATTGGAGAATGGAGTAGCGACAAGGTCACAATGCCTGATGCTACAGCCGCACGTGCCGTTTCGTACACGAAACCGCTCAACGGCCCTATTGGGCCTAAACAAACGAAGTGTTTGATCACGGACGAGCAGCTACACATGGACTTTGATAAGTTTTGTACAGCCGTCACAACTACCCGTACGCCCGATGTGCCAAGCGGGAACAATTTTGCCGTGCGTACGCGTCAGTGCTTCACATGGGCAGAGTATGGCCGGTGTCGCTTGTACGTAACATGCGCTGTCGAATGGACGGGACGAAGCATGATCAAGGGCGTGATTGACAAGGCGTCAGTTGAAGGACAGAAAGAGTACTATCGCAGCCTATCTGATTCCATCCGTGAGTACATCATGGATCATCCCGATGTGTATGGCGGTAGAAAGGCCGTCACGTCCAAGACTCGCCAAGATGCTGCTGTAAGTGAGGCTAAGAGCTCTGCGGAGTCCGCTGGAAAAGGCGGAAAGCAGGTGAAGTCGGCCGTCTCAGCAGCCGCGTCTTCTATTGAACCTTTCACGCCCAGTCCCTCCGTGCTAATATTGACTGTACTGATTATTGTGCTACTAATATCGAACGTCTGGGTATATATGCGAGGCTCCCCTGGTTCTATGCGAGATCCAAACAATCCACACCGACTCTTGATACCAACACGCCCGAAGCAGCTGGACATGCGACAGGCAAACGTCGTCCTCCAGGACGAAGTACAGAATCTGCTCGATACTCTCGCGAATTCCCGACGTATCACGGAGGAAATCGAACTAGATTTGCGGGAGCTACAAAAGTTTATTCAAAAAGAGAGCAAGCATCGTCATTCTAGAACGGCATCCACTGAGTTGTAGTTGTACTTTAGGTTATCGTGGCTAATCAGACATTTGAGCGCGGAGACATGGTCGCAAGATGGGATTGAACGCAGACGCATGTGTGGTCGTGTCTTGTGAGTTTACCGTAGCACGGGCGTGGCTTTTCTCCTTTGTTTTATCCTCGGCGATAGTTTGGAAAGTGTTGCGCAAGCACTACCTGTGCTTTTGCCTTGCGCTGTGCTGCTTGCGCTAGTCGTTCCTGACCGACTGTTTGTGCCGGAGAAGCTTGACATGTATGTGATTGAGCAGAGCGGTGTTTCAAGCAAAAAAGACCATGACATCTTTCACAACGTGGCGCACGATGTTGAAAAGATGAACTGGATTGTACTTGAAGAGAGAATGCGCGACAACCTTGCATTTGGCAAGGAACACGTGCCGACGGCGGTGATTGAGCGGAATCGGCTCTTGCCGAAGGCTGAGCGTGGTTTCGCTCATGCGGACACATATGATGCTCTGGAGATGCGTGCTCTTCACAAAATATCGCGGAACATAGTGTACATTTAATCGGAAGAAACGAGAGCCGGCCGCATGTCACATATGCACAGTGCTCGCCATCCATAAGCGACATGCTCAATGAAGCCAATGTGTGGAGCGAAAAAAGGACTCATTTTGACAAAAACGTCAGCAACCAACTCATCGGATATTTCGAACGTTGTCGTCCAAATTGACGGATCCCTTCAAGCGACGAAAGTGTTGCAACATGCGCGCTCTGACGACGCCAATGATCCTCCCATTCACGGTTTTATTGTTCGCGTATCTCGCTCTCTGCGTGCAGGGACAGTTTTTTCAAAACCTGTTCAATCATGGGAGCTTTTTCCATCATCAGACTCACGAGCAAGAGGCGCATAGCGCGGGCGATGCATCATGGTTCCAAGACCGTGTGCGAGCAGGTATGTCAAGTCAAGAAGAGACTAGGGGGTCGGTGGGGGGAGAGAAAGAGAAAGAGAGAGAGAGAGATTTGTGTGTGTAAGACTAACTTGAATCCAGCACATTGCGATCGTTTCCTGTGTAGCGACACACTCGCATGCGTAAATGAACCTAAAGAATGTCCGTGTCCGTTTGTCGAGCAAAAGCGATGCGAGCTTGGAGACACATATGTGTGTGTGCAGCAGTCAAATTGCCATGAAGCCGAGCGCATGTATTCATTGTAAAGTAAATGCAAAACGAACCATTATACATAAACAATCGATCTATACGATAGCGTCCATTTGCAGAAATACAGAGAGGACGGCCGCAATGACCTCATAGGCCGATTCGTGTGCACCCGTATCATATTCGTGTCGCATTGCCTTGGTTAAGTCCTCAATGCTCACACCCATTTTTTGCCTGCCTTTTTTGCTCACGGAGCTGCGCGATGAATTTATCGGTCGCGCAAGCATGGCATCCATGGAGCCTTGCGGCGGGATCCCTCCGCCAGATGTCTGTGGCGCCATTGGCCATTGCGAAAATTCCTCGACTAAGTGCTCGACGTGCTGTGTAGCAATTTCCTGGGCCTGCAACGGTAAATGTTGGAGCACGTTTTCTAGAACATCCGCACACAGTGCTGTCGTCACCATGCACATGGTACGTGTTACAGGCAAAGAAACACGGCCACCTGCACTATTTTCCTCTTTGTACAAAGACTCGGCATGGATAGACTGTGCCGATGTAATCGCATATACTCGTCGACGAACCGCATCCTTGACTGACATGTCAGCGATAGGATGTGTCGGCATGTCAAATAGCAGAAAATTGCGTTTTTCAGTGCGCAAGATACCCTTTTCCACCAAACCTTTACACAAGCGCTCGCGTACTTGCTTAAGCTGCATGCTGAGCCTCATCATATTCCAAGTCTCACCACTCAGCAGATCCATCCATTCCGCCACGCTGGTCGGTGACGAAGACTGGATATGGCGAATCGTTTCATCAAGAAGTGGGTCGTTCGTTAGTTTTGCATTCATAAGTTCAATGGTGCGCTCGCCCACGTCCCTGCGTTTTTGCTCCGCGCCGCTCATGACACGGATACGGCCACGCAGCGCTAGCTCCATCAGGATGCACCCTCGAAGTGCAAAAGACAGCTTGTCATTCCAAAACGAGAGATATCCCTGTGTGTCTTTCAAACCGAGAAGTAATACTTCTTCCATGAGTGTGATGCGTGGGTATGTCTGCTCCTCATTTTCATCGGCTAAATCACGCGGATCATAAGCCAGGCGATGCCCTCTTTTTGAATCGTAGGTGGAAATGGAACCGGATCCCGAAACTTTCTCTATAGCCGATACTCTTTTCTCATGTACTCCACCTTCACCAGTGTCATCATCACCGCCCGTCGTGTGAACGCCCCGCCTTCGCTGGAGCCCAGACGACGACGACATGATGGTGACAGAGATGATACAGGGCAAGATCACGTGGCCCTTCTCGATTGTGGGTGTGTGAGGAGCGGTCAGGATTTTGGCGTATGTGGAGACGTATGCTCGGCCTGCCAGGTCAGCAGCTGGGGCCAAGCAGAAAGCAGGTGACTTGATCTTCGGATCGTTCTACGCGCTTACGGTCGTCGCTGCAGAAGTGGATGAAAGGCGCGTGGAAATAGGTCTTGTTGATAGACCATGGGAAGCCTTTGTTTCTCGTGCACTTTTGGTCTCTCCGAGGTTCGTGAGCGGGTCAAAGATGATCGCCTTAATTCACATTTGCTCCACCCGCTAGGACCGAAGACGAGACAAAGTGAACTCGGACGCAGCAAGCCCCGATCAGGGACAACGGCTGTGCGACAGTCGAACAATAGTCTCTAACAACCACTCGCTTCCTGTCGCTCACGAATATGTCGCACATGGATATCAACAGACTGTCCGCCTTCAATGTATTCTGGCTCTTGCACGTGTTTCTCGAGCTACCCGTAGCGATGCTTGCGTATATTCACCCATATGCGTTTCCGCTGGCAAATGTAACAGAGTCGACAGTTTTGATAATGAAGCTGTTGGCCACGTTTATCTTGACATCATGCGTTGGATGTCTTCTGTGCTTTATGCTACCAGACTATTTACCAGGGAAGCGCGCATTAGCGTTGCAGTTGTTCCTGTTCCATGGCATCGTTGCGATCCTGTTCTGGTTGCTACCACCTGGGATTGTGCTATATAAACTGCCTGTATTCGTACTAAATTTGTTCCCATTGCTTGAACAGGTGCCCAATACTGTATTCATCGGGAGCGCGCATGCTGTGGTCTCGTTCGTGGGCATTTGTTGGTGGCAAGCTACCATTCCAACTGTGCAGGCGTTCACCGCTCGCCTGAAGACGGAGTGAGACTGGAAAGATGGATGCTGGTTCAGTGACGGACTGCATGAGGCTTTGCACGTCTAACTCGCTAAGCTTGTTGCACGTTGCGTTCTTCTTTTATTTTCTTAGGTCACCTCCCTATGCATACTTGTCACAAAGACTTGATAGATATCAGCACGGTTATGAGATAAACTTTCGTGCACGCGCCTGAGCCACAACCAATGCGCGGTGGAAATAACATCATTTTTTGTGCATTGGGGCATAGGATCGTTGGTTGGGTCTTCTCCACGTACGATGTCAGTTCCTGTTGACCATGTGCTGGAGCAAGTGTTGTTGCTCTCCGAGGCGCATTCTCAAGAGGTTCGCACTCCTTTAGATGCAGTTGCATTGCTTTTTCACGCATTAGCCACCCATCACTATGGTCTTTCGTCTGAAAACGTCCCCTCCGGGTGGCGATCGAGTCCAGACATGCATGGATGGTCATATGAGCTACGAGCCGAGCCTTTACATACGATTCATATCGCAGTCGTGAGGCTAGGATCACATGCAGTTGTTCTTGCCTCGCACGCAAACGTAGTGCAAGAGCATTGCTCCACGTCCGAGTGCCTATTGGAGTCATTAGTTCACGCAGCAACGCCGTCTGAACTCATATGCACACGCGCCAGGGATGTTTATGTATCGAAAGAGAGGATCGAGTCAACTCTGCATGCATGGACTAGGGATATTTTACATGCAGATGCAAACCACAATACGAGCGCGGACGTGCTTAGCCGAGGATATTTGACGAAGAAGGATCCAAACGGAACAGCCACCGACACGGACAAAGCTACTGAACATGACACATCATCCTTGTCGCACACACCCTCATTCCCTCCTGTATCCCGCATGCCTTACGATCCACGAAGATTGGGTGATGCTGATCGCGATCCACTTGCGGCGAGTCCTGCCGCATGTCCCTTTGGCACAGGGTCGTTTCAGCCACCAAGACTATTTCCACCTCAGGCACCCATGCATGGCGACGGCATGATCATGGGGCCGAACCACCCGCTCTTTTATACACCTCGACGTCCGCCTGGAGCGCCAAACCAGCCCGAGACAGGATTCCTGCCTCCCGGCTCTGTGCCGCCGCATGCGCGCTTTGACCCTGTGTCGCCCTTCGATTCACATGTGCGTGCCCGGAATGGCGAGCCAGACTTTGACGACTTCGCACCGCCACATTCCATGTTTTAAGCGCGCATAAAGAGAAGGAATAATCCGTCCATAAATAAAAGGAAGATAGTCCGGATGCCATATTCGCGTGTCTGCATGGAAGCTCACCACCACATACAGCTGCATCATATCTAGTACATCGCTATGTCTTGGTATCAATTCGCTCAACGATGCCCTGACCTAGACGCTGGATCTCGGCAAGAATGGCTGGTCGGTTCAGTACTACGCCCTTGGCATGGGGCCGAGACGTATACGGCAATGACACTTTGAATGTGTGTGGCTTTGTATAGGCGGTATTCCAAAGACCGCCGATGACCGTGCCGCCAAACTCATCGTAAAAGAGGACAAACGCATCGCCATAGATGGTCTGCAGCATGGTGACAAATTCGTATACGGGATCGAAGCCCGGCCTGACTTCGCTGCCATACACAGACGGCCGCAAAGGCGTATCGTCGAGATTCGCATATACGCGTTTTTTGCGCGTAGCAAGCCAATGTGTCGAGTCAGGCGCAATGGATTCGGCGTAGCGTACATGAAGACTCGGCTGGACATGGACGACAAAGTCATACGCCTCCACTGCAGGTGTCATGAGCATGCGTACAAGCGGTGTACTTATGCTCGTGTCTTGCTTGAGCACATGCAAGGACCGTTTCGCTAGTTGCCTCACGCCATCAGCGACCATGGCTGTGGGCGCCGAATGTGTCCAAGCCTTGGAATCCAAGTCCATCTCTGTTGCAAGCACCCAGGTGGAGTGTCGAAATGCTGGATCGCGTGCACGAATGGTGCGGAAGTGTTGCTCAACGTCTGCGCGCTGGGCAGCAGGGAATGCGGGAGCCGTCTCGTCTGGCAGTGCACTTCCCCCGTCAGACAGAGCAGCCTTGCGGTGATGTGCGAGGCGTGTTGCATTTTCCAGCGGAATTAGAAGCGGTGTCTCGCGCCAGTCCCAGCGGGCTAGCAGGTCTAGTGCGCGCACAAACCCATGCATACCGGTCGTCGGCGGCCCATGAGCATTTGTCAGGAACACAGCCACACACAAGAGCTCGATGGCTTCGGCACGGAAATGAGTCGAGAGCAGCTGCGATGCGAACCAGCGGCGTACGAAGCGCACCGTAGGTCCCAAGGCCGGAAAATGATCTTGCAATGCTTGCAATGCTGCGTGGTGTGTCGGCGCATGTACGAAGCGCATGTCATATCGACGCAAAGCAGCCTGTGCACGTGCACGCGCATGCTTGTCGTTCAGCAAGCGATGCAGCAACACTTGTTCGCGGTCATGATGAACGCGCAAAGCAAACGCAAAGCCAGTTGGCATTAAGATTTGCAGACAAGTCTGATCGTAAATGGCATCGTGGGCCGTGGCATCTGAGTCGTACACAACCTGCATTTTGGTGCCTGGCATGCGGCGACTTAGTACATCAGCCATGCGCTCATACAGAGCTGTCTTCATTTCCTGGATAGCAGCCAAGTCATCGGGCCATTGGCCGGAGCTTTCCATGGTAATTATCACATCGTGTACAGGCACATACGTCATGACATCCGGCACGTCATGCCCCCATTCCGTTACGTCCCTTGGCCCTGGGACAAACACACTCATACTTCGGAGAGCGTCGGCAGCGGGCGTGACGCCAGTCACGGAGAGCGGTAGCTCGTCCATTGCACGCAGTTCGCGGGCCAATGTATCGTAGGCAGTTTGAAGTAGCTGGAAACCATGGACGCTTGGGTCCTTGGAATACACACGTTGTGCCAAGGATGTCGGCACGTCGAGCCAGCCAACAAATGCATCGCCGGAAAATCGGATCCGCTTCGCACATGCATGCTGTGTGAGCGCATATCGTACGATTTGGCGAGGAATGCTTTGCCGCTGGGCAAGAGTCGACACAGGCCATACAATGCTTTCTCGCACCCGCCCATCTCGGAATCGACGCAGCTCAGCGACGCTGCCCCAAAAACCACGGAAAGCTGCAGCGTCTGGCGAGTCAGGGGACGGGCCATGCTCGACTTGGTGCCATGCATGCTCTGCATTTAGCCACACACCAAGTTCGACGATTTTGGGACTAGCGCTGCCACCAGAGGCTTGCTGCTCCGTTGTGCATGTCTTTTGAGGGTTTGTACAGATAGCCACAACGCGCGCACGCCGTCCTAGCGCATGCCCACTCACATCCAAGACACGCCGGATGGCCCAAAGCGACGGTGAGCCGGCATCCAGACGGTGCACGAGCGAGCCACGTGCATGTAGGTTCAGTTGCATCGACGCTGTCTCGTCGAAGCGCTGGAGCGGCGTACACTGGGGGACGAGGAACAAGTCAGCAAAGTGATCGCTGCCATCGCTCAGCATACGCATTGACTGCGCAGCATCAAGTTGCAAAAGGTCAACAGATGCAGCTGGCCAATGCGCGAACAGATTGACACATCCACTTGGATCAACAAGGGTTCGCTCGAACACACCAGCGAACGATGCGGGAGAAATGTCTGTTGCAGGAGCAAGGCCGTAGCTTGGCTGTGCTTTCATCCAAACAGGTGTGGCAAATGAGTTTTTCGCGAGATACTCGAGCACACCGCGGAACAACTGCACACTTGACAGGCCTGGGGAAAGCTTCGTTCGCATCCGAACGCCAGGGTAGGATCCGGCTTCCATGTTAGTGTCAGTCACTTTCGGCTCGCCATGCAGGAGATGTGCAAGCACCATACACAAAACGAAGCGCGCATCATCTGTGCCTGCAACGACGCGGCGTGTAGCATGCTTGGCATCATGCTCGTGCAAGAGGTGTAGCGCACCGAATCCACGCTGTGTAGCCCAAATTTTTAGCAGCTGGCATGCCTCTGCAAAGCCCTTGCACCATTCCGATGTGGCATGCAGGTACACGAGATGTGCAAGACGGAGTGACTCGGCTGCAATACACGCATTGTATATGGGTGTGGGAGGAAGTGATGCGGTGTCTTGGTCGGACGCGCCAATCGCCGAACCGCGCATATTGTTGCGGTTCGGCGCGAGTCGCGATGTAGGAAATGTCCCTGGCGCGTGAGCGGCGTGAATCCGCACGACTGTGTGTGTTTTGATCAGGTCGTGTGCTTCGGGCGTGGGCCTAAGCACAAGGCAGGAACGCCTTGGATCGCCTCCCACATACAGCCACTCGGCACGCACACCCAAGGCTGCGTGGTTCTGCTCCACGTATGCGAGTATGACGGCGAGATAAAATGCGCGCTTCGTAAAATAGCGAGCATTCAAGGTATCTTTTTCCTGGAACAGCTTGGACGGCATGACCACTTCCATATCGACGTCCATCTCACCTACACGCCGCGTTGCGGTATGTAGCGGCCAGCTTCCGACAAGATTTAACGCCTCCGGCGGTTCAAAGGCAATCATGTATGCAGGATCTTCTCGCGGCACAGGTTCAACAAGCGGTATATGCACACTGTGTCCTACGCGGGACGTCAGTTCTTGGACGGCTTTGCTGAGCGGTTGCGGGTCGATCTTTGGCACACACATGATGCAAGCTTGCAGGCTCCGGAGCAAATGCTCTATTGCTTGTTTGTGGCCACCAGAAGGGTGAATGTACTTGAGCATTTCATCGAGCTGCAGCTTGAACATGTTGTTCATGTACAAATCACTGGTCTCCTGGAGACCGTGAATTTCCTCGTTCGATGGAAGCGTGTAAAGAGAAGAGGTTCCATGTGATGATGCGCTTCCCCCTTCAGGAGCCATGCGCTCGTACGTATTCTTTGCAGCACCGTCGTCATCAATCTCATTCACCTCAGTTTTGCTGCCAGCGCGTATACTTTCATCATCTTCCACATCCTCAAATCCACCGTCGAGATCTTCATCGGACATCATCTCAACTTCTTGGTCCTTTTCTGCATCCGCACGTACAGTGCGCGCAGACTCGGCACGCGCTTTCGAGCGCTGGGCGCCAGAGAGCATCACAAAATCGTGGCCTTTAGAGAGCACGCGCACGAAGGGAAAAAAAAAATTGTGGACCAGATCCATCCGACATCGCTGACTAAATTTATCCACATACACACACCCACACTCATACACACATCCTTGTCCAACCATACTAGTCGGCACCAGTGCTAGCTGGCTTCTGAGAAGGGTGCTGTTGTTTCGTCATCGTTTCGCATCTTGTCGCAAAGATTGTAGTTTCGAATCATGGGAGACGAGCATCGCATCAATACAAGTGAGTGGCACAGCGACAGTCGAAATCTAATGCAATATGCCAGATAAAATCTTGTTCCACGCAGCACGGAGTGACAATCTTGAACTGCTAAACTCAGTGCTTCATGCACAACCTCCCATCGAATACGATATTAATGGTGTTGATGGTCTCGGAAATACCGTTTTACACTACGCATGTGAGGCCGTTGCAACGCATGTGCTGGATGCCGTTCTTGACGAAGCCATTGACGTAGACGCGACGAATCGCATTGAAGGCAACGCACCCCTTCATATTGCCTGCCAAATTGAAAATGAAGAGGCTAGGAACTGGGTTGTGCACCAGCTGCTTGATGCAGGTGCTAGCACCACGACACTGAATCATGCGGGACTGCGTCCCATGGATCTTGTCGTTGGTGCACGTGCCGAGACGCCGCTAGGCAAGGAATTGATTCAAATGATGACCATGTCACAAGCAGAAAATGCACTAGGTGCTGATGATATTGCCTATGGTGTGTATCTACAAAAAAAACAACTAACTAGGGAGCAGACGACGACGACATTGCAGGCGAAACGAATACCTCTGATGTCGAGGCGTAGAAACACCAGGAAATGGTGGTTCGACAACCCAGGTACCTGTTCATCACGCTTTATTGTTTTCGCGTGTTTCTTTGCGGAACCGATACGAGCCAGGCTCAGCCTCCATGGCTTCATAGCCTTCCATCTCATCAGGCCGTTTGTACAGAATATCTAGCATGCGCTCCATCGTGCCCATATCCAATTCACCATCATCATCGAGCTGGACGGGCAGGTATTGCTCCTCCTGCGATACTCCAGTCTGTACTGGTCCCGTATCATCGGTCTCTGTCTTGACGAGGTCGATGGCAGGAGCGCTAACACTCGCATGCCCGGCAACGCTGTTCATGTCAACTCCGGCTTTGCCTGCCGATGGTGGGGCTTCACGGGCATACAGCAAGTCCGTTACTTTGTTGGATCCCATTATTTTCCATCTCATCAATTGTTGTGCAATAAGGGCGATGGTCGTGGCTGTGAGAATCCACAGAAGCATTCTTAAGCGGTGATTCTGTTCTGGAATGGGCCGAGGCGCCTGAGCTGGCCCTTCCTGTTGTCCTGGCACGATGCGTTTGTGCCGCGACATGACTTGGATGTATTTGAACGAGTAGAGAGCGTCAGTAATAAAAGGGAGGGAAAGGGGGGCGGTGGAACGCAAAGCAGGGGTTGTTACAGGATTCCGACAGCTAAATGTCTCAGTGCCCACTTGCGTCCGCGTTTCACCATTTATAGTGTACGCGTCTTTGCCTTCCAACGTGGCGATATTGTGGAGGTGAGAGAATAAAATCGCATCATCCGATCCAATATAGATACGCCTGCTCAACCGATCTTGGGCTCTTTTCTTATCGACAATCCAGCGTCGTCATTGCAGCTATCGTCCCCTTAGCCGGGCTGTGATACGATTTTGCATTACTTTCAATCGGCCTTGAGAAAGTTCCAAGCGCATATTAAACGAATACGTCGTGCTATGTCGTCTAAAGCTGAGGTCATTCAAGAATGGGCTGATCTCGATGCGAATGGTGCGTCATTCGAGCGTGGGCGCATGGAAGCAAATATACAATCAATTTGTTTTCTTGATCCAGCTGGCGTGCCAGAGGCTATGAAGGACCGGCACAAGGGCGTCAAAGTCAAGAGCGCTGATGTTCTGACCTTGGTACGTAATTACAACCGCCTTGCACTCATTAGAGCATGTGGCTAACTAATATCAGACAAGTGAGCTCCTTGTGGAGCCTGAGGTTGCCGAGTATGCTCTAGTAGCTGCTGCTGGCGACGTCGAGCAAGCCTTCCATCTGCTCATGCGCCATACGTCTGTTTAAAAAAGCCTCTGCCTTCCGAGTAGGTGGCACATAATGACACATGTACTTTCTCGTTCCTGCTGACGTTCTTGTCCCCGGATGTTTAATGATGCAATCTGTTTCTTTGCTCGCAGGCAGCATCAAGCATCTTTCACATCTCACCCACCCACCTGACCCCGCGGCGTTGCTGAGTCGTAGCTCTCCCCCCATAGTAAGGCCACGCACGTCAGTCATGATAAAATCACGTGATATCTCCGCATCTGAGTCATTGCGGCGTGAGAGGCGTTGTGCCAAGACGAGCGAGAGAGATAGGCATTGGAGCCGCGTGAGGGGAAGACCACCGGACGACCGTTTTCACCCATTCTCTTACCTAAACGCTGCTTCGCTGGAGAGGATGCGGATGTATGCAAGCCGCATGGCGAACGCAATGCGTTCTGCCCTCCATGGGACCATGATGATGCAAAGATATATGCCACTGCCTGTGGCTGCCGTGCGTGCTCTGTCGACAACACCTTGTAGAGCGAAGAAGACCCGGCCCGAGCCAGCTCCTTCGTTCCAATCGGTGCGCAAGTCGCCGTCCCAGTTGCTGAGCTATGACCCAGCTGAACTTGATGATACGTTTGTCGGCATGTCTGGAGGACAGATATTCCATGAAATGATGCTGCGACACAAGGTGCACACTGTGTTTGGGTATCCGGGTGGCGCGATCTTGCCTGTGTTTGATGCGATTTACCAATCGAAGCATTTCAACTTTGTGCTACCACGTCGTGAGGATGGTGCAGGACACATGGCTGAGGGCTTTGCGCGTGCACGCGGTGTCCCGGGAGTCGTGCTGGTGACGTCAGGGCCTGGTGCGACGAATGTGGTGACGCCGATGCAGGACGCCATGAGCGATGGTGTGCCGCTCGTTGTATTTTGTGGACAGGTTGCCACATCGGCAATTGGATCAGATGCGTTCCAGGAGGCCGACGTCGTGGGTATCAGCCGCAGCTGCACGAAATGGAATGTGATGGTAAAAGACGTTGCTGAGCTGCCGCGTCGCATCAATGAAGCGTTCAAAATTGCTATGAGTGGACGCCGTGGACCTGTGCTTGTCGACTTGCCCAAAGATGTGACGGCATCGATTCTCAAGCACCCGATTCCCCATTCGTGGACGAGCCCCGAGCTATCGGAGATGCCTAGTCGTGAGACAGCCATGCAGCGCAAGTCACGCCTGGGTGGCCTATTAACGCCGGCAGATGTTCTGCCTGAGCTCGAGCAGGCTGCGCGCCTTATTTCTATTGCGCGCCGACCAATCATATATGCGGGCCATGGTATTGTTGCCCACAGCGAGGGCCCACAGCTGCTTCGTGAACTAGCCATGTCGCAGGACATTCCTGTGACAACGACTTTGCATGCACTGGGTGCATTTGACGAGGAGCACCCCTTGAGTCTGCACATGCTTGGTATGCATGGCTCTGCTTATGCGAATTTAGCGATGCAAAGTGCTGATCTGATCATTGCGCTGGGTGCCCGCTTCGATGATCGTGTCACAGGCCGTGTTGACAAATTTGCGCCTGCTGCCGATGTCGCAGCGGCTGAGGGCCGGGGTGGAATTGTTCATTTTGACATCATGCCGAAGAACATCAATAAAGTCGTGCAGGCAACGTGTGCCGTGGAAGGCGACGTGACAGCGAACCTGAAGCGCATGATACCCCTCCTATCGACGCCGCCAGATCGGAGTGAGTGGCTCAAGCAGATTCAGGCATGGAAGCAGCGGTACCCATTCACGTACGAGCCGTCGAACCCTGAGCTCCTGGAGTTGATGAAGCCGCAAGAAGTAATTGAAGCACTTGATGCAGCTGTGCGCGACATGAAAGACAATGTGTTTGTGACGTCAGGCGTAGGTCAGCATCAGATGTGGGCTGCACAGCATTTCCGCTGGCGCTATCCCCGCACATGGGTGTCATCTGGTGGTCTAGGCACGATGGGCTTTGGTCTTCCATCAGCGATTGGTGTAAAGGTTGCAAAGCCGGAGGGTGTCGTTGTGGATATTGATGGCGATGCGAGTTTCAGTATGACTGCTATGGAATTGGCCACTGCTGCGCAATATGGCATTGGTGTGAAGGTCTTGCTGCTGAACAACGAGTTTCAGGGCATGGTTTTGCAATGGCAAGATTTGTTCTATGAGCGTCGTTACTCGCACACAGAAATGCACAATCCCGACTTTGTTAAGCTGGCCGAGGCGATGGGTGTCAAGGCGATCCGCTGTGACAAGCTTGACGAGCTTCCTGACAAAATGAAGGAATTCGTGGAGTACGACAACACGAAGCCGATCCTCTTTGAAGCACGCGTTGTAAAGAATGAACATGTGTACCCAATGGTTCCAGCGGGCAAGTCGCTAGAGGAGCAAGTGCTTCATCCCTCGTTCCGTGTTGCAGCTGCCTAGGTTAATTTGAATTCTGATCTTGTCTCTGGGCTATAACCTTGACTGTGCATCTCTTGCATTTCTCCATGCTTCATTTTTTTTTCTTTTGGATTTTCTTGCTATGTGGTAGGTGCAAGTGCCAAGATCAAATCAAAGACAATTAGAAGAGCTGCGTCGCTGCTTTTGATTTTCATTTTTTTCTCGTGTCGTTCCATTTTGATATATGCTGGCGGATCGCAGTTCGCACGTCTTCATGCACATCTGGCTTGCCCCGTGTGCCTGCCTGCATGCTATGGACTCTTTCGACTCTACAGGTAGACATGGAGCGTCAGAACTGGTGAATGATATCTCAGTCGATAGGTAAAATGAAAATAGTAAAACATCTGTTCCATCATTGTTCCTCGACCTAGTCGCATTGTCAACGTATCTTTTTGGACATTCGGTGAGGGTAGCGGATGGAGGGCCTGAGGTAGAAGTTTGAGTTGGGAGATTGTGGAGTTTGTTAGGTTGGTGGTCTGTCTGAGCCAGGCTAGCGAGGCCTGGTCAAGCGAGCTTTGTGTCCGAGGTCGTCCGACAATCAGAAAGACTGACCGGCGACCCAAGTGGCATTGAACTCATCCGTTCATCCGTCGGTATCCGCACAAGCCTAAGCGACGTGCTGGATTACTGACGCCTCTTTCGTTTGTATACGCAAGTCACCATCCAAAAGCCATTACGCACGACGAGGCATGGCTGACGCGGTTTCAGCAGACGCAGCAGCCGCGACGCAGTGGCTCTTTACGCGCGAGGATCTGCAATTCACGCCCAGTGTGACGGGCGTATATGACGCACTCCTGGATGCATCGTCATCGCCTAACAAACATTCAGCACAGACCATGACGTCAGAGCAGGAGCGTGTTCTCCGTGGTAAGGGGGTACACCTTATTTACAAGATGGGCGAATTTCTCCAAGTTGGTCAGCATGTCATGGTCGCAGCTGCGACGTATTTTCACCGCTTCTTTATGCGCCGACCACTGCAGGTCCATCGTGCTGGCAGCGGATGGTCTCATTACGAAATAGCAGCAGCATGTGTGTTTCTAGCATGCAAGTCGGAGGAATCGCTACGGAAGTTGCCATTTATCGTCGATGCTGTTATGGCATCGCTCGACAAGTCGCCAGAAGGTCAAATGCGTTGGGCTGACCGTTCTTTCCGCTCGCATCATGGCTCTCACGAGTTTGCGAAATGGCGAGACTGTATTCTGTTGCATGAGGAAGCGCTGCTAACGACACTCTGCTTTGACCTGGTGGTGCCTCAGCCACATGAGGCGCTGGTGCGTGCGACGCGCGCGATGGAAGTTGAACCTGCTTTGGCTCGTCTTGCATGGACGATCCTAAATGACTGCATGCGTGATCCTGTGTGTCTATTCTTTGATGCGCCTGTGCTTGCCGCAGGTGCCTTCCTGAAGGCATGTTGTGAGCGACATGTCGATCCAGCCATGTATTATGCGGCTCGTCCGCGTGATGCTCCACGCATTGATGCGGCAGATGCATATTTTGACTGGCTCGATGCATTCGACGTGGACGAGGACGAGGCTCGAGAGGCCATGACTGCTATAGATGCGGATGTGTATGACTTTCATATGCCGCTACAACGACCGACTGTCTCTAAGCCAGCACACACGGCGGGAGTGCATGAATCACCTGCCGAGTCCGGGGCGCCACCCACTGGGCCTTTACCTTCAGCGACTCCATCCGACTCGACGTCTGCCCCCGCCGCACCTTCCGTGTCAGAGTCTGATGTGCCTGAGCCTCCACCAACTAACGACACATGAGCGTGTACGCTTGCGTAAGTCGATCCATTGTGCCAGTCTACGTATTCCTCTTGTTCGCAAGCAAGGGTATACTAAATAATGCTGTGTATCATCCTCATCATGCCCGTGAAGCCCGATCCAATAATTCGCCCAGTGATACGGGCTCGTATGTCACTCGTCCCTCTGCCGCGCCCTGCTCGAGCGCGACAAAGATAACATCATCATCCAGATAAAACGTTGTACCGAATTTGCCGTCGACGTGCCGTGCTACGCGTAGCAAAGCAAAACCGCTAGATGGCTCTAGCTTGTTGAGTGAGCGCACAAATAGGTCACGTTCACTCGCTCGTTCTTCGACAATGTGACGGAACGACACATCTTCGAGCGTCGGAGGCGGTGCATCTCCCTGTCGGGCATGTCCCGTGCTCGCCGAGCCTAAAGCGCTTTCAACGGGTGTTGTCGCTTCTGTGGCCGACGCAGTCGCAGCAGCCGTGGGTCCGGACACTCCGGGCCGAGGCGTCGTCACGCGGTCATGCCCACGGTCCAGCGCCGCGTTGATGTGCTGAAGTGCTTGTCGAAACATGCCCGTTACACCTTGCAGCGGGATAGTAGCTTTGGAAGCAAACCAGCCACGCCAGAATTCGTACCAAGCGGCGATTTCTGCCAGGTCTGCATCTGTCTGCGTAATCCATGCGTGCAAGATGTCGAGCCAACGAGGCGCTACTTCCGTCTCGAACAAGCGGTTCAGTACACTGTCGCGCAGAACGCCTTGCCAAGCCAACACGCCGTCAAGCACACGCATATCTTGCTGACCTGGATCGACGTGGAATTGCGTTCGTAGTGCTTTTGTCATAGCGGGCACAATGCGCTCCAAGAGCAGTGCCTCCCACTCTTTAGGTGTAAAGACACTGCGCCATATGAGGAAGTGGGCGGGAATGCCCAACCTCACATGCCAGGATGCAAGAACACTTCGCCATTTACGACGTGCCTCGCCCAACACAGAGACAAGACGCGCCTCGCCTATAGGCAACCACGGCAGCACAAACACATGAAGTGGTACAGCTTGCGTTTGATTGGGCTGGTTGGGTGTCCAGCCTTGAACGGCACGCTCAAGTTTCGGTATAATAAGCTGGTCCAGCACATTGTCTAGCACAAAAGGTGGTAGAATGTCACGCCATGTCTCGACAAGAGCTACGGCCGGCGCCGCATCATGCACGTCCCAAGTATTCGTTAGCGCTGAGCGTATGACCGGCATCCATATGTTCCATAAAACGCTTTCCCAGGGCGTCATGGGCCGTTCGGCATGGGATGCTGCGGATGATGTGAAGGCGGGAGCAAGGAAACAAAGCCAGGACGCCAGTCGTTGGACTCCGCGATGCGGTTCAGCCAATGGATCCCAATCAGCGAAAGTATGTCGCAAAGCAGGGACCAGCGCTCCAGCGACAGCTTCATCCAATTGAAACTGCTCCATGAGTTCACGAGGGAGCCACGCCACCCGCTCCATCGCCGGTGCAAGGTCATCAAGAGATGTGCTGTTTTCGCCCGATTGACATAAAGTAGCGATAACGTGCATCACAGACGTTAAGCGCTCATGTTCCTCAGTCGCTTTCTCTGCACGTACTCGCGATGCCTCAAGATCTCGCTGAAGCCAGCGTTGCCTTTCACGGATCCCTGCGCCGTGACGTGCGAGACGATCGAGTGCCTCTTTGCTTTGTCGGCAAAGAAGTGTAACGTTGTGCTGCAATTCGGGTATATGTTCATGAACATTTGTTAGTCCAGCCGGCTGGCTCTGTGCCAAAGCAGCGGCGACAGAGTCGACTTGACGGATTTCCGACCCTCTCGCGTCGAGGATGGTCGTCTCGAGCTCCCCAGCAGCTTCAGCAACCATTTCGTCATATGTTCGGTAGACGACTCGTACTCTATGCGCCTTGTTGCGCCGTTTCCATGCTGCTGCCGAAGTGACACGACCATGGTCGTCGCCGTCGTCGGCGTCAGCATCATCATCATCATCATCATCATCACCATGCCCATCGTCCTCGTCACTGTCGTCAAGCTTCTTCGACTGTCTTGAGCGCACATTCGTGCGGCGACGGCTCTCATTCCCGCTATGTTTGCCTTTACTGGCAGTCTCATTCACAGCAGTCTCTCTCCGCCCATCGAACGCGACACCAGCTCGATTCGGCCGCATCTTGACTTCAATCGGGTTCACGATCCCTGTACCATGCTTACCGAGACCACCACCGGACCAGCCCATCTGGCGCATAAGTGCTGCCGGATCAAAGCTGCCGGTGCCTGACGTCCGTGAGAGTGCCGGGCCAGCTGACATCGGGGTTGGTGCCGATCCAAGTCCGGTACGAGCAGGCACTTCATCGTCATCTGTACGTTCGTGCATTTGCGGTGCATACTTCTTCTTCGTGCCCAGTCCTGCACCGAAGGAACGCCTCTCAATCACTGGATCTGGGTCGTCATCATCATCATTGCGCTCGGCACTCATCGTTGTCGTATTGGCGCTCGAGCTAACAAAAGCAGGGAACGCTCGGCGCTTAGAAGGAACACATGATGGTACTTTTCGTGATGGGCTTTGAGCGCCATCCGAAACGACAGAGTCATCGGAATCTGTGCCCTCATCCGCGTAGGCAGACTTGCGCCGAGCCATGATATACGCTACCACACTCCGCTTTGTGGGGTCGCGTCAATGACAACGGCAGATGATGGAGGAGGATGCTCATGTGGGCGGATGACTAAGAGTTGCACCACACTAACCACGTCCCCCACTCTCGTGAGCTACTGCTGCCGGTGTTTCCTTGCACACGGTTGCTATATTTATGAGACATACATGGGTGTTCAAGATTATGTACCTGTACAGAAGGAGCGCAAATGAACATGGGAGAAAGCAAGAAGAAAACGCGAAAGTCAAAAGTGTAGAAGTAGAAATGCAAGATGAGGTTAAACAAGCATAGCGTTGTGTTGGCAGGGGCGAAAAGCCTTGCAAAACAAAAAAAAAATCCACCATCTCAAGTCCTGCTTCCGTTATGCATAATATTTGTAGGCAGGAGGCAAATGAACCAACAACAACATGATCAGACCGCACCGTTAGTCCACATCCAGGTCAGCGTTACTGGCGACCTCCTTAGCTGTATGATCAGGCTTTTTCATTGGAGACACGGCCAAAGCTGGAGATGAAATCGCTGGCGAAGATATCGTCGTCATCAGCATGGACTTGGGTGAGCGATCCACCTGTGTGGGAGGAATAAGTCGAGCTGCAGCTGGGGCTTCTGCCGCTGCATCTTTTGGCTCGGCACTGTCAGTGGTGGGAGTAGTGGTGGCAACGTCCTCTGACACATTTTCTGGCTTCGCGTCATCAGCACCACGTGGCTCATTGCTGGGTGGACAAGTGTCATGTGGGCTGTCTGACTGGACGTCTGCAGCACGCGGTTCTTCGCGTGGCATGCGCAGGTTATGTGCCTCTTGCTTGGACGTATCAGACACATTATCATGATCCTGCCTAGCAGGCACGGGTTTTTCAGTGGGCGGACTTGGAAGCCGTTCTTCCTTTGCTGTCCCAGGAGCCCGCCACACAGCCTCATCCTGTTGGAGGGGCTCCTGGCTAGCGGGTGTTTCGTGATGCCTCTCGGCATTCACCGGTTCAGTGGTGTGCTTCGACTGCTCCTGAGGTGGATGCTGTAGCAAAGCATCACCCATGGCGTCACTAAAGTCCTTCAATTTCGGTGTGCTCGCAACGCGTTTCTTGCCTTTGCGCATCGAAGCATCGTCTGTCCTGAAGAAGCCAAGATCTCGGTAGAGCTCTTGTCGGGGCGTAGCAGGCGCTGGCATTTGTGTTAGAGAACGAGACGCGGCACCGCGCTCAGCTGAGCCTGAAGGACCCGACTCGTCGCGTGGCGTTCCCTGGCGTTGCGATGCGCGACGCACCAGTGGCGTGCCGAAGGCAAACGAGCCACTAAGCTTGCGCTCATGCTTCTGAGTAAGCTGTGATCGTGTCGCGTCCTCTTGCAGCATGAAGCGGTGCACTTCAGGCTGTCGAGTATTCCATGACTGGGTGCGTGAAAGACGCGGCACGTCGGCGTGGAAAGGCCGCGCAGCAGAATCGGTGCGAGTATTGTCTTGCGAAGCCAGCTGCTTCTCCACCTCCTCGGGCATACGCATATTGTCGAACGGATCAGGCTGTGCCGACGATGGTGCCGGCGGAACCTGCGATGGTATCGAAGCATGGGTCTGCAGCTCGTTTGACGGTGGTGGTGGTGGCGGCGCAAGCAAGGGCTGGAACTCCTGCGTTGGACGGATCTGGAAGGAGCGTTTCGTCGAGATGCGTGGCGGCAGCTGCAGACGCAAATCGCGCGTCGACGGCATGGACTTGAAGCCGGCGTACGTGCCAGACTCGAGCTGCGTGCCCCAGTACTGGCTCTGGCTGTGTTCGAGGCGGCGACCTTTCGCCGCGAGTATGCCTTTGGAACGGCTGCCTGACAGTTTGGGTACGCGCTCCTGACCGAGCGACTCATTCGACGAGCGCTTGCCGACCGAAGTTTCTTCATTCAGCTTCCGGTATTGTGCAGGGCCCGTGCCGTTCAGTGTCGTTCGCTCAGCACGCTCGCGATCGCGCTCATGCGGAGGAAAGAAGGGCGTGTTACGGTTGATGCTGGCCGCGGCCCGTTCGCTGCCATTCATGGTATGATGCGCCTTGTTATCCAGGGCGTCAAATACACTCGTGACAGACGAGTCGGCCGGATCAGGCGGCGGATACAGCACATTGCCTTCTTCATACTGCTCGCGCAGCCATGCAGGCAAAACACCCCGCTCGCGACCAAAGTACGATGGCTTGGGCGCGATGGTCTGACCCTGTAGACTCTCGTTGATGGGATGGGCCGCTGCCGCTGATACATGTGGCGTATATGGCGACGTCAGATCTTGCGACGCAATTTGCGATGATAGTTTCGTTGCTGACGTCGTTCGGCGCTTCGTATCTGGAGACAGCAGGTGCGGCGATACCACCTCGCCATTCAACAGATGCGGCTTGTCAGGCTGGAACTGACCACTAGAGCTCGAAAGCACCGTGAACGTTTTTGGCCGTGACTGCCGCGAGGCCTTCTTGAACTCGCTGCGTGCATTGAGACTTGCCTGAATCAGCGGACTCACTTGTTGTGCCATGGGCATGGGTGCTGAGGGCCGCAGCAGCGTCGGTGCGGGCGGCAACTGCACGTCTGACACTGACGCCCCTGTTGCCGGCTTACTGTCATGGGCACGCGTTTGCGCCGATTGCTGCGCTTCGGCCTCGTCAAGAGAGACAATGTGAGGTGTGCCTTGAGCACCGGGCGGGCGTGCAACGACAGGCATTGGACGCACAAGGCGTGGCTCAGACGGACTAAAGACAACTTTGTGGTAGCCAAGCTCTGGCTCGTTGTACGTTGAGCTGGACGTATCGCGCCGATTGACCGCATGATCATCGGGTACTGGGCGCGGTGGTGCCTTTGGCACCTCGAGCGGTGTCGGCATGGGCTGTGCGTGTGGTGGCAACGTTGGCTGTAAGTGTGACAGCGACAGCGACTGCGACCGCTGAAGCGAGCCAGTGCGCACAGGAGTCATGTCTCGGTCGACGACAGAAGCGGTGCTTGAGACTCGCGATCCAACGTGACCACGACGCCGCCGACTTTGTGCTGGCTCCGTCTGGACAAACATAAGCTCGCGGGACGCGGTGTGGCCACGCTGTGCCCAAGCAGCAAGGCGGAGCATCGCGTAAAAGTGACCATGACGTATGCCAAGAGGCAGACGTTCAAACAACGAGAGAATCTGTGTCATGTTAGCAAGCTGGAATAGGGAGTAAAATACATACATTGATTTCGTCATCGACCGAGACGCCAAGCTCATTGCGCAAAAACTTGACGGCCGCATGTTCATCCAGTAAGCCGTGGCGACGCGAATGCGCCGGCTTGATGCGGCTGGCCCAGCGCGTATATACATCAAACTCATGGGGCGACAGGGCGGACTCGTCAAGGAAGCTTGGGCGCTCTTGTTTGAGACCGGTCGCCACAGGACCGGGCACATGCACCGAGACAGACGGAGAAGGCTTAGGTGAATCATGCAGATCCTGGGGCAGGTGTGTTACTGGAAGTGGTGGGCTCATTTGCGGCGACGTGACACTGGTTTTGGTAGACTCGGCTGTAAGCAAGGAGGCAAGCGAGTTACTAGGCGTGTCCGATACTGCCGACACGCTCACTTGAGTGTCGATGGGTGATGTGAGCGTGGTGAGATGAAGCTGAGGAAGTTGATTCGAGAAACGGTCTGGAAGAACAGGAGTAGGCTTACACACACGAGGCATGAAAGCACGAGGGGGGGGGGCCAACCGTCGTCGTCACCTTCTTGCTATGGACGCAAGCTCAATGTCGGTTCTTTGCGTTCACACGTGTTTTGTTCTTTTTTTTTTTGTGATTCGTGGTGACGGGAACAAGAGTCAACTGCTGCTGAGACGCGCGTGTATACGCCAGCCTTGGGTTCTCCTAGATGAAAAGACACTTCTCACACCCCTGACTTTTTGTCGCGGCGTTACGTCGTCGTTTCGACGGCCCGGCCGTGCGTGTAGGTCAGGCAAGTATTTGGACGAGCTCCAACACTCACGTGACGAGTATTCCCGCATTTAGCAGGCGTTCCTGCAGCGCGCGGCTGTACAAGACTCTAGATCAAGCTCGAACAAATCCGCACAGACTATATGCGGCTGTATATTGTCTTATTTATTTCCCTGATATATCCCACGAGGATCGACGCACATTATTAGTAATGTGTCCTTCATGTGTAGACGACCCCTGGCTGCGCTTGGCCTCATATGCCCCATCGCTAGGCGTTGCATCTGCTTGTGACGAGCACGGTGAGAGGCAAAATGTCGCAGAAATGCGCTTGTAGTGGCCATTCATGTTTGCTATATCTCGTAGAAAGCAACGGTAGCTTGGCGTCATGCGCCAAGCCTCGATACGCAGCGCATGACAGCGCAGCGAGTACATGTCGCGCGCTGTTTGTGAGGTCAATCTTAAATCAGGTAGCATATGGCACAAAGTCACACCATAAAATGCCTGCTCGTGCCGCATGGATAGCGCCACAAATTGCCGCACATACAGTTGGCACCAGTGTCGAAGAAATGATTCACTCGCATGCTGCTTGACGGCCTCCATAAGTTGGTGCATGAATAAAACGTCCGGAGCATCTGCTCGCTCGTCGCCCAGCGTCCACTCTGGCATTGAGCGCATCATCGACCGCAAAGTGCGCTTTGCGTGTCGGTTGTTTTGTGCATCAAAGGGTAGGAACGGCGGTGGGGCCGGCGTTGCTGCTGACACAGTGATTTGTCCAGACTCACAATCACACAACACATCCCAGCACCCGAGCTCTTCGATCCGCGGGTGCGTCGTGCCGGCGATAAATCCACGCATCGATCTTAGCGTGTCCAAACTCGCTAGTGTCACATAAGGCATGGAACTTGCAACAAATCCACGCAGCACGGCGCCGCATCCACTGACTAACGCGCATGCTGCCAGCACATGCTCGACAACGACTGTGGCAGGTGAGTGATACGCGACAAACAAAACGCGCTTGTGTGTAATGAGCGCATTGAACAGAAGTGTGACGGGATGTGTGTAGACGCCATTGGAATGCAAGTGTGGATGCAACAATAGCAGCTGCTGGTGGTGATGATGCTGGAGCAAGGGCGAACGATGGTGCTGCTTGTGCTGCAGGCCATGGCTGCTTGAGGGCTTCACAAAGCCAAACGTAGAAAACAAACGCGATAGCGAGTATTCGCCGACTTCCTCGGGAAAAAGGTACAAAGGAATGCTGATAGGAATGCACACACGTCCAAACGAAATACTTGTGATGTAGTAGTGGCTCGGTCCACACATATGCTGCGGTTTAGAAATTAGATATCGAGAGCGCACGAAAGAGCGACGACTATGCATGGAGCTGGTTGACGCAGAAGAATGGCGCCGACTTTCGCGCATCGTTGGAAGCGTCACATCACTCGCAGAAAGTGCCGAATACAGCTGCATATGTGTGGCGACAGATGTGAGAGATGTGCATGGTGCATCTTGCTTGGAGAATGACAACGGCGACGCGACCATGCGCGTACTGTTGCCACTACTGTGGTACATGGCATGTAGGATGGGATCGCTCCGCATACGAACTTTTTCCGAGTAGCTGACACATGAGAGTGTTGATATAGGCAACGAGTTCAAAGATTCGTGCAGCTGAACGAGAATGGATGGGCTAGGGTTTGTGACGTACGCGTCGAGAGCCAGGACAAGCACAGGCTTTAGCAGGGAAACGTGTGGATGCATCGTACCTACAGCCAATGCAAAAAGCTTTGCACCGCGACGCGCATCGGCGGTATGAATTGTGCGCGCTGAGCTAAGAATGTAGATGCAGTCGCCTGCATCCGTAGCCTCAGTATGCGGCGACTTGGTCACAACATGGGCCGGTCGCTCAGGCACATGTGGAAGCGAAAGCTCCGAGACACGACGAATCAGTAATGTCCAGTCACCGTCTCTTTTGTGTAAGCCATCAGGGATCATTTGCTCGGCCAGCATGTGCTCGTCGAGGCCAGTGTGCACGGGTACACTATGCTCGAGCACAGGCCCATGGTCTGCGTGAAACGTCGCCAGCACGCAAAATTGACAGAGACTTTCCGACGCAAAATAAGAGAGCGAAGTGCTCGATGTAGACTCCGACGTCATGTTAGCTGGCGCAAGTCAGGGATGGTCGTGGACGTCTATATCCTTCATCACGCAAAGGACGCCTGTCGCGCAAGACGTGCCATCACATGTAAACGTGATGAGACTATGTCACGAAGTGCCACAAGGAGCAGAATATCGCATCATGTGACGCCGCACCAGACCAAGCATTGTCATTACTCCATGTCAAGCGTCGCATCCTCATCGAGCATGCGCATGTGGAACGATAGGGCTACGGTTGAGCCAGGGGCTCCATTCCTCCACCGCTGACGCCTGTGGCGGTCGCGACTGTTGCACGGACGGCAAGGCGGCACGTGATGTCATTCTCGTGGGTGAGCGTGACGCGTCCGTCGAAAAGTTCCCAACAGGTGTGTTGGGAACAGGATCACAAAACGTTGTGGACGAAGAAGTCGCTACTCACTCCCGTTAGGCGCGATGCCGCCGCCTCGAATCGCGCAGCGGAGTGGCTCCGTGCCTATGCGGCATGGAAAATTGCGTGCACTGGACGAAGTGCTCACAAGCCTATCCAATGCGGAGGTAATCCGCCGTGCCGACGTAGCGGCACTTATTACTCACATGAACGCTTCTTCTTTGGCTCATGCGTTGTCACTGTATACAAGCCGATCTACGGCGCCGACAAATGCAGGTGTTGGATGGCATGTGCATCATGAAGATCCCATTGACGCTGCGAGTGTGCGGACAGCAAAGCTCGTCGTGAATGCGGTGCTGAGCGCCCTGCAGGTGAAGCGGTCAGCCACGACGACGACGAAATTCTCGCCGCAAGACGTATTGCCGTGGCTTGATGCGTTTCGAATTTCTATGTGTGTGCTTGTTTCGTCGAATATGGATGTTCTGACACTCGCGCCTGTGGCACTCTCAGTGATTCGCCGGCTTGCCGACGTGCACATGGATGATTATGCACTGACCGAGCTTGTCGCATTGCGGACATGTATTGATCCATCATCGTTCACACTATCAGCTACACGCTCTGTGCACGAACCAGGCTCTGCAGCTGAGCGTTTACGTGCCTGTATGTCGTATGCATGTGAAGCACCTTCGTCTGCATACACGACGCTGGTTCTCGATGCTTACGCGTGCGCTCTGCAAGTCGCGCCAGCTGTAGCTTCTTTCTTACATACACTAGTGGATGTGTGGCCTTCTCTTGCAGAGTGGAATGAGTATGGACGAGCGCAAGGTCTTGACGCCGCATGTGATCGCACGGCGTATATGGCAGAGCGTGCGACATCAAAAATGTCGCAGACCCTGCAGCGAAAACCGGACAAACACCAAGACGATCCATCCTTGACAGTAGAAGCACTGACGCTTCGTATGGCTGCACTTGAGCTCATCATGCCTGCTGCATCGCTTGACCCAGATGCCGTTTGGGACCGCGCAGGTAGACTCGGTGCATTGCATGGGCTGGAGGCATCGTACAACGCTCTCGTTCAAGTGTATGAATCTGCACAAGCTCACCAAATGGCATGTGGTACGTCGTTTGAGCGCGTGATTACGTGGTGGACACGCGCCGCCCATGCACTTGGCCGGTGTGATCTTGCACCGCCTGCGTCCTCTTCGATACCCCAGATAAGTGATGGTGTGTCTGATGCTGAAGCTTGGTCAGCTTGTCTGGCTGCCCTGGCATCACCGGTTGATGGGTCTACTTCTATCCCCGCTGAACTCATGACTCTGCCGTCTACACCCGTACCACCCTCGTTTGTATCGTCATTGTCGTCGCAACTTCGCACTGCACTACGAAACGAAGGACCATCGCCGACATTTCTAATCCGGGCCTTGCATATCGTGCGGCATGTGCCAGCAACAGAGGGTCTCGCTATGGAGGCCGTGCATGCCGCATGCTTGCTCTTGAAGCTCGTATTCTCTGAACATGAGCCTGCTTCGTTGGATGCTTGTCTACAAGGGAGTGAGTCCGCACATGCCGTCGCCACTCCCCCGCATCAACATACACTTGCTACACACCTGTTCCATTATGGCAGTCGACTGTATGCAGTGAAACAGTACGCGCACGCATCGCGCTTTGTCCAGCTAGCGTGTGCATGTACAGAGGCGTCTCTTCCTGCTGATCCTGATGGCTCTTGGCGCATTGCTCTCGTTCGGCAATACCATGTGCTTGCTGGTGCTCTTCAGCACATGTCTCAATATCGGCCAGCATACACGGCGTACATGGCGGGTGTTCGTCATGCATTCCAAGCACAACAGAACGCAGCTGAAGCAACTGACTTGTTTGTACGTGTCTTGCGAGGGGCGCATCATGTTTCGGTGTTTGCCCTGCTCGATCCACATGTGCTTGTGGCAGATGTGACAGCCATCCCTACAGCTACTGCTGAGCTGCGTGGTCGTGCGTTTGTGAGCCTGCTTGATGAGCTCATGCCCATGCTGCAGCGAGAAGAAGCACCATACGCATTCGACACGCTGTGCACCGCGGCTTTGGACACGTATGATGTCGGTACACACCCGGTGGAACGTCTGCGTGTGCTGCTTCGTCGTTCCGAGCTGCGCGTCCTTCGTCAAGAACATGTCGATTGGGATGACGTGCGTAGCACGGTTGACCGTGTGGCCGACAAGGCGCCAACACCCGTGCTTCTTGAATTCACTCTCACTTTTTACTTGTTAGCGACGTTAGACTGCGTACAAATGCACTCTTACAGTGAAGCTCTTGCACATGTGCAGCAGGCGCGGGCGTGGCACGATGCACATGTGCCAGCGGCAAACAAGTCAAATGGGCAGTCAACTCGCGCTGCAGTGCCGCGACGCGCAGGAAGTCGACGAAATGCGAATGCAGCGGGAGCAGCAGCCATCGCGGCGAATGCGGCAGCGACAAAAACACCGTCACGTATGCCATCACGAACGCCGTCGCGCCCACCATCGCGCACGCCGTCACGGTCATTGGCCAGCTTGCCATCGACTCCGCAGCGTCGTGAAGTGCTGGATCCAAATGATACGTCCCATGAATGGACATCAAGCATGTCGTCTCTATTCCTCCTTGTGTGTGATGCTCTTGTGTATGCGGGTCTTCCTATAGCCGCTTTGGATATTTTGCGCCTTGCGCAAAGTGAATACGATGCACCGATCATTCATGTGCGTCATGCGGAAGTGTGCATCATGCTGGGAGCGCCTGACGCTGCTTGGGAGGCTTTGTGCCCGTTTGAGCAAACCTCGGCACGAGCTATGCTCGTCCATGCACAAATCAAGGCCATACTTGGTCATGTATCTGACGCACAGTCTTTGTACGATGCAGCGATTTCCGAGGTTGATGTGCCGCGATGCGGTGCATCCGCTGCATGGGAGCGGGGTTGGGACAAGGCGTCCTTGTGGGAGCTCCAGTCTTGTGCGGCCGAGACGTGCGCTGTCGTGTATACGGCCTCTGGCGATGCATCCGAAGCATTACATGCGTTGCTTCATGCTCTGCGCATTCGTTTGCGAACGGCTATGCTGCTTGCTCAGGCTGCGCCAGCGGCGGGGAACGTGGATATTCAGCGCGGCGAGGATGACGACGACGTATTTTCATCATCACCAACACGAACTCGGTCGCCGACGAGACCAGACCATCGCAGTGCCAAGCCAAGTACTCGGCGGGTTGCCATCTCCTCTGGAACGCCCAGCGCCGACAAAGCGGGTGTTGCACGTGCTGCATCCGCATCAACCACCAAAGCACCCTCGACACGATTTTCAGGACGTGGAATGTCTAGCTTGCAATGGCGCACATCCTGTGGTATCCTCTCTTTGTATCGCAGTGTCTCGCAAATGTATGCGCGCCGTGGCGCTGTGCGTGATGCAGATGCATTCGCGCGTGAATGCGTCGACTTTGGCGACACTGTGTCCGTGCCGTGGATGCGTGCAAGTGCGCATGCATGGCTCGCTGAATGGACTTGCTCATGTGGTGACACGGCGAGTGCCGCGCAGCTTGCTGCTCAGGCGTATGAATCGAACACCCAAGTGTGTCCGAGTCTTGCACGTGTGCACGCCGCTTATGTACTGGATGTCGTCGCAGACGATGGCGTATTTGAACGTTCAAAGCAATGCTTGCATGAAGTCGAAGAGGCCGCAAAGATGCGGGTCTGGCATGACATGCATAATCGCATCACTTGTGCCCAAGCGGTGCGCCTCGTCGACACGCGATCTGGGGCAGCTCGTGACCTTGTTTCGTCGCTTGATGGATGTGCCGCGCACCTCATTCGTGCGCGCACATATTTGGCCGAAGCTCGCGCTGCTATTCAAAGCGACGCCGTGTTCGGCATGCTGCCCGACATGGCGCGCTCCGTTCCAAGTGTGATGCCGTCCAATCGTCGTGTCTCGCCAGCTATCCGCTCAGCGTATGAGCTTCTGGAGCAGGCGCGCGCTGCTGCCGAGCACGTACTCACAAACGCAGCTGTGCTGGACGTGTGTGATGTGCGTATGGCACTTGTTTGTGCACGAGAGGCTGTGCTGACGTCGGCATCGCTCGGGCGCAGTTCTGTGGCTGATGAAGCGTCTTCTGGCACAGCCTCGGCCCTAAGCCCATCACCATCCATGAACTCAGCTGCCTGCGTGGTGGCAGCCATGACGAATGCCGTGTCGTCGATCTCTGTGCGCCGAGCGTGTGCCGACGCAAGGGTGAGACGCGCTATGCGCCCCAAAGCCGAGTGGCTACACCGTCTATCTGCTTCGTCGGTGGTGAAACCGTGGCGTGAATACGATGTCCAAGCTATGCCAACATGGAGCGACGCAGGTGCAGCAGCAGCGGTCATATCCCTGTCATCCGATGCTCGCGAGCTGATCGTCGCCCGGTACGGTGATGCGTACGATCCGTGTGTGTTCGTGCTGCCGTTGCATCGACAGAGTTATCGGGATGCGGAGGACGATGATGACGTTCTTCACGTCGAGACGGTGATGACGGAACTGCGACAAATCATCCATTCGTCAAATGTCGGCGTTCAAGGTGCTAAAGACGTCAAAGCCCTAGAGGCTCGCAAGGTTTGGTGGACACACCGGCGCGCGCTAGATGCACAGCTCGGCTCGCTTCTCCAGCTCGTGCAGGACGCATGGTTTAGTGGCTTGCATGGTCTCTTGGCTCCTTGGCCTTCGCCCAGTGCCATGTACTGCTTGCGAGATAAGGTCGAGTCTGTACTGGCATGTGCTTGCGGCTCACCTACACGAGTGCGTCTCACGCGTGCATTACCCGATGCATCACTAGCATGCCTTGCGGCTATGCAGACGTACCGCGATGAAGATCTCGAGGACTGGCTCCATTATGCATTAGATGCGTATCAATTGGGTGGCGTGCCTGTGGCTCAGGACGAGGTGGATCTCGACGAGTTGTGTGTGGATTTGCGCAGCGCCCTCGACGAGTTTCACGTCAAGTACGCAGGTTTTGATGCACAACAACATCACATGTACCTTGTACTCGATCGACACCTCTGCGAGTTGCCGTGGGAGTCACTCCCTGTGCTGCGTTCCCAGTCAGTCACACGACTCACATCGCTTGACCAATTGCCACACTGCGTGCAAAAAAATCCTTCTGAGCCGATCCCTCTACGCACATCGAATACCGCCTACCTGCTGAATCCCAGTGGCGATCTTACTCGCAGTGAAGAACGCTTTGCACCGTGCCTTCAAGCTCATTCGACATGGCATGGCACCATTGGTCGTGCCCCAGTCCTTGACGAAGTTGCGCAGGCCCTCGCCTCGCACGACACGTTCTTGTACTTTGGGCACTCTGGCGCAGAAATGTATGTACACCCAGCGCGCCTTCGTGAGCTTTCGCGATGTGCGGCAACAATGCTATGGGGATGCTCAAGTGGGGCATTGCAAGTGCAGGGTGTGCACGATCCTATGGGTACACCGTATCATTACGCCGTTGCGCAGTGTCCCGCGCTGCTTGCCGCGTTGTGGGATACAACCGATCGCGAACTGGATCTTGTGTGTGAGGCTGTGCTCCAGTGTGTCGGCCTCTTTGCAGACCGTGAAGCGACTTCGTCGTCTGAGCCAAAGCGCCTGTCGCTCTCACAGGCGCTTGTGGCAGCTCGTGAGCGATGCAAGCTCCCGTATCTGACGGGCGCTGCTTGCGTCGTGTACGGAGCGCCGGTGATCTGGGTGTGAGTGCGCCAAGCCAACCTTGATGCAGATGCAGTCCCGAGTGTCTCGTTGTCACGTAAGACCGCTGAGCGTACTCAGTCCATGAGACCAAGCATTCATAGTGACGCATACATATTTGCAAAGACATTTCAAAACTTGATAGTATTTCATTACGCGCCCCGTTGGCTAAGATGGCATTGACGTCAGCATTCGTCACGCCTGGCTGTTATTCGTCCAGTGTTCGAACACACGCTCAATTCCACTGATGATTACGAAGATGCAGCTTGCTCTTGCACAGACGCTTGTAAGGCCGCCACACTTTGTTCGAGACGCACGAGCGTGCGATGCGACAAGCGGCTCTGCGCTTGCAATTGGCGCACCTGCTCGTCCAGACTCTTGGCATCCGTCTCCATTTTGCGCCGCTCATTCAGGATCTCTTGAAGGCGCGCAAGATGCGCAGCATGCTGCTCCTCTTCACCCAGGGTTGCCAGCTGAGTGAGGTCATCAGGCGAGAGCACGTCATGGTCCAGACGCTCCACTTCCAGATGTGCATCGATCTGCGCCTTGAGCTCCTGATGCTCGAGTAGGAGCGCCTCGTACTCCAATGACGCCTTATCCAAGGCAAGTTGCGCGCTTTCAACATGCACACGTTCCGCAGCAAGGGCCTCGTACGCTGTGCGGTTCATGCTTTTGAGCTCACTTACGAGCGGCGTGGCGTCAGCAACCATCGCGAGGCACGCATCTCTCGACGCAGGATCATCTCGACCATCTTGGCTAATCACCCGCTCAATGCGCTGTACCAATGAAGTAGCAGCCATACTGTCTCGCGCACACGTCCGCAGCGTGTCGCTACGTTGACTGTAGTGGAAATGGGGCGTGGTCGATGAATACTTGGGTGCTATGTAAGCAAGCGTAGAAAGAAAAGGTTGTTTCGTCAGGACGTCGAGCCAACAAGTCTGTGGGTGGACGCATCGATCGATCGGGCATCGGAACTAGTCAACTACACAAGCGAACCAGAAATTTCGCCTGCGGCAGCCTTTCTGCCGCCGCCCTGCCACCCATCCCCCTCTTCCCTCACGGCGGCGGCAGCAGGAGAGCCCTCCACACCTGATCCACTACATCAGCCGCCTCGTCGTCCAACACAGGCTCCAGCACGTCCGCTACGTCCTGCGCATTCGCGTGCTCACGGAGCTTATCGAGAACAGCCTCTTGCAGATCAGGCACTGACTCGCCGAAGCTCGCAGCGATGCCTGCATCGATGGTGGGTGCAATGTGTGCGAGATCAACTCGCGTCCATGCAGGTGTAATGCCCCACAGCTCGGTACGTGGGAGCGATTGAACAAGCCGAATGACATGCGCATGATCTGGTGCATCGCGCATTTTTTGCTCAAGATCCAGTCGTCGCTGCACACCTGGGAGCATCTCACCCTGGCGCACGTGGAGCTTGAGTGGGGGTGCACCACTAGATGGACGCCAGGTTGGTGCCGAAGACGGAGCACCCGGCGCATGACCCGCTGCCATAGGAGCAAGTTCGGCAAGAAACGCATCAGCTTGGCGCTTGGCTTCAGCGTTCTCGGCCTTCTCAGCATCACGGTCTGCTCTGTCTGCTTCTTCTTCTCGTCTTCGGGCTTCAGCACGCCGTTGTATCCAACGACGTCGGTCTGTCCAGAAGCTCTCGCGAGCTAATTCAGTGTCCTCGTCCAAATTCAGCCAAGCCTCCATGGATCGCGCAGATGCATTCTCTGTCAGCGTATGCTCCGCCCACGTAGCAAGGCGTGCCTGCTCGCGCTCTAGATACGCATGCTCCGCTTGGCGTGCGTCACGAGCACGGCGTGAGGCTTCCACACGCTGTCGATCCGCCTCATTACGCTCGTCTGTAACTTCAGGATCGTCGGCCGCTGTGCTCGTGTGGTCAGACGCGTCAGGCGTGTCTCGCATCTTGGACAGTGGCGTCGCTGATCCTGAAGTCGACATGGGAGAAGAGTGGCGCATCGCTAAAGCGGCGGCTCTTTGTCGCTCTAGTTCTAGCTCACGCTTCCGGTCAGCAGCATCGCTAGCGACAGCACCCAAGCGAAATTTCTCAATCTCTGACAGAACGTGCTTCCGTCGATTCACAGGAATCTCACTCATGGACAAGTCTTTGAGATGGGAGGGTATTTCATAGCGCTCAGGCTCATCACCCGACTCGGCATTCGGGTTCGACATGGCCTGAATCACATAGTCGACACGCGCACGCGCAGCAGCATCTTGCAGCGAGTCTGCGTCGGTACGAACCATCGTTTTCTCAAACTCACCAAGAAATGCACTAGTTTTCTCATCAGCACGCACGATGAGCTTCTTGGTGGGTTTGCCGCGCTCCGAACCCATGCTCGGCAGCTCCAGATCGTGCAGGACGGCCAGCACACGCAACGCATCACGCAGTGTGGAAAAGTCCGCGAATCCAAATGCTTTACTGACTCGTTTAAATGAGCGATAGCCGCCACATGCCTGGAATAGCTGGACGAGCCACCGGTCGCTCACACCAGGTGATATGCTTCCGACGAACACAGTGGATGCAGCTTCGTTCTGGCTGCTGCCGCCGCTCCCGTCACTCATGCTCACGTACTCGTGCACGTACTTCAGTCACACAATCAGACGTGCGCACGCACGCTCGTCTCGCGCTGGTCGTTTCCTGAAGAAACGCTTGCGCCAGAGTCCAAGTCGGCTTGATGTTGTAAGGCCACCGCCGCTACTCCTACTGCGCCTGGTGCCAATACCTTCCCCCTCCACGGATCGCCACTCACTTGTCGAACCACGGCAGCTTGGGTATGCAGTGGAGGCGTGTATTTTCGCCAGCACACGAAACGTGACACATCCCCGGTCGTTCCTGCCGTCCGTCTCTTGCCGCGAATATGTCATCGCAGCCCCGCCCCCCCCAGCTGCCGCCTGGCTGGGCTACACAGTGGTGCGTACGGACACTAAAAGTGTGCGCGGATGCATTCTAACCATGCAGGGATGCTGCTGCCGGTCGCCAAGTGTATGTGGAAACGGCCACCGGCCGTACTAGCTGGAATCCACCCAATGTGTCGCCACTCAGGCAGCACGGTCCACGGACGCACCCTACGGCCGTGAAGCGCATGTCGATGCCGGTCAATTCTGTCGCGCGGCCATCTAGCGTGCCTGGGTCGCTTAGTGCGCGTCCTGTGCGGCCCGGCCTGGGCCATGGTCGTGCTCCCAGTATGCATGCGGCCGGCACCGCGGCTGCGCCTGGCGGTGGACATCGCTTCCCCTCGACTGGCGGACGTCCTCCGATTCGCTCTATATCAGGTGCGCATCAAGTTGCCTCTCCACCCTCGATGCGCTCGCCAATGATGCCGAGCTCGCCGACGGGAGCCATGCGCCCTGTCCATCCGACGGCGCGCCCTATGCCAGGCACTCAGCCAGTCCGCCCAGCCACTGGCGCGTCAGTTGCACCGGCTGCTAATGCGCCTTTGCATGGGCAGATGCCTTCCCAACCTGTACATGCTGCTGCCCCAGCTCCCAACGTTTCAGCAGCTGTCAGTCCCAAAGCTGGAGCTGGAGCTGCAGCTCCAGCTCCCTCACACCGTGCGCATCCGGC